>LXOW01037177.1_pt1 | contig 11330 bp, 30 predicted proteins | sample 1368591 | NCBI WGS metagenome assembly LXOW01 (sample SAMN04884650, study PRJNA319009) | bovine gut metagenome | isolation source: Cow rumen | host: Bos taurus | place: Italy: Legnaro (PD) | collected 2014-07-09
GTTTCAATGGATTTAAATACATTTTTTCCCATCGCAAAGAAGTTTGGCTTGCTTATAAACAAATGCCATAACGGAAATGTGGAGTTTTATATTGACAAAAACAAATTTAATACTCCATATAACGGCTGGGTTTGTACTTATTACAAGAGTTCAAATGAAATGGGTAGCCCTAGAATGAAAGTTCGTAAATTGGGATATGATAAAGATGGTTTTGATTTATGCTGGGGCACAGATATAAATTTGAGAACTGATTTAACTTTTGAAAAGACCAAATTTGTAGAAAGTGCTCTGACAGAAATGTTTAAGAGATTGGAAAAATTCAAAAGGAGATAACAAAATGGATTGGCTTAAAGCTCAACAAATTAGAACAGGTATTCCACAAAACGCAACAGTCGCAGATTTAATTGCGATTTTACAGAAACTCCCACAGGATTGGCCTGTAGTGAACTCAGACGAAGGTCCGCTGTGTGAAATTGTGGTCGCAACTGACGGACGTGATAAACAGGTACAAGTTTACTAAGGACAGAAAATGACATATACTTTATATTTGGCTCTAATAATTACAGCGTTTTTAGGTGGTATTGTTGGTTTCATTATTGCTATTCTAGTAGAAGCATTTGGAACAAAAGACAATGCCTTTGTGTATGGATATGGCGGACTTGCGCTTATCATAACTGGCTTTATGATTGTTTTTCTTTCACCTAACCGACATAAAATAATTGAGAATGATTATTACGCAATTCTCAATTCTCGTCCGGAATGTGTGAAGGATGTAGTGAATAACGATTTTACAAATGTTTCATTGGATTGTGCTGAAGAATACATTAACTACAGGACAGATTCTTTGAACGCAGCAAAAGATTATTTTGAAATCAAAGAACAGATTTTGAATAAATTGAAGGAGACAAAGTGAAGAAAATAATTTTAGCAACGGCAGTTGCTCTCATTGGTTGTGGTGGTGAAACTACATCACCGCCAAAGTGTGAACCAGTTGATTTGACATTTGAAGATATTTCGTGTGTTCCAGGTCCGAACTGTAAATATGGAACATACGCAACTGATTGGTTGAATGGGGCTTGCATAAAAGCAAAACTCGGTAGCGGTCGTGATTGCGACAGTTATCGTACAAATTACATATTAACTATTAACGAATGCGAGGAATAAAAATGCTACAAAATGCTATTAAGAAGTATTTCTGTTTAACTCTCCCAATTTGCCTTCTTGGGTGTTTCTTAATGATTTTACTTGAGAAGATGTGGGAAACCAACTTCGGCCTTATCCCATTCTTTATTTGGGGTTTTCTCAGTTCTTACATTTCCGAAGGTGTAAACAACAAGCTTAATTTGTTCCCAAATGAATGAAACGATTTTTACAGAAATTCTAACTAAACACGGTTTTAGAGTTAATAAAGAAGTTGCAGTATGGACTGGTGGTGGTGACTGGTATGTTGCGTATATACCAAATTCAAGATTTGATGTTGCTATTGCTGCGTATGAACCAGGAGACGATACAGCTACAATTTGTTCGGAACTGGCTTTAATTAATCTTCCAGTTAAAATCAAATGTAAAGATACTAAAGAAGTAGACATTGATGGACTGGAAAAAGCTTGTGTAGAATTGAAGTTGAAAATAAAAGAATTTTTTGAACAAATTAAAATAAAAGAAATTAACAAAGATTTCTAAGGAGAACAAAATGCTTACATCATCAACGATTGACTATATGCCAAAAATCCTGAAATCATTTAGGAAGTACATTGAGAAATACGATTGTACTTATATGGTTTCAAAGAGTGAGTCATTTCCTGGTGAAAGTTGTTATACTGTAATTTTCTATCACGCAGGTAGTAATATGCCATATCTGATGGTTACTCAACACGATACTAGCAAGTACGCAACCATCTATGTGAACAAGTACGCAGATAACTGGTCTAGAAGTGATTGTAAGCTTCGTGAAGAATGTGTTATTTCAAATAACATAACAGAATTTATTAAGGCCATTCGTGAATGTGCTGTTACAGGAGAACAAAAATGATTGACAATTACGATTATCCACTTCACGATGAAGAACACGAAATTTTACCGAGTGGAATGAAACTGAAGCAGTCATGTCCTATATGCGAAAAAGGTGTTTCACTCATAAATCAGTTTGGTTATCGTGTTTATATATTGAATAAGAAACTCTGTTTGGAAGGACCAAATGGAATTTGTTGTTCTGATACATTAACAACTTGTCCAAAATGCGGGAGAAGACTATGAAAGAATACTTATGGGATGTAGTAAAGAATACTGGAATGATTATTGTCGGTGTTTCTGTTTTAGCACTGTATTTTATAGGGTTGGTATTCTCAGTTTGTTTTGCGATGCTACCACTGTTCGGTGCAATTTATCTAAACGATTGTATGGGATTTGATAAGTGGACAGTTGGAATTCCTGGTATGATTATCACTATCCCGTGGGCAGTTGCGTGGTTTACGCTTCTTTCAAAAATTGACGATAAATTTAGATTGGGTATTTTCTAATGGCAAAACAGGACATTTCAAAAGAGCAATTCATTCAAATTTGTACTGAGTATGGATTTGAAGTAAAGGAACTATCCGAACCTTGGAGAACAAACGGAACTTGGTTTTTGGCATTTATTCCACATTATGACGCAGCCATTGCTGGTTATGTACCAGAAGACAATGAAACAAATGTTTGTGTTCAGTTAGATTGTTTGTATGATGGTCCTGTTCATTTTCAAACTAGAAAAACTTGCCAACCGGCAGATGTTCAAAAATTTAAATTCTTTTTGGGAGAAGTAAATAGATTAGTTAAAAATCATATTGTAAATATGAGAATTAGCAAAATGCAAGAGGAGGATTTCTAATGAGATGGTTAGACGATAAAATCTATACAAATGATATGCTGGAAACGATTGACAAGGAAATGTTTCCTTTGACATACAGAATGTGTATCAAGAACAAGTTTGATACTGGTTCTATTATCGTTCGTAAACTGATTGACCAGGAGATTGACCATCCCATCTGGATTGCGATTTATGAAGAAAGAAAGCCACAACAGTTCCATATCTACTCATTAGAAGTTTATAAAAGTTATCAGTTACAAGATTATGGAAGAAGGGCATTGACAAAGTTCAAAGAAAATGCTAATTTAATAACACTATGTAGTCTACCGGAAACAAAGGTATTCTACGAAAAACTCGGTTTCAAAGAAGCAGACGATAGCGGACTTCGTTTGATTTGGAGAAAAAACTTTGGGAGAAAAAACAAATGAAAACAACAATTCAAAAAGCAACTTATACTGGAAAGAAAACTGGCGTTCTGTTGGAAGTAGAATCTGCTAGTTACTTCAATGATGGTTTCAACAACCCGAACATTACAGTTGAAGGTACTGCTCCGTGTCGGAACAAACGCAGAATTACTATCACACTAATGGCGCCGATGCAACCATTGGCAGGACAGAAACAAAAGCTTGTTCAAGACATCCTTAATAATTTGGGTGGTTTCGGTGGTGGAAATTACTCCTGGGGATTTGGTGATACGTTTAAGAAGTATGGTGTTTACATTGACGGCAATTTCTACCAAGTAGCAACATTGGATGATTTGCTTGTTGTAAAGCAGGCTATGGGTATCTAATGGAAATCGTAATTGTTACAGTTGCTTCATTTGCTTTGATTGGTTACATTGTTGGTAAAATCATAGACCACTGTTGTAAGCACGAATGGGAAACAGACGAAGTAGTTCATGTCTGCGACCGCAGTGAGTTCTTTGGTGATTCCAGATATGACCGATACTACTTGCGTTGTAAGAAATGCGGAAAAGTTAAAATACAGAATATGAAATGATACGTTGGGTTATTACAAAGCACAAACATAACGATTATAGTTATTTGTTTGACATTAGAGATTTTTGTGTCAAGCAGATGCGAGATATGGAAATGAATATAACATATCTTGACGAAACATTGAAACCCTCAAAGGCATTTTTCAAAGATACAAAAACTGCGATTAAGAAAGAAGGAATTAAGTTCAAATACCGACATCCCCGTTATTTTTCAACAGAAAACGGAAGTCATTTCGTTTATGGGTCTTATATAGGTCATTCAATTTTACGCGGCAGAACGAACAACATTATTATACTGAATGATTTTAATTGTTGTCCTGAACGATTACAAGAAGAAATAAAAAACCATTATTTTCCAATGTGGTACAGTTGTTTGTGTACTACAGTTATTGTTACACTAGACGAATCAAAGCCAAACGGAAATCTTATTGATTGTTTAATAAAACAATATGGCTGTTCGCACACCTAATACAATAGAAAGTTTAAGAATTGCTTGTGCTGAAAAAGGTTGGGATGGATATGATGCCGAACCAATGCCAGAGATTGTTTTCAAAAGAGCTGAAACTATTCAACCTTATGTTCCAAAGGTTTTTGATTTGTTCCCAGGTGCTGATGGCTCACTACAGTGGGAATGGCACGAATTTAGAAAGAATGGGCGCTGGGACATAATAGAAGTTTATCCATTACATTTTTATTTTAATGACAATGACGATGGAGATAAAGAATTTAACACACCAGAAGAAATTATAACTTATTTAAAGGAGAAATACAAATGTTTGGCTGGTTAAGAAAAGCAAAAGAAACAATAAATCCACCTAATATGCTTGATAGAATTAAAGCATATCTAACTGAGAATGCTCCTGACATTCTTGAAAATTACGAACTACATTATTGTCCTTCGGAATTTCTAAATTCCAGTGTAGAATTTGAAAACAAGTTCTATCGTAAGGAAAAGCATTGGGAACAAGATAATACATTCGGTTTCCGTCTGCGTGATTTATGTGGCGGTTGCGTAAATGAATATGATACTATGAATGGTATGGGTTCATTCAGTTCTGTTATTGAAAGCCTTACTATTTTCAAATCTGACATTAAAGATGATTGGTCTGTTCTTGACAAGAAGATTGAAATTATGCGAAAGACAGATAAAGAATTTAAGGAATGTTTTGCCGAAGCAAGAAAGTATTTTGATTTGCTAAATTACAATGGTTTGAATGGAATGAACTTCTCAATTAACTGTATGAATGGAAAGGTTTATAGCATTACAGTTGTTCCTGGAAATTTCAAGAAGTTCTTTGAGTATGTTAAACCACAATTACATTCTGATAAAGAAATTGAAGCATACGAAGAATACTGTTATAAGCAATTTAAAATGAATCTGAACAAGGGTGATTTAGATGCTTATGGTCCTTCTGTTGCTTTGGATTTACCATTTGCCTGGCGTGAAGATTTAACAGAAGCCGAAAAGATTGCTAATGACCCAGATTATGTTTCGGCTAATAGTGCTTGTCAGGATGTGCTTGACAGAATTATGAAAACCACTATTGACGAAAAAGACGAATAAATCTATATTAGCACTATGAACTACTTTATTGAACAACTAGAAGAAGAAATTGTAGCACTGAATACATTCGGCGCCACTATTGACAAGTTATGTGAACTTGCTAAAATGAAAGGTCCACAGAACACGATTGAAGACTGGGAGAAACCAGAACTCTTTGACTGGACTAGACACGATACTTTGTTCAGTCAACATTACAAAGATGACACACTGCCATATTTGAAGTGGACATCAGTCAATGATTATTGTATGTACCATACTTTCACAGATGGAAAGAATTACTTTAATTTGAATTTGGCTATTGGTCAGGGTTCGGAACTATGCTTCTACATTCTTGATGATGGTCAAGTTACAGAAAACATTAAAGCAAATTGTTCTCAGATTGTAGCTGTTAAGCAATTAGCAGAAGACAAAGTAAAATTCTTGGAACAGAAACTTGCTGAATTGAAAGTAAAAGACCAGTCTAAAGAAGCAATAAAGAAAGACCTTAAGACAAGACTAGACACAGTTAGATTGTTAAAGAATCTGATGGATGATATGGGCTTGTCTTTTGACGATTACTCAAAGAACAAAATTATTGGTTGGGAAAAAGAATACCGAAATCTATGAAATACGCTTTAATCGGACATAACATTGAATACTCAAAATCTAAGGAATGGTTTGAAAGCCAGGGTGTAGAGTATGAAGTATTTGATACAGACGATTTAAAGGGAACGATTGATAAAATCAAAGCGGACCCGGATATAGGTGGTTTCAATGTTACAACTCCTTATAAAAAAGAAGTAATTCAATACTTGGATTTTGTTGAAGGAGATTCTATTAACTGTGTAAAGAAATTATCTGATGGTTCTTTATGGGGCAAATCCTTTGACGGAAGTGCTTTCTGTTTAGAACTTTCTCGTTTGTTAGATAGTCACGATGATTGGGAATTAACCTTTCCGAACAAATGTGCTATTCTTGGTAATGGTGGAGTTGTTCCAGTCATTTACAAAGAATTAGCTGAGAGTGCTGAAGTAGTAGATATATTTGCGAGAAACCCAAAGGATAAAGAATACCCATTAACTGAATTTAATGCTAAGCGTTATTCTTTGATTGTCAATACTATCCCGTTCAAAGCAAACATTGACATAAACTTTAATAATAAGTCTAAGTTCATTTATTTTGATTTGAACTATGCTGATGATAGATTGGTAAAGAAAGCAGAAAAGAATAAAAATTGTAGCTGGTCGGTTAATGGATTGGATATGTTAGAAACACAAGCAAGATTTGCTTTAAACTGGTGGAGAGAAGATATATAATGCAGATTAAAAGAATACTTTTAATTCCATTTATTTTGTTAGCAACGGTTGTTTTATTGCCGATAATTGCTATATTGTTTGGTGTCGGCGCCCCTATTGTTTGCTTGACAGAAGTGTTTTCAAGCACATATAACTGGGCGTTCAAAAAAGAGTATGCTGAAAAAGGTTGGTGGGATGCTCAACCTGAAGACCCTAGAAGGAATTGCTAATGGAAATTGTAGACCTACATAGAGGTTGTATAGATTTTATTTTTGAAAATTGTGAGTGTATCACAGTTGATATGTGGGCTATTAAGTATTTTCACTTTAATGTGAAAGAAGAATGCTGGATTTGGGATAAAGACCATAAGAACTTTCTTAAAACAAATCAAGTAGATGATTTCAATTTGATACTTGACATATCCGACCCAAAACATTTTTCACAAACTATTAGATTGTCTGACCCAGATAAAACCATAGAAGAAATGGGAAAATACTGTATTGACAGATTGACTAATTCCGATGACATAAGTGGTTTTACGATAAATGGAAAAGATTATACTGTTCCTTGGAACAGACACGAAAAACCAACTGATGTGGGTATTCCGCTTATTTTAAATACATACCAACGAAATACAGCTTCAGTTAATAAATGTGGTGAAGCAACTTTACAAATACAAATAAAGGAAGAATCAGATGGATCTGGAGAAAATCAAGAAAAGCATTGATGCTTCATTGAGTGAATACGATTTAAAAGAACTTCGTGATTATGCAGATTCTCGTTTGGGTGAAGTCCGCAAACAGAAAGAACTCAGTAACAAAGCCGAAATAGAACTGAAATACAAGGGTAAATATATCCTTTGTTATGGAAGTGCTTTGAAAATGATGGGTAGTGTTAAAAACCAAAATGACATTAAAATTGTCTATGTAGAAGATACTGATTTCCAAGGTCACGGGTTTTTCCGCTGTAAAGCAAAAATTATACAAATTAAATACAATGACGAATACAATTTAGTTAGTCACATCGGTGCTGATGACTATGGCGAAGTCTATGTTTCATTTGAACACGATGACCAGTATTCATTTTATGAAAATTCCATTGACAAAATTTTAACAAAAGAAGAAGTCATTGAACTTTTGGATGAAGCAAAAGCAGCTCAAATAGATATGATGGATGAATGGAAAAAATGCTTACAATAGTACCAACAAATTATAAAGTACCATTTGACAAGTTAGTTTCGTTTAAGAAAGACAAAACTAAAATGCTTGCCAAATTGAAGGAATTGGTTGTAAAACAGAAAACTTTTGAAGAAGAAAATATGTTATACAACTACAAGGGAAAGGACAAAGATTTAATCTGGTCCTGTATGGAATTCTTTTATGAGAATTTGTGGAATAAGGAATTTCGTGAATTTATTTACAATGACGATAAAGACAGTTGGGAAAACTACCATATACAACTGAAATGTAAAAATAAATTTACAGAAGTTACGATTGTTTACGGAATTGGGGCATTTTGCGTAATTGCTCCATTAGACAAACCGAATAACAAATCAAAAATTCTTGACTTGGATAAAGTAGTCATTGGAAAAACTGAAATTTTCTATGATTTGTAAACAAAGTTTTACATAAAAATATAATAAAATCATTGACAAGCTCAATGATTTTTTCTATATTATAATCATACAAAAGAGGTACAACTATGAACGAAAATCTTGAAAAACTCCTGAAAATGGCAAAGGTCACCACCACACAGAACATTGAGGTTCGTGAAAACTTTATTATGTTTAAGAATGGTGATAGTGGTTTTTATCCGCTTGCCAAAATCTATGACAAGTATATTGAAGTTCTTTGGTTGGAACTGAACGATATTGAAATGGACCTGTATGTTCGCCGTAATCAGTATGGTGAATACGATTTCCTGGCCCGCGTTCCGTATGATAATCTCAACGAAACGGAATTTGAAATTTACGCAAAGGATTTGCGTGATACGATTCTGCCTAATTACAAAATGGCTAAGGCCGTATCGGCCGCACGAAACGAATTTTGGAAAACTTACCACGCAGTTATGGAGGGTAAGTAATGGGTCTTATTACAGAAACTCTCAAAGAAGCATTTGAAGACACAAAGCTAGAACTTGGTGTTGCTAAACCAGATTGGTTGGTTAGTTATTTGCCGAAAATTGGACTTATGGTTTGGTGGGCAGTTGTAGTAATTTGGTTTGTTAGTGTTCAGTTTATGATTCCAATTAATCTGTTCATGTATGGAAAAATGAATAATTCACTGGCACATTCATTTGGAGCAGTCTTTATTATTTTGATTGGATTTATCATTAACACTTTTCTGTTAAATTTCACAATGAAACTTCACGATAAAATTATGGAGAAGAAGTAATGATTTTGTTTCTTGACATTGAAAATACTATCATTGACAATTTGACCGATTGTAATTGGATGGAAGAAAATTGTAAGAAGATTAAAGATTTCATTTTCACCAAGGGTATTGACACAGTTCACATTTATACCTGGGGTTGGAAAACGAACAAAGAAATTGACCAGGAAATTCTTAACAACATTTACAAGAAACTAGACATCGCAGAAGAACAGATTGGTTCCTGCATTACGAAAGAAAAGTCAGTTGATTATTGTATCAACGGCGGATTTATCCCGGCAAATGAAAAAGAACGAGCTTTGATTCCTGGAATGATGAAAAGCGATTATAGCCTGGACAAAACTTTTGTGTTTCTGTTTATGACCAGACCTGACCGACAAGAAGGTGCTGTGTATTATCTCATTGACGATACAACAGAAACAAATTTCAATGGAAACGAAAACGCATATACCATTAACCCAACCGACCTATAAGGAGAAAACTATGGCATTTAGACCACCTAGAAACCCTGGAGACCCAGTACCCGAAGAAATCAAAGAAGAAAAAGTTGACAGATCAATTTATATTGATGTATTTGCAATTTGTATTTCTATATTCGGCACTGTTTGGTGTTTGAGTTATGGAATTATCAAGCTGGTAAATATGGAAGTTTTTTCTTCGCTGTTCAATATATTCTTGGGCGCAGTCAATGGAACTTGCGTGATTGTAAACATAACTTCATTCATTAAAAGGAGATTTAAAATTGGACAAGCTTATTAAACACGTTAAGCAGGCACAGATTTTCTCTATGAGTCTATCTGTGATTGCTATGGTATTCTGTACCTCTATTGGTATTCACGTCATTTCAACTGGACGAGTACTTGCCGGAACAATTTGCGTAATCTGCGGACTTGCTAATGCTATTTGTTTGGGCTATAACTATTCAAATTACACAAAGGAGTAAACTATGATTGCTTTAACTGTTGTCGCGGTAGCTGTGACTGCCATCGCATTTATCTTCTGCACCACTGTTGGTGTCAAAATGGTAATGGATGATGAACCAGGTATGGGGCTTTGTAACATCGCTATGGGTGTTGGTAACCTGTTGCTTTGTATCTGTAACATTATGCGATTGGTAGGTCAGAGTGCAGGCGCTTAGTTTGTTCGCATTGATAGCAGCCGTTGGTTGTGCTTGCGGTGCTATTCTAATTCGTAAAGATAACAAGCATCTGTTTTGGATAAACACATTTCTCGCAGTAGCAAATGGTGGACTTGCTATTATGGGATTCACAGGTATGTTCACCAATTTAACATAAAGGAAACAAACTATGTTTAAGACACTATTGTTCATTTATCTCGGTGGTGTATCACAAGCTGCGACAGTAATCTGTGCGGTGTTCTCATCCATCTTTATTTTGGCCGCGATTGGTTTCTATATCGGTTCGTTCTGTTACGAAAATTACAAGGACGAAACTGAAAAGAAAATGCGAGCCATGTTCGCAAAGGCTGGAAAGTGGTTCTGTATTATTGGTGTTGCTATGGCATTTACCGGTGTTGTTCTTCCTGACCGACAGGTATGTTATATGGCGGCTGCCGTTTCTTCAGCAGAATACATTACACAAGAAACTGAAATTGGAAAGGCACTTAACGAAACATCTGTAACACTAATTAAGGATGTAGGTAAGATTGTTCACGATATGGCAAACCCAAAGAAGACAAAGGTGGTAACTGTAGATGAGTAAGGGACAGAAAACATACGATGATTTTTGCGCTGATGACCGCAAAATTGCGCTGGACAAACAAATTCTCGCAACTCCGATTGGAAATGTTTTGTCCCGTACACCAGATGAACTTTTCAGTGGTGACTGGAAGAATTGCCCAAAGCGATTGCAGTCTTACATTGAGAGTTATGACGCAAGTGATATGTACTTCGTTGAAGTAACCACACTGGTTGAAGATTATCTGCTTGACGAATGTCAGATTACAGAAAACCAGTACGAAAAGATTATGAATTGGCTCCAGAGCCTTAAGATTGTAGTCTATTTCCCTGAACGATAAGTTCAAAACACAAACAAAATGTATAGCAAAACTATTGCTATACATTTAAACTTTTATTACATTTAACGAGAGAAACTATGGCATTAACAACTTGGGGTAAGAAAATGGCCGCAAAAGAACATAAAGTAATTGATGCTGAAATCATTGGTCAGCCGAAAAAGAAAATTCCACTGAAGAAAGACAGTCTTACATTGAACATTTTACTAATCGCAGTTCTTGTATT
>LXOW01165184.1_pt1 | contig 11329 bp, 10 predicted proteins | sample 1368591 | NCBI WGS metagenome assembly LXOW01 (sample SAMN04884650, study PRJNA319009) | bovine gut metagenome | isolation source: Cow rumen | host: Bos taurus | place: Italy: Legnaro (PD) | collected 2014-07-09
GGTATTCGTTTCCCTTTTGATAATATTCCTCGGCTGTCATCATCTCAGTACTTTCAGACGGGGAAACCGTCTGACACGAACGACTATTTATAATATTCCTTTTTGCCAGCGGCAAGGGTATTCTTCATCAGCGAACAGATGGTCATAGGACCAACACCACCAGGAACAGGCGTGATGAACGAGCACTTAGGTGCTACCTCGTCAAACTTCACATCACCATTCAGACGGAAACCGCTCTTGCGAGTAGCGTCAGGCACACGGGTGGTACCAACGTCAACGATGACAGCACCCTCCTTCACCATATCAGCAGTCACGAAATCGGGCTGACCGATGGCAGCAATGATGATATCGGCCTCCTGGCACTCCTTCTTCAGCGTCTTCGAACGCGAATGACAGACGGTCACCGTCGCGTCACCATACTGTTTCTGCATCATCAGCTGGGCCATGGGTTTACCCACGATGTTGCTTCGACCCAGAATGACGCACTTCTTACCACTGGTCTCGATATTGTAACGCTTCAGCAACGTGATGATTCCCAGAGGAGTTGCAGAAATAAAGCAAGGCAGGCCTATCGCCATGCGCCCCACGTTAATGGGATGGAAGCCGTCAACATCCTTGCGATAGTCAATAGCCTCGATAATTTTCTGCTCATCGATATGTTTGGGCAAAGGTAACTGCACGATGAAACCGTCCACATCGCCATTGCGATTGAGACGATCGACACACGCCAGAAGCTCTTCTTCCGTCACGTCGTCCTCATAACGAATAAGCGTCGACTTGAAGCCGCAGGCCTCACAGGCCAACACCTTATTCTTTACGTAGGTCTCGGAGCCACCATCGTGACCCACGAGCACTGCTGCCAAATGGGGCTGTTTGCCACCAGCGGCCACAATGGCCTTTACCTCTTCTGCAATCTCAGCCTTGATGGCTGTTGCTGTTGCTTTTCCGTCAATTAACTGCATTAATTATCAATTTTCAATTATCAATTAAAATGGCTTACCGCCACGCATCTTCATTGCTGCGGCCATCTGGGCCATCTTCGACGATCCGGCACCAGTGACCATGCGCATCACCTTACGTGTCTGGTCGAACTGCTTCATCAGACGATTCACCTCCTCAATCTTCGTACCTGAGCCCTTGGCGATACGCAGTTTGCGGCTCTGATTGATGATGTCGGGATTAGCACGCTCCTTGGGCGTCATCGACTGGATGATAGCCTCGATAGACTTGAAGGCATTATCATCGATATCGACATCCTTCAAGGCCTTGCCCATACCAGGAATCATCGAAGCGAGGTCCTTGATGTTACCCATCTTCTTGATCTGCTGAATCTGCCCCATGAAGTCGTCGAAGTCGAACTTGTTTTTACGAATCTTCTTCTCCAGGCGCTTGGCCTCCTCCTCGTCGAACTGCTGCTGAGCACGCTCCACAAGAGAAACAACGTCACCCATACCCAGAATACGGTCGGCCATACGTTCCGGATGGAATACATCGATGGCCTCCATCTTTTCGCCAGTACCCACAAACTTAATGGGTTTCGTGACAACGGTGCGGATACTCAAAGCTGCACCACCACGGGTGTCACCATCGAGCTTGGTAAGCACGACGCCATCAAAATCGAGACGGTCGTTGAACTCCTTGGCGGTATTCACGGCGTCCTGACCGGTCATGGAGTCAACCACAAACAGCGTCTCGTCAGGATTGACAGCCTCCTTCAGGGTGGCTATCTCGTTCATCATCTCCTCATCGACAGCCAGACGACCGGCAGTATCGATGATGACCACATTATAGTTCTTGGCCTTGGCCTCACGGATAGCGTTGTTGGCAATCTCGACCACATTCTTGTTGTCAGGCTCAGAATAGACGGGAACACCCACACTCTCACCTACTACGTGCAACTGTTGGATAGCGGCAGGACGATAGACGTCGCAAGCCACAAGAAGCGGATTCTTGTGCTGGCGCTGTTTCAGCATATTGGCCAGTTTACCACTGAACGTGGTTTTACCGGAACCTTGCAGACCAGACATCAGCACGATGGCTGGACGACCTTCGAGATTCAGTTCTACGGCCTTGCCACCCATCAGTTCTGCCAGCTCGTCGTGGACAATCTTCACCATCAACTGACTGGGTTTGATGGCTGTGAGCACATTCATACCCATCGCCTTCTGCTTGACGGTATCCGTAAACTGCTTGGCCACCTTGTAGTTGACATCGGCATCCAACAGCGCCTTACGGACGTCTTTCAGCGTCTCGGCAACGTTTATCTCGGTGATTTTTCCTTCACCTTTCAGTATCTTAAACGATCTTTCTAACCTATCTGATAAATTCTCAAACATAATACCTTATTTATTTTAGGCTGCAAAGGTACGAATAAGTGAGCAAAAAACCAAATTTATTTGAGTTTTTTCGAACGAGAGTACTTTCGAGCGTAGCTCAAAGGTACGAATAAAAAACTCACAGCCCTCGAGCTTTCCAAATCTTGTCTTTCGCGGCGTTGATTTCCTGGAATTTCTTTTCCGCTGCCTTGCGAATATCTTCGCCCAGGGCAGCAACCTTGTCTGGGTGATGTTCCAAAGCCAATTTACGATAGGCCTTACGCACCTCGTCATCCGTGGCATTGGGCGAGACACCCAACACCTTATAGGCAGACTCCAAATCGTCCTTGCCCAAACCCAGCATCGAATCGACCTCATCGACAGACATCTGCATCCACTGGGCACACTCCTTCAAGGCAGTCACCTCAACAGGATCCACACGTCCATCAGCCTGAGCTATCAATACCAGGAAGTTCAGCAACTGCAAACGATGGGAATAGTCCATGTTTCCAGCAATCTGCTGACAACACTGCATCACCGTATTACGGAACGACGAGGCCCCTACCCGCTTCTGTTCGTCAAATAGTTTGCGCAGAATTTCGTCACCCTGAGAACGAGCCACATCACCGAAGTTCTGGCGTAGCACGTTACGAACCAGTTCCATCTCGGAGTGCATCACCTTGCCGTCGGCCTTGATGATATAGGAGGCCAACACCAACATGGAGAACAGGAAACTATTGCGCTGTCCCTGATTGGTGCGCTGCCGTGTAAAGGTCTGCGATTCAAAACCACTCTGTCCGTCGAAGGTTCCCTGTGTTCCTGGGGTATTCACTGCATCGAGCATCTTGTCGAACACACCGCCCAACACGATACCTGCCAAAGCCCCCAAAGGTCCAGCACTCATAAAACCAAGGAATCCTCCAATCCACCTACCTAAGCCCATAACGTCTTACTTCTTCCCTCTTACATCTTACTTCGTTAATACTCGTGCCACCAGACAGACTGGTTCTGTTCCTCGCGCTCCAAATCGTCGATGAGACACTCTGCCAACTTCAGCACAACCTCCTGAGGCACCAGGAAACGCTGGTCTGTACTGCGAGGATTGATGCAAGGCAGGAAATGGGGCATCTCATGCTTATAGACTTCTTTCATATGCAGACTATGAGCACCTTCTCCAGCACACGAATAGGTGATATTAGCCAGACGGTCGCACAACTTGACGAACGGAGCATAAGGTGTCTCGCGGATGCCCTGATAATACTTCTCACCAGCACGCTCGGCACGTGAACGCCCCTTATCGTTGGTCAGGGCATAGACAATCTCCGTAGCCATCAACGCCTGCTCTTCTGTCAACATAGAGCCTGCCACCTTCTTCACATCGTTATAGGTCATTCGGGCGTCCTCCATGCTGTCGTGATAGTAGCCGCCAAAGAATAGCGGCAACACATCATCTTCTCTGACACACACCAAATGGCCATAGTCACGAATGCCCTGCACCACCATATCCAGATGGTAGCCATAGGGCAAATCATCACCATAAGTCTGGTTCACACTCTTGTGCAAATCGTACGCACTTTGGCGAATCTTTTCAATCTCGTCGGCATATTTTTCCATGTATGCCTCATAGTCTTTTCGTTCCATGTTTGCAAAGGTAGTAAAAATCGAGCGAAATACAAAGAAAAAATCAATTTTTCTTTTATTTCCGAGATGCATTCTACCTTTACCGAGGGTAAAAGATACGAAGAATATTTGAAATAGTGAACTTTTTTTCAGATATTCTTCGTATCTTTCGATAAAAACCGCGATTATTGCTTGATTTCGATGTCGCGCTTCACATTATTTCGGATCTTCGTGAGGTAACCCTTCATGCCCTCAGCGTCCTTGTTGTCGATGATTTCCAGGAGTTCTTTCAACTCCGTACGTATCTGGGCAACCTGGTCATGGGTATAAGGGTTGAACAGGATTTCCTGCAACAGATAGTCGTCCTCGTTAAGCACGCCCTTGGCAATGCGCATGTGACGCTTGAAGGTAGTACCGGGAGCATCCTGATGTTTCATGACAGCCGCGAAGACAAATGTACTTACAAACGGAATCGACAGCGAGTAAGCCACCGTCTTATCGTGCTCCTCAAAAGTGTACTCGTAGATGTTCAGACCCAGCTTTTGGTAGAGGTCCTTGAAGAATATGCGACCCATGTAGTCGCCCTCGCTGATGATGATGGCATTTTCCTCAGAGAGTTGTTGCAGGTTGGCAAACGTAGGGCCGAACATAGGGTGTGTACTGACGTAACGCATACCCGTCGACTCGTAGAACTCCTTCATATCCGTCTTCACGGAAGCGATATCGCTAATGATACACTCCTTAGGCAGATAGGGAATGACTTCCTTGAAAACAGGGATGGTGTATTTCAGCGTCACCGCATTGATGAGCAGTTCGGGCTTAAACTCCTGAATCTCCTCGAAGGTGGTGAAACGCTGACAATTATAGGTGAAACGCATGCGCTTGGCATCGCGCTCAAAGACGGCTACCTCATGTTCGAAACTCAGCAGGTCGATGAAGAAACTTCCCATCTTGCCTGCACCCATGACTAAGATCTTCATAAAACTGTTTTATGTATCACTTATTGACGATTTCTATCTGTTGACGAACACTCTCCTCGTGGATGCTCTCGAAGACTTTGGCGACAAACTCAGCAGCCATACCGGTGAGTGTACCCTGCACGCCACGCTTCTCCAGTATTTCGTTGTAGCGCGAAGCCTGCAGAACGGTCATATTGTGCTCCTTCTTGTATTCACCAATCTGACGACAAACCTGCATACGCTTGGCCAGGAGGTCCATCAACTGGTTGTCGAGGTCGTCAATCTGCTTACGCAACTGCTGGATGCCTTCTGTGGTGACGTGCTCATCACGGATAATCAGCAACGAGAGGATGTAGTCGAGCACATCAGGCGTTACCTGCTGCTTGGCATCACTCCAAGCCTTGTCAGGATCGCAATGGCTCTCAACAATCAGACCATCGAAGCCCAAGTCCATCGCCTGCTGACACAGGGGAGCAATCAGTTCACGACGTCCACCGATATGCGAGGGGTCGCTGATGATGGGCAACTCAGGGATACGACGATGTAACTCAATGGGAATCTGCCACATAGGCGCATTGCGGTAGATTTTCTGCTCGTAAGAAGAAAAACCACGATGGATGGCTCCCAGACGCTTGACACCGGCCTGATTCAGACGCTGCAAAGCACCAATCCAAAGTTCCAAATCGGGATTGACGGGATTCTTCACGAATACGGGTATATCCACACCCTTCAGTGCATCAGCCAAAGCCTGCATGGCAAAGGGGTTAGCGGTGGTGCGGGCACCAATCCACAGGATATCCAAATCGTACTTCAGAGCTAACTCTACATGTTCCGGAGTTGCCACCTCAGTAGCTATCAGCATGTGGGTTTCGTCCTTCACCTGCTTCATCCAAGGCAGGGCCTTTTCTCCGTTACCCTCGAAACCGCCTGGTTTTGTACGGGGTTTCCATACTCCTGCACGGAAGTTATGACAGCCCTTCAAGGCCAGTTGGCGGGCCGTTTCCATCACTTGCTCCTCAGTCTCGGCACTACAGGGACCTGCAATGACGAAGGGGCGTTCGTTGTCACTCGGAAGATTCAGTTTCTCTAATTCCAGTTCCATAATTATATCGTTTTTTTAATGCGTTCTAATGCTTGCTGTATTTTATCTTCCTTGGCGCACAGGGAGATGCGGATATAACGCTCTCCGTTGCTTCCAAAGATAAAGCCTGGGGTAATGAAGACGCGAGCTTCATGGAGTACACGCTCTGTCAGGTCTTCTACGTTCTGAATGCTATCGGGAATTTTTCCCCAGAGGAACATACCCACCTGATTCTTGTCGTATGTACAGCCTAAGACATCCATAATCTTCTCAGCCCACTGACGACGACGGGCGTAGGTCTCGATATTGAACTCACGATGCCAGGCCTCGTCGTTCTTATATGCCTCAGCAGCAGCAAGTTGGATACCGCGGAAGGTACCGCTCTCAATGTTCGACTGCACCTTCAGAATCCACTGGATAAACTGTGCATTCGAAGCACAGAGACCTACACGCCAACCAGGCATATTATGCGACTTCGACATCGAATTGAACTCGATGCAGCAGTCCTTGGCACCAGGAACCTGAAGGATGCTCAGATGCTCCTCGCTGAGGATGAACGAATAAGGATTATCGTTGACCACGACAATATTATTCTCTTGAGCGAACCGCACAAGACGCTCGTAGGTGGCACGCTGAGCACGGCCACCAGTAGGCATATTGGGATAATTCGTCCACATCAGCTTTACTCGCGAAAGGTCCATCTTCTCCAGTTCGTCGAAGTCGGGTTGCCAACCATTGTCCTCACGCAAATCGTAGTTGACAATCTTGGCACCTAATATCTTTGATAAAGAGGTGTACGTGGGATAGCCAGGATTAGGCACCAACACCTCGTCACCCGGATTGACAAAGGCCAGTGTGACGTGCAGGATACCCTCCTTCGAACCAATCAAAGGCAGCACCTCGCTTTTGGCGTCGAGGTCGACATTATACCAACGCTTGTAGAAGCCTGCCATTGCCTCGCGCAGTTCGGGTGTACCCTGTGTAGGCTGATAGCCGTGGGCATTAGGCTGACGAGCAACCTCACACAACTTATTGATGGTTTGCTCCGATGGGGGCATATCGGGACTACCGATAGCCAGACTGATAATGTCCTTACCTTCGGCATTCATCTGTGCCACTTCCTTCAGTTTGCGACTGAAGTAGTACTCCTGTACTAAACTTAATCTATCTGCGGGTTGTATCATATTCGTAATAATCGTTTAATTCGTGGTTTCAATTTGTTTGTTTCCCGTCTTTATATTCTCCTAAAATCTTAAAGTCCTTGGTTAACGGGATAATTGCGTCAATACTTTGACGGTAACGCGTCAGGTCATCGTACATCACATCGACATAGAACAGGTATTCCCATTCGCGTCCGATGATGGGCAACGACTGAATCTTCGTCAGGTTCATCTTATAAAAAGATAGGATTGCGAGCACGTGCGAGAGGCTACCCTCCTCATGAGGCAGTGAAAAGACGATACTGGCCTTATTGGCCTCCGTCAGCGGACGCAACAAATCGGCCTTGTTGGGATTGCTCACCACGAGGAAACGCGTAAAATTATGCTTGTTGTCCTCAATATGGTCATCCAACACTTTCAGTCCATAGAGCCGTGCAGCCTCAGCGTGACAAATAGCCGCCCAACCCTTGTGCTGACCTTCAGCAATCATCTTGGCAGAACCAGCAGTATCCTCAGCCTCCACATTCTTCAACTGCGGATGCTGGGCCAGAAAGCGACGACACTGCATGAGGGCCACGGGATGGGAATGCACCTCGGTAATGGTATCCCAGTCGTCCTCTGGTAGACAACAGATACAGTGAGTGATATGCAATTTATGCTCTCCTACAATCGTTGTGCCTGAGTCGCGCAGCAATTCGTAATTATGCAACAGCGAGCCCGCAATGGTATTCTCGATAGCCAGCATACCAATGGCCGTAGGATCCTGCTTCATCTGAGAGAAAACCTGTTCGAAGGTACTGCAGCATATCAACTGTATCTGCTCNNCTTGCAAAGTAAAAATAATAGCCGTAGAAATACTGATTCAACTTATTCATTGTCTCGTTTTTTTGTTTATCGCCTGCAAAAGTATAACTTTTTCGCGAATCTACCAAACATTTTGAAAGAAAAATTGCAATTGTGGCAATAATTTGTCACTTTATTCATCCATTTGGAACAACGGATCCTCAGGCATCACCATGATGGGCTTCTGCTCGTAGTCCTTCAGGAGCTTTTCAGAGACATACTGTTTGTCAACCACCAGGCGGAACATGTATTCGCGGAACCAACTGGCCGTCATAATCAGACAACCCTGCTGTCCCCACGAGGCGCCCCACGAGTTCTCGACCTTCCACTTCAGGGGCTGGCCCTGCATGTCGAGGTCGACAGCCGTCAGCGTCATAGCATGGGTAGAACCACTGTCAAAGGTGGAGATACGCTCTGCCTTCGTCATATTAAAAGAGGTGTTGAACAAGGAGGCATAGTCGAAGTTCTCCAAATCGCAGTAGCCGCGCTTACGATCGAGTTGTTTACCCACGTCATAGCTGCTGTAGAGTTTACGGCCATCCTTCAACGAGGCAATGGCCAGCGTCTCAATATCCTCCATCGGCAGATTCAGGTACTTCCAGTTATGGCCATCATACACATGGCGGTCGTATTCCACCTCGTAGGTCTTGTAGTATTCGCGACGAGGGTCGTTCATGACCATGATGAAGGTACCATTGAGCGGTCCACCAACAATTTCCTGATAGAACTCCTTCGGAGTGTACTTCTTCTGAGCAGTGATGGCCTTGCCATTCTTGTCTTTGAAAGCGAAGGTAAACTCCTTGACAGGCTCGCCCAGCGTGATAACCAACATGTGGTACACCTCGGAAAGCATCTCGGTTTTGCGCTGGTTAATGGCATTGGGCTTCTTGCCCTCAGCCACCATCTTGCGAAGATCCAGTCCCATCTCGCGCAACTTCGACTTGATGATTGACGCCATCTTCGACGTGTTCTCTGCCGAATAGGTCTCCGGCTGGATGTCGGCAGGTACCAAGCCATATTTCTCTGCCAAATCGGCAACACCGCAGAAGGTGCCGCCATCGCTGATGGGATAGTGGAAGAAGAACTGGACGCGCTGGTCGTCAATAGGCTTCTTACCCGTATCGATAACACCTTGCAACATCAGGTTGGCTTTCTCCAACTGGTCCCAAAAGAACAAATAGTCCTGCGACAACTCAACACTCAACGAGTCGGTGCGCTTAGCGAAATTAGAACGAAGCACATTTAAGCCACTAAACATCCAGCAACGGCCCGAAGATTTCTGGTCGGTGATAGACTGTTTCTTCGTTTCCACACTGAAATAGGTATCCAACGCACCAGCATTGGCCTGATTCTTGGCCAACAAGTCTATTGCATTGGCAGCCAACGCGTTACGCAGAGCACGATCGGAAGCAGTGGGTGTATTCTGCTTTTCTATCTGTTGCAACATCTGGGCGGAGATGCCCCCATCCTTCGTCTGAGCACTGACGGTCAGACAAGCAGTCAGTGCAACAGTAAATATCAATTGTTTTCTCATTACTTTTTCTTCGTTGTAGTTTTCTTAGTGGTCGTCTTCTTAGTGGTTGTTGCCTTCTTAGTAGTCGTAGTGGTGGTCGTCTTCGGAGGCGTGTAATACCTCAGGGCCTCAGGCATCCACTCCTGAATCTGCTTGATACGGGTGGCATCCGACGGGTGGTCACTATAGATGTCGTTTTGCTGGCTGTTGCCATTCTGTGCGGCCATACGCTGCCAGAAAGACACAGCTACTTGAGGATCGTAGCCTGCCATAGCGGCAAAGATCAAACCCAGATGGTCGGCTTCGCTCTCGTGACTGCGCGAATACTTCAGGTTCTTGAAATTGAACTGTTGTGACAATGCCCACTGACCGATAGACTGTGCGGTAGCACCTACGCCAACAGCTCCGGCAATAGCTGTACCAATCTGAAGACCATACTGCTGCTTCATCTGTGTACTCATCTGTTCAGCAGAATGACGAGCGACAGCATGAGCAATCTCATGTCCTAAAACGATGGCCAGTGAGGCCTCGTTCTGGGTGACAGGCAATAGACCCTCGTAAACACAGATTAGTCCTCCAGGCATACACCAGGCATTGACCTGATTGTTCTGAACCAGATTGAACTGCCAGTTATAGTACTGCAAGTCTTCCGACATTCCTGCCGACCTCAGATAGTTGGTAACGGCCGTAGCCAACTTCTCACCTACCCTTTTCACCATTGCTGTATTCGTAGCGTTGGTTGACAGTTTGGCAGTCTTCATAAACTCCTGATACTGCTGCGTGGAGAGGCTCAATACCTCACCGTCACTTACCATCAGACTCTGCTGTCTGCCCGTAATGGGCACAGTCTTAGTGGTTCCGCAGCCCACCAATACGGAGGCCACCACTGACATCAATAAAAATTTTATCTGCTTCATAATACCTATTTATTATATTCTCTGATATCTTTTCAACATTTCCAACTTCTGATGGCCGTCGAGCATTTCCTGAAGGATGAAACGACCTTCATGACCTGAGGGCTTGCATAACATCTGCGAGCGTTCCATGCCCATGACTTCCTGCAGGACCCACATCATTCCCCGTGCAAAGCGACGAACACCAAAGCTCCTCAGCAGCACATAAGGGAAACCACTGGTCTTGAGCGTCTCATAACGGCGTTCCGTCTTGAGCAACAGGAAATAATAATCAATGACGACACGCATATTCAGACGTTGCGCCAGAAAGAGGCGATAGACGTCTTCTATCGTCATAGGCCTGTTCAAAACATAATAATCGTCTGAAGACTGGCGCAGGTTACGCAACTCCTCGTCGTAATAACGGGCTACATAGGACGGAGCCTTAGCCTGTTCGTTCTGCTCTTTCATCTCCTCAGCCTCAGCCATCCAGTCGATACTCACATCCTGAGGAGCACGCAGACCGAATTCAAACAGTCGTTCAACACCCCTGTAGCAGATGCCTGCCACAGCCTGACGCTGCGCCAGTTCGTGTAAAGCCTGCCACTCTTCGGGTTCAGGACCACGCTCCAGACATTCGCGACGGCCAGTGGCCACCTGTATCAGTTCAAAAAATAATTGTTTCATACTATAGGTTTTAGTATACCAACTCTGATTAGAGATACAAAGGTACAACAAATTGACGAGATACACAAACTTTTTCTTCTTTTTTAATAAAAAAGAGCCATCGCCCGAGTTGGGACGATGGCCTAACAATTCTTTTCTTTAAAACTACAAAATTATTTCAAACCACGATTGTGGAGCGTGACGTTGAGCAGCATCACATACTTACGATACTGATCCTTGTTCAGGATGTAGTCCATCCAAGCCCTGTCTCTTATACAC
>LXOW01443018.1_pt1 | contig 11329 bp, 15 predicted proteins | sample 1368591 | NCBI WGS metagenome assembly LXOW01 (sample SAMN04884650, study PRJNA319009) | bovine gut metagenome | isolation source: Cow rumen | host: Bos taurus | place: Italy: Legnaro (PD) | collected 2014-07-09
GAGCAACCGAGTTAAGAACGGTTGCTCTTGTTGTCAATATACTCACTGTGGAGCGTTTACCTCTCCACACTCGTTTACGTAGAAAGTTATCATATGTATTCTCCTCTCTCTCTTTTTGGTAAAAAAAAATCCCTATGCAAAAATGCATAGGGATTTCCTATTACCGAATAATTCTAACCATAAACTCATGTTTACGGCTTAATTAAATATCAATTACATCTATATTTTATTTTATTATGTAGTAGCTGCGCAAGTATTATTGTGCAAACTTGTATTACTACAAACTTGCAACATTAATAATAATCAGCGATTTATGTTTATGTTGTCAATAGCGTGCAAACTTGTATTACCACAAACATGCAACACTAATGTGCCATCAGCAATTGGAAGTATTTTTGTTTCATTGTGCAAACTTGTATTACTACAAACTTGCAACACTAATGATGAGATTATAGATGCTGTGGACATGGCTAGGGAAGTGCAAACTTGTATTACTACAAACTTGCAACACTAATTATGTTTTCTTCAATGGGTCCTGACTCTTGAATTCTCAAGTGCAAACTTGTATTACTACAAACTTGCAACACTAATCCTTAAGCGGGGTTCGGGGCAGCGCCCAGAGAAAACTAGTGCAAACTTGTATTACTACAAACTTGCAACACTAATAGCTAGGTTCTGAAATAAGCACTATCGGAGGATTTACACGATAGTTTTCGAGCACCTTTGTTGATATACATTATTAGTTCTTCTACTTATTTGACACATCATTGTTGTAAGTTCCTTATATCAAACCAGTATTGATGTTCGAGCACTCTATACTCTATTTCGAAACTTAATCTGCTCGATTGAAACACGTTTGTAATTATATAAGTCATCTGCGGTGGATGATCTTCGAACCATCCGATGCACAACACAGATAGTATTTGTCCTATAGACTAGCTTTATTATACAAAATTAGTGATCGGATTGCAACTTACTTTTATGTTAGTTCTTTTTTGAAATGACCAAAAACACACATTTCCATGCGGCTTTTGGTCATTTTCTTTTACAATATATCAAGTAATGCATCATTAATATCGCGATTCACCTTTTCCCAAAAACGAGAGCTTGTAATCCATTTATCACTATCAAAAAACGTTCCAGATTCATCATTAAACAAAACAGATAATTTATCGTCGCTCACCTTAATTTCATTTTTTTTACTGTTCTTTGACACTAGCTTAAATTCATCATCAAAATTATTGATTTGAGTTATTTTCGGTTTAGTTTCGCCAAAACGTTTCAGCATTCCACCTTTTAATAATTTGTTTATATCAGGATTCTTTTCGTCAATTTTAATGGCTAATTTCCCATCAATTACACAAGTTGGAATACTTCCTAACATTGTTTGTTGTAGAAAGTAACGTTTTAATAAATTTAACGATGCATTTATGTCAGAATTTATCGTTATCAGATTTCCATTTGAGTCCAACGAAACAAATATACTTCCAATATCTGATGGAATTAAACTACCAACCTTAAGTTTCTCGTTTAAATATTCTTCAGGAATCTTGCTAGCAACAGAGCTCTTCAAAACACCATAATCATTAAAATCATTTTTTGTTAATCGGTCACATCTAATTCCAGGAGCCTGATTTTGATGATAAAACTTAGTTGAAAACGCAGTACCTATCTCAACTACATATATCCCATAAACAGAAGCTTGTCTTTTAACTTCTTCAATAAGTGCTGCATGAGACCATTTCATTAATCTGGAGTTTTCCTGCCTTGGTCTATCAGTTGAAAAAGTATATCTTTTCAAATTTGGGAAAACGATTACATTACACTCATCGTATTTCTTTTCCCAAGCTCCCCCTTTATAATTACAAATGTTGGGGTTCTCATTATATACATAGCCTCTGGCAGCTTGCACAATCATATCTGCAGCAGTTTTTATTCTATCATCTTTTTTTCGATTGATATGAAGTAATAAATTGGATGCAGAAACTCCATATTGTTTTGACATAAGCTTGTTATCCTCATTTATCCTATAACTAAGAGAATTCCAAGACATGATTATTTTTCTTACTTCTTCTAAAAAGCATAAAGACCAATAAGATTTACCGCCACAATACTTTTTGTATCCTTTTTTAGTGTACGAACCGGAACGAAACTCTTTCATACATAAATTCATTTCTTTTATGGTAGAGTCATACTGACATGAAAGAATTGTCCTGACTTCATCATCGTTAACCATCAAACATTGTCTATAAACATTTATCTTTTCTACACTGTTTGTATGTATAATAGCATTATTAATTAGTTTGTTTCTTTTTTCTGTATCTTGGCAATTATACAGTCTCTTTAAAAAAGAAAGGTAATTAATGCTTGTTTTCAGTTTTTTAAGTTCTAACCTGGCGTCATTACGATACCGTAGAATTTTACTGCTTACCTTTTCCCCTTCCAAAGCTAAAAGAAAGCTTCTTTCAACATCAATATCATCCTGAAGAGACTTGTTGGCATCAAAAATGATCGAACCTACAGAGCATGCAGCAACCTGTTTTAATCCTATATCAACAGACAACGCTCTTATTCTTTTATTATCAAACATATTTGCTTCTTTTCTGATTTTTCCATCATATGCTTTTAAAAAATATTTTCCTATTCTTTCGTTATCTTCCCCCTGACCATCTTCAAAAACCTTATCCAGTGTAATTGGAACTGAAACAAAAATATCTTTAATTGAATTATTGATATCTACTATTGGAACAATATCTACACCACCAGGTATTCCTGTAAATTCTTCGTTTACAATTCGGTTATCTGAAATAATTTTTTTCGAATTTGCAAATCTTATTCTAATTTTGGAAGTAGAATCAAATTCAATTTGACTTTCCTTAAATCCTTCATCATTAAGTGGACCTGACAACTGCTTGCTATCAGCTAATTGCAATTCCAATTCTTCTTCCACATATTCGTTATCATCATACCGTAAAATTGGAAATTTAATAAAAAGACGGTTCTCTTGTTTATAAAATCTGTAATTTTTAAAATTATTATTTGTAACGTTTTCATACATAATATAACGCTTACTGTTTATTGCATCTGCCGTTGTGTATGCAGCACATTTTCTTGCGTTATCATATTGCTGTTTTTTTTGGTAATATGATAGCAATTCCTGAATTGCTTTAAAACTTATATCTTTATTAGCATCAAAGGCAAGATAATTAAACAGATTAAAATCCCCCATTTTATTCTTTTTTTGTCTGTCTTCCTGAATATTCTTCAAAACATTCATGCGTTCATCTTCATTTGCACAATTATTAAACTTACCTATGATTTCTTTTATACCTCGCGTCATTCTTTTTGTTAAGTATACATCGGTTTCTGTATACTTATATTGTTCATCCAAATATTTTTTTATTATTTCATATTCTTTTTCATAGCATTCCTTTATTTTTCTTTCTTCTTCAACAAACACTTCTCTCTTTTCAGCATATTGTGTTCTAGTCTTTTGATCACAAGCCAAATAAGAAGCAAAATTTTCTAGAGCTTTTTTTAATGCTAATCGAACATATACAGGATATTTCTCTATAAGTTGCTTATCTATATATAAAAGAGGAAAAGCGTTTTCTTTTTCTAAAGAGCTTAATAAAAAGCTTAAGCCATCAGTGGCATCTTTTCGATAATTTGATTGATCCTTTACAAAACCTTTGTACCATGGCTTATTTTCAAGATATGCATTTTTAAAAGCTGAAGCTCTACCTTTTCCATGTATTATCGGTTGGATTGCTTTTTGACCGTCTTCAGAAGAAATCCAATCATCAGCCATTCTTTTATATTTCTTTTCGTCAAATTCGTCTGTTTTTTCATTATAGTGATTTACCCATTCAGGTAATGGTTCGATTATCTTTTCAAGATTGTTCGTCCCTCCGGTACTTTCTTTATTATATAATTTGGTAAGCTGCCCCGCAGCTTGACTTCCTTTTTCTATTACTACATTTTCAAATCTTGGAAGTAGCTGCATTACTTTTTCGATGTTTTCGATGTTAGTATTTTTTTCCAAATACTCTTTTAATTCCTGTGTTACCTCTTCTTCCGATTTGTAATGTTCCCCATCATCATCCTTATAATAATAGTCTTTCTGACGTATTAGTTTTAGTAACTCTTCAAATGTGGCAACCAACTTATTAAACAATTTATGTGCCTCAAAAATCTTTTCTTTTTTTTCTTTATCCGCGATAACTTTTAATTTATAGGAAACTACTGCCATAACTCACTCTCCTCGTTTCAAATTAACAATAATAATTTGACTTGTATTATTTAGATACAAGTTATTTTTTCTAAAACTCTAAATATTTTTCTTCGTTTTCATTCCACTTATAAAAAGTGTAGCTATAATCATCAGAACCATATATATAAATCATATCAAAGTAATCTTGATCTGTTAATTCTGTAAGTTTAATACCCTTGTCTTTTGCAAAAGCGTAAACATCTACATCTTTTTCGTCTTCTAAGAACCATTGTTCAAACTCTTCGTAGTCAATTCCGTTCTTTTCTAAGATCATCTCATCATATGGATTTTTCTCATATGTGTTTAATAAGCCATCAAAACACATTTTTAAATAAATCTCTTTAATACTATCATCCTTATAGCTTCTTTTACAATCCTTAGTGTATTTATTTGTACACAACAACTTATAAGCTAACTCAAACATAACTCTACCTCCATCTTTTAAACCTAGATTATTCACGGCTGCGCAGTGAATAATCTAGGATAATTATAAATGATAAAAATAACCATTGCAAATATTGGTAGAAAAAATGTCCACATCACAGTTGACATGGACATTTTCTTTTTATCGACAAATTTTCCTTATTTTTTTAATCATTTTCCGAAAAACTGTGATAACAGTTGTCACCAATGACAATGAAATCGATTAGTTCTATATCTATTAGTTTTCCTGCTTCTTTGATTTTTTCATATACTTCTCTGTCTGCCTTGCTTGGTGTAGGATCACCAGAAGGATGGATGCAATAATACAATTTGCGATGCTCCACAAAGTAAAGCTCTCTGAAAAACACTTTTCATGGAAACCACCGCCGATGAGGTATCACCATGCGATATATCAAAAAATCCAACAGGATGGCACTTCATATCTAATCCCAACAAGTATCCATGCTCTTCCACCTGCTTATCCGCTCCAAAAACTTCGTTGACTACACGATATATTGCTTCTGGTGTATTCAAACTTCCTGAAAAACTCGGAAAATTGTTACTACTTTCAAGCACAAGCATATTTTTTCTTTCATCATCATATTCAAGTCTATACTTTTTTATTCTCATGTTACCTCCCTAACTATTGAATTTTGCTGTATAATAATCTTCTTCGCTTATTCTCCTAGTCTTATACATCACACTACCATCATTGTGAAAACCGCACCTATAAAAATACTTTCCACTTTTCCAAAAATTATGAACATATATAGTTCCTTCATCTTCCACTGTAATCTGAAACCAACCTTCCATTTAAAATCCCCTTTCTTGGAAGTCGCTCCAAGCGACTTATTCAGGCGGTATATTTCAACCGCCTGTAAATTTATTTGGCGTAAATCAAAGAATGCTGCCATCTCCTTCCGTGAGATTGACAAAACAGCCAATCTCACGGTTCCATAATATAAGTTCCATGTTACTCTTCCCATTTCTTGAATAGATTATGATTTTCCCAATCAAGAACAACTCCACAATCCGGGCAAAACACACAAATTCCTATGAGTGTTCTACCACAGCTACATGTCCAACTCTTTGGAGCAACCACTTTTCTCCCTTTCATATTCTTTTTTTGATAATGTTTTATTTGCTTTCTAAATAACCCCATATCAAAATCTCCTTTCTGTTTTTTATTGTATTTCTTAACCACATATATAGTATACCATTTTCTTTTTGCATTGTCAATAGTTTTCATTATTTTAATGATTTTAATTATCTGTCAACAAGAACACTCTTTTTCTGCAAGAAAAAGGAAGGTTGTTGTTGACAAACGCAACACGCCCCAATACTTTTCTTCAGGAAAGGACTGCTCCTTTCCTCGCCCACAGCCAGTGAGATGGGTTTCTTAAGGGACGAGTCCCTTAAGCGGGGTTCGGGGCAGCGCCCAGAGAAAACTAAAAACAATATACTCCCTTTCGTATAGGTACCTCCCCTGTCACTCTGCCCAGCAGAAAAAAAAAGAGAAAGCACCCAGGAATATAAGGCTTTATTGATATTTATTATCTATTTACCTTATATTCCTGGGTGCTTTCTCTTTGCTATTTGGATACATTACCAATTCGACAACAATTCCTCTATTACTTCCGAGTCACCATACAAAAATGTTCTAAATCAATATATCGATTATTTTTAGGTATTGTAACTAAATGTTTGCAATTTGCACAACACTTTACATCCATATCATTCTTCACGCTGTTCTACTCTCCTATCTATCACAGAGCTGATTTTTCATCAGCTCTGTGATTTCTACCTCTTCCTCCCCATTCTATACTGCTTTTCCCGTTTTGAGGTCGATTATTCTATAATATCCTTCCTCGTAGGTTCTGAATTTTCGGTCATTTTTTTCAAGTTCTGCAATTTTATTTTTTGCTTCTTGCAAAGTTTCAAACCAATACGTCAACTTGCAATTCCATTTATTCGCTATAGAGTACTTATACTCAATTTCTCTATAGTGGCCTGATCGAGCCATTTCTTCCCAATATTCAGCATACGAACCGTCGTGCAGACGTTCAATACTTTTTTTAGGATTTCGTGCTACATCTTCGGCAAGGTCTTCTGGAAGCCCACGCTCAATGTACATGTACGCTATTTGGTCACATTCACGTTTGAAATCTTCCCACTGCATATTGCGGAGGTTTCTCGCCTCTTTGTAGATTTCATAGTCTTCTTCAATTTCCTCTATCATTGACTTTACTCCGATTAGGTTTCTGTTTTTAAAATCTCCAATATTTCCCATAATCATCATCCTTTCTGATTTATTTTTGTTATATTTCTTAACCACATATATAGTATACCATCTTTCTTTTATTGTGTCAACATTTTTCACTAATTTAATAAATTTAATTGTCTGTCAACAAGAACACTCTTTTTCTGTAGGAAAAAGGAAGGTTGTTGTTGACAAACGCAACACGCCCCAATACTTTTCTTCAGGAAAGGACTGCTCCTTTCTTCGCCCACAGCCAGTGAGATGGGTTTCTTAAGGGACGAGTCCCTTAAGCGGGGTTCAGGGCAGCGCCCTGAGAAAACTAAAAACAATATACTCCCTTTCGTATAGGTACCTCCCCTGTCACTCTGCCCAGCAGAAAAAAAAGAGAAAGCACCCAGGAATATAAGGCTTTATTGATATTTATTATCTATTTACCTTATATTCCTGGGTGCTTTCTCTTTGCTATTTGGATACATTACCAATTCGACAACAATTCCTCTATTACTTCATCTGGAACGTTTGCGTTTTTTAAAGCGGTTTTACAAAACGCCTTCTGATTTGAAATTGTATCAGCCAGCTTTTCTTCGTTAACTTCGTTAAGCCAAAAATAATAATCAACTTCAGCAGCTTCTCCGGTGTACAGCTCAACACCATTTTTTGTGTCTGCGTAATTGATGAACCCACCATATTCAATCCATTCGTCAATTGTCTTGACGTTCTTCATCTGCCATTCATCAAATGACATTTTTTCATGTGGTGTGATCTTTTCGAGTTCGCCTTCAATGTAAGGACCATCAAATTCTTCAATATTTCTTTTTACTTCTTCTTCACGTTCTTTGGCATTTTGTTTTTGGATATTTTGAAATTCAAGATATTCTTCATATTCTTCTATTACCTCGTTTTTCCATTCCTTATATGTCATAAATTATTTCCTCCTTTTGGCTTTCGCATTCGGAAGCTGTTCCTTCCGTGTTCGTAAGTCTCTACCATTTCAATTATTAGTTCATCTACTCTTATGAGATTTATTATCGGACATAATCATCAAAAAATAAAGAAATTAATTGTCGACCACATTGGTCGACTCCCTATCTAGTAGATAACACACAACATTCCATAGCTGTACCGTACAAAACTCACATATACATGTCATAGCAACTATTTCTTTCAAATGAGAGCTAATCTCACTTCTTTCTACAGATACATATACTATACATCCAACGAACACAATCGATGCAAGCATTGTAGCTGTATACTTTGCAATAAAAGCCTTAGTATTATTCATGAACATCCTCTTTTCTGTAATATATTGTATTTCTAAACCACATTATTCAGCGTATGATACGATGATATCTTTGCTTTGGATTCCTAATTTCTCTATACATATTTTACATGCATCACTTTCTGTTTTTGCAGCACAACGATATATCTGTCGGGAACCACATGCCTTATATACTACACCAAAAACATGTAATGACATATCATCTCTTTTCTCATATTTGCAAATTAACTCTCGTCCTCCTGGAGAAAAGTGCTTCACTTTAGTTAAATCCTTGTGTATTCCAATACACAAATACCCAGTCACCATACAAAAATGTTCTAAATCAATATATCGATTATTTTTAGGTATTGTAACTAAATGTTTGCAATTTGCACAACACTTATCCATATCATTCTTCACGCTGTTCTACTCTCCTATCCATCATTGTATATAGTTCCTCGTTCTTGTAATCATACAATTTACCTCCATCTTGATATTTTTCTCTTAGTAATAGATCTTGCCCAAAATGCTTTGTCCCATTTACTTTGTTCTTCTACCACCATTTGATGCCCACCTCATCAGGAAATGGCAATCTTAACCCTTCCCCCTCATAATGAAACCATTCCCCATTCTCATATTCCACACAAATATCACAATCATCACTTTCCCAACACTTGATTGGCTCACCCAATGTCAATAATTTATTCCAATTTTTAAAGGCCTTTTTATGTGCGTTGTATGCAGCTATTGTCATATCAAGCATTCGATTATGTTTTGCCCTAAATTCGTCCATTGTTCCAGTATTTTTTACCACTATATTCATAACTTATCCTTTCTCTTATGTACTCTTCACACAGAAACATTGTTTCTTTGTGAAAAATATCGCCCACAGTGGGCACTTATGCTTTACAACAAATTCATTGTTACCCATCTTTTTGCACTTGTTAAAGATTTACATTCACATAATAAGAGTGTATCACTATATGGCATTACTTCAACATTGTACTGTATTATTGTTTCTTCATCATAATTTAATAAACCAGTTATCCAAACATACCTGCCATAATTTTCATGATTTATTTCTAAGGCCCAAGAAGTAGGTTTTCCGCTGTCTGTGTCACCTTCATGAATTATTTTCCATTCTCGCTTCATTTTTACCACCTCCACATAAAATCTTGTCAATATTGTCTCCTTTGTACATCTTCAAACTTTTCACATCGTAATCAACTATTATCATATTTCTACCTCTTTCCCCCGTTCAGCCGATAGGACAGCGTTATTTTTCATTATTCTACTTCTGTAAACTCGTCTAGCATAATGACTAGCACTTTTGCGTTTTTGTCTCCATACCATTCCTCGAAATCTGCAAATAAATCTCCACCTGCTAATACTGTTTGTTCATAATCTTCTTCATCCATGATTTCATAGTCATAGATTTCTATTTCTGAGTTATGCGACACGTCTACTGATTTGATAAAATCAGTATGTATATCGTGTCTGCATCCTGTGAATTTGTAAATCGCAATGTCTGCCACTTCATTTCCTCTTTCTTCGATTACCTCTTTAATTGTTGCCATAATTACCACCTGTTCCTTTCTCTTTTTTAATTTTTATTTTCTTATCTCAATGTTACATTTCCGTCCTCGTCAATGTCTACATCAATAGTTGCATAATCGCCGACGATGTGTAACGATGTAGAAACATATTTATCAGTTGTTTCTTGATTTTCCATCAAGGCTAATACCTCTCTCAATTCATTTACATATAATTCTTTTTCTGTTTTAAATGTTGTAAATCTCATAACAACCATTCCTCCTATTCGGTAATTGTTTTATTGCCATATATTCTGGCATTTCCGGCAGCATACGCCTTTTCTTTCATAACTATGCCACCGCCTATTTTTGCGTTTCCCCTCACAATGGCGTTATCGCAAATCTGGGCGTGCCCCTCAATGACTGCATTTTCAAAAATCTTTGCGTCATCGAAAATCAACGCATGCGATTTTATTATTGCGTCGTCCTTTACCAGGGCACGGTTTGTTACAAAACCATCTTCGCACACAACAGCGTGCCCACTCACAATGGCATTTTTACTTACGAAACCACAGTCACACACAACAGCGTGCCCTTTAACGATGGCATTGTCACGAACCTCTGCACCACCGTACACCATAGCATCACCATATACCCAACAATCCTCAATATGTGATAGGTTGCTTTCTTTCTCAATCCATCCACCAATGTCACCTTCGGAAACATTTTTGAAGGTTTTCAAGGCTTTGATGCGGTGTAAAACCCTACCGTTATTCAATTTAATAGTTTCATTTGTTAATTCGTATTTTTTCATATCATTACCTCTTTCTACCCAGCGGGATTTATTTTTGTTATATTTTTAACCACATATATAGTATACCATCTTTCTTTTATTGTGTCAATATTTTTCGCTAATTTAATAAATTTAATTGTCTGTCAACAAGAACACTCTTTTTCTGTAGGAAAAAGGAAGGTTGTTGTTGACAAACGCAACACGCCCCAATACTTTTCTTCAGGAAAGGACTGCTCCTTTCTTCGCCCACAGCCAGTGAGATGGGTTTCTTAAGGGACGAGTCCCTTAAGCGGGGTTCGGGGCAGCGCCCAGAGAAAACTAAAAACAATATATTCCCTTTCGTATAGGTACCTCCCCTGTCACTCTGCCCAGCAGAGAACAAAGTGTCTCCGACACATCAACTCCCCTAGCCCCTCATTCATGAGGGGAAGCAGGGAGTTTCTTTTTTCTCGATTTTCTGTCATAATAATCTTATGAATATTTTACAAAAGATTTTTAACGACTATTATGAAGAAATGATTTACACCTTACATCCACGTAAATCTGTTATTGAAAACGTAGACAAAATGCTCAATTGTGGTGATCCTGCTTTTGGCGGTGCCATGTACGGCTGTCCTCACTGTGGCAAACTTAAATTTGTACCATTCCGCTGTCACAGCCGTTTCTGTCCTACCTGCGGCAACAAGTATTCCATGGAACGCACTACCAATATGTCATTCAAACTTATTAATGTTCAGCACAGACATTGTGTTTTCACCATTGATGAAAATCTACGTGACTTTTTCTTACA
>LXOW01169702.1_pt1 | contig 11322 bp, 14 predicted proteins | sample 1368591 | NCBI WGS metagenome assembly LXOW01 (sample SAMN04884650, study PRJNA319009) | bovine gut metagenome | isolation source: Cow rumen | host: Bos taurus | place: Italy: Legnaro (PD) | collected 2014-07-09
CCCTCTTGCTCAGTTCCCGCCCTTATCGGTGTTCAGCCCTCCGGGCTTCACATCTTGTTCATCCCGCCCGCAAGAGCCTGCCGGCTGCCACCGCCAAAGGCAAGGAGCTGGCCCTCATAAATACCTTCTGACCTCCTTAAACCGCCATCACGAAAAACGCTGCGTATAGTCCCTTCGCCCTCTCGTTCTTTCCGTACACACTCCACTGGTGGACAGACACCGAAGGCTCGCTGGCAGCAGCCGTGGATGAAATGCGTCCCGGTTACGACGAACTGATGAAACCCGTCATCGACAACATCCCTATGCTGGTTGTCGCCATCGTATTGACCATTCCTGTCGCCATCCTCGCCATGCGGATTGCAGAACGCTCATTGAAGCAAGAAGCTTAACACAACTTCATTGAAGGTTTGGGGACTCTTGTTTGCAATAAAGTGGTTCCCAGGAATAATCGTTAGTGTTGACTTGGGGATGGACTTCGCTATCAAACGAGTATGCTCCTTCTTAATCATGTCCTTTTCGCCTGCAATCACCAGCGTCGGGTTTTGAATCTGATGGAGTTCCTCAGGGTTGATGAGGGGTTCGTTGACCATCAGCCCCAGCAATTCAGCGTTCTTCTTCGCTTCAGGACTCTTCTTGGAAAAGAATTTGGCTATTCGATAGCCTATTTCAATCGGTATTTGTGTGCTTCGCTTAACGCCGGAAGCATCCAGGTTTGCCCCGTTTAGAATGAGCTTTTCAACACGTTCTGGATGTGACAGGGCAAATGCCATCGCGATATTCCCGCCGTCGGAGAAACCAAGGACATGGGCTTTCGCAATATCGTGTAGATCCATGAAAACAAACAAGTCTTCGGCAAATTGCCGAATGGTAAAAGGAGCATCCCCTCGGGGCGTCTTTCCATGGCCTCGCGTATCCAGTGCAATAACCCTGAAATGTTCCGCAAAAGGTTCCATCTGATGCTCAAAGTAGCTGCAATCCTCTCCGTTCCCATGAAGCAGAATCAAAGGGAATCCGCTTCCTTGTTCAATATAGTGATGGCTTATATCCAATGTCTTTCCCTGTGTCATCGTACCTCTAATCGTGGTTTCACCGGATCCGTCAAGTCCTCAGCATCATACATCACCAAGAAAACGTACTCCGAATGTTCAGGAACGTATTCGCCGCCTTGAATGGGCTTAGGGGCTTCAACCACCTCCTGTTTTGTCCCACACGAGACCATCGTTATCATGGTCACAAGGAAGATGATCAATATGTTAGTGTTTCCCAGCATCAAGACTTGGCTTTTAGTTCTGCAACCAGATCATCGCTGATGTTGTTTCCAATTTGTCGGCACACATACTCGGCTGACACGCCATTGTCCACCAAATACTTGCAAATAATGTCGCCCACATGGTCGCCGCCCACCTCAGTCACCATCGCACAATCCACCCCAGCACGACCCAGCGACACAATGCTATTGAACGTCGATCCACCCGGCACCGCCTTCATCGGCTGGTCATTCTTAAACAGGATGTCCAAAACCGTTTCGCCTATTCCAACTACTCGTTTCATCGTCAAAAACTCTCTTTAAATTCGATAGCAAAGATACTCATTTTTCGCATGCAATTCTTTGGATTGAAGATTTCCTTGTAAGGTTTCTAGAGTTGTTATTCCTTTTTGTTGAAATAACACAACAAAAAAATCCGCAACCCAAGCCTTCGCCTGAATTGCGGATTTTGTCATTTCTTGCAAAACATCATACTGAGAATCCTGGTTGCTATCTCTTCCGGATGATCCACCAATAATTGCCCATGATTCATTTTTAGGAAGACCTCGACATGAGCATCAGGGCATAGTTTCAGCAAATGCTTCACCTGGGGTTTGGCCACAAACGCCTCCTTTGAGCCGTACCAAAAATGGATGTCAGATCCTTGGATGGATTCCAGTTTATGGGTATAGACGTCCTTATAGCCATCGCGCACGGCCTTTCCTTTGCCATAAGGCCAAACTTTCTTGCATTCGTCCAGTAAGACATCGAAATAGTGCGAATGAAACACAAACCTCCAAAATCCAGTCCAGTGGTAGCAAGTCCAAACGTTGAAGCTCTGGTAGTATCGCAACGGGTTCACGCTCCACTTGGGCAGAGGCAGCAGCGGTGCGGCATCCATAATGGCGTGGTCTATTATAATCTCGTTCCGTTCCATGATTCGGGACAGTATCTTTCCACCCAATGAAAGACCGTAGGCAACATCCAAATGTCCTCCAAAATTCTCTTGAACAAACCCGATTACCTGAACGGCCTGGTCGTCAATAGAGGTAAACTGCGACTCTTGGCCAATCAGAAAACCATCGATACCAACTGCAACGATGTAGTATTTGTCTTTAAGCATCTCAATCAGTGGCAGGAATATCTCGTATGATACCCCCAGCCCAGGGATTAGCATCAAGCTTGGATTCTCTTTATTTCCGTATGTGTTGAAGGTCATAATGTGAAAAAGTTACGGATTTTCATTCAATACTTTCAAGAACCGCTTGTCGTTCATTTGCTCGTTGGTCAAATATGCGCCGTCACGGAAGAACGCGTAGGTTGTGATGGGCGTAGGGGCGTTTTGTGCCTCCGCCTTGCTCCGCAAGTGAATGGCTTTGAACGGTACTCCTTTCTCCTTTGCGACGGCTTCAAGAACCGGGACATACTTGGCGTTAAACGGGCACTGGTTGGTGTAATACAGCACATACCCCTTTTCGTCGGTATGCGGATGCTTGGCACACGCCTTGAATTTCGGGGTCTCGGCATCTTTCGAAAAGGGCAAATACCAAAGCTGGATGCCGTTGTCAGCCTCGTCGCAAACCGTGAATCCTTTGTGTATCAGATATTTCGGGTCGGCTAAAAAGGGCTTTTTCTTTGCTGACGATAAGATGCACAATCCACTCTTCCCTTGCTCCTTACTGTCGCGAATACACTCGTTAAGCAAGTCGTTTGAATAGCCGTTTCCCTTGAAACTGCCTGATACCCAAAGGCAATCGATATACATGTAGTTGTCGGCCACAATCGGGTTCCAGGCATTCTCGGCAGGGATGTACTCGATAAAACATTTCCCTCGCTCTACGCTTTTCAGAAACACGAGGCCTTCGTCGAAACGTTCTGCCAACCACGCCTTTTTCGATGCCACCTGAACGTCCTTATTGTTGGAAATCGCGCAGCAGATATGCTCTTGCTCAAGATTCTCTTTCGTTACTCTGATATATTCCATGGTTTGTAGTGAATTTGCCGCAAAGGTACAAAAAAAGCCGCAGCTCAAGCTTTCGCCTGAGTTGCGGATTATCGATTCAGCACTCTCGATTGTGACAAGGACTATCAGATGTCTCAGGCTCAAGGGTGGCGTGTGCGATGTTGTGTTCTTCGAGCTCATGTTTGAGATGTTCCGACACCTGAGACCAACAACTGAAATCGTCAATAACCACATGCGCCGTCAGCGCTGTCTCAGTGGTACTGATGGCCCATATATGGATATGATGCACATCTTTTACATGCTCTTCGGCTACTAGCATCTGCTTAATTTCATTTAAATCCATCCCATTGGGGGTGCCGTCCACGGCAAGCCTCAGACTATCGGAAAGCAGTTCCCAGGTGGAAACGAGGATGACGGCAGCTATGACAAGCGACATGATGGGGTCGATGATGGTCCAGCCTGTGCAATGGATGATGATGCCGCTGATGACTACGCCAATAGATACTAAGGTGTCGGCAGCCATGTGGAGAAAGGCGCCGCGCACATTGAGGTCGCTCTTCTGTCCACGCATAAGCAGTAGGGCAGTGGCGCCGTTGATGAGAATACCCACGCCCGCCGTCCATGATACGGCGATGCCATTAACCTCAGTTGGCTCGCTGAACTTGTGGATGCTTTCAATCACGATGGCTCCCACCGCCACTAATAGGATGACGGCATTGAGCAACGATATGAGGATGGTCGATTTGCGATAGCCGTAGGTGAAACGCTCGTTGCGCTGCACTTTGGCCAGACGGAACGCTATTAGGACAAGCACTAGGCTAAACACGTCGCTCAGGTTGTGACCCGCATCGCTGAGTAGCGAGAGTGAGTTTTGCCACAGTCCTACGCCTGCCTCGATGAGTATGAAAAGTCCATTGAGAATAATGGACAAAATGAAGATACCGTTCAGCGACTGTGCTGGAGCGGAATGATGGTGGTGGTGGTGCTCCATAATAAGAATATATTTATCGGCTGCAAAGATGAGAACTTTATCGCTTGCTACAACTCATTATTTTTAATGAAAAACTTGGATTTCGCTCACAAATAGTGATGAAAAACGCTATCATTGCACCCGTTTCGCTTATGATGGCGACAATGGCCTCGGTGCAGGCTCCGGCCACTTTTGAAGACGTGCCGCTCGGCAGCGGCGGTATCTGGCAGCCTCCTGTCGAAGAGAACTTTTTCTGTCATATTGTATAGTTTTGTTGTAAAAATAAACAGAACACAAAGTTTTGTAATTTTGCGGCCTTATGAATCGAGAAAAAGAAATCTATAAAGTGACCCTATGGGGCAGCGCTGTCAATGTAGTGTTGATGGTGTTTAAGTTCGTGGCGGGGTGTATGGGGACATAGCGCCGCCATGATAGCCGATGCGGTGCATTCCGTTTCCGATTTTGCCACCGACATGGTGGTGCTGGCTTTTGTCCGCATCAGCCACAAGCCCAAGGACAAGTCGCACGACTACGGACACGGCAAGTACGAGACCTTGGCTACTACTTTAATCGGCGTGGCGCTTTTTGCGGTGGCAGTGGGCATCTTCATTGAAGGCGCAAAAAAGATTGCCTTTTGGGCACAGGGTGGAACACTGACTCTGCCGGGACGACTGGCACTTTGGGCGGCCTTGGTTTCCATTTTGTTGAAAGAACTTATTTTCCAATACACCAACCGCAAAGCCAAGCAACTCGACTCGCAGGCCATGAAAGCCAATGCCTGGCACCATCGCAGTGATGCCTTGTCGTCGGTCGGGACAGCCATAGGTATCGGAGGCGCATTGATTGGAGGTGAGCGATGGGCGGTGCTTGACCCTATCGCCTCGATAGTTGTTGGCGCACTTATCGCCAAAGTAGGGGTCGATTTGCTCAAGAATGGAGTGGGTGAATTGATGGAACAATCACTGCCTGAAGAGGTGGAGAATGAAATCATGGACATCGTGAAAGCCGTGCCTGACGTGGTGGAACCACACGAACTATGCACTCGTCGCATCGGAAATCATTATGCCATTGAGATGCATATCCTGATGAACGGTGACCTGCCTTTGAAGGAAGCTCACGATAAAGCTTCCGTCATCGAACGACTCCTAAAGGAACGTTATGGTGAAGAGACCCATGTGTCTATTCATGTGGAGCCGATAGAAGGCAATAGTTCATCTGCACATTCTTTCAATGAGGGCCCTGTGTTGCGGGAAATCGTGTAACAGTTCTTCCTTCTTTGCTAACTCGAAGTTTTCAAAGGTGAAGGCGGGGGCTACAGCGCAACCCACGAGAGAGAATCCCTTTTTGTCTGTTAATTCTGCTGCAAACCATTGTTCTGGCTCGATGACAACTTGCATCTCGGCATCAGCAGACAGATGATGCTCCTTCAATTCTCCGTCGGGAGCGATAACATAAATGTTGAGTGACTCGCCAGCTTGATAGTACCAAATCTCAACAACATCATGCAAACGATGGAAAGCTGAGAAATCCTCGTCGCAGAGCATGTAATAAATGGTGGAAATCCGCTTCTTACCGGTTTCGTCGTTGCCATATACCTGACGGTACCAACCACCTTCGGGATGAGGCGCAAGGCTAAGTTCTTGAATGTATTCTTTTGCGTCCATAGCTGTTATTCTCCTTAGCCGCAAAAATATAAAATATGTTTGACGATAGTAGGCGACAAAAGTACAAAAAAATGTAACAAATGGTATTGTTCGATTTAGGGATTTCTTTACTTTTGCAGGGTCGCATTGTAAACCAATCCTATGCGATGAAATGAGAAATGAAACGTATCTTATTGATTATCTGCTTTATAGTGGCTGTGGTGGCCTCATTGAACGTTAGCGCACAAACGCCAGAAGAAGTCGTTGAGCGCATGAATGCCGAGTTTAGGAAAGGCGATTCCCTTGGCATGTCTTTCGATTTTCTGATGTCAATTCCCATCCTTGGTGATTTCAAAACCACCAACTATTTGCTGGGCGACAAACTCAGAGTGGATATGTTCGTTAAGGGCAATAAAAACATCAATTGGAGTGACGGCATCACCGAATGGGCGTATGACTCAGAGAAAAATGAGGTGAAAATCACCAAAGCGAAACCCAAGGAAGATAATAGCAACTCAGGCGACACAGGCCTCGTCACGGGCGTTTCCGAAGGCTACGACCTCTCTTTCGACAAGAAGACCAACGATAAAGTGTGGTACATCACGTGCAAGAAAAACAAGTCGAATAAGGAGAAGGACGACCCGAAGCGCATCGACCTGGCCGTTTCCAAAGCCGATTATTCAACCATCTACATGAAGACCAAGGCGAAGGGCTTCGGCATCACTATGGAGAACTTCAAGGTGGGCGTGACCGAAGCACAAGTCACTTTTAATCCTGTCGACTTCCCAAACGCTAAAATCATCGACGAGCGATAACACGTTGTGTAGACTATACCTTCTGTTATCTCAACATTGTCAAAAATGCTTTCATAGTCATCAGCGTATGACGGCATACGGGCGTACCAAGGCTGTGTCCCACAAAGACCGCATCCTTGATGTTGTTTGCATTCGTCGATAGTGACAAATCCCGACTTCATCTTGTTGAGCCATTCCAAAGCATCCTCAAGGGGTGTTTCGGTCAGCATATCGGGCTGGATTGGGTCATCGCAAAACACTTCGCCAGTGCGGGCGACATCGGTTCCGGTAGTAAGCACAAGTTGCGAGCCGTCAGGGAGTTTAAATGGTTGGTTGCAAGAAGCGTAACCAGCTGTAGAAGAACCAAATGTACGCGTGTTTTCTATTCCACGGAAGCTAAGCAAGACGGCTTCGCCAGAACTTCCGGTCCACTCATCGGTCAGAAGTGCCACGGGACAATCAATAGCCGCTTGTCGTTCCACCTTGGCCACTCTCGTCACGTAGTCAACATTGATTTCCATATTGTATCTGCGCGTTCGTAATTGCAAGATGATGTCATCGGGCAAAAAACGATGCACTGCAGCAATCATCGGATACATGTTGCCTCCACGATTACCGCGCAGGTCGATGATGGCGCCTTTTAGCGTGTTGGGTAGCGTGTTCAACACCGTATTGGCATACTTTATTCCTTCTTCCTCATTGCCCGAAAAAGGCGGTAATTTGATGAAAACGACATCTTCTTCTAAGAGTTCAATCCTTGGCATTTCCCAGGCAGAAGTGTTGTTTTCCGTCACTTCATCAGAAGTCATCAGGAAAGTATGTTTGCCTCCAGCCACTTTGCCAGCTTGAATGACGATTTCCTGGGCTTCTTCCAGCGTGGTAGGAGATGCCTTCAGTGCCGCTGACTTGGCTTGCTCCCATTTCGAGCCTTCAGCATAGATGCCGTTCTGGTCCATGATACGGACGGCTTTCTTGACGTACCTTGTGTTGGAATTGCCGCAAGATGCCATGATGCAGGCAATTAACATTAATAAGAGGGTATTAGCTTTTTGCATTTTGAATTGAATTTAATTTCGTTGTCGGCTGTAAAAATAAACAAGAAATTGCCCATGTTTTTCCAGGTCTCAATATCGTCAGAGAAAATGCCCTCTGTTGTTTTGTCATAAATGATTAAGGGAATATACAACAATTCGTCCATCAGTGAAAGCAAGGAATCTTGATCCAACGAATCAACCTTATTCAAAGGGAGGTTCAACAGCCATGCTGATACGGTGTCGGCGCGTCCCATATAATCATGGGCAGATTCGAGAATCCGTGCATAGCTTTCGATGTTGCTCATCACCATCAATGCCGAAAGGCGACGGTCCTTGGCGCGATGGTTCCTTTCGAGTATTTGTGCCGCTACGATGGTGACAATCAACGAGATGGTGGTACCCAATACAATAGCACCAATTTGATTCAAGAAGTTAAGGCGTTTAGCTTTCTTTTCTTTTTTTGAAGTTTTGGTGTTCTTGCTCATGGCTATGACTCAGTTTGATAATGCAAAATCACAAAACTCACCCCATCACCACATCCAAAACCATCATCAAAACAAAGCCGATAGCGAAGCCAATGGTACTAAGATTGGAATGTTCGCCCGACGAGGCCTCTGGAATCAGCTCCTCAACTACTACATAGCACATGGCTCCGGCGGCAAAGGCTAACATGTAGGGTAGGATAGGGGTGAGCCATGCCGCCAACAGCACCACTAACAGACCGCCCAACGGCTCCACCACACCGCTCAAACTGCCGATAAGGAAAGACTTTGCCTTGCTGTTACCTTCGGCACACATGGGCATGGAGATGATGGCGCCCTCAGGAATGTTTTGGATGGCAATGCCGAGAGACACCGCCACGGCACTGGCCAACGTAATGCCTTCGGCACCCTGTGAGGCGGCGGCAATCACCACGCCCACCGCCATACCCTCGGGTAGGTTGTGGATGGTAACGGCCAATGCCAACATGGCTGTGCGAGAGAGTTTTGAACGAGGGCCTTCGGGTGTATTAGAACCAATATGCAGGTGCGGCGTCAAGTCGTCCAAGAGCAGCAAGAAGCCGACACCGGCAAGGAAACCTATTGCAGCTGGCAACACCGACCAATTGCCGCTATCTGCCCGCATCTCGATGGCCGGGATGAGTAGCGACCACACCGAGGCAGCCACCATCACACCCGATGCAAAACCCAACAGCGACTTCTGCAAGTGTGGCGACATGTCTTTCTTCATGAAAAAGACAAACGAGGCACCTAACATCGTGCCCAACAATGGAATCAATAATCCGAATGTGATACCCATGACAATTTATTTGTTTGCAAAAGTACAAAAAAAGGCACAGCATAAAGACCACGACTTAAATTCGAAATTTTAAATATCCATATTTAAATAAAAAATGTATTTTTGCACCTTTTAAGATATACACACTGCCAATTTTGCAGTGTATAGTTCTAAATTTCAAAGATGTTTCTTATGAAAAGAACAACCTTATTCGTGTTGAAAACCATGGTTTGCCATATAATATGTGGCGGCCTTTTATTCCCACTGTCCTCCTGTGATGGCGGTGACCGTAAAGCTGCAAAGAATGTCGATGGAGAACTTAGCGGCAACATTACCATTTCAGGTGCTTATGCATTGTATCCTCTTGCTGTCAAGTGGTCGAAGGAGTTTCAGAAACTCCATCCAGGCGTGCGTATCGACTTGTCGGCAGGTGGTGCTGGAAAGGGTATGGACGATGTGCTTTCCGATGCAGTGGATTTGGGAATGGTATCGCGCGAGATGCATGATTCTGAATTAGAGAAGGGAGCGTTGCCGTTTGCCTGCGCAAAAGATGCTGTGGCCATCACATTCAATGCCAGGAACCCATTTGCACAGGAACTGATACAACATGGCATCTCCAAAGAAACTGCCACTAAGATTTGGATTACTGGTGAATACACTACTTGGGGACAGGTGCTGGGCACTGACGATAAGACCTCGATACATGCTTATTCCCGTTCCGATGCTTGTGGTGCCGCCGAAACTTTTGCCTTGTGGATGGGAAAGAAACAGGAAGACCTGAAGAGCACGGCCAAATCGAAACTAATCTCTATCCTTTATATGATAGGAATGAGAGAGAAAGACCCGTTGGGCGCGACGATAAATGGCGATCCAGGGCTGGCTTCTGTCATCAAGGCCGACAGACTTGGCATAGGATACAACAATATCGACTATGCCTACGATGAAAAGAACCATAAACACCGGCATGGAATGTTGGTTTGCCCGATTGACATCAACAACAATGGCACCATTGACGCTGAAGAATATTTTTATGACACTAAAGACGACTTCATCGCCGCTGTTGCCGAAGACAAGTACCCTTCACCGCCTGCCCGTGAACTTTATTTGGTGAGCCGTGGTGCGCCTACGAATCCTGTTGTAGTAGCGTTTTTGGAGTATGTACTTACTGAAGGCCAACAGTATAATTGGCCAGAAGGATATATGAGTCTAAGTGAGGACGAGCTGCAGGTAGGTCTTGAACAATTGAAAATGAACAATCAATAATGTGTCTTATACTGAAATAGTTGACACATTTGTCCCAATCTTAAGTCATAGCCATATTCTTTTTTTTCTTCAAGCTTTTCTGATGCATCTTCAGGATTTCTGCTCCTCGATTTCCTCGTTTAGCATCTCCTCGAACATGCGCACAGAAATGGCCAGACTGTACTTTTTGGCAGCCTTGACGTAGGTTTTTTCCATGTTTTCACGCTCTTTCGGGTTGTCGAGCCAGTAGTCAATGGCGCGGGCAAGGTCTTTCGGGCTACCCGGCAGGAACAGCGATCGGTCATCCAACGCAAACTGCGGTGTAGCCGAGAGGTCGCTGTTGGCGATGACTGGCACTAGACCCGTGGCGAAAGCCTCAATGCACGAGATAGCCTCACTCTCCATATCGCTGGCATGTACGTATAAGTCGCACTGGAGAAGCAGTTTTATCAATTCATCCTGTTTGACATACACAAACTGCGGTGGATTGGCAAGCTTTTCGCTCAGTTTCAGGTATTTTTCATATTGCGGCCCCTTTCCGGCAAAAATCAACTGTATTTTGTCGGCATATTTTGAGTAATTCACTGCATCAATGATGACATCCTGCCGTTTTTCCTTCGCAAGACGTCCAACCATCATGATTACAATCTTGTCCTGGTATTCCGGCAACTTCGGTGGCCTGCCGTTGGCAATCTTGTTTTCTCCAGCCTCCATAAACGCATCCTGAATGCCGTTGCTGATGACATGAATCTTTGCCTTGTAGCCTCTCTCCTCAAGCATACGCCCCATAAAGGCCGACGGCACATGGATATGGCGATACTTGTAGTAAAACGTGTTACGGAAAAGCCGGTAAAGCATGTTTTGTACCCATTGCACTTTCCCACAATGCAATGACATCGTTATGTTTTCGGGCTGGACATGGAATGCCCCCGTGTTGGGTTTCCCAATCTTTGCCGCATAATTGCTTGCCACTATATCAAGCGGGAAAGGGAAAAAAGTGTGTACAACATCTGCCCACTCTACCGCCTCATGGATGATAGGTCTTGACCTGGGCAGAAAATCACCGTATGCGAAACCATGTTTCTTGATTAGCGAGTCAAACAAAGGTACTATAAATTCCGGTACATTGTATTTCCCTGTCACTTCCACTGG
>LXOW01223550.1_pt1 | contig 11321 bp, 14 predicted proteins | sample 1368591 | NCBI WGS metagenome assembly LXOW01 (sample SAMN04884650, study PRJNA319009) | bovine gut metagenome | isolation source: Cow rumen | host: Bos taurus | place: Italy: Legnaro (PD) | collected 2014-07-09
GCACACTGCAGAGCGTAGATTGCGCAGCTGCCGCTGACATGCCCTGAAGTACAGACACCCCATGCATTGTACGAGTAGCCTCGATAGGCCGAACGCAAACGCTGGTAAGCCGCGCTTGAATGGTTTGCCAGGTTGTACTTGATGAGCTCCGGATAGGTGCCACCCTGAGCGTACTTTGTGTCAGTACCATTCAGCTCCTTGTAGTATTCCCAGTAGTCGCCCTCTGCATCAGCTCCGGTTGCTTGAGGCGTGACATACATCTGCTCAAGAGCGGGCAGGAAGAGCTTGTCGTAGGTGTATTCATAGCCCACGCCTTCCTTTGTGGCGTCTGAGTTGTTCAGGGCGGTCTTGATCTTGGTTTCGTGCAGGATGTGCTTGAAATCATCCGAGAAGCCAGCAAGAAAGCCTCTGTACTGAGATGCCTTTGAAGGTGCCATATCCCAGACCGTCTGAGGATGCCACCAGGCACCTGCAGCCGCGTCGGAGTTGAGCCACTGTCTGATAGCGGACTTTGACCATCTGTTGTAGCCATATCCCGTTGTCTGATAGCCGTTCATTGTTGCGGAAGAATATCCGGGAGTGAACGTGCCGAGGTCTGTACCGTCGTTGCCTGCTGTGAGCGCCACCTGCTCGATCGGAGTGGTGGACGTGTTGCTCGCATAGGTTGTAATCTTCCAGTTTGCTACTGCAACGTCAGGCCAGTTCTGAGGTCCGCAAACGAGACCATTTTCGGGGACCGCCTGGGTAAGCGTGAACTGATAGTCCGTGTTGGCTGTGATGTTTCCCCATGTGCCCGAGCACTGGAAGTGGTAAGTGCCTGCTGCAAGTCCTGATGGACACTGCAGGAGCGCCGCATAGCCTGAGAACGGCATACCGATCGGATCTGAATAGTGGGCCTGAAGGACCATGCCGGGCACGACGGTGCCGTCATGCTTCTCAAAGTTGCCAAAAGCAACGACGTCCCAGGGGAACGCGTACTTGACGTTGGAATCGTTTGTCCACGAATCAACGATCTGGTCGCCGATGCTGAAGTCCCTTGCCGCGTTTCCGCCTCTGACGATCTCCGCGATCTCGTTCCAGTCAACGTCGGGGAGCTCTGCACCCTGAGCGATGGCCATCCTCTCGAGGATCGTGTTCTGGTGAACGAGCTGGGCCGCGATCTCCATGACCGATGCGTCGCGCGGGAAATTTCCTGTTTCTGCTGCCATTTTGTTTTTCCTCCTATGATTTAATCAGGTAAGTCCGGATCATAAGTCCAGTTGAGTCCATTGTCTGTCGGATCGCGCCAGAGCACGAGCTTCTTCGCGGTGGAAGCAGCCCAGCCCGCAGCCTCTTCAGCCGAAGCAGCTGCCGCGTCAGCCGATGCGTCAGCAGCCAGAGCGTCCGCAGCTGCCGATGCAGCCGCGCCCGTTGCCGTAGTCGCTGCAGCGTTTGCACTGTCTTCGACTTCGCGGAGCGCCGAAATGTCGGAGTCGGAAAGCGTGCCGTTCTCGGTCGCCGCCTTTTCCACTTCGAGCCAGAAGTTCGCCGTGCCGATGTCCACTCCACCCTTCTTGATGCGGAGCTCGCAGTCGACGTAACCGGCGAGAGCGGTCATCTGTTCCGTTGTGGTAACGTCGACGTAAGTGCTTGACGTGTTGGTAACATTGTAGAGGAAGATGTGATTATCACTCTTCTGCCCCTCAATGGTGATCGTCTCCGTGCCGTCGAGCTTGTAGCTCGAACTTCCGTCAAACAGCTCACACCGGAACGTCCTGCCGACGTCATACTGAGATGAACGAACGATCTCCCTTATGTCACCGGGAACAAGGTTCAATTTAATCGTCTGCATTTGTTTCCTCCTTTATTTTTCATTTATCTTCTTTTCAAGTTCGGCGATCCGTCTCTCCTGGTCTTTGATGACCGCCTGGAGGTAGGGAATCATGGTGATGTAGTCGAGTCCGGCAGGTTTCTTGCCTTCTTCAGGGATGACAAGGTTTGGAAGAACTTCCGCGACGTCTTCCGCAATAAAGCCACGGCAGTCGGTTCCCATCTCTTCTTCGATATAGTCGAATGAGACCGCCTGCAGCTCGAGGATCTTCGCAGCATCCTCGATCGGAATAATGTTCTTTTTAATCTTCCGGCTCGAGCCCTGATGAACAGTGGTGCACCAAATGTGTCCGTTATATCCCAGAAGGTCGATTTTATCCGTTCCGCTTGAGTTGTTGACATATACAACGCCTGCATTGTTTCCGTCTACGGTCGCTTCGACTGCAGTCTGTTTGGTGTTTGCGTTGTATATATAAATTGAACCGCCCAAATTATCCGAAAGCAGCCAGATCATCTGATCGCCGGACTGATTCTTTAATATGAGGTTTGTACCGAAGGCTGACGTGTATGAAAAATAACCCTTTTCCGCTCCGTTTTCATCAAGGAACTGGAAAGAGTTCTTTGCCTTGAAGTCTTTCATCGTGGCCACGCCGTTCGTCATGTCGATCGTGCTGTTTCCCGCCACGTCTGAAATGGTCCCCGTCTTGATCTGATCCGCGACGATCATTCCGTCATTCGTCAGTGCCAGTTTATTGAACGGACCTGCATAACCTGTTCCGGAATAACCGAGTCCCGCCTGATTCCAGCGCCAAACCTTAACGGCCTGCGTGATGTCCGGATTGTCCATTATCAGAATCTCGTCAGGCTTGCCGTCTCCGTTGGAGTCGTGAAGGACCACATAACCTCCGAGGTTTCCCGTGATGAGGTTTGTCGCGTGGTCTATCTCGTTCGGTATGCCTGCGACTTCCTTCTGCGTTGCCACGATCGTGTCCGCGATGTTCGTCGTTGCGTCTCCAAACTTTGTGGAAGTGTAGCGGTCTGCCAGAACGTCCCAGACGGTCTCGATGCACTTGGCCGTTGCGGTCAGTCCAAGAGGTTCAAAATATATGTGGACCGTGTCGCAGAGGTCGACCCTCTCCGTCAGGTTCTTCATCTGCACGAAGTTCAGCGTGATGCTGTTCTTTATCGTGGTGAAGTTGTTGTTTGCTATGTAAGCGGTCGCCAGCGTTGAGAGTTGCGTGGCGATCGGAGTGGCGCTCTCTGGATCCACTTCGGATGAGAAGTCAACAGCCTTCTTCCTGTCGATGCCCGCGAGCCCCGTGGAAACCTCCGAGCCCGTCGTGACGGTTCCGTCCTGCGCCTTGTAGTACGGAATGATCGCACTGCAGAGGTTGGTCATGTCGAGCGTCTGGGAGAGCTCCGTCAGGTTTTTTCCGTACCTGATCGTCACACCTCTATCCTGACCTCTTGCAGCCAGGAATGACGCGTTGAAATTGTCATACTTCCATTCTCCCGGACCATAAACGTCAAGGATGCTTCCCTGATTTCCTCCGAACCACGAACGTACTGAAGACGGCTCCGCGACTTTGAACGGAGCACTCACACTCTTGTCCGAACTTATGACGAAGAAGCCTGACTGTGCGTTCAGGAGCGTTATCGTGTCGCCCAGAGAATCGGCCGTTCCGCTTGTGATGACCTTTCCACTCAAGTCATAACTAATATGCTGAGCGTTGACGGTGAACTTTCCATTGATGGTCTTTCCAACCTTGTAAATGCGGAAGAGCTGCGGATCGTCGGTATAGTTTGGTTTCGCCTTGATAACCGCGTTCGGAACGATGTCGGAGGCATGGATACCTTCGGCAGCATATTCCATCGTCAGCTCGTATTCGCCGTTCCTGGCTTCCTTGACGGTTGCCGAGATGCAGTCGGAAAGCACGCCCACGCCGTAATTCGACGGGACGGTGCCTTCCGTAATGCTCGAGTAAAGAATAGGCAGCATGGTGATTTCTCCTTAAATGGTAAAGTAGCGCGGCACGATGGTGACTTTTGTGGTCGTGCCCGTGATTCCCACGGTGTTCTCTCCCGGAATGATCTTCGGGAAGGAACCGCTGATGTCCGAGTTCTTGTTCTCGGCCTCAAGCCTGTATGCGTTCATCGTTTCGCAGTCGATGTTGATGTAGTCTGTGACGGAAGCGCTGATCGTGTTACCGCCGATGGCCACCGTGACCGTTCCGCTGCCCTCAATGTGGATGAGCGGCTTTGCCGTGAATCTCGTCTGATTTACGATCTTTTGGTTGTTGATGACGGTGACTTCCTGTTCCCCGGTCTTTAGAAATCTTTCGGGTCTGCACGTGAAGTTGATCGTCGCTTCGCCGTACTGGGTCATTCTGTTTGAGAAGTCGTTTCCGCCCGAGTAGTATGCAAGGCGAAATACGTCAGGCTCGAAACTGTCCTCGAGTCTCTGCCATCCCTTCATCGAGTTGAGCATGGCTTCAAAAGCGGAGACCTTTACGGATAACGGCTGGACTCCTTCAGCGATCCATACGTTGTAGGAGCGGACCACGTCTTCCCAGGCATCGTCCTGAAAGACCACGGCTCCATTTCGGCCGGGCACGGTGTAGATGGTCTGCTTCCTGTTTGGTCTTTCATAAGCAGGAGCCTCGCTGACCACCATGCCATAGTCAGACGAGGACTCACCGCCGTATACTATCAAGCCACGCTTGTTAGTAGCGATGTTGAAAAGTTTAGACATACACGGCCTTCTTTCTTGCGGTCATGGCTTCGAGCTTCTGGGCGATGACTTCCGCCAGATCGTTGACGTTCTGTCCTTCTGCTCCAAAAACGTTGATGGTGACCGCTCCACCGTTGTAATTCGTTGTAGAGCCTCCGAGCGCGGGCTGTCCCGCTCCGGTTGCAGTGACGTTCATGGATGCGGTCAGACCGCTCATGCTGTCCGTCATGTCTTCCGTGACTCCGCCTATGACGTCATCAAAACCGAGTCCGATCGACAAACCGAGGTTTTGACCGATTTCCCTACGCCAGACCTTTGACGGAGAATGAATCCCAAATACTGACTTTATGGCCTTTGTGATCGCCTGGCCCATGCCGGCGATCTTGTCCTTGACCCACTGAATCTTGTCAGAGATACCCTTCCACAACGAAGTGATGAGATTCTTTCCTATATCGAGCAGCTTGCCCGGGAGTTCCTTGAACTTGTTGACGATGCCCATGAAGAACTGTCCGATCTTGCCCATCGTCTGTGTGAACCACGGTCCGATCTTAGCCAGGATGGAACTGCCCAGATCCTTGAGAAGGCCGAGCACGTTAGTGGCGAGCTTTACAATGACTCCGCCTATCTCAGGCAGGGCCTTCACCAAAGCAACGACCACGGCGCCCACGATGGTAAGTGCCGCCTGCACGAAACTCTTGATGTTTTTCGGATCGGTGAGGCTGTCCACGAGCTGTCCACAGATATTGATGATCGCCGGAATAAGAATCGGGAGTGCATCCGCCAAACCCGAGGCGATCACGCTGACGATCTGCATTATTCCGTCCACAAAAGTCTTGACGTTGTCATCACTTGCAAGCCACTGAACGAGCTGACTCGCCATGTCTATCAATGCCTGGATGAGAACAGGCAGGCAGGTAAGCAAAGCCGAAGCCACGCCCTGGAGTCCCTGAGTGATGACCGGCGTGAGCTGGGGAATTAGCTGAACCAACGTCAAAAGGCCCGTCTGCAAGAATCCGAAGATCGAGCTGACGAGCTGAGGGATCATCGGCGCAAAACCGCTGATGATGCCGTTTATGAGTTCACTTGCTATTGAGAAAAAGGTCGGAGCCATTCCGGAGATCTTGCCGACCAGATCCTTCAGGCCGTTCCTGATTTCTTCCACTCCGCCGTTGCCACTGAAGACCTTTGACAGGCCCGTCATGACCTGGCTCATTCCGGGGAGGAACTGTGCCATCATGTTGCGCTTGACGCCATTCAGAGCCGTCTCCATGTCTGTCAGGCTGTCCTGGAACGCTGCCGAGTCATTGACCGCTTCGTCGGACATGACTCCGCCGAGATCGTGAACCTGCTTGCGCAGCGCTTCGGTCTCTTCAGCCGTAGAGTTGAGCAGCGGAGCAAGCTCCGTTGCGCCCTTGCCGAGCAGTTTGTTTGCAAGGACCGTCCTCTGTCCCTCGTCCGCGACGTTCTGGAGGGCCTGAATGGTCCTGTTGAAGGTCTGCTCCGGAGACATGTTCTTCAGCTCTTCTTCAGTAATGCCAAGAGCTGCAAAGGCTTTGTCTCCACTTTCGGCCGCCTTTGTCAGCTTCAGCATCGAGGTCTTCATGCCGTCGATGGAAGCGCCATTCCTCTTGAGAATGTAGTCCCACTCCTGATAGCCGGAGATGGACATGTTCATCTTCTGGGCGTTCTTCTGTATACTGTCGCCGTATTCGGCCGTGTCTTTTGCAGCGCTGACGAAAGCCTTGCCTGTTGCTGCAGCCGCCGCGGTCGCAGCGGTCATGGCGGCGCCTATGACGGCCGCCGTTGTTTTCAGTCCTTTAGCGAGAGACTCACCAAAGCTCTTGCCTGACTTTTCGCCTGTCTCCTTCGCGGCGGGCTCAACCACCGCGCCCATTTCGGTCGCTATGGTCTTCTGGGAGCCTTCCATTGAGGGCACGATGGTCACATACGCTTTTGCGACTTCGATGTGATTACCGTCAGCCATGTTCCTGTCTCTCCTTTATCCATTTGCGCAGTTCCGTCAAAGGCATCGCGCCCTTGCCGAGCTTGCGCTTTTTATCTTCATCCGCGCCCGGTCTCGGGTACGGCTTTATCTTTCTTGGTTTGTTGCCTCCGAGCGCAACGATCTCCGCCCTGATCACTTGAAGCAGGTCGTAAATGTCCGCCAGGATGGCGTTCGTCTTTATCGTCTGATCCCATCCGGTCGACTTGTCCAGATCTCTTGCAAGAGCACTGTCGCCGCCGATGTTGATCAAGAATGAATGGAGGGAGCTCCACGAAAGAGCTCCCCCCACATCGGATAATTGATACCTCGTTCTTGTCATGAGATCATAATCAATAGCCTCGGCGTGTTCATTTACGAACTCGGCGAGGCTGAGGATTCCCCCATGCTGATCCTTTCGCCCTCTTCGTTTGCGGCTTTCCACAAATTGAAGAGCTGGATCAGTTCATCCTGTTCAAGCTCGTCAATAACGCTTTCCGGAACGTACTGAGAAAAGAAGTCGATCATGAAGTCGAGCATCTCAAGTTCTCCGGCTTTCGCTGCAGCAGTCATTTTTTTGAGCTGCTTCACTTTGATGTTTTTGGCGAGCGGGATTTTGTACTCCTTCCCGCAAATCGGGACGGTTAAATAGCCTCTTTTAGGCTTGACGAGTTCCGGCATGGTAAAACCCTCCTAAAAATCAAGACGTTGCCTGTCCATCGTCCTTGATGAGCGTCCAGGAGTCAGCCTCGATGGTTGCTTCCCAAACGATCGCCTCAGTGGGAGACATGGAAACGTCTCCAACCTCACGGACGATTCCGCGTGATGTGCCGAGATAGATCAGATCGTCGCCATCCTTCATGACAAAAAGGAAAGCCATCGGTGAAGCGCTGACGCCAGCCTCGACAGTGACCGAAGTCACCTTGCCGTGAGCGCTGGTTGCAGCTGCAACGGAAACGTTGCCTGCTCCGAAGATCGTCTCGAGCGTCTTCTGTTCGGTATACATGAGCGGAGCCACGACCGTGCCGCCCTCGTCACCTGCCACAAGTCTCTCGACCTGCTTTGCCCAGTTGCGAAGGGGCTCTGAATCCTTGCCCGTTGACCATGTGATGCCGTCTTCCGTTACGGCTCCAGCCTCAACCCATGAAGTGAGTGCAGAGGAGCTGTCTGTAGGGAGTGCGGTGCCTGCGGGTGCCGTATAAAACATGCCCGAAGCCTTGCCGATTCCCAGATTGACCTTATTGCTTGCCATAAGCTAAAGCCTCCTGTTTTAAGATTCTGGTATTGTGAACGGTTCACGGTGAGCGGTCACAAGGACCAGCGCCGTGCAAAGTTTTAAGTCCGGACGGACGGGATCGTTCCCCCAGCTCGCCAGACTGTTGAGTGACATGTGTCTCAAGGCTCCGAACTGCTCTTCACATCTCACCTCAAGCACTCCAAGAACTTCCCTCATGCACTCGTTTGCGTCCGCTTCGGTCTCAGCCCTCACCGAGAGCCTGACCTGGAACGTGTCGATCTTGTCTCTTGAGCTTCCGCCCGTCTGCTCAATGAGCACGTTAGGAAGTCCGTATTCTTCGGGGAGCGGTCTGTTGTAGGCTTCGAAGTAGTCCGTCAAAGCCAGCCGAACCTCGTTTTCTATGTCGACCTGTTTCAATATGTTCATGTGATAGCCCTCGTTAAGACTGCGTCTTCAGCTTCGGCCGCTGACGCATATCCGTCAGCCGTTGACACGAAACCGATCCAACGGCCTCCGCCATAGCCACCCATCTGAGTCCGTGCCGTAAAGCCTGCGCTCGGATCCCCGTTCGGGTTCAGGGCTTTGGCCAGACTGTCGGGACTGACGGCCGCATAATTCTCGACCGCCCTGTCCTTGATCTGATCCGTTATCCCCTGCACAAGCTCGTGGCATCCTTCAGACTGTAAGATCTGTCGAAAGCCTGCCGAGTTGAAAACCAAACGCGTGCTCATCCCTGCCACCTCATTAAGTTGAGCTGTATGTTGGAAAGCCTTCCCGCAGCGGTCCACTTCTTAGGCTCGCCGTTGATCGTATAGATCTCTCCGTCGAACATGATGCGGTCTCCCGCCTTGACGTCGGAACCTTCGGGAAGGTATGCCGTCCAGCCTTCGGTAATGCCCAGAACTCGCCCGTCCTGAGACAGACTCGTCGTTGCGGGCTGAACCGAACAGCCCTTGATTACAAGCTCACTTGTCTTGCTCCAGTCCGGTATGGTGGAGCCTCTCGACTCCTTCGTGCCCGGACGGATCCTCGTGATCTCCTGTTTGCAAAATGATGGGAGCATGTCACCACCTCCTCGGAGGCACAAGGTCCACAACGTCGATTTTCTGACGTCTCAAGCCGAGCGTCTTCAAATCTGAAGGCCAGAGCTTGATCGCGCCGCTGGCGTTGGGCAGAGAGTAGGACTGCGAAACTCCTCCGGCTCCCTCTGAATAGGAAGTCGCCGGAAGCATGTCGCCCGGAGTATTGAGCTCGCGGATGACGATGTCGCACACCACGCCTTTTGCTATGTCTGCAAGAACGCGGTAGCTGTAAGTCACAAGGATCTCTCCCACACGGGGCTCGTTGAAAGTTAGCGTCCTGCCCGAAACCGTATAATCCGTTGAAGGGACTTCGACACCGTTTATCGTGACGATGATGTCGCCTTGAGGATCGTTTGACAGAGTAAACTCTGCCACGACGCCGCTTGTTGCCGTGAAGCAGTCGATGATGGGCGCGAGATCCGACTGATAGATCATCTGATCGTAGTCCCTGCCCGTTTTCTTCGCCTCATATCTAATCAGAGAGCAGATGATCGGAATGAGCTTTTCGGCTCTGTTCTGTTCAGTCAACGTCAGCTCCCTTTTAAGGTTCACTACGTCAAAAACTGTTGCATAATCTGCCATCTTTTTACCCTCGATTACTTAGTTTTCTTTGTTGTGGTCTTCCTGATCGTCTTCTTGACAGGCTTGACATCCTCTGCTTTTGCGACGGGAACGTCAACGGCAGGCTCCTTTGCAGGAGCCTTGCCGCCGTCTATTCTTTCCCAGGGGCCGCCAAGTACGGATGCCGTTTCAATGACCACGCCTGTCTTGACGTTCCTAAACTTCATCAGGAACCGCTGCCCGTTGTTTCAATACGAGCGAAAGCAGCGCCGTCAAGGATAGCCCAGCCTACCCATGCCTCTGCGCGGAGGTAAACCTGGTTGTGGCCCTTGAGGTCGTTTCCGGAGTTGTNNCCGACCCATGCCTCTGCACGGAGGTAAACCTGGTTGTGGCCCTTGAGGTCGTTTCCGGAGTTGTCAGGATCACCGTATTCGATAACCTCGAAGTTGATCTTGTCAGCATAGCCCCACTTGAAAGCGTTCTTGAAGTCGCCAACGTAAGCATATTCTCCTGCGACCTTAGAAACGGTGGAGTTGACGTCGCAAGAAATGCCGTTCATGGCTCCGGGGTTAGCGCCGAGCTTGAACTGAGGATACTGTGAAACGCCGTTCTCCTTGATGTTGGCGAGTCCTGCAGCGAAAGTCTTTGAGAAAGCCATACCGGTGTTCTCATAATCGCCGATAGCTGCGACTGCGCTGTTGAGGTTTGCCTCGAGATCTGAAGCATCATAAGTAACGGATGTTACGTCATCGTTAGTGTCAAAAGAGTTCTTGCCGATGAGAAGCGTTGCGAGCGCACCTGTCTTCGGGTTGGTTCCGTGCATCGCCATGATGTCGATACCACGAGCGATCTTCTTCTCGAAACCTTCGTTGAAGCCCTTGAGGTATTCAAGCCTCTTCTCTTCAGAGCAGCGAACGAACTCGTCAGAAACTCTTGCACCATACTCGATCTTCTTGGGAACGATGTTGATGGGAGCGTTTGAGTTGCTGTGTTCTGCCTTTGCTGCAGCTTCGCCTACGAGGTTGACTTCACCATCGAAGCTGAACGACATGATGTCTGTGCCGCTGAAAGCGACGGGGGTCTGATCGCAGAGCTTAGCGATGGAGCTGTGGCCCTTTGCGCCGATAAATACTTCCTTGACCATCTCGGCCGGGAAACCTGCTGATGTAAATGCCATAAGTCATTTCTCCTTTGTTGTTTTTAGTTGTTTTGAATACTTCCGAGAAGCGCCTTGTACGATGCAGTCTTGCTGTCAGTCGGAGGCGTTTCAGTCGATTTGGTCGGCAACGGCGTATGGCCACTGCCCACCAGCTTTTTGAGTGATTCCGCATCGGAGCGGATGGACTCTTCGTCGTCTCCGCTGATCCTTGAGATCCACTCATAGGAAAGACCGACCTCGTGAGCTATCCGAGACTTTAATGAGGCCGTCTCGTAAGCCTTGTTTTTCGCCGTGAGGTCTGCGATGGTTGCCTCGTCACCCTCGTGAGCCTTCTTGAAATCATCAAATGCCTTGTTAGCGTCATCCAATGCCTTCTGGTGGTCCTCCGGAGAGATCCATCCTTCATAGCGTTTCTGCGCGGACTCGCGCTCGCGCTTCAGGCGGTCCTTGATGATGTTGTCCAGCTCTTCCTGGGTTTCGATGGGCTTGAAGCCTTCCTGATTCTGTTCTGACATGGTTTTGTCCTTTCCCCGATTCAATCCGTTCGGTAACGTAATGTATTTAGTAACTGACGCGCTGCTTTTTTGCTTCCTTCGCGTTTGCGCACGCGTGAGTTGCCAGTACGATTGCCTCGATGAGCGAAACTTCAATGTCGTCATCGAGTGTCTGGTAGCCGTAGCCACCGCCTGAGCCGATCGCTCTGTGTTTGCAGTTGGTAACGGACTGCCTCAATGCAGGCTGTCCGTTATGACAGATCGTCT
>LXOW01460970.1_pt1 | contig 11321 bp, 10 predicted proteins | sample 1368591 | NCBI WGS metagenome assembly LXOW01 (sample SAMN04884650, study PRJNA319009) | bovine gut metagenome | isolation source: Cow rumen | host: Bos taurus | place: Italy: Legnaro (PD) | collected 2014-07-09
ACCAACGATTATACCACACAAGTACTTTATCGTATGGGATTCCAGTGGCCTCCAACTGCCGCTGACTATGTCCATCGTTTCGTAGATACCATCATGGGCTTCGACTATTTTACAGTATAACCAGAAATTGAGAGATGAATATGGAAGATAAAGCAACCTTTAACCGCAAGTATTGGCGTTTTCTTTGGTCGAGCATACTCATTGCCCTGTCGGGCTGTTTGGGCACTGTGGTGGATGCCATCATCGTTGGCCACCTGATTGGGGAGGATGGCGTAAGTGCCATCAACCTGACGAGACCTGTGGTGCAGGTGATGTTCACCTTAAACATGCTCCTTGCCACAGGTGCCGGCATGTTGGTGGGCATTGAATTAGGCAAGAAGAATCATCAGGGCGTGGCCTATTACTTTACACTAGCCATGGCAGCTTGTTTGGCGGTAGGACTTGTATTTACGGCCGGTGGAATCGCCATCCCTGATGTGATTACGGGCTGGCTCTGCACCAACGAAGGAATCCGACCGCTCACACACGATTATCTGCGTGTGATGATGATGGGTGCTCCGGCCTATATGGTGATGTGGGCACTCACCACGATGGCTAGTGTCGATGGCAGTCCACGCTTAGTCTCCATCGCTATCCTGATAGATAATGCAGTCAATCTCAGTCTTGACATTGTCTTTATCAAACTGCTGGGTTGGGGCATCGAAGGCTCCTCTACAGCTACCGTTATAGGTCATTTAGTAGGTATTGCCATTATGGGTCGTCACTTCCACTACAAGGACAACCATCTGCGTCTTACACTTCACCCGACGACGCAAGACGATTTTTCACTCGCCGACCTTCGGTCCTCACTTGGTAAGATTATTAACCAGGGTGCGCCCTTGGCCGTAGCCTGTGGTACGTTAGCACTGCTTTATATCGCATGCAATCATGCCGTGTCATCGGTTCTGGGTAAAGTGGGACTCTTCGCCTTGGCTGTCTGCATGAACCTGCTTATGATATACAACCTCTTTCTTGCAGGTGTCGAACGCACCATCCAGGGCTTAGGCTCCATCGAAGTGGGGCGCGGCGACAATGAGGCTTTCCGTCTGATTCTGCGCAAGTCGTTCCGCTTCATCACCGTCAGCATGCTCATTATCTGCATCTTAGTATGGATCTTTCCTGAGTCCATCGCTCGTGGCTTCGGTGCAGACAGCGAAGCCACTATCAGCGAGACGGCCTCAGCCTTGCGCGCTTTCGCCCTGAGCTTAGCATTGTGGTGCTACATCGACACGCTGATGGTGGTTTACAAACTCTACAACTATCATAAGATGTCACTATTCATCTCCTTGATCATCTCCTTGATGGTCATCCCTGTGCTCTGGATTGTGGCACATTTCTTCCCCTCTCTCCTCTGGTACAGCTACCTTATAGCATACATTATCGAGTTGATACTCATTGTCATTATTCATAAAGCTGCGCATTTGAAATTTGAGTTGCCAGCTAAATAGGGAGTACATCCTCAGACCTTTTTTGTTTGTGCTAATAAACGAATTTATTTTTCCAACTCATCCAATAAATCATAGGCTTTCACTATGCAAAACACATGGTTGAAGGCGCCTATGGTGACCACGCGCTTTTCCCCGTCGTAGTACATTTTGCCAACATTCAAAACTTTATAATCCTCTACTTTAAGTTGGCTTTTCACATAGACACGCACAACCGATTCGCTAATCGTGCCGACGATGGTATTCCCAATTTCCTCCAAAAGACTAGCATCATCGTTTTGTTCGCTCTGGGAGGATTGGACGATTTCTTTGGTAAGTTTGTCCACATGTTTCTCTTCTTCAGGACAGGTGAATAACATAATACCGGCAATAATGCCAAGGACGATGATGGTTCTAATCAGTTTTCCCATATTTCTAACGTTTGTCTATGATTGTAGCGCCAGGGTAATCGTTTGCGTTGAAAGTGACTTGTTTTTCGGTCACGCCGAAAGAAATGTTGCGCATGGTGATCCCTATTCCCGACACTTTGGTTTTCAGGCTGACTGGCATGTAGGTGCCTTTGGCGACGACGAGCTCCATCTTTTTCGGGGCGTCTTTGTCTTTGTTGGATTTTGATTTCTTGCAGAGCAATTCCCATGTCTTTGCCGTTTCTTTTGCAATAGTAACGTCATAGCCATCGGTGATGCCGTTAAACATTTCCGCATCGCCTTCCGACTCAGAACTCTCTTTTTGTTTAGTGATTTCGACCTCGTTTTTCTTGGAATTATAGCTCCACGCTGTTTCCCCATCGGTCCATGTGATGATATCCATGCCCATCATGTTAGCCTCGATACGTGACTTGTCTCCCAAAGTATAGGTTTTGGTGGTCATTGTACCCAGAATAGGGACTTTGGCATCCACTGTCATGATGATGCCTTCTTTGTCGTGTTTGTCCATTTCCGCATCCATGCGGGAGAGAATTTCCTTTGGCGTTTGTGCCACCAAAACGCCCGCCATACCGAGGAAACATATAATGCTGAACAATTTTTTCAACATAGGCATTGTTTTATGGTTTAGAATGCAAAAGTATAATTTTTTTTTTGGAAACGCCATCATTTTGATCGGTTATTTCCATTTTGGAAAATACCACTTCCCCTTCAGCAGCGGTTCTTGCAAAAAAGCAAAGTGATCTGCGACTACCTATTCTATAAATGTCATTTTTGACCCATTAGGTTTATGCTTATTCATCAACCTTTTTGTAGCCCGAAGTTCCTTCTGTAGCAGTTCCATACGTTCTTTCAGCTGTTCCTGGGTAGGCAACATATCTTTTATTCGTATGTTATTGTATGTTGCTACCCCTATAGGCGTAGTAATACCTTTGAATGACCACTGAACATCTGCCTTATTCATGTTTGAACAGATAAGGAGGCCGATGGTGGGGTTATCGTCCACTTGTTTCAGCACCTCATCAACAGCATTTACATAGTAATTTAGCTTACCTGCAAACTCGGGTTCAAATGCCTTGGCCTTCAACTCGCAGACAATATAACAACGTAAGCGAATGTGATAAAACAGCATGTCAATCTTTCTTGTTCTGCCTCCAACGAGTATTTCTCTTTGCTTCCCTAGGAAAGCAAAACCATTTCCAAGTTCAAGCAACAAAGCTGTGATGTTTTCATGCAGAGCATCCTCCAACTCACTCTCGTCATATGTTTCATGGCTTACTGTAGCAAAACCAAAGTCATAGTTCTCTTTTACCACCTGTTGAGCCAGCTCTGTCAGTTGTGGAGTAAGATGTTGTGGGAAGTTATTGGGAGCCTTGCATCGTTTATTGTAGACATCATCCTTCATTATGCGCTCAAGTGTGTCGCGACTGAGTCCTTCTTTGATTGTATAGCCCACATAATACAGGGCTTCCTCAATAGTTTCTGAATGTTGAACAATACGGACATGATGTCCCCAAGGCACACAAGCGAATACTAATGGAAAATCTGAAACAGGCTGTTTCAGTTTTTCTGTTCCTTCGTCATCTATCTGCTGAAGTTTACGTTCATACTCTTCTGATGGCAGCATTTCTGAAACAAGCTGTTTCAGTTTTTCCACGTTCTCCGTATAGAACAGGAACCACTGCTTCATATACCACAGATTTCTAACAGAGAAATTCGTACTTTCAGGAAATTCTCTCTGCAAATCCAGACTCACTTGCTCCACTACTCCAGCCCCCCAGCGTTCCTCAGCTTTTTTTTGGACAAGGTCACGACCCATTTGCCAGTTGAATAGAAGTTTCTCGCCATTCACTTTGACAGCAGCCTTTACTTGAGCAAAACGATAGCGGTGTTTTACCTCGGCTATCCACTCCGCATACTCTGCATCCAATACTACATCGTGTGACTTTACAATGCGTGGCTCAATAATATCTTCTTCCATATTCATGTGTTATTTTGGGAACACTTCTTTGAATGTTAGATAAGACAATGATTTTCAAATTAGTTGGCGTAACCCCTTGTTCATTTCTGCAAAAACATTAATACATGATCGTTTCGTTCCCGCTGCAAAATTAGCAAAATTTCATTTCATCATCAAGTTGGTTAGAAATTCCAAACTGCTGAAAATTGCTTTATTTTGAAATTTGAAAGATTTCTTCAACCATTCCACCAAATTATTGTACTTTTGTCCCGAAGTAAATGTGCTGGACTGCTTCGTTCCTCGCAGTGACGCAAAGCGACAACAAGAATAGTCCCCCGATAATCTTGAAATTTGAAATGCAAAGCATTCAACGAAGTTAAATCTTGAAATCTTGAAATCATAAATACAAATCAAATGAAAAAACTCACCTTTTTGATTATGGGCAGTATCATTACCCTTTTCGGCTGCAACCAACAACCGCAGCCCGCTGAACGCTATTCCGTCAAGGCTTACCCCGAGACGAGAATGGACGACACCGTCGTTGACGACTACTTCGGAACGAAGGTCGCCGACCCGTACCGTTGGCTTGAAAACGACACCTCCGCCGAGACCGCAAATTGGGTCAAGGCACAGACCGAAGTCACCAACGACTACCTGAGCCACATCCCCTTCCGCAGCGCCCTCAAGGACCGCCTGACGGAAATCGTCAACTATGAGCGCTACAGCACTCCGTCGAAGAAACACGGCCGCTACATCTATTCGAAGAACGACGGCCTCCAGAACCAAAGCGTCATCTACATGCAAGAGACGCTAGACGGCGAGCCCACCGTGCTCTTGGACCCCAACAAACTCTCCGACGACGGCACCGTCTCACTCGGTGGCATCAGCTTCTCCAACGACGGGAAATACATGGCCTATTACATCCAACGCAGTGGTTCTGACTGGGTTGAAATCTACGTGAAGGACATGGCCACCCATGAACTCCTCCCCGACCATATCGAATGGGCCAAGTTCACGGGCGCTTCATGGTACAAGGACGGCTTCTTCTACGCCGCCTACGACCGCCCCGAAGAAGGCAAGGAGTTCAGCAACGTGAACGAGAACCACAAGATTTACTACCACAAGCTCGGCACACCTCAGGAACAAGACGAACTCTTCTACTCCAACCCTGCCCAGCCGCGCTATTTCCACCAAGTCGACCTCACTGAGGACGAGCATTATATGTTCCTCTTCGAGAGCGGTCAAGGCGCTGGCAGCACACTGTGGATTAGAGACATGGAAGACCCGAACGGCAAGTTCATGCAAATTGCCGACGACATGGACTATCAATATAATCCTATCGATGTTATCGACGGAACTTTGTACATCTTCACCAACTACAACGCACCCAAGGGCCGCATCTGCCGTGTGTCGGCCAAGGCACCCCAGATGGAGAACTGGGTCGATGTGATTCCCGAGAGCGACAATGTCATCGCTGGCATCAACCTCGCCAACGGCAAAATGATCGTCACCTATGACAAGGACGCCGCCAACCACGCCTACGTCTACACCATGGACGGCGAACTGCTCCACGAGATTGCCTTGCCCACCTACGGCTCGGTCGGTTTCAGCAGCAAATATGAGGACCCCGAAGTGTTCTATACCTTCACCTCGTTCGTCTTCCCCACCACGATTTACCAATACAACATCGACGACAACACCTCCACTGTGTTTCGTGCGCCCGCCATCGACTTCAAGTCGGAAGATTACGAAACAGAGCAGGTCTTCGTCACCTCAAAGGATGGCACCAAGGTCCCGATGTTCCTGACCTACAAGAAAGGCTTGCAGAAGGACGGCACCAACCCCACCCTGCTTTATGGCTACGGCGGCTTCAATATCACCCTTAACCCTGGCTTTAGCACCTCGCGTCTGCCTTTCATTGAGAATGGCGGCATCTATGCTCAGATGAACCTGCGTGGTGGCAACGAGTACGGTGAGGAATGGCACATTGCCGGCACCAAATTGCAGAAACAGAATGTCTTCGACGACTGCATCGCCTGTGCTGAATACCTTATCAATAACAAATACACCTCGCCGAAATATTTGGCTTTGAACGGTGGCTCCAACGGCGGTCTGCTTGTCGGTGCTGTCGTCAACCAGCGTCCCGACCTCTTTGGTGTGGCCGTGCCGCAAGTCGGCGTGATGGACATGCTGCGTTACCACCTCTTCACCATCGGCTGGAACTGGGCCAGCGACTATGGCACCAGCGAGGACGACGAGGCCATGTTCAAGGCCTTGTATGCCTACTCGCCGCTGCACACCATCCAAAGCGGTGAAAACGTGCATTATCCCGCCATCATGGTCACCACTGCCGACCACGACGACCGCGTGGTGCCTGCCCACTCGTTCAAGTATGCAGCCGCCTTGCAAGCCGCCCAAACCGGACCCGAGCCCAAGATCATCCGCATCGACACCAAGGCCGGTCACGGTGGTGGCAAGCCCATCGCCAAGGTGTTGGAAGAGCAGGCTGACATTTATTCATTCATCCTTTATAATATGGGAGTGAGTTATCCGAAAGACGCGAAATAATCGCGTTCTTTTGTGCTGTTTTTCAAAGAAATTGAGTATATTTGCATTCAGGAACAAGAAAGAAACCATGCTTTTCGACGATTATAGGCAACATCAGGATTCTGTCATTCGTCCCTCACTTTTGTGGGAATACGACTTAAGCGACTTCGATTGGCAGAACATGCGCAATGTAGTGGTACAGCGCGTGTTGGAGCGTGGCCGTATGGACGACTACTATGCCATGCTCAACCTATATGGCCGTGAAGGTGTTCGCGAGGCCCTGCGAATGATACCATATATGAATAGAAAAGACATGAATTTTGCTTGTTTCGTCTTCGGATTGAAAAAAGAAGAACTGGAATGTTACACTATGAGACCATCGCACCCGCTACTCGGGAACTTTTGAACAGACTGATGTCGGACGACCGCCTGCAAGGCTTTGCTCTTGTGGGCGGCACGTCCCTCGCGCTGCAATTGGGTCACCGTTTGAGTGTTGACTTGGACTTATTTACCGATGCTGATTTTGACGCTGAGAATCTAAAGACCTATTTGGACAAAAACTATCATTTCCATGCCGATTTTATGGAACGCAGTACCGTAAAGGGAGAAATTGATGGTGTCCAGATTGACTGCATTGCACATTGTTATCCTTGGCTGAAACCTTTCAGGATGGAAGACGGTTGGCGGTTTGCTGATTTGGAGGACATCGCTGCCATGAAATTGAATGCCATCGCTGGAAATGGCACGCGCATCAAAGATTTCATAGACATGGCTTACCTGTCTTCGGTGTTTTCTTTACAGCAGATGCTTGGCTTCTATGAACAAAAATACCATTCCAATATACTTATGCCCCTTAAAGGTCTCATTTTTTTTGACGACATCAACAAAAACGAGCCTGTGCGCATGGCCGACGGAAAGCCATTGCAATGGAAGAACATTGAGAAAAGATTATTGATGATGGACCGTTATCCTGATCGGATTTTTAAATCAATATAAAATAAGATGAAAAGAGTACTAGCTATCACAACCTTCCTTTGCTGCTTTATTTCCCTGCATGCACAAAAAACCACCTTTTTGGGAAAGGTCAACTACTTTCTGACCAAACCCGCTGTGGTAGATACGACGCGCATTTACCAGCCTAAGCCCGGGTTTTCATTAGGAGTGTTCACTACGGGACAACAGGCGGGTTTCTATACTAATGTCAAATTCAATGTTGACCTTGGAGGGCCGTCCATTATCCCTGGCCTCACGACATACCGACTCAGTGAAAATCTCTGTAAAAAAGTCGGTCTTGAGGCAGGATACGGCAATGTCGGTCTCGGATATGGTTTTGAAGTGGGACATAAAAGTGCCTGGAAGAAGCGTTCATTCGCGTTCAATATCATCGGGAAATCGTGGGGCGTACGATTCAACTATTTCAAAATCACCAATCCTTTCACGTCGGGGCTGACCATTGGAAACGAAGGTGACAGTCTTTACATACACGAAGAATACAGCTCGGACGAATCAGCCATATTGAGGAACTTCTCCATCGACGGCTACTATGTTTTCAACAACAAACGTTTCGCCTACCCTGCTGCCTATAAAATGGGCTTGGTGCAACGCCGCACTGCCGGATCATGGATGCTGACGGCGCGATACATGCAAGGCCGCCTGTATAATTCTCCCGAAGCCGCATTGGATTCATACAACCTGTTGGATTGCTTCTCTACCATACAAGCCTCAATCGGCGGCGGCTACTCAGTCAATTTTGTGCTTTGGCATAGAGACCCTGTCGGACCTCGCGATGAAAAGCTCCGCAACCTCACCATCAATCTGACAGCCATGCCAGTAATCACGTTTGTCAACTACTTGAAAACCACCTCATACGAATATGACGCGGAAGGAGAGTGTAGCGGTGAGAAGGATTCCAAAATATGGTGCTATCCTATGCCAAATTACATCGGCAGTGCCGCCATTAGCCTCACCATGTGGAGGTTTTATTTATCGACCCAATTCACCTACAACTGGTTCTATTTCAGAAGCAACGACGCTTTCGTCGTCAAGAAATTGGATCTTCCGGATTATGTAGAAGACCTCACTTACCAAGGCTCCTTCCGCGATTGGACGGTGAAAGTGTTGTTGGTTTATAGGTTCTAATCCTTGTACTATTTCTTCACCGGGGCCTTGATTTTCCCCAAACTTCTCACCACGGCATCCCAACAACGGGTCGGGAGCAGCCAATGGAAGAACACGATGGTATTGGCGAAGGCACCAGTGCGATAGCGTGCACGAGGATGACGGCAATTGACGGCTTTACACATCGTCTTGGTCACCACAGAGGGCTGCGAAAGGTAGTTGGTCTCATACATCCAATGGAAATTCTCCGCTTCCTGAAGCCCCGTTTCTTCGTAGGCCGTGCCCTTTGATGACTCGGCCAGATGGTCGGCTGCAATATGACCCCATTCGGTCTTGATGCCGCCTGGCTCAATCATCACCACGTCGATGCCGAAAGGCTTCATCTCAATACGAAGTGCATCGCTGAAAGCCTCCACGGAATACTTGGTCACATGGTACCAGCCGCCATAGAACAGCACCGATTTTCCAGCCACCGATGAAGTATTAATGATGCGTCCCGAGCCCTGAGCGCGCATAATGGGCAGCACCAACTGACACAAGCGTGCCAAGCCAAACACGTTGACTTCCACCTGTCGGCGAGCCTCTTCCATACTCACATTCTCGATGGCGCCGAAATAGCCGTATCCCGCATTGTTGATAAGCACGTCGATGCGACCTTCAGCCTCCATCACGGTGTGAAGACCTGCTTCCAAAGAAGCCGTGTCGGTCACGTCCATCTTAATGGGCACCACACCTTGTTGGCGAAGGGGCTCCATCTTTTCCATTCTTCGGGCCGCGGCATACACTTTATGCCCTTGCTCGGCCAAGGCAGCCGCTGTGTCGTAGCCTATACCGCTGCTTGCGCCCGTGATAAGTATTACTTTTTGTGTTTTCATAATTGCGATTGTATTGCTTTGTAAAGCTCAGGAAGACGCTTCGAAATGGCCACTGGACGACCTTTTTCAGTGAAACAATGTAGGCTTTTTCCTGTGCATACTGTCTTGTCGCCAAGACACATCACGTAATTGAACTCAAACTTCAATTCCGATTGCAAACCAACAGTGACTTCAATGTCGATGACATCCTTGAACGTTGTGGGGCTCTTGTAATTGCATTGGATGGAGATGACCGGCGAAACCACGCCTTCCTCTTCGACCTTGTCGAAGCCAAACCCTAGCTGGTCGAGGTAGTCAACACGGGCCTCTTCCATGAAACGGACATAGTTGGAATGATGTGTGATGCCCATGCGGTCACATTCGTAGTATTTCACTTCGTGCTTGTATGTATGCATTTGTGCGTGTTTTAGCTTGCAAAGAAACAAAAAAACTCAATTGATTTTGGAGTGTTGGGTTTGATTTTGTATTTTTGCATCCTTAAACAACTATTAATCTAGAAATCATGAGTAATTATTTTCTTTCCATGCTGCCTGCCGAAGAACTGGCGCAGTTGAAGTTCATCCCCACTCTTCCCGAATTTGTGACCTGGATTGAGCAAAAATGGAGCGATTTGCCTTGCCTCTCCGACACGGTGAACACATATAATTATAAACAAGTCTGCGACCTCGTGGCACGCAAGCGTGCTTTGCTCAACGACTTGGGCCTGCAAAAAGGCGACAAAGTGGCCATCCTTGATAACTCTACTATTGAGCAAGTTGAAATGTTCCTCGCCGTCACCTCAGCAGGCTATGTGGCCATTAATTTGCCCTCCATGCTTCCCCCTCAAGCCATCGTTGGCTGCTGCATGAAGTTTGGCGTGAAGGTTTTGGTTGCTGGCAAGAGCTTTATGGAAACCGTAAAAGATGCTCCTTGTAAGGTCATCGACATCACCGATTGTGCTGACCATACTGCTCCTGTTGCTATTGTCGACAAGAACGACCCTGCCGCCATTTTCTTCACTGGTGGCACGACGGGTGCACCCAAGGGTGCCATTCTGCCTCATAGAGCCTTGATGCGTGGCGCGTTGAACGGTTGCTATGCTCCCGGTCATCAACTAGGTTGCCACCGCTATGCCAATGTGCTGCCCCTCAGCCATGTGTTTGGCCTGATTCGCGGCACCTTGTCAGTGCTGTTCGAAGGCGGTGCGTGGTATGCCGCCGCCAACACCAAGGACACTATCGGCAAGTTCCCGATGATCAAGCCGACCTGCCTTGTGGCCGTGCCTGGCATCTGCGAAATCCTGTTGGGTCTCGTCAAGATGTACGGCAAGCCTTTCCTTGGCGGCTGCCTCAAATTCATCATTTCCGGAGCTGCCAATGTGCCTCCGAAACTCATCGCCGAGTTTGATGAGTTGGGCATCAGCCTGTTTGCCGGCTATGGCATGACCGAGGGTGCTAACCTCACCACAGGCAATATCGACGTAATAGAAAAGCCCACCTCAGTCGGAAAGCTCTATCCTGAACAAGAAGCCAAGGTGGTGGACGGTGAATTGTGGTTCCGTGGCGACAATGTCTTCCTCGGCTACTATGGCGAACCTGAAAAGACCGCTGAGACCCTGACGCCTGATGGATGGGTGAAGACCGGTGACCTCGTCCGTTTCGACGAAGATGGCTATATGTACATCGTGGGCCGCATCAAGAACCTTATCATTCTCTCCAACGGCGAAAATGTCAGTCCCGAAAGCATCGAGGAGCCTTATTACAAGGACAACAGGCTTCGTGACTGCCTCGTCAAGGAAGAAGAAGACGTGGATGGTCGCAAGGTGATTGGCATCGAAATCCTGCCCCGCATGGAAGAGTTTGGCAATAGCGCATGGGAGGAAGTCGAAGCCTATTTCAAAGACCTTGTCGACAAAGTCAACGCCACGATGCCT
>LXOW01180172.1_pt1 | contig 11319 bp, 13 predicted proteins | sample 1368591 | NCBI WGS metagenome assembly LXOW01 (sample SAMN04884650, study PRJNA319009) | bovine gut metagenome | isolation source: Cow rumen | host: Bos taurus | place: Italy: Legnaro (PD) | collected 2014-07-09
CACCTACAGCGACATGTTCGACTTCAAACCCGGCATGGAGACCGGCCGCCTAATCCTGACTCCCATCGGCTATAAATCAGGACGTACCAACGAGGATGCCCGCTTCATGGAAGATGTTTTGAACGACAGCAAAGGCGTGCGATTCAAATCGGTGCTGCTCTCCGACGGTGTGAACAACACCTCGTCGTGGATTGACATCAAAGGCAACATCTCCATCGCCCCCATCAACTACAACAAGAGCCAAGGCATCGTCGAGACCGCCGACATCTATTTCCTCAACGGCACCTCGAACCTCGACTGGAACTTCGAAATGAACAGGAAGTTCGATACCTACAACACCCTCTTGGGTCTGAAACGCATCATGCTCGAGCAGGGACTCCCGAAACAGATTGCCATTACCGGCTGGGCCTCGCCCGAGGGCGAGGAGACCGCCAATGTGGGTGTGTCGAAAAACCGTGCCGACGTGGCCACCGCCCAGCTCAACAAGATTCTCGACGAGGTACTCGCCACCATGGCCAAACGCGCCAAGGTGAAACCTCAGGATGTGGAATACTACAAATACCAGCAACTTAAGAAGCTCATCATCACCACCCGCGCCGCCGGTGAGGACTGGGTACACTTCGTGGTGATGGTCGAGGGCTCCGAGATACAGGACAAGCATGCTATTGTCAACATCGTGGAGACCCAACAGAACCTCCTCAAGCGAGAACAGATGATTCGTAACATGGCCGAGACCTACGATGAACTCAAGACCGAAATCTTCCCCAACCTGCGCCGCGCCCAAATAGCCCTTTACTACAGTGAAGCACGCAAGACCGACCCCGAGCTGGCCAAGCTGGCCTCCTTGCAGCCCGCCAAACTCTCGTTTGACGAACTGATGTATGCCGCCTATATTAACTACAACTACGACACCAAGTTGAAATACTACAAGTGGGCCACCGAGAACCATCCTCAGGAGTGGGCTGCCTGGAACAACGCCGGTGCCATAGCATTCTACCTTGACTCTATCGACGAGGCCGAGCGCTACCTCAATGTGGCCCGCGACCTCAACCCCCACAACCCCGACATCCTCAACAACACCGGCTTGCTCTTCCTCGCCAAGAAGGACTACGCTTTGGCCAAATACTACTTCGAGGAAGCCAAACGTCAGGGCAGCACCGATGCCGATGCCAACATACCCATCCTCAACCTTAAGCGCGGCAACTACTCCGAAGCCCAGAAAGCCCTCAAGAGCAGCAACTGCACCTATAACCTAGCCTATGTCCAACTGATGAACGACGATGCCAGCACTGCCATCCGCACCCTCAACTGCTGCCTCGACCAGAACGCCGACGTCAACTACCTCCGCGCCATCTGCTACGCCCGCCTCGGCGACAAGACTAACAGCCTCAAAAACCTCAAAGCCTCTATCGACGACAAGTATGACTACAAGCGCAAGGCTGCCGTCGACACAGAGTTCCGCGAGTACTGGGACGACCCCGAGTTCAAGCTCATCATCAAGCTTTGGTAAGGGATGATCAAACGCCAGATACCCAACCTCATCACCCTCGGCAACCTGCTGTGCGGAGTGATAGCCACCTATATGGCTGTCAAGGGCGACCTACATCTGGCAGCACTCTTCATCTGCCTGGGAATCTTCTTTGATTTCTTCGACGGCATGGCCGCCCGCCTACTTGGCGTGGCATCGCCATTGGGCAAAGAACTCGACTCCCTGGCCGACGTGGTCACCAGCGGTGTGGCACCAGGATTCATCCTCTTCCAACTACTCTGCCAAGGACTCTGTGTCAGTCATCTATGGATGCTAGCCATTGCGCTGCTCATGCCAGCTTTCGCCGCCTACCGACTGGCCAAGTTCAACATCGACACCCGTCAGAGCCACTCATTCCTAGGCCTCCCCGTGCCTAGCAACGCACTGATATGGGTAGGATTGGCACTGTGTAGCGACAGCCCTCTGCTTTATAGCGAGGCGTTCCTCATCGCCATGGCCGTCATTTCCCTCATCACCAATATCCTGATGATTTCTGAGATGCCAATGTTCTCGCTGAAGGTCAACTTCAAGGACATGAGTTGGAAGAGCAACAGCGTGCAATACCTCTTCCTTATCGGTTGTGCTGCCATCATCGCCGCCACACGCCAGTGGTACGCCATCTCGCTTATCATCCTGTGGTATATCATCCTTTCTGCCATCACGCAACGCCGACATGCTGAGTGAGCTGAAGAATATCCGCATCGACGACTACGACTATCCCCTTCCCGAGGATCGCATCGCCAAGTTCCCCATGGAGCAGCGCGACCATTCCAAGTTGCTCTGTCTGAAGGGCGACAACATCTCCGAACATCATTTCTACGACCTCCCCAACCTCTTGCCCGATGACACCCTGCTGGTCTTCAACGACACCAAGGTTATCCATGCACGCCTTTTCTTTCAAAAAGAAACGGGCGCCGTGATAGAGGTCTTCTGTCTAGAGCCCTACAGCATGGACGTCACCGAGGCATTCGCCCAACACGAGCGTTGTACCTGGACCTGCTTCATCGGCAACAACAAGAAATGGAAAAGCGGAAAGTTAAGTGGGAAGTGGAAAGCGGAAAGTGGAACGTTTGAGCTTACTGCAACGCGGCGCGAAGCGGTAGGAAATGCTTGGATTGTCGACTTCGAATGGACCGATGAGCTGAGTTTTGCCGAGGTCATCGAGGCCGCTGGTGTCATCCCCCTGCCACCGTACCTCAACCGTCAAGCCGATGCCTCCGATGCTATCCGCTACCAGACAGTCTACGCCCACTACGACGGCTCCGTGGCTGCCCCCACCGCGGGGCTCCACTTTACGCCTGAAGTGTTTGACAATCTGAGACAACGAAACATTGATACCGAATACATCACCCTTCATGTGGGTGCCGGCACCTTCAAGCCCGTCTCCACACCCACCATTGGTGAACATGAGATGCACGTCGAGCCTGTGCATGTCACTGCCGACAATCTACATCGCCTCATAGCCCACAAAGGCAAACCCATTATTGCCGTCGGAACCACCACTGTCCGCACCCTCGAAAGTCTCTATTGGTATGGCGTCCAGATTCAAAACAATCCCACCCTTGACCACATGCACATCCACCAATGGGACCCTTACGAACTCAACGCCAGTGGGCTCGACTATGCCCATGCTTATCACAACATCCTCCAATGGATGGAGCGTCACAACACTGAAATCCTCGCCGGGGAAACCCAACTCATGATAGCCCCTGGGTACCACTACCGCGTCATCGACGGCCTAGTCACCAACTTCCACCAACCCAAGAGCACCCTCCTGCTACTGGTCTCCGCCCTCATCGGCGACCGCTGGCGCAACTGCTACCGTTTTGCCCTCGACCACGGATTCCGTTTTCTCAGCTACGGTGACAGCTGCCTCTTCCTGCCATGCTGAACGCCATTCTTCAAGCCCTGTTCCCTTCGTCATGTGCTTGTTGCGGCGAGGTGCTTGTACAAGGAGAACGACAGATATGCCTCAACTGCCTTGCCGACCTCACAGGCACCCACTACAGCGCTATCGACGACAACCGAACAGAACGGCTCCTCGCAGGTCGCTACCATTTTGAGCACGCAACATCACTGCTGATATTCCGACAAGGAAATACCGTGCAGAAGCTCGTCCATGCCATGAAATTCCACTCCAACAGCGACCTATGCCTGATGATGGGACACATGATGGGACTTGACCTACTACAGTCGGGCCGCTTCGACGACGTGGACCTACTGATGCCTGTCCCCCTCCATTGGCGCCGTCGACTCCTTCGAGGCTACAACCAGAGCGAGTTGCTCTGCCGTGGCATTGCCCAAGTCATGCCCCGACCAGTGAATACTCGCGCCTTGATACGCCATCGTTACACCCATGAGCAAAGCCGCCAGGCTTCAGCTGACCGTGAAAAGAACGTCCAAGGAGCCTTCAGTCTCCGCCACATTGACGACCTTCTGGGGAAACATATCCTGCTGGTCGACGACGTGCTAACCACCGGCTCCACCCTTGGCAGTTGCTGCGACGCCCTCGGAGAAGTGAACGGCATCCGCATCAGCATCGCCACCCTCTCCATTGCGAGCATGTGATGAAAAAAAATTTGCGAGGTTAGAAAAAAAGTACTAACTTCGTTGTTGGATTTTTGGGGGAAGAAACAGTACAACACATTAATAGATAATAAAATAAGTATCATGAAATACAAGCGTATTTTACTCAAACTGAGCGGAGAATCACTCATGGGGAGTCAGAGCTACGGTATCAGCCCTGAAATGTTGACCCAATATGCCACCGACATTAAGGCGGTGGTAGAACGCGGTTGTCAGGTGGCCATCGTCATCGGCGGCGGCAACATCTTCCGCGGTCTCAGCGGTGCTTCCAAGGGCATGGACCGAGTCCAGGGCGACTATATGGGCATGATGGCCACGCTCATCAATAGCATGGCCCTTCAGGCCGAGTTGGAGAAACAGGGCTTGAAGACCGAACTCTTCGGCGGCCTCACCATCGAACCCATCTGCAAAGCCATGAGCCGCCGTCGCGCTATCGAGGCTATGCAGGAAGGACGCGTCGTCATCATCGGCGGCGGCACCGGCAATCCCTTCTTCACCACTGATACCGCCTCGACCCTCCGCGCCGTCGAGATCATGGCCGATGTCATCCTTAAGGGTACCCGTGTGGACGGCGTCTACACCGCTGACCCTGAAAAGGACCCCACGGCCACCAAATACCAGACCCTCAGCTACAGCGAGGCGCTCGAGAAGAAACTCAAAATCATGGACCTCACAGCCTTCGCCCTTGCCGAGGACAACAACCTGCCCATCTATGTTTTCGACATGAACCAGCCTGGCAACCTGCTGAAAGTAATTGAAGGCGAATCCATTGGCACCCTCGTTAGCAAATAATAAACACCCAATAATTATGAACGATTTATCGAAAGCCTGCCTCGACGAGGCAAGAAACAGCATGCAGAGCTCGCTCAACTTCCTCGAGAAGGAGCTGGCCAAAATCCGCGCCGGCAAGGCCAACCCCGGTATGCTCGACGGCGTCAAGGTGGACTACTACGGCACCATGACCGAAATCAGCCAGGTAGCCAACATCAACACTCCCGATGCCCGCTCCATCGTCATCCAGCCCTGGGAGAAAACCCTCGTGGGTGCCATCAACAAGGCTATCCTCGACGCCAACCTTGGCTTCACGCCGCGCCACGAAGGCGACATCCTCCGCATCACCATTCCCCCGTTGACCGAAGAGCGCCGCAAGGAACTCTGTAAGGCCGCCAAGACCGAAATCGAGAACGCGAAGGTCAACGTCCGCAATGTGCGCCGCAACGTGATGGATAAGGTGAAGAAGCTCAAGGACAAATCTGTCCCCGAGGACGAAGTGAAGCAGGTGGAGAAAGAGCTTCAGGACATCACCGACAAGAACATCGCCGAGTGCGACAAAATCTACACCGCCAAGGAAAAAGAGATTATGAGCATCTAGTAGAACTAGTATGACTAGTAAGACTAGAATCATCCATTTCGACTCTCTCGAGTCAACCAACCGTTATTGTGAAGTCCTCGACCTCGCGCAGGTCGAGGACTTCACTTGTTATTGGGCGTCAGCACAGACCGCCGGCATCGGCCAACGCGGCAACCACTGGGAGGCCGAGCCAGGGAAGAACCTCACCTTCAGCCTGGTACTCCATCCCACCTTCCTCCCTGCCGACCGCCAGTTCAAACTCACCGAAGCCCTCTCGCTGGCCATACTAGACTTCTTGAAGATCCTTAAGGCCTTTAAGGACCCTAAGGTCAAGTGGCCGAACGACATCTATGTCTCCGGCAAGAAGATTTGCGGTACCCTGGTCAGCACCCGTCTTGTGGGAGCACAGATAGCCTCTGCCATCTGCGGCATTGGACTTAATGTCAACCAAACAGAGTTCCCCGACTGGATACCCAACCCCACCTCTCTCGCCACAATTACCGGCAAGCACTACGAGCTCGAATCCCTGCTACAGCGCCTTCTTTCCTGCATCGAGAAGCGATATGACGAGCTGAAATCAGGCTTCGACCTCGAGCCTGAATACCTCTCGCATCTGCTGAACCTCGGCTCACGCGCGCGCTATATATATAATGAAAAGGAAATCACCGCGACCATCACCGGTATCGACCTCTACGGCCACCTGCTCCTCACCACCGCCGACGGTTGCCACCTCTGCTGCGACATGAAAGAGATTGCCCTCGCTAACGAGGCTGGTGCATAATTTTCTTTACCAGTAGAGACACCACGGCATCATACTGTTCCTCGCTGTCGGCACAGAAGATGTAGACTGCTTGGTTAAGGTAGGAGATACCCATGTAGCAACTGCCGGCGATGTCTATCTGCTCGTTCTTGACAGGTGCATTCTCGCTGGGGTTGCTGCGGCTGCGACGGGCAAAAAGCACGGCGTCAAAGCCTTCCGACAGCCCTGCCTGCTGCTCGGGAGAGAGCTCACCAATATAAAACTCCTTTTTCATCCACGCCCATCCCGCGTCATCCTCTGCCTCGAGGACGGTAACGTCTACCCGCGTGACACTGTCTATCGCGAAGTTACTCACCGAGGCCACCTTGACGCCATCCTGTCCAGCATAGCGCTTGTAAAGCTCTGTCTGTGCCTGGAGAGGGGTGAAGGGCAAAAGACAGAGAAGAAGAAGCAGGAAGTGAAGGGACAATAGTGCCAGTTGACCATATTGCCTCAGATTGGCTTTGCGTGGGATATTGTGGCTCATCATGATATCATTGTACTATGTTTTCCCTGATTAAACAGAGAGGAATCGCTTAATGTCGTTAATCACCGAGTCGGCATCGCACTCGTTGTTGCACACCACCACGGGGACCGACCGTTTGGCTTTGGCTTTCGCCACACCGGAGGCCTTCCGCTGTCTGGCGGGAGTCACAACCTCCTGAGGTCTTTCCGGCTCTGCCGCCACCGGCAACGACAGCTCTTCCTCCACTGCCTGAGGCAGCTGCACCTCTACCGGCATACGGTTCTCAGCCATCATGGGACCCTGGCTTCCCTGAGGCAGCACAGCCCACACCCCGGCGCCGCCAACCATTAGTATCGTCAGCGCCAGCGCGATACGCCTCCTGACAATAATGCCCGTAGCGCGACGGCTGGCAGCAGCCGTCACCTCGGCCTTGTGGGTCAATAGTTCCAGTTCGGCCAGCTCGCTCTCTGTCAGCGTACCTTCGCGGTACTTCTCCAGAAGACTCTGTATTGATTGCTGTTTCATATCTCGCTTAGCAGTTTTTTCTTCAAATCATATTTGGCATCGGCAAGGATGCGCTTCAGTTTTGGCACGTTGATTTCTAGCATCCCCGCCACCTCGCTGAGGGTATAGCCCTCCTCGAAATGCAGCTCCAGCACCGCCTTCGCCAGCTCTGACAGCTCCTCTTTCTTCTCAGCCACAATGCGCAGCAGACGGTCATGGTCCACATCTGTCACCAGCATCATCTCGTCCACCTCGACCAGTCGGCTCCGGTGCTTGAGCATGTTCAGGCAGAGATTCTTGACGGTGCGTACACAATAGCCGCACACATCGTCGATTCCTCCTTTGGTCATCGTCCGCACCAAAGCCTCCTGCACCGCATCCTTCGCGTCCTGCTCGTCTCTCACAATGGCCATAGCGACACTGTAGAAGTCCAGGTAGTGGTCCACCAACAGTTGTCGTTTATCAGCCCTTTTCATATTATAATGACCGCGAGATGCCTTTTTCGGCTCAATTATTTAACATTTTTCTTTCCATCGAGGAAGCTCCGCAAGCTGCCTCAGACGCCCTCCGTCAAGGTCAGCCTCAACCACAACCTCTTGTTTACCATTGGTTAGCAACAGATAGGGCACCCTCAGCACCGTATTGTATCGGCATGCCTGGTCGCATACCTTCTGCGTGAGGGGTACCTCGCTTTTCTTGCACTCCACAATCATCCAGGGTTGCCCGTCACGGTATACCACAATGTCGCAGCGGCGTGTCATGCCGTTGAGGGTGATGGCCCCCTCCACCTGCATCACCTCCAGCGGATAGCCATCCTCCTGGTGCAGCCGCGCAATCGTACACTGCCGCACCCATTCCTCGGGCGTCAGCGCCACCCACCGCCGCCTCACAGGGTCAAACACCTCGCGTCGTCCTTCACATTCTCGTACTATAGGTCCTTCACTAACCATTATCCTTTAACCACTAACCATGTTCCTCTAATAGATAGTGCTCTCGTCAGCGCCCTCTTCCTCTTGTTGTTGCTGGCGTTGTTTGAGGCCGTTATTGATTTTCCACGAGAAGCCGAGGGTGACGGTGGGCGAAAGACGATGATTCTTCACCACTCGATAAAGCTCTTCGTTGTCGGTGCTGTGGCCCCAACCGCCAGTACATAGGAAGTCGGAGACACGCAGGATGATGGTCCCACGACGTTGAAAGACGTCTTTCTTCACCGCCAAGTCGAACCAGTAGCTGGGGTCGAGCTTAGCCTGCAGGTCGAGCCCGGGAGCGCGATATTGTCCGCTGAGCTGGATTGTCCAATCGTTCGGCAGAGTCATAAATGAGTTGAGCTTGCCGCTGGCTTGGAAGAGTTCTTTCGCGTCGTCATTAAGCAGCGAAGTTCCTTCGATACGCTCGTTGTAGAGGTTGAGACTGACGTTCAGTTTCCACCAGGAAGTCACCTGCCAGTCGAAGATGAACTCCAATCCATAATTGTAGCTGTTGGCCAGGTTCTGCGGACCTGCGGCCCAGTAGCCTTCGTAGTCACTGTTGTAAGGTTCCCACCAGGCATACTGCGCCACCGAGGCGGAGTCCCAATAGAATCCGTACCAGGTGATGGTGTTGTTGCTGTGACGGAAGTAGGCGGCAGTGTAGATGTTCACCTTGTCGAATCCCATGTTGTAACTCAACTCGAATGCGTTGGTGAACTCGGGGTCGAGGGTGGGGTTGCCAAAGCCCAGATGACGGCCATCCATCACGTTGATGTAGGGGTTAAGGTCCCACATGTGGGGTCGACGAACGCGACGACTGTAGCTCAACTGGACACTCTGCATGTCGGTAATCTTATAGGAGAGGTGCAGCGTGGGATAGAGTTGCCAGTAGGTTTTGTCGACTGCGGGGGTACCTAGATGGTTGATGTCGTTGCCGTAGGTATAGGCATATTCACCACGCAGGCCGCCTTGCAGCGACAGGCCATCAGTGAGACTACCTCCCAAAGTGGCGTAGATGGCATGCACCTGCAGATTATAGTCGAAGTGAGTCGACGAAATCGGGTCGGGATAGCTGACCAAGGCATGGGTGGAGTCGTATTGTGTGCGGGTGTAGTCGGCTCGCTGGTTGGGCCAATCCATACGGCCTTCATAGCCGGTTTCCAGCCGCCAGCCTTCTTTCCCCAAGAAGATGTCGAGCGGGCGCAGATAATTGAGTTTAATGTTGAGGGCCTGGTGGTGGTTCTCTGTGACGCTCTCGCGAAGAAAATAGTTGTCCCACATTGCCGAACCATAGAAAGTCTGTTCCTGGCTGCCAGTGCCGTGCACCTGACGGGCGCTGAAAGTGGCATCGAGAGTCAGTTCTTCGTCCTTTCGGTCTGTCTTCATAGTGTAGAGCAGATTGACCGAATGGTTGATGTTTCTGTTATCGCCTTGGTTGACCTGGTCGTAGCGCATGGAGTCGTTATAGAGCAGGTCTTGGGCGTAGATCCAGCTGTTGCGCTCACGGCTGCCACTACGCAGCTGGTAGGAAAGCAGCAGACTGTTCTTCTCGTTGAAGTAGTACTCGGCACCTACCTTGACACTCCCCATCAAGCCGGGATTGAGGCTGTACTCATTCAGTGAGTCGTGCAGGTAGTCGACACCGTTGGAGCGGTGGGCAATGTCGGTCACACCGTAATTGCCACGAGCGCGACGGCCGAGGTCGGCGGTGAGGAAGAGGTTGTACTTCTCAGTGGTATAGTTGAGACTTATGTTACCCATGGCGGTGGGAATGAACGAAGGGAGTGAGTCGGGTACCATGAAAGGCAACGGGGCTCCGACGTTGACGCTGACCACGCCATTCAGACCCAAAGCACCAGTGGTGCGGTCCTTGAGCTTGATGTTGATGATGCCGCTCATGCCCTCGGGGTCGTACTTGGCCGAGGGGTTGGTGATGACCTCCACATTCTCCACCGTCGAGGCGGGAATCTGCTCGAGGAGCGACGCCAGGTCGCTTGAGAGCAGCTCGCTGGGGCGTCCATTGACCAACACCTTGACATTGGTCGAGCCCCTCAACGTCACGTTGCCGTCGTTGTCCACCGCCACGCTGGGCACCTGCTCCAGCACGTCGGTAGCCGTACCGCCGCCACTGACAATGTTCTTGTCCACATTGATGACGCGCTTGTCGAGCTGGTACTCCACCATGCTCCGCTCGGCGGTAATCTCCACGGCCTCCATCATCGTGCCCGTCATCTTCAGCTGCACCTTGCCCACATTCACCTCCCTGTGGCGCTCGCCGAGGGTCACGGGCTCCTTGTAAAACCACGCGTCGTAACCTATGAAGGTGACCCTCAACAGGTAGCGCCCGTAGGGGGCCGTGACCTCAAACGAGCCGTTGCTCCCGCTCACCGTGCCGTTCACCAGCGACGAGTCGCTGGCCTTCAGCAGCGCCACCGTGGCATACTCGATATTCTCGCCCGTACGGGCATCCACCACACGACCGCGGACGCCACCCTGCGCCCGGAGGGAAGTGGGAAGTGAAAAGTGAAAAGCGAGAATCAACGCGGCTACTATTATGGTCTTTACAACTTTCATCTGTCTTAACTCCTTATCTCCTTACAATTATTTTTTCGGCTGACGCACGAAGTGCGGCATCTCGAAGGGGATCTCTATCGAGTACTCGATAAGGCCGCCGAACTGGCCGTCCTCCTTCCACCAGGGGGTCTGGTAGATAAGCTTCTTCACCTTGCTGCCGTCGGCGAGGGTTTTCTCAATGGTGTAGACGTTGAGCTGCTGGTGCTCCAGCAGTCCCTTGAGCTTGGTCTTGGCGGGCTCGGGGTGGCAGTTCATCAGGTTGTATCCCACAATCTTCTGCCCGTGGCTGTTCACGTCGGCGCTATGCTGGTTCATGTCGAGAATATTGCCCTCGGCGTCGCACACCGTAATGGCAATATTCTTCAGTCCTTCAAAATATTGATCCATAGTTGGTATTTTGTGAAATCGGAGTACTCTGAATACTCCGAGTACTCCGATTTGATAATGTTATGTAATCGTTGATTATTTGCACTGCAGGGCTGCCAGGGCGATGCTGTAGAGCTTGGTCTTGGCGCTGTCGCCGCGGCTGGTGAGCACGCAGGG
>LXOW01462419.1_pt1 | contig 11317 bp, 12 predicted proteins | sample 1368591 | NCBI WGS metagenome assembly LXOW01 (sample SAMN04884650, study PRJNA319009) | bovine gut metagenome | isolation source: Cow rumen | host: Bos taurus | place: Italy: Legnaro (PD) | collected 2014-07-09
CACCAGAAGGTCAGATAGTGAACGTACTCATGGAGCAGGGCGATCTTGGCGATCCGCCAGTCCCGAAAGAGCTTGATCACGTTGAAGGCCGGGTCGTACAGGGCGCCGAAGCGCGCGGAAGAGGCATACATCCCGCTGAAGTCCGTTCGGATCTCCACGGGCGGGATCTCATCGGGGATGCGTCCGGCCAGGGCCCGGCGGGCGTCGGCCATGTCCGCCTCCATATGCTGAAGGATATCCTCCAGCCCGGCATAGTACGCTTCCTCCCCCATGAGCTCCATATCCGCCTTGGCAAGATACCAGATCGAATTCTCGGTCCGCAGCACATAGGGATAGACCAGCTTTCGCTTGTCGTCGTTTTGCAGGACCTGATAGGCGCCCAGGGTGCGGACGACAGTCTCCGCCGTGGTCTGCTCCGGCGCAGTGAAGGGAGCCTCGGTCACCGATGGCGCGCCCGTGGGCTCGGGCGTTCCCGTTTCCGCGACAGCAGCCGCGGACGGGCTCACGTCCGCCGCTTTCGCGCCGCCGCCCGCCGGGCTGCAGGCGCAGACCAGCAGCAGGGCCGCCAGCAGTATGACCATGGATCGTTTCATATGATCACCTGTCAGAGGCGAATCCTTCGCACCTTAAAACACGTTCTCGATGGTGAAGCGCTCGTCGTTCGGATGCTCGTCGTCGTAGATGTAGTCGTCCATGAAGGGGGAATAGCTGTCCACGGACAGGGTGTTGGCGGCCGGATCGTAGGTGAGCAGATTGAAATACCCGTACTTGTTTCGATCCTCCTGCAGATCGTGCATGAGCACGCAGACGCTCCGCTCCTCCACCCCGTCCCCGTCGTCGTCATAGGTGAAGATCTGGCGGGCGATGCCTCGGCTGTGGCCGCACAGGATCAGGCGGATGTTGGGGCTTGCGGCCACCAGCTCCTTCTCCATGAGCTGGGCGGCGGTCATCAGCTTTCCTTCGTTGCTGAGATAGCCGTGGACCACGAAGATCACCGGCCGGTCCGCATATGCCTTACAGACGTCCCTCAGCCATTGTATGGCCGTCCTGTTGTTCTGCTCCCGAAAGGCCATCTGGATAAGGAGCAGATCCATGCTGCCCACGGACAGCTCCATATAGGACGCCTGGCCCTCCCGGTACCGCTGTTTCGCGGGGATGTCCTGGAAATAAAACTGCCTCGTCCAGACGTGGGACTGGGTCCCGTCGTAGAAATCGTGGTTGCCCAGGGTGACGAACAGGGGCATCTTGTCTGCGATCACGCGCATGCCCTCGGTGAAACGGTTCCACTGGTATTTGTTGGTGGGGTTGTCCACCATGTCCCCCGTATGCAGGAAGGCCACGATGTTCCTCTCCTGCGCGTGATCGGCGATCCACTGACACATGGCGGTGAAGCCGGGCAGCATCTCCTGATAGTAGGCGATCATGGCCTGGGTGTCGCTGGCCCAGGCCAGCGTGAAGGGCGGGTCCGGCGTGGGCTCCGGCGTGGGTGAAGGTTCAGGCTCCACGGTGGGCGTAGGCACCGGCGTCGGCGCAGGCACGGCGTCCGCCTCCGGATCGCCGGCGGCCTGTTCCACCACCAGGAGCCGGGCCGTCGCCTTCGGCTCCACCGCGATCTCGGCCACGGGGCGCATGGAAGCAGGCGGCACGTCGGCCGTCGTTTCCGGGGAGGTCCTTCCCTGGCAGGCGCACAGCAGGACCAATATCAGTATGACCCAAACCAATCGCTTCATCGAAATATAAAACGCGGGCCGTTTCGTCTTCCGCAACGGCCCGACTTCTGCCACTGTTTTTTACGCCTTCATCTGGGACATGACTTCCTCAGCGAAGTTGTCCTCCCGCTTCTGCAGGCCCTCGCCCATCTCGTAGCGGACGAACTTGACGACCTCGGAAGCGTTCTTGGCCTTGAGCATATCCTTCACGGCGATGCCCTGGTCCTTCACGTAGACCTGCTCCAGCAGGCAGACTTCCTTGTAGTACTTGCTCATGCGGCCGTCCACCATCTTCTCCACGATGGCCTGGGGCTTGGGCTTGGCGGCCTGGGCGTTCTCCTCCAGGGCCTTGGCCAGCTGGATCTTGCGCTCATGGTCGATGTACTCCTGGGGAAGGTCCTTCACGCCCACGCACACGGGGTTGGCCGCGGCGATCTGCAGGGCCACGTCGTGCATGGCTTCCTTATCGCAGGGAGCGGAGAACTGGACCACGACGCCGATGCGGCCGCCCATGTGGATGTAGGTGTCCACGGCGCCCTCGATGCGGACGAAGCGGCGGATGGAGATCTTCTCACCGATGCCGGCCACGGCGGTGGAAACGGCATGCTCCACGGTGTCGCCGTCCATGGTGGTGGCGAGCAGCGCCTCCACGTCGGCGGGGTTGGTGTCGGCGATCTGCTTGGCGATTCTCTTCACGAAGGCCAGGAACTTGTCGGTCTTGGCCACGAAATCGGTCTCGCAGTTTACCTCCACGAGAACAGCCACGTCGTCGTTCCGGTAATCGGCCACCACGCCCTCAGCGGCGATACGGCCGGCCTTCTTGGCGGCAGCCGCCAGGCCCTTTTCCCGCAGGAAGTCGATGGCCTTTTCCACGTCGCCTTCGCAGGCCATGAGAGCCTTCTTGCAATCCATCATGCCGGCGCCCGTGCGCTCACGGAGGGCCGCTACGTCTTTGGCTGTGATCGTTGCCATATTCAAAATCCTCCTTGGAATTACTCTTCTGTCTCTTCCTTGGTCTCGGCGGCGGCGTCGGTCATCTGCTCGCCCTGCTTGCCCTCCAGAACGGCGTCAGCCATCTTGGAAGTGATGAGGCGGACCGCACGGATAGCGTCGTCATTGGCGGGGATGGGATAATCCACCTCGTCGGGATCGCAGTTGGTGTCCACGGTGGCCACGATGGGGATGCCCAGCTTCCGGGCTTCGGTGACGGCGATGTGCTCCTTGCGGGTGTCGATGACGAACAGGGCGCCGGGGAGCTTCTTCATCTCCTTGATGCCGCCCAGGTTCTTGATGAGCTTCTCCTGCTCGGCCTTGATGGCGATGACTTCCTTCTTGGGCAGCAGATCGAAATCGCCGTTCTCCTCCATCTTCTCGATGGTCTTCAGCCGGTCGATACGGGTCTGGATGGTCTTGAAGTTGGTCAGCATGCCGCCCAGCCAGCGGTTGTTCACGTAGAACTGCTCGCAGCGCTTGGCTTCCTGCTCGATGCTCTCCATGGCCTGCTTCTTGGTGCCCACGAAAAGAATGTCCTTGTCCTGGCTGGCCAGGTCACGGATGAAGTAGTAGGCTTCTTCGATTTTCTTGACGGTCATCTGCAGGTCGATGATGTGGATGCCGTTGCGCTCGGTGAAGATATAGGGCTTCATCTTGGGGTTCCAACGGCGGGTCTGGTGGCCGAAATGTACACCGGCCTCCAACAGCTGCTTCATAGAGATCACGGACATGAGTATTAAACCTCCTCGTTTTATTTTTTGTCCTTCCCCCGCTTCCATAGGCGGCAACCCTTATGAGGGACGAGAGCCGCCGATCCACGGGAGTGCGTGATAACCTTGCATAGTATAGCAAAACAAAAGCCCCGTTGCAAGGGCTTTTAAAAATATTTTGGCCTGTTTTGCGCGTTTTTTTCGCAGGATCAAGGGGTTATTCGTCCTCCCCTTCGTCCTCTTCGTCGAACAGGTCCTGGAACTCGGCGAAGACCTCGTCCAGAAGGATCTCGTTGTCGATGGTGCGGTAGCTCTCCTCCCCGTTCTCCTTGACGATCTCCAGCAGGACGATCTCGTCCTCGCCCACGCCTTCCACCTCATCGAGGGGCTGCAGCGCCGCGTAGCGCTTCCCCTCGTAGGAGAAGGTGAGCAAAAGATCGAAGTCCACGGGTTTTCCGTTGTCCTCGTCGATCAACGTGACGATGGTATCCTTTTCTTCCATATTCGTATCCTCTCCAATCAAAGCTTGTCCTGATGGCTCTCCATATACCCCTGGAGGATGACCACAGCGGCCATCTTGTCGATGACCTGCTTGCACTTCTCCCGGGAGACGTCCGCGTCGAGAAGCACCCGCCGGGCGGCCATGGTGGTGAGGCGCTCGTCGTAGAAGGCGTAGTCCCCGTCCCATCGGTCGATGAGCCGCTGGGCGAACTTCTTCACCTTCTCCGCCTGCTCCCCGTAGGTGCCGTCCATGTTCCGGGGGAGCCCGAAGAGCAGGGTGCAGGGGGCGTACTTCTTCGCCAGGGCCAGCAGATACTCCGCGTCCTTCTCGGCGCCGCCCTTTCTGTGGTAGGTCTCCACAGGCTGGGCCGTGATGCCCAACGCGTCGGACACGGCCACGCCGATGCGCCTGTCCCCCACGTCGAAGGCCAGTATGCGCTTCATCATTCCTCGTCCCGCTTCTGCTTGCGGGTATAGGAGCGCACCAGCTCCTCCAGCAGCTCATCCCGCTCCACCCGCAGGATAAGATACCGGGCGTTCTTGTAGCTGGTGATGTAGGTGGGGTCCCCGGACAGCAGGTAGCCCACGATCTGGTTCACCGGATCGTACCCCTTCTCCTTCATGGCCCCGTAGACGGTGGTCAGCACCTCGCGGGGCGTGAGCTCGCCGCGAGTGGAGGTGAAGCGTGTGGTTTTTCCGCCCTTGTTTTCCATGGTGTTCGGTTCCTTTCCCCCAGTCCAGGCTGGAAATTCTCTCAGATACAATATACCACACAAGCGGTAAATAATCAAACCCATTTATGGGCGTCCTCGCAAAAAACTTGCTTTTTTCCAAAACGTTCCCCCTTTTTCCCCTTCCCGAAGCGCACCAAGTCCCCTTTGGGCCGCATAGAATACCAGCACAACGCGGAAGGAGGAATCTGCATGAAAAAGATACTGTGCGCGGTGCTGCTCTTGTCGCTGGTACTGACGCTGCCCCTGGGCTGTCAAAAGAAAGAAGCGGCGATCAAGACCCTGGAGCTTCACGAAGTGACCCGGTCCGTATTCTATGCGCCCCAGTACGTGGCGCTGAATCTGGGCTATTTTGAGGCGGAGGGCCTTCAAGTCAACATCACCACCTCCGGCGGCAGCGACAAGGCCATGACCGCCCTTCTGTCCGGGGACGCGGACGTGTGCCTGGCCGGGCCGGAGACGGCGGTGTACGTGTACAACGCCGGGCAGGAGAAGCATCCCGTGGTGGTGGGCCAGCTCACCAAGCGGGACGGGTCCTTTTTGATGTCCCGCACCGACGAGCCCGGCTTCACCTGGGAGAGCCTTCGGGGGAAAACGGTCATCGGCGGCCGCAAGGGCGGCATGCCGCTGATGACGCTGTGCTACGTGCTTCGGCAGCACGGCCTCGTCCCCGGGGAGGACCTGGAGGTCATCGACAGCATCCAGTTCAACATGATGGGCCCCGCCTTCGAGGGCGGCACCGGGGACTACGTGACCCTCTTTGAGCCTACCGCCACCGAGATGCAGAACGCGGGCAAGGGGTACATCGTGGCCAACGTGGGCTTGGAGTCCGGCAGCATCCCCTACACCGCCTACATGGTGACCCCGGAGAAGCTGGAGAAGGACCCGGACACGGTGAAAGCCTTCCTGCGGGCCATCTGCAGGGCCCAGCAATGGTGCGTCACCGCCAGCGACGAGGAGATCGCCCGGGCCATGCAGCCCAGTTTCCCGGACACCAGCTTGGAGAGCCTGATGATCGTGGCCCACAGCTATCGGGAGACGGACTCCTGGAAACAGGATCTGGTCATGGAAGCGGCGGACTTCGATCGCCTCCTGGACGTGATCGACACCGCCGGCGAGCTGACGGCTCGCCCGCCCTTTGCCAAGCTCGTGGACAACAGCCTGGCCGAAGCCGTCCGGGCCGGGAAATAACGCAGTCAAAGAAATATGCCGTCGGGCGCAGCTTTGCGCTCGGCGGCATCGTTGTTTATGATCGTTACGCCTTCCAGACGTTCTTCACGATCCGTCTTTGCTCCCCCTGATAGGGGCCCGCTCCCGTGAACAGGTTTTCAAAGCCCAGCTTCTCCATGACGCGGACGGAGGCCCGGTTATCCTCCAGGCAGATGCCGTAGATCCTGTCCAGATGATATTTTTCAGCCATGACGGGCAAAAAGGCCCCGGCCGCCTCCGTGGCGTAGCCCCGGCCCGTATAGGCCTTGGCGATATGATAGCCCAGCTCCCAGCCCTCGCCGATGTCCACCAGCTGCACGTAGCCCACGTTCTCCCCGGACTTGAGCAGGATCGGATGGACGAAGGGCCCTCCCTGGCTCCCGTATCGGCCCATCAGGAATTCCACCGTCTCCCGGGCTTCCTCCTCCGTTTCAAACACCTCGTCGGGCACGAAGCGCCGGTTGTCCTCGTCCAGGGAATTCAAATGAACGTCCCGGACCATGTCCATGGTGAAGTCCGTGATGATCAGCCGATCCGTTTCCACGTGCATATGCTTTCGTTCCCCTCCCGTCCCATGATACCTTAGTATACCACATTGGGGCGAAAAAGTAAACTCTTCCTTCCCGGGACCATTCTTGCTCTTTAACCTATTGACAAATATTGGGTTACATGATTATTATTATTACATCGAAAAGATCCTTGAAAGGAGCTGGCCATGGGCGACTATATCCTGAGCTGCTGTTCCACCGCCGATCTTACGCGGGAGCATTTGCTGTCCCGAAGCATTCCCTACGTGTGCTTCCGCTTTTTCCTGAACGACGAGGAAAGGATCGACGATCTGGGCGTCAGCACGCCCCCCAAGGCGCTCTTTGACGCTATTCGAGGCGGAGCCTCTGCCCGCACCACCCAGGTGAACGCGGATGAATACGAATCCTTCTTCCGTCCCTTCCTGCAGCAGGGCCGGGACGTTCTGCACGTGACCCTCTCCTCCGGCATTTCCGGCACCATCAACTCCGCCCAGGCCGCCGCGGCAGCTCTGCGGGAGGAGTTTCCGGAGCGAAAGATTTACATCGTGGATTCCCTCTGCGCCTCCTCCGGCTACGGTCTGTTCGTGGACAAGCTGGCGGACCTGAGGGACCGGGGCATGAGCATCGACGAGCTGCGAACTTGGGCCGAAGAAAACCGGCTCCGCCTGAACCACTGGTTCTTTTCCACCGATCTCACCCAGTATATCCGGGGCGGCCGGGTCAGCAAGACGGCGGGCTTCGTGGGGGGGCTGCTGGGCATCTGCCCCCTGCTCCACGTGAACAACGAGGGCAAGCTGGAGCCCGTATCCAAGATCCCCTCCAAGAAGCTGGTGCGCCGTGAGATGCTCAAGCGGATGGAGCAGCAGGCGGCAAGGGGCTTTGACTACGACGGCAAGTGCTTTATATGCCAGTCCGACTGTATGGACGACGCCCGAAAGGTGGCCGACGAGGTGGAGAAGCGCTTCCCCCATCTGGACGGCAAGGTGCAGATCTTCCCCATCGGCGGCGTCATCGGCTGCCATACGGGCCCCGGCACCGTGGCGTTGTTCTACTGGGCGGACAAGCCGGACAGAAAGCGATAACAGACATACCCCAGCAATGCCTCCGACAGGGTCCGGAGGCATTGTTTTGCCCGGGGCAAAAAGTGCCGAGGCGAATTGACACCCCCCAACCTGTCATGATACTATATTTATGAAAAAGTGCCTGTGCGGGGGGGATCCAGAATGACGAAACGGCCCATGGCTGAAGAGAGCATCACAAGAAAGCTGTTTCAAAGCACCATGCTGACCATGCTGATGGCCGAGCTCTCCGGTGCGGTGACCGCCATCATCGACGGCGTCATCACCGGCCGCTTCCTGGGCAGCACCGCCCTGGCCGCCTTCGGCATCGGAACCCCCTATTTCAGCATCGCCTCCATCGTCAGCGGTGTCCTGATGGTGGGCTGCACGTCCATGTGTACCCGGGCTGTAGGTAGGGGCGACACCAAGGAGACCAGCCGCGTCTTCTCCCTGACCATGGTCCTGGCCCTGTGTCTTTCCGTGGCCCTCGCTTTGGCGGGCGCCGTCTTTGCCGGCAGCTTTGCCGCCCTGTTCGGGGCACGGGGCGCGTCGCAGGCACTGTTCGACGCCACCAAGGGGTATTTGCAGGGCATCTTTCTGGGGGCGCCCGGCTTCATCCTCTATGTGGTGCTCACGCCCCTGCTGCAGCTGGACGGGGATTCCCTGCGGCCTAAGCTGGCCAGCGTTGTCTGCGCCGTCGTGGACGTGGCGGGAGATCTTCTGAACGTGTTCGTGTTCCACGGGGGCATGTTCGGCATGGCCCTGGCCAGCACCCTGAGCCATTACGCCGCGTTGGCGGTTGTCCTTTCCCATTTCTGGAAAAAGAGCAGCCTGTTCCGGTTAGACTTCAGCACGGTGCGGCTGAAGATGGCGCCGTCCCTCATGGGGGATGGACTGCCCCGGGCGGTGTGCATGTTCTGCCGCGGCTTGCTGCCCATCCTTCTCAACGCCCTGGTGCTGCGCTTGGCGGGGGACGCCGGTGTGGCGGCCCTGTCCGCCCAAAACAGCACCACCTTCGTAGTGGGCTCCCTGGGCTGGGGCATCGGCGGCGCCATGCTCATCATGGGCGGCATGATGGTGGGCGAGAACGATCTCAATGGCCTGGTGACCGTATTCAAAACGGCCATGAAGGATATCCTGATCGGCGTGGTGCTTCTTGCAACGGCGGTGTTCGCCGCATCGCCGCTGCTCGCCTCCCTGTTCCTTTCTGGCGGGGACGCCGCCTTCCCCATGGCGAAGACGGCCATCCGCTGCTACGCCCTGACGCTGCCTTTTCTGGCGTTCAACGTGTCCTGCGCCAATTATTTCCAGGCCATCGAGCGTATCCGCGGCGCCCATCTGATCAATATGTGCATAGAGGTTGTCTGCACGGCGACTTTGGCCTATCTGCTATCCCCCCATTTTGGTGTGTTGGGTGTCTGGGCGGCCTTCCCCCTGGGGGAGTTGCTCCTGAGCGCCGTGATGATCGGCATCGCCGTCTGCCGCCGGGATAGGGCGCGGAGCGGGTTGGCCGCCTACATGCTGCTGCAGCCGGGCTTCGGTGTTCGCGCGGAGGACCTGATCGAGCGTTCTCCGCAGACCATGGAGGAGATCGTGGATCTGTCCACGGAGGTCAGCGCTTTCTGTTTGGACCACGGCATGGGTAAGAGAGAAGCCAACCGCCTGGCCCTCTGCGTGGAAGAGATGGCCGGAAACGTCATCGAGCACGGGTTCAACGACGGAAAACAGCATCATCTCAACGTGCGCGTGTTCGTCAAGGACGGCCGGGCGGTCCTGCGTCTACGGGACGACTGCGCTCTGTTCGATTTTCGGGAGAAGGCAGAGAACTGGTCGTTGGATCCTGAGCATCCGGAGAAGAATATCGGCATCCGCATGGTGATGCACGCCGCGTCGGATATCGCCTATACCAGCACCATGAACACCAACAATCTGATCATCACGGTGTAAAACAATTAAAACTACAGAAGGAATATGTGATCTATGGCAGAAAAAAGCAACTTCGATTTCGCAATGGAACGCCGTCTTCGGGAAATGGACCCTGGCCTGCACCACAATTTTACCAACGCTGTTTTCGCGCTGCAGAACATCCTGTCCAGTTATAAGCACCTTTTCCCTCTGTTTACCGACCATACGGAGCTCCATTCGCTGACGGTCATCGACTTCTGCAACCAGCTGATCGGAGATCAGATCGAGCGCATGAACGCGGACGAGATCTACGCTCTGCTCATGGGCTGCTATTTCCACGACGTGGGCATGGGCATATCCCAGCGGGATTTTGAAGCGTTCTCGCGGGAACTGCCCTTCGGAGACTACTTCAAGACCCACGACGAGACAGATCTGCCCAAGGTCATACGTGACTATCACAACGAGTTGTCCGGGCTCTTCCTCCGCAAATACGCTGAATTCTTCGAGATCCCCTCCCCGACCCATCTGCAGGCCATTGTACAGATCGCCCGGGGCCACCGAAAGACCCAGCTGACCAACGAAGCAGAGTATCCGCTGGCCATGCCCATGCCCAACGGGAACACCGTATGCCTGCCCTATTTGGCCGCCCTGATCCGTTTGGCGGACGAGATCGACGTGGCTGCCGCCCGGGACTCCATCCTGCTGTATGACATCGAAAGCATCATGGATGAAAGCCAAGTAATTTACCATAAGATGCTCAACAGCGTCCGACAGCTGGTCGTATCCGAAAAATCCTTCACCATGCTTATCCATACCGACGAGCAGGAAGTCCTGGAGTCCCTGCAGCGTGTGGCCGCCAAGATGCAGCAGACTCTGGATAGCTGCCGAGGCGCCATCTTAGGCCGCACGCCCTATGTGATCACCCAGGAAAGGGTGGAAATACGGTCCGTGGGCTAAACGGGGTCGTACAGCCGTTTGATACGGGAGCACAAAAAGGAAGAGCACTCCGAGGAATGCTCTTCCTGAATTGTTTTTGGGTCATTCCCGGCCGCGGCGCCATTCCTCATTCGTCATGGCGTTCACGTGGCCTGTACGCTTCTCGCCCAGCAGAGGCACGTCCACGCCCTCGGTGGTCCACTGATAGCGGAAGCCCACCTTCTCCTGGACCCGTTTGGATTTCACGTTGCCCTCGTAATAGGCGCACCAGACCTTTTCCATGCCCAGATCCTCAAAGGCGTGGCGCAGCATCTCCCGGGCCGCCTCCGGCATAAGGCCCCGGCCCCAAAAGGGCTTGCCCAGCCAGTAGCCCAGCTCGCACTCGTCGTCCCGTTCCGTCAGATCCGTCCGATCCTTCAGCTTCAGATCTATGCAGCCGATGGGCGCATCCGTTTCTTTGAGGCAGATGGCGTAGGCCTCGGGGAACCCCATGAGAATCTCTACGATCCGCCTGCTTTCCGCCGCGTCCTTATGAGCCGGCCATCCCGCTGCCGGGCCCACCTCCGGGTCCCGGGCGTAGGTAAACATGGCCTCAGCGTCGGTCTCCTGCCAGGGCCGCAGGATCAGCCGATCTGTTTGCAATATCATACGTTCACTCCTTTCGTCCCCGTTCATCGTGCATTGAAAACTCCTCAGCATTGACGAAATAATATCATATACCGAAAGTTAACACAATAATAAATCCAAATCCAAAGAACGGGGGGATGGTTCCTCTCTCCCGCCGCGAGGCGCTGCCGGAGGCAGAAGAGAGAGAGATACTCTCTCCCCGTCTTTGTCCTTGTCCTTGTCTTTGTTTTTGTCTTCTCTTGAGATCAATATGATCTCTGCCTGGTCTCAGGGAGACAGAGATAAGCGGCAAAAGAAAAGAGACACTCCATTGAGTGTCTCTTTGGGGTCCCGGCGGCTGCCTATCTTTCCGGGCCGTCTCCAGCCAAGTATTGTCGGTGTATGTGAGCTTAACTTCTGTGTTCGGAATGG
>LXOW01365252.1_pt1 | contig 11316 bp, 13 predicted proteins | sample 1368591 | NCBI WGS metagenome assembly LXOW01 (sample SAMN04884650, study PRJNA319009) | bovine gut metagenome | isolation source: Cow rumen | host: Bos taurus | place: Italy: Legnaro (PD) | collected 2014-07-09
CGTTACATCCTGCTTTTGACTCGCTAAGAGAGGCTGTTGGCGAAGTCTGATCCGGCCTCTCCGAATAGATCTATATTTTTTGAAGAAAGAACTGGTGGGCGTGAAGACGCGTCAGAATAGGGCTTACTTATTAGAAGGTACTTCGAATACGGATGAATCTACTTCGCACTCCTTTATCTCGGTGATCGTTGTCGTTAACTCAACTCCCATAGAGCTTGTGGCTGATTTCATGGGGAAACCATTCCATACACTGACCGTCATTTTGGCGGTTTGTCCCATTTGGGTGACTTCCAAAGAATATATAATGCATTCCTTGCCGGCTACCAGATCTTTTCCGATTTCTTTAATCTTGTACTTGGAGACGGTGGCCTCGTCCAGATTCAAATAATTGATAGATTCCTGAACTGGCACTTCCTGCACCTGCTTGGTGGTTAGATCCACCAGATAGGACCTTCCGTCCCGCATAATCGTAGAAACTTCCATTCCATTTGCACTGGCTTTGGAAGCGACCAATCCGCCGTAGTTGTCGAACCAGGAGGGAGATTCGATTTTTTGCCCCATCATTTCTGTGACGGTCTTAAACTCGCCGGATTTGATGCCAAATCTCCTAGGTGCTTCTTGAGCCATCGTCAAAGCCGTGGCGAAGAGCAGGGATAAACACAACTACAAAACGTTTCATTTTCATGCAAAGATTTGTTAAAGGTAATAGTATGTATTAAATATTTCAACTCGTAGAAAGTAAGTGTATTTTGCTTCAGCTAAGGAATACTGTGATTTCGCCAACTCTATGGCAGCTGTGTTCCATGTCAGGAAATCTACTGCGCCAAGATTATACTTGTGATCGATCTGTTTGAATACCTCCTTTGCGCAATCAGCTTCTTCTATTGACTGGAAGTATTGGTCTCTTGATGAATCGCAATCTATCTGTGCCTGAAGTAGTTGCCTGCGAAGCTTTTTTCGGGTCTCTATATCGTTCAACTCTGTTTCTTTAATGGCAATTTTAGCACGTTTTATTCCGTTCTTTGTTGCCTGGCCATTAAGGATAGGAATGGATAATGAAAATGAAACGAAGGTGCTCCTATTATCTGCATATTGCTGAAAAAAAGGATATGCATCGTATTTTAAGACTCCATTCTCGTTCATTAGTGCTTTTTGACGTGCGTCGGAATAGCTCGTGCCAAATCCTGCCGACAAAGATAGACGAGGGCTGAGTGCAGAACGGGCAAGCTTTAAGTCGAGTTCCGCTAAATCCCTTTGCATTTTGTGCAAACGCAAATCAGGCTGCCTTTCCAGAGCTACATCAAGATTCCATTCAGCATCATCTAGCAATGGAGTTGTTGGCTCGTTTATTTCAAAATGAGCATAGTCTTCCCATCCTAGAAGTTCGCACAACGCTAGTCGAGCCATCTGATATGCATGCGTGGCAGAAGAGATATCTTTTTTTGCAGCTGTTAGTTGTGCCTGTAACTGAAGCACATCTGTTTCGGTAATAGTTCCTGCGCTATACAGCTTTTGCGTCCGTGCCAGCTGAGAAGCTATCATCGTTTCTGTCTCTCTGGCTATTTTCTCATGTTCCCGGGCACAGAGTGCCTCCATGAAAGCTTTTGTGACCAGAATACTGAGGTCATATTTCAAAGACTCTTCTTTAAACTCGGCGACCTTTAAAGATAGTTTTGCTTTAGAAAGGGCGTTAATCTTTCGGCCGCCTTCAAATAAGGTTATATCCCCGGAAACAGATGTACTATTGTTTCCTGTATAGCTGGTCTTGACAAACTCATACGTAGTGGGGTCAAGGACCCTGCCGGAAGACATGGTATATGATGTGGACGCGGATAACCTGGGCACAAAAGCCCATTCTGCTTCTTGTAGGTTCAAGTTTTCCCGTTCAATTGAAAGCGTTTGTCTCTGCAAGTCCAAGTTATGCTCCATAGCAAAAGAAATGCAATCCTCCAGCGACCATGTTTGCCCATGCGCCGGGATAAGTAGAAGGCTCACTAGAGAACAGCCTATGATTCTTCTGAACATATTACTCCGTCGTTAAGATAAATAACGCGCTGCGCCCTTTTGGCGACAGCGAGTTCGTGCGTAACAAGTATCAGCGTGGTTCCCAGTTCTTGACTAATCCCGCAAAGGAGGTCCATAACAGCTGCAGTAGAAATAGAATCAAGCTGACCTGTAGGTTCATCCGCAAGAATGATTCGGGGCTGTGTGATGATGGCGCGAGCAATGGCTACACGCTGTTTCTGTCCGCCGGATAGTTCGTTTGGATAGTGCCGACGCCAATCTGCTAATCCAAACCGCTCCAGCAAAGCCATTCCCTTCTCCTTCATTTCCCACTCTGCCATACTACGATATGTCAAAGGAAGAATTACATTGTCTAGCAAGTCCATCTGCGGGATCAAATTAGCAGACTGGAAGACAAATCCGAATTCCCGGTTCCTAAGTAGCGCTCGCTCATCACCATTGAGTCCCTTTGTTGATAGCCCATCAATAAGATAATCGCCCTCGTCGAAATGGTCTAGCAAACCCAAAATATTAAGCAGGGTGGATTTTCCCGAACCGGATGCACCCATGATGGAAACCATTTCGCCTCGCTCAATGGATAAACCAAGGCCTTTCAGCACGGGAAGTGTCTCGTATTTTGTAATATAAGTTTTGTGTATGTCACGCAACTCAATCATGGTAGTTCGAGATTATGAGATCTTTCTCTGAAAGCCCTTTTGTGATTTGCACTTTTTCGCCATCTGAAAGCCCCAGATGAATAATCCTTTCGGTGACCGTGCGTTTCAGGGAGTCTGTTACATAAACAAAGCTTGTGTCGCCATGAAAACTGACGCATTTTTCCGGAAGCGTAAGAACCCCTTCCTCCCGACGGAGAAGTAGCTCTCCCATTGCAGAATAACCGGATCGGAGGAGGTGATCACCCCTGGTATAAGCAAATATCGCCTCAATGGGGAACTTGACTGCTCCGGACTGCATCTCGCCCTTGGAGGAAATGGTTATGACTGTTGCCTCGATGCGAAGTGAATCCAGGGCCGTGAGCGACAACGTAACAGGCATACCTATATGCAAACTCCCTATATTGCGCTCCGGCACACTGGCCCGGAAAAGATAATACTCTGTCTCTGCCAGAACTGCGACGGTGCTGCCTGGATTGTATCCGCTCCGCTCCATAACGGAAGAACCGACTTTGACGGGAATATCAATAATAACGCCTGATGTACTGGCTCGGACGATATTGGCAGCCGTCTTCTTTCCTTTTTCCCGAAGTTCAAGCTGGTGTTTGGCTGAAGCGTAGTTTTCTTGAGCTGTTAAGTATTCCTGTTCTGTCACCTCATAATCAGTTCTGGAAATCGCCTTCGCCTCAAATAGTTGTTTCTGACGCTCATACCGTATTCTGGCCGATTCCAGTTTAATATTTGCAAGGTTTACGCTGCTGGTAAGTTGCTCTACTTCGGAAGAATTCGGAACCAGGCTGATTGATGCGATGGGATCACCCTCCTTGACATGGTCGCCGACGGAAACATGGATCGCATCAACCACTCCGGAGATTTGAGGTTTAATTTCAATCTCTTTCCCCGGATAGATATAACCGAATAGGAAGAGTTTCTCATCGATGGAAGAAACCTCCGGGCGGACAGTTGCATAGTATTTTTGCTTGGAATCCTTCACCAGGCTATATGTGATGAATCCTACGACCCCCACAAATACTGTTATTACAAGTGCATTAAATATTTTCATTTCATCCTCTGTTTTCATACCGGATGGCATCCACCGGTTCAATTTGTGATGCCTTTAGCGCCGGGAATAGACCGGCAAGGACACCACACAGGCACAAAACGATTATTGAGCCCACTATTGCCATACTGTCAATCTCCAATCGGCTTATGACTTCCGTTTCGAAAAGCGGAAGCAGAAATTTGTCGGCCAGTATAACAACGCCGATGCCCAAGAGGGCACCAACGACCCCTGCACAGGCTGTTATTACGATGGATTCCGTCATCATCATGGAAATAATCGAACCGGAGGTGGCGCCGACAGCTTTCCGGATCCCGATTTCGTTGGTCCGCTCTTTAACGATGATGAGCATCACGTTGGTAACTCCTACAATGCCACTGAGAAGCAAGCATATCCCGACTATCCAAATGAGAATTTGCAGACCATGAAACAAACTCTCGAAAGAGGCCGTCTGTGCTTCGATATTTGCAACATAAACGGCATTCTCATCATGTGCGTCAAAGCCATATTGCCATGCAAGAAAACCTTTTAAGTCCCTTTCTATTTCCGAGGTCTTAGCATCAGATGATAGGGATAAGCAAAAGGAATTAATTATACCCTCAGAATTGAAATTCGCATTGAAACTCGAGGAGGGAAGAAACACTGAATAACGGTCCTGAATAGAGAACAAATCTTCTGAAGAGAGAATCCCGACAACTTCAAAAAGGGCCTCGCCAATCATAACTCTCTTTCCCAGAGCGGAGGCTTTTCCAAACAAGGTCTGTTCGACACCTTCCCCAATAACGGCGACATTACGGCTGGCTCTGTCATCCATGCGGCTCAAGGTGCGTCCCGCCGTTACATTAAGAATCTTTATCCTGAAATAGTCAGAAGTGACGCCCTTGACGGAAGTGATGGCTATTTCTCCTTCTGAGAGGACTGGAATCGAGGGCTGTGTCATTTCGGGGGAATACTCGGTCACGACGCTATATCGACTTTTCAAATCCTTGATTAGGTCCTCTCGAAAAATAATCTGAGAGTTCTCGCCCAAAGCTTTGGTCGCAATGGAGGTTTGGCCTCCGTAAATAAAAAGGCTTTTTTGGGCATATCCATTAAACAGATCCATCACTCCGTTCTTGAATCCGTTTCCGACGCCCAAAAAGAAAACGAGCAAAAAGATTCCCCATGCAATGCCGAATCCAGCCAGAACAGAACGGACCTTGTTTTGGCGGATGGACTGGATGGCAATGCGAAGATTTCGGGACATGGGATTCAGGATTGAAGGTCTCGCCAATATTCGCTATAGAAATTGTCTGTTCTCATAAGATCCTCATGCATGCCCTCTGCCTGAATGCTTCCGTTCTCCATCACCACAATCCTGTCACTTAGAAGGCGCGCCGTTTCCAAACGGTGCGTAACGAAAATTGTAATATGGTCTTTCCGCAGGTCATCCAACAACTTGCAAATATGCTTTTCCGTCCTACGGTCCATAGCGGCCGTCATCTCGTCCAGGATGAGTATTTTTGATGGCCTGTACAATGCTCGGGCGAAAGAGACCAGTTGGGCCTGCCCGCCGGAGAGATTGATGCCTTCCTCTCCCACCAATGTCCCCAGGCCATTCGGCAATTCAGACAGGAAAGAGTCAAATCCATACCGCTGGCAAAATGCTACAACTTCGTTCAGGTCTTTCGGGATATTGCCGAAGCAGATGTTCTCCAACACCGTTCCGTTATACAGGTATGTCTGTTGCGGGACGTAGGAAACCAAAGAGCGCCATTGCCCCATGGAAATTTCAGATACGGGTTTCCCGTTCAGAAGGATTTCTCCTTCCTCGGGTGCATAAAAGCGCTCCAGCACCTGGCAGAGCGTGCTTTTCCCACAACCGCTCTCGCCAACGATACTTGTTATGGTTCCTGTATCGAAGCGCAGAGAAACACCGGAGAACAATCGTTTCCGGCCAACAAAACGGAAAGCCAGATCCTTGATTTCCAGTACACAGGCAGAAATTGTAATGTCGGAACCAGCCCCATCGTTCTCATCCTTCGCATCAACAATCTCAAACATTCTGTCAAATGCCACCTTTGCCTCGTTGATGGGAATCATAATAAGGGCGAGACTGGCAACGGCAGGGAACAACGAGCCCGTAATACCGATGACGGCCATCAGCTCTCCCGTTGTCATGGTATCTGCAAAGACAAAGGCAGAGCAAAGGGCAATTAGCCCAACCTGAATAACGGTGCTGCCGATACCCGCCCAAACGCCAATCCCAATCTGAGTCTGCCCGAGAGAGAAGACCTTCCCCTGAAACGTCGAATACAAAAACTCATTGAGCTTCAGGAAACTGCCCTGTTGGGAACAGCTCTTGATGTCTGCGATACCACTGATGGTATTGATAAAGCCGCTTTCGCTCATCGCATAGGAGCTCATTACCTCACGCTGCTGGGAGATAATCTTCCGGTTGCTTCGGGAAACAATCCAATAGAAGACTGGCATACAGAACAAAGAGATAATGGCGACTTGCCATGAATAAACAAACAAGAATGCCAAGGACACGAGGAGCAGCAGAACGTTGATGATGCTTTCCCCGACAATGGTCCCGATTACTGACTGGATACGGCGTGTATCGTTGAGTCTGGCAACCATGTCGCCCGTCTTGCGTGTGTCGAAAAACGCCTTGGGCAGCCGAAGCAGTTTCCCGAAGAAGAAACGAATGATTCTGTTATTGAAGTTCCGGCTCTGGGTGATGAGGAGTTTGCTCCTGAGGGCGGATATTACCACCTTGGCAAGCAACAGAACAAGCACCAGGACAATTCCAGCCACCAGTTTCGTAGTATTATGGGAAGGCAGGACGTCATCGACCAGTTTCTGCGAAAAAACAGCCATTACCATTCCTAGTACGGCAATGACAAGGCCGATGGCAACGCTTGCGCCCAGAAGACCATAATCCTCCCTAAGCAGATCCTGAAGCCAGGACTTCTTTTTCCCGGCGACGGTTTCTTCCCTGATAAAGTGCGAATTAGGCTCGAGGAGGAGGCATTTCCTGGTCCAGATATCGGACAGCTCTTCCTTTGTCATTTCTACAACTCCTTTTGCCGGATCGCTGATTATGAAGCGTCCATTCTCATAGCCGTAGCATACCACGAAATGCGACAGAACTTTGTCAACGATAACGGCCAGGATGCAGGGCTTTCCGTGTTCGATAAGGTCGGGTATTCCATTCGCCTCTGCGCCTTGAGCATCGAATCCCATGGTGTCTGCAGCCTGATACAGGCCCAGTAGCGTTGTGCCGGTATTGGAAGTTCCACTGATTTCGCGCAGATGCAAGATAGAGGACTCGCCACCGTAATAACGGATCAACGACAGCAGGCAGGCTACTCCGCAGTCGGTCATGTCATGCTGCCGAACGAAGCATTTCTCAATTTGTTCCCGCTCCATCATTGCAGTTCCTGGACAAGGCTTTTTATGGAGGTGGCGCCCATATGTCGTGCCATCAGTTTCCCATTCTCATCATAGATAAAAAGGGCTGGTGGTCCTTTTACGCCAAACAGTTTATGATTGTCGGGCCAGTCTTCCCGAAGGATATAGGCATCGGGGATTGACTCCAGTGGATACTCCATCAAGAATGTCTCGACTTCTTCCGCCGCAGCAAGGGTTAAAAACAGCCATTGAATGTCTCTGCACTCCGAATGCCTGGCCAGTATTCCTTCCAGTTCCTTTCTGCAGTACTCGCATTCCGGATGGAAAAACAGTAGCGCAGTACGCATGTTAGGCCTCAGATGCTCAGTGACATTAAATCTGTCGCCGCATATTGTAAGTGCTTGTATTTGTGGAAGTTGTTTTGTCTCGGCGTATTTCAATTTGTGTTTTGAAATCGCCCAATAGAGCATACTCCCTACAGCCACTACCAGCAGGCAGAGGACAAGCCGTGCAATATTTCGTCGTTTCATCCTAAGTCAGATACAGCATTAGGAACATCAGGGAAGCAATATAAAACAGATACCCGACACCATAGGTGGACATCACGAACTTGAAAGATTTGACAAACCTTGTCCCGCACAAGCGTCCGACCAACAGAGACATTACTGCCCAATACAGGATCTCGAATACATTTATGGCAACCAATGGCATCCGAACCCAAGGCTCTATGTTTTCTCCCCCAAGGAATAGAAGCGACGTATACGTTGTCAGTTCCATCGACATGTTTGCCCCAAATCCTATGTTTACAGCGCAAAGGATAACACTATAGGCCAGCATGACAGACTGTGCAACCATGGCCGCACTCCACCAGTCCTTGAACTTCTTCCCATTCATCTCGGCAAAGAAAAAACTCCCGATGAACAGGCACATTGTAACAAGGGACAATCTCAGTAGCAATAGAAGCGGAACCAGAAGGAATGAAAACCAGCGCATCCTATGGTAGCGCTCCAGTATCTGAGCCCGGACGTCCTCTCCAAGAATGTCAAGGTTTTGTAATTCAGGCAGCAGAACAAATTCCTGCTGCAGAAAGGTGATAATAAGCATCACGCTCACATACAGCAGGAATATATAGTTATTTCTCACTATACTCCTTTCCTTTCTTATACATTGAAAGCAAAGCTGGAATAACCAATGCGAATGAGATAGGAAGGACAACTCGAATATCGGACCTTTTCACAAAGATTATTGATAATGGAATTAGAAGCACGCACAATACAATACATGCGATTATCACTCCTCTAAGTTTATAAAATAATCGGAACGTTTGGTCAGTATTCATTGACATATCGATATTTGTGAAATACAAACTGTATATTCCTTCCGTTTGAAAGCGTAATTCTCATCTTTTTATCTGCCACCACCGCCGACTGTTTCTTCAGATTGACAACTCGTAATGACAGAATATAGTCCTCCAGAGTAGCTAACAACAGCCCCAATGCCAGCGATGCTCAGCCCTCCGGTAAGGGCGCCTAGGCCTATAAAACCAAACATCATACCGGCAACGCCAAAAGCACAACCGACAGCATCTTTCATCTTTCCTGCCAAACAATTCTCCATTTGATTAATTGCCAAACTTTTCATAATAAACCTGTTTTGTGCCCGCACTCCCTATCAAGGCTTTTTTAGAAAAAGACGTGGGAGTAATACTCTTGCTTAACCCGGTCCGATACCGGAAGTAAAGCACCAAGTAACGCCTTTGCAAATTTCAAAGGCAAAGAAGATGATTTTTTATACGTTTTACAAGTAATAGTGTGAACTATGTCGTCACATGTTACCATATTCGTCACACTCGCTTATCTCCTTGAAGAAATCATGTTCCAGAATCAAGGAAACTCGTCTCAATAAATGGGTGTTAATATCTAATTTACGCAAAATTCTATGTGCATTCCCCCAGAGCAATGTAACTATCCGGCAAAAACAACAACGCTCATCCCTCGCATACTCAAAATGTCCCTAATCCGTTTACCTATGTGCATAGCAAACAATCACGCGCGGGGCTTACGCAAATCGTTGTTATTCGGAAGTTTACCTCCAGATCTATATATAAAAGAATAGCGGAGAATGTCTGATTCTGTCTTCTAGTAACGATTCTTACAAAATTTGCTTTTTTCTTTACCTGCAAGTATTATCGACAAAAGAGAAATAATCCTTCAGAGAAACTTTGAAGGACAATAAGAGGTTTACATCCTCTCAGGCAGCTGGATTCCCGGCAGACCCATGGCTGCTCGAAGCACCTGGGCAAGAGTGTCTATAAGAGATAGGCGGTAGCGAAGTGTATTTGTTTAACTCCATCCCCTTGTTTGCCCCAAATCCTATGTTTACGGCGCAAAGGATAAAACTATAGGCCAGCATGACAGACTGTGCAACCATGGTCGCGCACCAGTATCTGAGCCCGGGCGTCCTCTCCAATGATATTGAGGTTTTGTAATCCCGGTAATAGAACAAATTCCTGCTGCAGAAAGGTGATGATGAGCATCACGCTCACGGACAGTAGGAATAGTACTACTTTGCAATTCTCATTCTTCATCTTTGGCTTTCTGTTTTTTATGCCTTTTATAGCATAAATACCCCAGCCCAAAGCTAAAACTGAAGAAAAAAATATTAAAAGCATCTCAGAAATGAGACCCCAACAACAGTTTTAATGCTTTCTTTTAATCCGTTCGACTAAATCTATAATGCAGACAATAGCGATAATAACCCCTAACGAAATACGTGCCCAAGAGTATCCTAGGAGACAAAACACAACCGAGACGATTAACGCCACAACCAAAAAACTATACGTGATCTTTTTCACTTCACAGGTGACAAGTAATTAAAGAGATCCATTCCATACTGCGTTACCAAACTCGCCCAACGCTACAAGAGTACAACCCACATCCAGTATTCCTGCCGCAGTTCCCGTGACAGGATTAGTATATGCAATCCTGCTCAAAAGAAGGTTCGCGCCCCACATTGCGCAAACCAGATCCGCTCCAACACGAACTGTGTGTCAAAAACCTGCACCATCTTGGATGGCCATTTCCGAGAATGATAAAGACCTCATGATAAAAGAAAACCTTATGCCTTGCACTCCCTATCAAGGCTTTGAATACTAAAGACGTGGGAATGAGACTTTTGTCGTTATTAAAACAAGAAGTCACGTCTTTGTATGGACTGGTGCAAGGAAAACCAATATCCAGGAGGTCTCAAAGGAAACGGTGTGGTGGATTTGTTCACATGCGGCATCAACCGTTGCGCTCGCTGATGTCTTTGAAGAAATCATGCTTCAGTATGAGGCCAATCCTTTTTAATTGAAGGATATCAATATTATCATTCTTAAATATCCGATATACATTCTCTCTAGAACACGGGATTGCTCTCGCGAAAGCTGTTACAGGGATTCCGCGTTTTTTAAATTCCTCTTTTATTTTCGCTCCGATATGTAGCATCGTTCGTGTTAGGATGTTGGATTAGTCCTTTTCGGCCATTGTCGAGGACTTCGCGTGTTTTAAACCCCCCAAGGAATATCGCGATAGTCTGTTGTTTGACGAGGCCCTCGACAAACAGCCGTTTTCTTATTGTTGCATTTCCTTATGCCAAGCGTAAAGGACTACCTCTCCGTTAAATTCTTCCGTGACGTAAACCACGTCGGGTTTCTCCTGGAACTGCAGGACATCCGGCATGATGGAGTAGTGCTCCTGCATGATTCCGGATTCCAGCTCGACCATACGGACATTGACAGGCTGCGCGGGCGTAGCCCAGACAATCACGGATCCGGATTGGCTGTCGATTTGGACGGACGCGCTGGCATCGAGTCTCGGGCGGATGACGACGACTCCGCCGCCGGGCAGGGGTACTGTCACGCCGCCGGGATCGGAGGTGCCGGGACCCGGGTCCGCAACGGCAGTCGCTGAAAATAAAAGTGCGAAGAGCAGAATGTTAAAAAGTCTTTTCATTTGTGTGTACATTATAGTGGTTTCTCCCATTGCAAATTTAGGGAGGATCATTCAGAAATGCGCAAAAAGGCGTGTTACAAATGAAAAATTAACGCATTGATTATCAATGCGTTAATTTTTAGCTGCGTTACATCCTGCTTTTGACTCGCTAAGAGAGGCTGTTGGCGAAGTCTGATCCGGCCTCTCC
>LXOW01395158.1_pt1 | contig 11316 bp, 8 predicted proteins | sample 1368591 | NCBI WGS metagenome assembly LXOW01 (sample SAMN04884650, study PRJNA319009) | bovine gut metagenome | isolation source: Cow rumen | host: Bos taurus | place: Italy: Legnaro (PD) | collected 2014-07-09
TCAAGGTTATGTCGAGCTACGGACACATCCGCGACTTGAAGAAGAAGGAAATCAGTATTGATGACAAGACACTGGAGCCAGAATATGAGATTCCAGAAGAGAAAGTAAAACTGGTAGAAGACTTAAGAGATAAAGCAGCAAACGCAAAGACTGTATGGTTGGCATCCGATGAAGACCGTGAGGGAGAAGCCATTTCTTGGCACCTGTGCGAGGTGCTTGGACTGGATAAGGATAAGACCAACCGTATTGTATTCCACGAGATTACCCCAACAGCCATTCTTGATGCTATTGAGCATCCACGTCATATCAACATGGATCTGGTTAACGCTCAGCAAGCACGTCGTGTGCTTGACCGTCTGGTTGGTTTCAAACTGTCACCAGTACTCTGGCGCAAAGTAAAGCCTGCCCTTTCAGCAGGACGTGTTCAGAGTGTGGCTGTAAGACTGATTGTTGAGCGTGAGCGCGAGATTCAGAACTTCACTACCGAACCATATTACAGCGTTAGCGGTGTATTCGCCATTGTCAATCCCGACGGATCGGCATCAGAGGTAAAGGCACAACTGAGTACACGTTTCAAGACGGAAGCTGAGGTATTGGAATTCCTGGAGAAGTGCAAGACGGCAACATTCACCGTTGAGACCATCACCAAGAAGCCTATGAAGCGTACACCAGCGCCTCCATTCACCACATCTACACTACAACAGGAGGCTGCACGCAAGCTTGGATACTCTGTTAGTCAGACCATGATGATTGCTCAGCACCTGTACGAGAGCGGACGCATCACATACATGCGTACCGACTCTGTAAATCTCTCTGAGCTCTGTCTTAACGCCAGCAAGAAAGAGATTATCGACCTCTATGGCGAGAATTATAGCAAGACACGCAAATACCACACCAGCTCGAAGGGTGCTCAGGAAGCTCACGAAGCTATCCGACCTTCATATATGGACAAGAGCAACATCGATGGCAGTGCCCAGGAGAAACGTTTGTACGAGTTAATCTGGAAACGTACTATTGCCAGCCAGATGGCTGATGCTGAAATTGAGAAGACCACCATCACCATCAAGAGTGATGATATCGACGAAGTATTCACAGCTCAGGGCGAAGTTGTTAAGTTCGATGGATTCATCAAGGTTTATCGCGAGTCATCGGATGATGATGAGTCATCAGAGGACTATAGCCACTCTCTGCCCGCTATGAAGAAGGGACAGGAGCTTGTACGTCGTGAGATTCTTGCCACAGAGCGTTTCAGTGCCGGCCCACAGCGTTACACCGAGGCCAGCCTAGTACATAAGATGGAGGAACTCGGCATTGGTCGTCCTTCAACTTACGCACCAACCATCTCTACCATTCAGCAGCGTGAATACGTGATGAAGGGCGACAGAAAGGGTGAAGAGCGTTTCTATTCTATCTACCAACTCAAGGGCAAACAGGTTACACAGAAGACTCGCAAGGAGATGGCTGGATCGGATAAAGGAAAGTTGATTCCAACTGATATAGGAACCGTTGTTAATGATTTCCTGATGGAGAACTTCAGCGAGATTATGGACTACAACTTTACTGCTAAGGTTGAGCAAGACTTCGATAAGATTGCTGAAGGCGATGAGCAGTGGAAGGACATGATGAAACAGTTCTACAAGAGTTTCGAGCCAACGGTTGAGGAGACCATGAACAGCCGCCAGAAGTTTAAAGCTGGTGAGCGTGTGTTGGGCGAGGATCCCAAGACTGGTCGTCCTGTATACGTAAAGATTGGCCGATTCGGACCTGTAGTACAGATCGGCTCATCAGAAGATAAGGAGAAGCCACTGTTTGCCCAGTTGCCAAAGGAACTGAGCATGGAGACCATCACACTCGAGGAGGCTATGGAACTGTTTAAGCTACCTCGTGAACTTGGCGAGTTTGAAGGTTCATCAATCATCGTTGGTGCAGGTCGATTCGGTCCATATGTTAAGCATGAGAACCTGTTTGCGTCACTCCCCAAGGATGCCGACCCAATGGCTATCACTCTTGATGAGGCAATCACCCTGATTCAAGAAAAGCGCAGAGCAGAGGCTGCCAAGCATCTCAAGTTCTTCTTAGAGGATCCCAAGTTGGAAATCATGAATGGCCTTTATGGCCCATACCTATCATACGATGGCAAGAACTACCGTCTGCCAAAGAATATGCACGAGAATGCCAAAGAGCTTACCTATGCTGAATGCATGAAGGTAATTGAGGATCTTGAGGCACTTAAAGGTGAGGATAAGGGCAAGAAAACCAGAAAAGGTGCCACTAAGAAAACAACCAAAAAGACAACAGCATAAGGCATGAATCGTATTATCCTGATAGGCTACATGGGAGCCGGTAAAACCACTATCGGCAAAGCGCTCTCAAAAGAATTAGGAGCCACTTTCTACGACCTCGATTGGTATATCGAAAGCCGCATGCGTAAAACTGTAGCACAGATTTTTGCCGAGAAAGGTGAAGAAGGTTTCCGAAAGATAGAGTACAACATGCTGCACGAGGTGGCAGAGTTCGAGAATGTCATCATCAGCTGTGGTGGCGGCACACCATGCTTCTTTGACAACATGGACTACCTGAACCAACAGGGACAAACGGTTTATCTGAAAGCCTCTCCTGAGGTCTTGCATGACCACCTGCTAATGGGTAAAGTTGAACGTCCACTCATCAAGGGCAAGAGTCCAGAGGAGTTGATTGCCTTTATTCGCGAACAGCTAGACAAACGCGAGCCATACTACACCAAGGCAAAGTACACACTTGATGTAAGCCTGATGGACAATTACGAGAAAATAAAGATAAGCGTTGATAAGATTAAAGAAATACTTGATTTATGAAGAAATGGACTATTGAGGATTCGAAGGAGCTCTACAACATCAACGGTTGGGGCACTTCCTATTTTGGCATCAACGAAAAGGGCGATGTCTACGTCACACCTTGTAAGAACAACACACAGATTGATCTGCGTGAGGTGATGGACGAATTGGCACTGCGTGATGTAACGCCCCCAGTACTTTTGCGTTTCCCCGATATTCTCGATAACCGAATCGAGAAAACCTGGAGCTGCTTTAAAAAAGCTGCTCAGGAGTACGACTACAAAGGCGAAAACTACGTTGTTTATCCTATTAAGGTAAACCAGATACAACCTGTTGTTGAGGAGATCATCTCACACGGAAAGAAGTTTAACCTGGGTGTTGAAGCTGGCTCTAAGCCTGAGCTCCACGCTGTTATTGCCGTACAATGTCAAAGTGATTCTATCATCGTCTGCAACGGATATAAGGACCAGAGCTACATAGAGCTGGCCCTGCTAGCGCAGAAGATGGGAAAACGCATCTTCATTGTAGTAGAGAAACTGAACGAACTCGAGATAATAGCAAAGGTTGCCAAGAAGATGGGTATCCGTCCAAACATTGGCATCCGCATCAAGCTTGCATCAAGCGGCTCTGGCAAATGGGAAGAGAGCGGTGGCGATGCCAGCAAGTTCGGACTTACCAGTGCAGAGCTTCTGGAAGCATTGGAACTGCTCGATAAAAAGGACATGCGCGATTGCCTACGCCTTATCCACTTCCACATTGGTAGCCAGATTACTAAGATCCGTCGTATCCAAACAGCCCTGCGCGAGGCTTCACAGTTCTACATCCAGTTGCATAAGATGGGCTATAACGTCGACTTTGTTGACTGTGGTGGCGGACTTGGTGTTGACTATGATGGAACCCGTTCTCCATCAAGTGAGAGTTCAGTCAACTACTCTATCCAAGAGTATGTCAACGACTGTATCTACACCTTTGTTGAGGCAGCCAATAAGAACAATCTGCCTCACCCCAATATCATCACTGAGAGTGGTCGTTCATTAGCTGCGCATCACTCAGTACTGGTAATCGATGTACTTGAGACAGCCTCACTGCCCGAAATGCCAGAGGAGTACGAGCCCGATGAGAATGCCCACCAACTGGTAAAGGACCTGTATGAAATCTGGGACAACCTCTCACCCCGTAACGTACTTGAGGACTGGCATGATGCCGAACAGATACGTGAAGAGGTTCTCGATTTGTTTGCACACGGCATTGTTGACTTGAAGACACGTGCAGAAATCGAAGCCATGTACTGGAGTGTTTGCCATGAGATTAACATTCTGACCAAGAGTCTCAAGCATATTCCCGAGGAGCTGATGAATATCGATAAGTTACTAGCCGACAAGTACTTCTGCAACTTCTCATTATTCCAGAGTCTGCCAGACAGCTGGGCTATCGACCAGCTCTTTCCCATCATGCCTATTCAGAGACTGGATGAACGTCCAACCCGTAATGCGACCATTCAGGATATTACATGCGACAGCGATGGTAAAGTTGCCAACTTCGTTACTAACCGTCATAACTCGCACTCACTGCCTGTACATGCACTCAAAAAGAGTGAACCATACTACCTGGGCGTGTTTCTTGTTGGTGCTTACCAAGAGATTCTTGGTGACATGCACAACTTGTTTGGCGACACAAATGCCGTACATATCTCAGAGAAAGACGGCAGCTATCACATCGACCAGATTATCGATGGTGAGACTGTAGCCGAAGTGCTTGATTACGTACAGTACGATCCAAAGAAGTTGGTTCGCCAGCTTGAGGTTTGGGTTGCTAAGAGTGTTAAGCAGGGAAAGATCTCGCTCGAAGAGGGCAAGGAATTCCTTTCTAACTATCGCAGCGGACTTTACGGATATACTTATCTCGAATAATAATTATGGTTAAGAAGAAACTTCATCTTTGGCTGTTGCTATCTGTCTTGTTGTGTAGCACGCTATTCTCAGCATGCGCCAACGACGATACACCTGTAGTATCCCCAGAGCCACCACACTCAGAGGCTACTAAGGCTCTTATCAAGATATGCAACGAGAATGCCGAAGTTAAGTCACTTCTTCAACATGCCATAGCCCAAGCTGCAAAGATTAATCCTGACCGAAGCTATAATCCAGCGCAGTCGCTCGATGAGTTCTACGATTTTATTGATTGGAACGTTCGCCAACTGCCTTGGGACGTAATGATACACCAGGCTCCGAATGCCTACGGACGTTCTCTTTATGGACGTACAGATCAAGGTATTGGATATTTCTGGTTTATCGTCGACCAACCACTCGACGAGTTGAGAGATCGTGGATTCTTCTACCCCACCGTTGAGTTCGTAGAGCCTTTTGCTTCATGGCTGTCAACCTATAGCAACACTTGGGGTGAATTTCTTAATACAGAAGAAAGTTGGAACGACACCTATTATAATATAGTGAAGGATGATCCCGAGTGGGGCTTTACCGATGGTTGGTATGGCGAGGGTAATCAATGGAAGACATATAACGAGTTTTTTGCTCGCAGTCTAGTGTCGCCTGATGTACGCCCTATTGCTGACACAGATGTGGTATCACCTGCCGACTCCTGGCCGAAACTCACTTGGAAGATTGATGACAACAATCAGCTACAATATCCTCAGGACCTACAAATCAAGACAGCTAAGATATCCGATATTAGTCAGCTAATAGGCAATGATTCGCAATATAAAGATGCGTTTGCAGGTGGTACACTTACCCATACATTCCTTGATGTCAACTGCTATCACCGTTATCACTCACCCGTTGATGGTGTATTAAAAGAACTACGAATCGTTCCAGGTGTGTCGGCTGGTGGAGGTTACACACTTTGGGATAATGAATCAAAGTTATACTATTACGTAAACGATCTTGGGTTCCAGATGGTAGAAACACGAGCCTGTGCCATTATTGAGACAGAGAAATATGGACTTGTAGCTATGTTACCTGTTGGTATGTCACAGATTTGCAGTGTAAACTGGATGCCGTCACTCCACATCGGTCAACAACTGAAACGAGGCGATGAAATGGGCTTCTTCCAGTTTGGAGGCTCTGATATAGTTATGATTTTCCAAAAAGGGGTCGATGTAAGCATCTTACATAATAGTGGTATGACACTGATGGGCGAGCCCTATGCCAAATTAACTAAAAACGATTAAACAAAATCGATAACCTATGGACGACCTAAAAGCAAGATTATTAAGAATATTCAACCAGTCTGTTGCAGCACGCACCACCTGCGTTGTACTTCTTGTGGTTACAACCATCATGCTTATAGCAGGAATAGGCCAGATGCACTATGTACGCAATATAGTGGCCCAAGAGACAAATCGTCAGGCTAGTCGTTCCATGGAGGGTGCCATCAAGGTAATCGACAACCGATTATCGAATGTTGAAACAGCTGTCAATACAGCGGCTTCTTATGCGCACATGTTTGCTCCCCACGAAACTCTTTGTCGTACACTATTAGAGAAATTGATTGAAGCGAACAATGATATAGCTGCCGTTACACTGTTATACGAGGCTAATTATTTCCCTGAGTACGGACGATACTTTGCTCCAACCATTATCAGACATGAAGATGGACCATTCGAAATCGATGAGATAGGCGGTCCAGAGAATGACTTCTGCTATTTGGAGACTGATAGTAACTGGATATATACCAACAAATTAGACAAGGGCTACTGGTGCCTGCCTTATGTTGACTCCATGTCAACCAAACGAGCTATGGTTACATTCTCAGTACCTCTTCATGACACCACAGGCCACACCTATGCTGTTCTATGTGCCGATGTGGCACTCGATTGGGTACAGGAACTTGTAGACAAGGCCAAACCCTACGATTTCTCTACAGTGTTTGTAGTAGGCCGTGATTCACAATATGTATGTCATCCCGACCATAATCTGGTACAATCAGCCAACATCATAGAAGAGGCACGAAAACACAGTGATCCAGCCTACTTGGAAATGGCCCAGAATATCCTTAGTTGGCAACGCGGTACAGACACTATTGACATGGCAACACTTGTACAGAGTGGCGACAAGGCCCAAAGCAGCCAGGCTTCAATCATGTTCTATGCCCCCGTTGAACGCGTGCAGTGGTCTGTATGTTTTTCTATTCCCGAAAGCATGATTATGCAAGGACCAAACAGATTACGATTCAACATGCTCTTATTGTTAGCCATACTGCTAGTGGCAATTTCCACATCGCTCTATTACATCATCCGTTGGCAACTGTCACCACTAAAATTGTTGGCAGACAAGGCCAAGGACATCTCACAAGGAAATTTCAACGTACATCTTCCCAAATTCTCTTCAAAGGATGAGATCCGTCATTTGCGCGATGCATTTGATGATATGCAGCAATCACTGTCAAAGTACATTGAAGAGTTACAGCAAACCACAGCAACGAAAGCCTCTATTGAGAGTGAACTACGTGTGGCCAGCAACATACAGATGTCGATGCTGCCCAAAATTTTCCCTCCCTATCCCGATCGTAACGATATTGACATATACGGCGAACTGACGCCTGCTAAATCTGTTGGTGGAGACCTGTTTGACTTCTACATCCGAGATGAAAAACTGTTCTTCTGTATCGGAGATGTTAGTGGCAAGGGCGTGCCAGCATCATTGGTAATGGCTGTTACCCGTGCACAGTTCCGTACCGTTTCAGCCCATGAGGCCGCCCCCGATCGCATTGTCACGACATTAAATGATGCCATGGCAGAAGGGAATGAATCCAACATGTTCGTAACACTATATGTTGGTGTACTCGACTTGCCAACGGGTAGACTGCGCTACTGTAATGCAGGACATGATGCCCCGCTACTTATCAGATTCGACCAAGATACACAGGTAAACGAACTACCATGCGATTCCAACATACCTGTTGGAGTTATGCCAGGATGGAAGTTCAGTGGACAAGAGACTATCATCGAGCCACAAACCACCATCTTCCTATTTACTGACGGACTGACCGAAGCTGAAGATATTACCCATGCTCAATTTGGCATGAAAAGAACATATAGTCAGGCTCAAGGCATTCTTACCTCGGGAAGTTGCACTCCACGTGCTATCATCAATCAGATGAAAGATGCCGTACATGCCTTTGTAGGAGAAGCAGAACAGAGTGATGATTTAACCATGTTAGCTGTGCAATACACTAAGAAAAAATTAGATGTGCGCTATCAGCGCAGTATCACTTTGCCTAACGATGTGCAGACCGTCCCCGAACTCAGTGCATTTGTCGATGAAGTCTGCGAAGCCGTTGGATTTGACATGAGTACCACCTTAAAGCTAAACCTGGCTATCGAGGAGGCAGTGGTGAATGTAATGAACTACGCCTATCCTACAGGCGTTAAAGGCTATGTCGACATCAATGCTGAGACAAACGATGAGCGACTCAAGTTTGTTATCAGCGATAGCGGCACTCCTTTCGACCCTACTGCAAAAGCCGAGGTTGACACAACCCTATCGGCCGAGGAACGTGGAATTGGAGGATTAGGTATACACCTGATCCGTCAGATTATGGATACGATAAACTACGAACGTGTGGACGGCAAGAACGTACTCACGCTTCGTAAAAAACTCACTAAAAACTTATAACGTTATGAAAACAACATTTAAAGAAGAAGACAACAATTTCGTAATGTACTTTGAGGGCCGCCTCGACACGGCTGCCTCTGCACAGACCGAAGAGGAGATGAAGCCCCTTTATGAGTGCTCAGGTCACGACATCATTCTTGACTGCAGCAAGCTTGAGTATATCTCTTCAAGTGGTCTGCGCCTATTCCTGGGACTGCTTAAGACAGCCAAGCCAAAGGGCTGTCATGTATATATCCGCAACATCAACGAAGATTTGCGTCAGGTGTTTGCCATGACAGGTTTCATCAATCTGTTTGAGTTTAAGTAATGCGACTGTCACCAAATAGCGAATTATTGCTGCAGGAGTTCCGTGACAAGCGTCAGGAACTATTGCAGTTGGATAATCATGTATTCGAACTTATAAGCCAGAAGCTCAGACAGCAAGGTATTGAGCTTAATAGCATTGAACATCGCATAAAAACCGAGCAGTCTCTGGCCGGCAAACTCGAACGTAAAGGCGAGAAATATCACCAACTCAGTGATATTACCGACTTGGTAGGTATGCGCATCGTTACCTTCTATACAGACGATGTAGATAAGGTTGCTGCCATAGTAACACAACTGTTCGATGTTGACTGGAGTAACTCGGTTGACAAGCGTAAGCTTCATGAGCTAACCAGCTTTGGTTACAACTCGCTTCACTACATCTGCAGTCTGCGCGAAGGTAGCTTCCCGTTCGAAATACAGATACGTACAGCTTTGCAGCACACGTGGTCGGCCATCGAACATGATATTGGTTATAAAGGCGCTGTAAAACTACCGCCTCAGTATCGTCGTCAATTCAGTCGATTGGCAGGAATGCTAGAACTGGCAGATGATGAGTTCAGCCGTCTGCGTACCACCATGACCGAGTATCGTCGTCAGATACAGACATTAGTAAAGTCGGGCAATCTCAGTGATATTACGCTATCTACCGACTCGTTCCATAGTTATCTGGAATTACGTCCATTCGACAGACTGAACCAGCGTATTGCCGCTGTAAACCAAGCAGAACTGTTCCCTGCATCACTCATGTCGTTCCTACCCATACTCGAGCATTTTGGCATGGAATCATTAGGCGAAGTTCAAGCAATGGTAGACGAGTTAAGCGATGTTGCTTATAAATTAGCAGTATCGCAATTGGCCGTTACCGATCTGGATATTCTTTCAGAAACGGTAGGTCTGCAGAACCTCTGCGTGGTATATACACTAAAGCATGGTGGTAGCCGAGATGATGTCAAATACATCTACGACAAGCTGTATGGAGTCAATGATTCAAATACTTTCCTGGCCGATGCAATTATACACCAGTATATGGGGATTGGTCAGTAACCTATAATACATATTATAATATGAAACAGAAACTTACAATCGTAAAAGTAGGCGGAGCCGTTGTTGAAGACGAAGCCCAGCTCACTCAGTTGCTTAAGGACTTCAGTGCTATCAGCGGCCATAAAGTACTTATACATGGAGGTGGTCGACGTGCTACTCAAGTAGCAGCTAGTCTAGGCATAGAATCCAAGATGGTTGGTGGCCGTCGAATTACCGACGCCGATATGCTTCATGTAGTAACGATGGTTTATGGCGGACTGGTAAACAAGAACCTTGTGGCACGATTGCAGGCAAATGGCGTAAATGCACTTGGATTGACAGGTGCCGATATCAATGTCATCCGCAGCCACAAACGTCCCATAAAGGACGGTATTGACTTTGGATTTGTAGGCGATGTGGATAAGGCAGATGGCGAGATGCTTGCCAAACTGATAGAGGCAGGTATCACTCCAGTCATGGCACCACTCACCCATGATGGCAATGGTAACATACTTAACACCAATGCAGATACCATTGCCAGCGAGACAGCCAAGGCGCTTGCCCCCTACTACGATGTCACGCTCATCTACAGCTTTGAGAAAAAAGGTGTGCTTAGCAACCCTGATGATGACAACTCAGTGATCCCAACCATCAACCGCGCCGATTTTGAGCGTTACAAAGCTGATGGCACTATCAGTGGTGGAATGCTGCCTAAAATCGAGAATGCTTTAAGTGCTATTGATGCAGGCGTAAACAGAGTGATCATCACCCTTGCCACAGCCATCGATGGCAATAGTGGCACAATTATTTCGTAATTTTTTTGTTTTACTTGTAACTTTTGCCCCTAGCAATTCGTCATATATAAAGAAGAGGATGAAAAAGATAAGTTTTCAAAACGACATCTTGCCGCTGAAGAACGAGCTTTATAGGCTTGCCCTCCGCATCACCCTCAACCCTGCAGAGGCAGAGGATGTAGTACAAGACACAATGATTAAGGTCTGGAACCGACGAGAGCAATGGGATGAAATAGAATCTATTGAAGCCTTCTGTCTCACCATTTGTCGCAATCTATCACTCGACAGGATGCGTAAGTTGGAAAACCAGAACCAAAGCCTTGAGGAAGGCGAACATGATTCGCCCGACCATAGCTACGCCTCAAACCCTGAGGAACAGGCCATGCAGCGCGACCGAGTCGAGTTGATACGCCGATTAATCAGTGAGTTGCCAGAGAAACAGCGAAGTGCCATGCACCTGCGTGAATTTGAAGGCAAGAGTTACAAAGAAATAGCGTCGATAATGGCTATAAGCGAAGAACAGGTGAAAGTAAACATCTTCAGAGCCCGACAAGCCATCCGACAGAAATATATAGAATCAGAGAAATATGGATTATAAGTACATCGAACAGTTGCTGGAGCGCTATTGGCAGTGTGAGACCACACTCCAAGAGGAGGCCATTCTGCGCACTTTCTTCAGTCAGGATGATGTTCCTGCTGAGCTCGAGCAATACAAGGCTCTGTTTGCTGCTCAGCAGCATGAAGAGG
>LXOW01415742.1_pt1 | contig 11312 bp, 12 predicted proteins | sample 1368591 | NCBI WGS metagenome assembly LXOW01 (sample SAMN04884650, study PRJNA319009) | bovine gut metagenome | isolation source: Cow rumen | host: Bos taurus | place: Italy: Legnaro (PD) | collected 2014-07-09
TGGTGCCGCTCCTCATCACGCCGTACTACTGCGTGATCGGCGGGTGGGTGCTGTACTACCTCAAGGCGTACGCCATGATGGCGTTCACCGGCGCCTCGCCGATGGGCGAGGCCGCCGCCGGCTCCGGCGCGTTCTTCAGCGGGTTCATCTCCGCCCCGTTCGCGCCGTTCGGCTACGGGCTCGTCTTCGTCCTCGCCTGCGCGGGGGTGATCGTCCTCGGCGTCAAGAACGGCATCGAGAAGTCCAACCTGGTGATGATGCCGGTTCTCTTCCTGATGGCGATCGCGATCTCGGTCTACGTGGTGTGCCTGCCGGGTTCCGGCGACGGCCTCAAGTACTACCTCATGCCCAACCTCGACTCGGTGACGGTCGGCGGCAGGTTCTCGATCGCCATGCTCGGCAAGACGATCCTCGGCGCGATGGGCCAGATGTTCTACTCGCTGTCGCTGTCGATGGGCATCATGATCACCTACGGCTCCTACATGAAGAAGGGCGACTCGATCGAGGGCTCGGTGCGCCGCATCGAGGTCTTCGACACGCTGATCGCCGTGGTCGCGGGCCTGATGATCATCCCCGTCGTCTACATGTTCGCGGTGAAGACGGGCGTGACGCCCGAGCTCGTCGCGGAGCACGGCGGCGACGTCGCCGCGGCGACCAAGGCCGCCGTCCACTCCGCGATGAACGCGGGGGCCGGGCTCATGTTCATCACGCTCCCGAAGGTCTTCGCGACCCTCGGCGCCGGCGGCGCCTGGATAGGGCTCNNATCTCGCTCTTCGAGGCGTGCGTCGCCTCGGTCTGCGACCTCCTCCGCCTCGAGCGCAAGGCGGCGACGTTCTTCACCGCGGCGCTGCTCATGTTCCTCGCGACGTTCTCGGCGCTCGGCTTCGGGCCTTGGGCGGACGTCAGGGTCTTCGGGATGCAGTTCCTCGACTTCTTCGACTTCGTCACCAACTCCGTGCTCATGCCGGTCGTGGCGGTCGCGACCTGCGTCTTCGTCGGCTGGGTGCTGAAGCCCAAGTCGGTGATCGACGAGGTCGAGGAGGGCGGCCGCAGGTTCAGGGCGAAGGGACTCTACGTCGTGATGGTGAAGTACGTCGCCCCGGCGTTCATGGTCGCGGTCCTCGTCTCGGAGATCTGCCGCGCGTTCAACGTCAAGGGCTGGAGCATTTAACCAAGGAGGCTGACGGATGCTGGACTACACCGTGCTGGGGGCGTTTGCGGGATATCTCGCGATCATGCTCGGAATCGGGTTTTTCTTCTCTAGGAGGCAGGAGAACCTCGGCGACTACTATCTCGGCGGGCGCAAGATGAACAAGTGGGTCGTCGCGCTCTCGGCCCAGGCGTCGGACATGTCCGGCTGGCTCCTGATGGGCCTGCCGGGCGCAATCTACGTCGGCGGGTTCAGCGAGGCGTGGATCGGCATCGGCCTGCTCGTCGGCACCTACCTCAACTGGAAGATCGTCGCCCACCGCCTGCGCCGCTACTCGCAGGCCTGCGGGGACTCGATCACGATCCCCGACTTCATCTGCAACCGGTTCCGCGACCAGACCGGCGTCTCGCGCATCCTCGCCGCGCTCATCATCCTCGTGTTCTTCACGTTCTACACGGCCTCCGGGTTCGTCTCGTGCGCGAAGCTCTTCACGACGACGTTCGGCGTTCCCGAGCACATCGCGGCCCTCGGCGGGATGTCCGGCTACTCCCTCTGCCTCTGGATCGGCGCGGTCGTGGTCGTGAGCTACACGCTCATGGGCGGATACATGGCGGTGTGCTGGACCGACTTCATCCAGGGCGCGCTGATGTTCATCGCCATCGTGCTCGTGCCGGCGATCGTCGTCTGCAACGCGGGCGGCTTCGCCTCGACCGTCGACGCGCTCAACGAGATCAACCCCTACCTCCAGTCGCTCTTCACCAACGCCTCCACCGCGAAGGCCGCCGGCTTCATCGGGCTAGCCTCGTGCATGGCGTGGGGCCTCGGGTACTTCGGCATGCCCCACATCCTCGTGCGCTTCATGTCCATCGGCAACCCCGCCGAGGTCAAGGGCTCGCGCCGCATCGCGATGAGCTGGGTCACGATCTCGCTCGCCGCGGCCGTCGTGATCGGCCTCGTCTTCCACCTCTACCTCAAGCAGCGCGGGCTCACCCTCGCGGACGTCGGAGGCGATCCCGAGAAGTGCTTCATGATCATGATCAACGGCATCTTCATCGGCGGCTTCATCGCGCGCGTCTTCGCCGGCATCCTGCTCTCCGCCATCATGGCCGCGATCATGTCCACGGCCGACTCCCAGCTGCTCGTCTCGGCCTCGAGCTTCTCGAACGACTTCTACAAGGTCGTCCTGCGCAAGAAGGCGTCGGACCGCGAGCTGCTCGTCGTCTCGCGCTTCGCGGTCGGCGCGGTCGCGCTCGTCGCCATCGCCATGGCCATGAACAACGAGAGCGAGTTCTTCAAGGTCGTCATGAAGATGGTCTCGTTCGCGTGGGCGGGCTTCGGCGCGGCGTTCGGACCCCTCGTGCTGCTCTCGCTCTTCTGGCGCCGCACCAACCTCGCGGGCGCGGTGAGCGGAATGCTCGTCGGCGCCGTCACGTGCTTCGTGTGGAAGTTCTACCTCTCGACGTTCGCCGAGGCGCATCCGATCTTCGGCCTCTACGAGCTCGCGCCCGGCTTCGTCTTCGCCTTCGCGGTGACGGTCGTGGTCTCGCTGGTCACCGGGCGCCCCTCGCAGGAGGTGCTGGACGAGTTTGACGCCGTGGCCGCGTCCGACATCCCCGACAAGGGCATCTAGGGGGGAAGGATGGGCGACGCGACCAGGAAGTGGGCCGCCTGCGGGCTCGGGTGCCTCGTCGAGGTGGCCGCGTTCGCCGTCCTCGCCGCGCTGGACGCGGACCGCGCGGCGTCCGCAATCGTCTACATGCTGGCGCTCGCGCTGCCGGTCGCCGCGGTCAGGCATTTCGCTTTCTCCGATTCCACGCCGGAGTGGATGCGCGTCGCGCTCGGCCCCGCGGGCATGGCCCTCGCCGTCGCGCTGGCCTTCGCCTTTCCGGTCGTCGACGGCGACGAGGACGAATCCCCGGCGCCCGCGCCCGCCGCGCAGTCCGCGACCAACGCGCCCGCGGAGTCCGTCGAGTCCGTCCTCGCCGAGCTGGACTCGCTCGTCGGGCTCGAGGAGGTCAAGGCGGAGGTCCGCAAGATCGTCAACCTCGCCAAGGTCAACGAGGCGCGCCGCGCCCAGGGGCTCAAGGTCCCGCCGATGACCTACCACATGGTCTTCACGGGGAACCCCGGCACCGGCAAGACCACCGTCGCGCGCATCGTCGCGCGCGCGTTCCGCGCGCTCGGCATCGCCAAGGGCGGACAGCTCGTCGAGACCGACCGCTCGGGGCTCGTCGGACGCTACGCCGGCGAGACCGCGGTCAAGACCAACGCCAAGGTCGACGAGGCGATCGGCGGCGTCCTCTTCGTCGACGAGGCCTACCAGCTCGCCGCGAGCGACAGCGACGACTACGGCAAGGAGGCGATCGCGACGCTCCTGAAGCGCATGGAGGACGACCGCGACAGGCTGATCGTGATCGCCGCGGGCTATACGGACGAGATGCGCGACTTCCTCGACGCGAATTCGGGCCTCAGGAGCCGCTTCTCGAAGACGGTCGAGTTCTCCGACTACACCGCGAAGGAGCTCGCGGCGATCTTCCGGTCGATGGCGAAGAAGAACGAGTTCGTCCTCGCCAAGGACCTCGACGAGGGGCTTGACGCCGCGATGGCGAAGCTCACCGCGAAGCGCGACCGAACCTTCGGCAACGCGCGTTTCGTGCGCCAGCTCTTCGAGGACGCGACCGGACGCCAGGCGAACCGGCTGGCGGAGTCGGGCAGCCTCGACGCCGACGCCCTCAGGACGTCGCGCTCGCCGACCTCGGGCTCGGGGAGCGCAAGGCCGACGTCCGCGCGCCGACGGTCGACGAGGTCCTCGCCGAACTCGACTCCCTCGTGGGGCTCAAGCCCGTCAAGGACGAGGTGCGCCGCCTCGTCGCGACGGTCCGCGCGAACAAGCTGCGCGAGGAGAAGGGGCTCGAGAACAACGTCAGGCCGAGCTACAACTTCGTCTTCACCGGCAACCCCGGCACCGGCAAGACCACCGTCGCGCGCATCCTCGGCAAGGCGTTCCGCGCGCTCGGCGTCCTCGACCGCGCCAACTTCGTCGAGACCGACCGCTCGGGGCTCGTCGCGAAGTACGAGGGGCAGACCGCGGCGAAGACGAACAAGCTCATCGACTCCGCGATGGGCGGCATCCTCTTCATCGACGAGGCGTACCAGCTCAACCAGGGCGAGAACGACCAGTACGGCTCCGAGGCGGTGGCGACGCTCCTGAAGCGCATGGAGGACGCGCGCGGCTCGATGGTCGTCATCATCGCCGGCTACAAGGACGAGATGAAGAAGTTCATGGAGATCAACTCCGGGCTCGAGAGCCGCTTCAACCGGACGATCGAGTTCCCCGACTACTCGGCGAAGGAGCTCGCCGAGATCTTCCGCTCGATGGCGAAGAAGGCGAAGTACACGCTCTCGCCGGACGTCGAGCGCTGGCTCGTGCCCTACATCGCGGTGCTGACCGAGAAGCGCGACAAGAACTTCGGCAACGCGCGCTGGGCGCGCAACCTGTTCGAGAAGGCCGTCGAGCGCCAGTCGCTGAGGGTGACCGCGCTCGCCGACCCCGGACGCGACGAACTGGCGACGCTGAGGATGAAGGACGTGGGGATCTCGCTAAAGGACCCCGCCGCGTCCGACGAGGACTAACCGGCCCGGGGACGGACCCAAGGAGGCGACAATGACGAATCTAGTGGCGACGACAGCTCTCAAGGCGATAGCGGAGGAGCCCGAGGCCGCGCTCTCTGGCNNCTCTGCACCGCGCTCTCGGCGACCATCGGCACCGGCAACATCGTCGGCGTCGCGACGGCGATCGGCACTGGCGGACCCGGCGCGCTCTTCTGGATGGAGGTCGCGGCGTTCTTCGGCATGGCGACCAAGTACGCCGAGGGACTGCTCGCCGTCAAGTACCGCGAGACCGCGTCCGACGGACACAAGCTCGGCGGACCGTTCTACTACATCGAGAAGGGCCTCAAGGGCAGGTTCGGCATCTCGAACTGGAAGTGGCTGGCCGTCGTCTTCGCGGTCTTCGGCGTGGGCGCGGGGCTCCTCGGNNATCGCCAACGTCTCCACCGTCATCGTCCCGTTCATGGCCGTCACCTACGTCGCCATCTGCGCCTTCGTGCTGCTCGGCAACGTCTCCAAGGTCACCGCCGCGGTCGAGCTGGTGGTCCGCGCCGCGTTCAACCCCGCCGCGTTCACCGGCGGCATGGTCGGCTCCATCTTCGTCGCGATGCAGAAGGGCATCGCCCGCGGCATCTTCTCCAACGAGGCCGGGCTCGGCTCCGCCCCGATCGCCGCCGCCGCCGCGAAGACCAAGGAACCCGCCCGCCAGGGACTCGTCTGCATGACGGGCACCTTCATCGACACGATCGTCGTCTGCTCGATGACCGGGCTCACCATCGTCGTCACCGGCGCCTGGGAGCCGTCGCTCGGCCTGAAGGGCGTCGACATCACGATCGAGGCCTTCAGCCGCGGTCTCGCCTTCCTCGGGCCCCACTCCGGCACGATCGCCTCCTTCTTCCTCATGGTCGCGCTCGCGTTCTTCGCCTTCACGACGATACTCGGCTGGAACTACTATTCCGAAAAGTGCCTGGAGTACCTGGTCGGCAACCGCCGCGGCGTCCTCAAGGCGTACCGCCTCGTCTACGTGCTCTTCGTCGCGCTCGGGCCCTACCTCACCGTCAGCGTGGTCTGGGGGCTTGCGGACACGATGAACGGACTCATGGCGTTCCCGAACCTGGTGGCGCTCGTGCTGCTCTCGCCCGTCGTGTGGCGCGTGACGAAGGACTACGTGGAGCGCACCCGCCGCGCGGAGGCCTGAGCCAGATGGAGTCCGGCGGCGACAGGACCTGGTACGCGCTGCACGTCAAGCCGCGTACCGAGAAGAAGGTCGCGAACTACCTCCGCGAATACCGCTGCTTCCACCACCTCCCCGTCTACGTCAAGGTCACCAAGGTCCAGCGGCGCAAGGTCAGGCGCGAGCTGCCGCTTTTCCCCGGCTACCTCTTCGCGCGCCTGACCCCCGCCCGGCGGGCGGACATGCTGCGCACCAACCTGCTGGTGCGGACGATCCCGATCCCGCGTCCGCGCGAGACCGTCCACCAGCTGCGCCAGATCGCCCACGCCGTCAGGTTCTCGCCCGAACTGCGCGCGGTCGCCAAGGTGTTCAAGGCCGGCGACTTCGTGCGCGTGAAGTACGGTCCGTTCCGCGGCATCACCGGCTACGTCCGCCGCGAGGGCCCCGAGGCGACCCTCTGCCTGAACGTGGAGATCCTCGGCGCCTCCGTCGAGATGTCGGTCCCGCCGGAAGACCTCGAGCCTGCCGGGCCGTGACCGACCATATGTTCGCAAACGGCTTCATTTTATTTTCGCGAACGAGTTGTTTTGTCTGCTCGCGATATGCTATACTAGGGCTGTAGGCATGCTAAAAAACCAACAACAGGAAAGGAACTGGCGATGGACTTCACGAGACGGGACTTCTTGGCGGCTTCTTCTTTGGCGGCGCTCTGGACGGCGGGCGGATGCCGCGGCGTGACGGGTCCGCGGCGTCCGCTTCCCTCCGGCCGCATCAACGTGGCCGTGATCGGCTGCGGCACGATGGGCCGCGGCAACATGGAGGCGATCATGAAGGACCCGCGCGTGCAGGTGACGTGCGTGTGCGATCCCGTCAAGGACGCGCTTTCATACGGATACGACCCCGACTGGTCGAAGAAGTGGCGCGGCGGGCGCGTTCCCTTCAAGGAGATGGTGGACAAGTTCTACGGCAACAACGCCTGCCGCGCGACGGCCGACTGGCGCGACGTCATCGACGACCCGACGATCGACGCCGTGCTCATCGAGACGCCCGACCACTGGCATGCCATCATGGCCATCGCCGCCATGAAGGCCGGCAAGCACGTCTTCTGCCAGAAGCCGCTCACGATGTCCATCGCCGAGGGACGCCGCATGTGCGAGGTCGCCGAGAAGACGGGCGTCGCGTTCCAGACCGGCTCCCAGCAGCGCAGCTCGGCGGAGTTCCGCGAGGCCGCGGAGCTCGTCGCCAACGGCTATCTCGGCGAGTGCAGGACCTGCACGATCGGGCTTTCCTACGCACACAACGACTCCCACCGGAACGGGCTTCCGCGCGACTCCCGCCGCCTGAGGGAGTTTCCGGACTACTGGAAGCTCACGCCTGAGGAGTGGGACATGTGGCAGGGCCCGGCCCAGCACTGGGAGGACAACGCCTTCATCCCCGGCATCCACGGCCCGATGGTGTGGCGCTGGAACGACCGCACCGGCAACGGCGCGCTGCCGGACTGGGGCGCGCACCACCTCGACATCCTCCAGTGGGCGCTCGGCACGGAGCTCGGCGGCCCCGTCGCGATCGAGAACGTGACGAGCGACATCGCCGAAACCGGCGACGAGGTGTTCAACTGGCCGTGCAGGTTCAAGTTCGACGTCGTCTACGCGGACGGCTTCCGCGCCACGGTGTGCGACTCCGACACCGCAGGCTTCAACGGGCTCAAGTTCCACGCGCCGAAGGGCGACCTCTTCGTCACGCGCGGCAAGATCGAGAAGCCCGAGCACCTCGCGAACTGGAAGGAGTCCGACCTCCTCCCGACCGAGAAGCACCTCCACAAGAGCCGCGGCTCGCACGAGAGCGACTTCGTGGACGCGATCTTCGATCCGTCGTGGAAGCCGGCCTGCCCGTGCGAGGTCGGCCACCGCTCGATCACGATCTCCCACCTCGCGAACTCCTGCATCAAGACCGGCGTCAAGTCGCTGAAGTGGGATGCCGCGCAGGAGACTTCCGACAACGCGGCGGTCAACGCCCGCGCCGACATCAAGCGCTACAACGGCTGGAAGCTCGGCTGAGCCGCGGCCTCCATCGCCTCGCCAGCGGCGGCGCGCTCCCGCGCCGCCGCTTTCGTTTTCCCGTGAAGGGTGAAGGGCGCGCTAAGTTTTCTGCCCTGCCAGAAGCCCCCGATTCAATGCAGAAATGGTATAATATTCATCAGATAGGCATGAGCGAGACAATGCCCATGTTGGCGTGCAACATCGCCCAGGTGAAGTATTCGGCTGCATACTCCACGGGGCGGGAGCATGGCCTCGATTTCCAAAATGAGATTGGCTGACCCCATGGTTTTTCGTGGTTAAACAAAAACTGAAAGGCCCAAAATGAAATCCTTCCTGTTCGCGAACATTCCGCTCAGCATCGTCCACTTCATCCTCTTTCTGCTCTTCAAGGGCAGCTTCCTCGGACAGCCCGGCTATGCCGTCGCCGAGGCGCTCGGCGCATCCGCCGGCGGCATCCTCTGGTGGGCGATCATGGTGGTCAACTCGCTCGTCTGGGGCGCGGTCCTCTCGCTCTTCGTCTTCCCGTTCATCCGCAAGATCATCAAGTAACCGGCGGGTCTTACTATGGGGTCTGACCCCATAGTAAAAGCGAAAGAACGGAAAGCAAAAGACTAGTTCAGAGTCAGAGTAGCAGAGAGAGATTTTAACGCAGAGTAGCAGAGTGGCAGAGAAGCAGAGTGCCGAGAGGGGTTTTAAAGATGGAAGAAAACGAGATAAGCAAGGCGATTCTTGATGCGGCGATAGCGGTTCACACCGAGCTGGGCGGACCCGGCTTGCTGGAGTCGTATTACGAGAATGCGTTGAAACATGAGCTGCAGCTCCGCGGACTCAAGGTCGAGACTCAAAAGCAGGTGCCGGTGATCTACAAGGGCAAAGAGATCGGTGAACCTTACCGACTCGACATGCTGGTCGAAGACAAGGTAATCGTCGAATGCAAGGCGACGGAGAAGAACAATCCCCTCTTCGCCGCGCAAGTGAACACCTATCTTCATCTCCTTGACCGTCGTCTTGGCATTGTAATCAACTTCGGACAGAAGCGCATACTTGATGGATGGGAGCGTGTCGCAAACCACATGCCCCAATAACTCTGCCGCAGGCAGCCCCAACCCCCTCTGCCCCTCTGCCTCTCTGCGTTAAAAACCTTAATAAAAGATCTACCCACGCCAATGCCCCTGCCGCAGGCAACCCCAAACCTCTCTGCTACTCTGCTACTCTGCCACTCTGCGTTAAACCCCATGCCCCAAAAGACTAACCCCACCACTTTTTCTGCCGCAGGCAGCCCTAAAAACCTCTGCTACTCTGCTACTCTGCCACTCTGCGTTAAAAACTTTAAATAAAAAAACTGACCCTTTGGAACTAGTAATGATTGAAGCATCGAAGTTTGTTGGCGCGTTGAAGGCGGCGGGGGGTGTTTTCTTCACCGGGGTGGTGGATTCACGGGTGAAGAGGTTTGGCGCATTTGCGATGGCTTGCGTGTTGATCCCCGTCCTCTCCGGCTGCGTCCACCTCGACCTCTCCAGCGCCGCGGACTGCGACGAAAACTCGAAGATGCAGTTCTGCGACGTCACGAGCGCCTACGGCTGGGACTGGGGCNNGCTGGGATTGGGGCGACAGCGCCCAGACGATGCTCGACGCCCGCCTGCAGGGTGCAAACGGTCGCGTCGACGAAAGGGCGGTGCAGCGCATCGTCGTCTCCCAGAAGTGGTGGGAAGTCCTCGCAACTTGGGGCTCGCTCGGCATCGCCAAGCCGGTCGAACTGACTCTTTGGCTGGAGGATGCCAAATGAAGCTCGTCGTCTGCATCGACGGAACCTGGAACGAGGCCTCCACTCGGACGAACGTCTGGAAGCTTAAGCAGGACCTCGACTGCTCGCCCGAATCCGACACCCAGGCGACGTACATCGAGGGGATCGGCACCGTCACCGGTGACGAGCTTCTCGGCGGCATGTTCGCCGCGGACTTCCCGCGTCCGCTCGGCCTCGCCTACCGCTGGCTCGCCAAGAAGGTGCTCAACGCCCCCGAGGGGGAGGAGATGTCCGTCTATCTCTTTGGCTTCAGCCGCGGCGCCTATGTCGCGCACACGCTCAGCTGGCTCCTTTCCGAAGTCGGCATCCCGCGCAGGTTCGCAAATGCGACTCCGATTGCCGAGGCCTACGCCCAGAAGGACGCGAAGTCCGTCGAGCGCCTGAAAGGCGAGGGCGTTCTCCCTTCGCCAAGGATCGAGATGCTCGGCCTCTGGGACGCGGTTTCGTCTCCGCACGATGTCTTCAAGGGCTATCACGACGGGAAGCGGGCTTCGGATGTGAGGTGGATATATCATGCCATGGCGACGGATGAAAGGCGAGAGTGGTATGGTGCAATGCAGTATGAGCCGATGTCCAGGATCGTGCAAACCTGGTTCTCTGGAGTCCATAAGGATGTCGGCGGCGGGTACCCGGCGGACGAGTGCGAATTGTCCGACGTCGCGCTCGACTGGATGAAACGCAATGCAGGGCACCGCGGTCTGAAGTTTCGGAATCCTCCGAAAGAACGTCCGCGGCATTTCGACTTTTCATCGTTGAAGGCGATTCATAACGAAGAAGAGCCTTGCGATCCCATAAAGGAGCGCGAGTATCACAGAGGGCAGTCGATCGACCGTTCGGTCCGCGACCGGGTTGAAACGCAATCCGGCTACTTCCCATGCCTTGTCGACATGCCGGTTCGGCTGATTGAGTGGTTGAAAGGCGTTCGCCGCCGGGTTCTGCGGGCTCCTGGGCGAAAGAGATGACCGATCGTTGCGTGATGTCCGCAAAAGCGAATGACCGGTATGCGTAGGAGCGAATTGAACCGAAAGGCTTGTGGCTGGTTCGCGACGGGTTTGCCGCGATGACTAATGCATGGCAAGCATATACAGTGAATCATATATGGAAGTGTCTGACCCTTTGGAACTAGTGTCTGACCCTTTGGAACTTCTTTGGAACTAAAGGGCGTGAAGTTATGAACGAGTTTGAAAACGCACATGCATTTGTTGATGACTTCTTTGCTGCGCTGGCATCAAGGGCGCCGCAGAGTGCTCCCTTGAAATCGTCGCGCAGGGTTGTCGATTCTTGTCTGCGGCTGGGAGAGGCCATCGGGCAGGAAGATAGTCGTGATAAGGCTGCGAGTATTGCCTTGGCTTCGGTCGAGCTAGTGGCGGCGATAATCACACATGCCAATGTGTCTAACGGCGGCTATAACAATTGATTGCAACAGTGCAACGGATTGATCATTTTGTTGCTCCGCTCTCCAACTACAACTCCCAACTCTTAACTTCCACCCCCCCCCCATGTCCCCTAACCGTAGAATACTCCTGAACATTATTG
>LXOW01127589.1_pt1 | contig 11310 bp, 10 predicted proteins | sample 1368591 | NCBI WGS metagenome assembly LXOW01 (sample SAMN04884650, study PRJNA319009) | bovine gut metagenome | isolation source: Cow rumen | host: Bos taurus | place: Italy: Legnaro (PD) | collected 2014-07-09
GATCCTCGGCGGGGTACGTTTCCCCAACGGCACAGGTTTCTTTTTTTCGATTTTCTCGGAAATATTTGTTGACACAGCCACAGCCGGGCTGTATAATACTTCGGCAAGCCGCATTGAGCCGGTTTTCTAAGTGCGCGCGTTCGTGACGTGGGCCACCGTTTCAAGCGAGTCTGGGAAGAAGGAGGAAGCACAACAATGTACGCAATCGTTCAGACCGGTGGTAAGCAGTATAAGGCCCAGGTCGGCGACGTCATCTCCGTGGAGAAGCTGGACGCGGAAGTGGGCGCCGAGGTCACCTTTGACGTATTGCTGGTCGCGGACGGGGACACCGTCACCGTGGGCACCCCCGTTGTGGAGGGCGTCAAGGCCACCGGCAAGGTCGTGGAGCACGGCAAGGGCAAGAAGGTCATCGTCTTCAAGTATAAGCCCAAGAAGAACATCCGCAAGAAGAACGGCCATCGTCAGCCTTTCACCAAGGTTGAGATCACGGCCATCGCCTGAAGGCCATGGTGCGGGTGACCGTGTTGCGGGAGCGGGGGACCCCCGTGGGGTTCGAGCTCACCGGACACGCGGACCAGGGCGTCTATGGGGAGGACATCGTGTGCGCGGGCATCTCCGCCATCACGGAAACGGCTCTCCTGGGCGTTACGGACGTATTGAAATTGGACGCGGCCACGGCCCGGGAAAACGGGCACCTGCGCTGCGAACTATCCCGGGATACCGCCCCGGAGGACCTCAGCAAGGCCGCCATCGTGTTCGACACCATGATCGCGGGCCTCACGTCCCTCCAACGGGCCTATCCCAAGTCCCTCAAGTTTTCATACAGGGAGGTATGAGCTATGTTTACGATGGATCTGCAACTGTTCGCGCATAAGAAGGGCGTGGGCTCTTCCCGTAACGGCAGAGACAGCGAAAGCAAGCGTCTTGGACCCAAGAAGGCAGACGGTCAGGCCGTGCTGGCGGGGAACATCCTCGTGCGCCAGCGGGGCACCCACTTCCATCCCGGCGTCAACGTCGGGATCGGCAAGGACGATACCCTGTTTGCCAAGATCGACGGCGTGGTCAAGTTCGAGACCCGTCATCTGGGGAAGAAGACCGTTAGCGTCTACGCTGCGGAAGAGTAAAGGCTGCCGATAACGGCGCCGGACCATTTGCAGCAAAATGGTCAATGGATTATAACGACAGGTAGAAACGGCACTGCATGGCGCCGTTTCTTTTTATTCTGTGCCGCAAATTATCCGCGTTTTCGCCCTCTCGCAGTACCTTTGTACAGCTTCGGGGCGAAGAACGCGGATTCGCGGGGGCTTTTCTATGTCCGAAAGAGACGGCGAACCTGAAAACGTTATCGACGTATCCATTTTGGCGTCGGAGCGGCCGATCGGCTTCTTCACGGGCCATGATCCGTGAAAGGCGGGCCCGATCAAGGCCTGCGACGCCCAAGACCATTGAATCGCAAAATGTCTCGTTTACGAAAACGGTTTCGCATTATGACGATATTTTTCGGAAAAACCCTGAAAAACTGGCGCATCCGTAAGAGCTTTTCGTGACAAGGGCGCGATCAGAACCGTTCGTTATGGGTCGGATCATCACGAACTATGCAAAATGTATGTTTTTTTTGAAAAAACCCTTGATTTTTGCAACCATATACGATACTATTTAGTTACGAAAACGATTTCCTAAGTTTGGAGGTGTTCACGTGGTATCCATGAAAGACATCGCGACCCGTTGCGGCGTCTCTGTGAGCACGGTGAGCAAAGCCCTCAACGGGAGATGGGATGTGGGCGAGGCGACGAAGGAGCAGATCCTGGAAGCGGCGAAGGAACTGGGGTACACCGCCAACTCCGCCGCTCGCGCCCTGAAGACCAACCGGACCTACAGCATCGGCATCGTTTTCACAGATCTGTCCCGCAGCGGCTTCATGCATGAGTATTTCGCCTCCATGCTCAACTACTTTCGAATGGAGGCGGAGCGCCGCGGATACGACATCGTGTTCATCAGCGACAACATGGGGCCCACCAACACCAGCTATCTGCAGCACGTGCGGGCCCGAGGCCTGGACGGCGTGGCGCTCATCTGCGCGGACTTCTTCGATCCCATGGTCCAGGAACTGATCCGCTCCGACATCCCGATCATCAGCCTGGATCACGCTTTCAACAACCGGGCGGCGGTCCTCTCCGACAATATGCGGGGCATGGAATCCCTGGTCCGGTACGTTTACAGGAAGGGCCATCGCCGCATCGCCTATATCCACGGGAACCAGACGGCCGTGACGGAGAACCGTCTCACCGGTTTCTACCGTGCCAGCGAGGAGCTGGGCCTCACGATCCCGGACGAATACGTTACAGAATGCGAGTACCATGAGCCGGTCAGCTGCTATGAGGCCACCAAACGGCTGCTGGCCCTGCCGGAACGGCCCACCTGCATCTTCTTCTCCGACGATTACGCCTATATCGGCGGGGGCAACGCCCTCCTCGAGGCAGGGCTTCGGGTCCCGGAGGACATCTCCATCGTCGGGTACGACGGCATCCACATGGCCAAGATGGTGAGCCCCAAGCTGACCACATGGCAGCAGAACACGGTGGACCTGGGCAGGATTGCTGCGGAGCAGCTCATCGAAAGGATCGAGCATCCCCGCACCACGCAGCCGAAGCACATCACGGTGCAGGGGAGGCTTCTGGAAGGGGAAACGGTCAGACAGCTGGATTGAAACGCACAGCCGGAGGGGGAACGACGTATGACGCGTGAACGGGCGAGACAACTTGCTGAGGATCTGGTCGGCCGCATGACCGTGGAGGAAAAGGCCGGACAGCTTCGTTTCGACGCGCCTGCCATCGAGCGGCTGGGGATCCCCGCATACAACTGGTGGAACGAGGGGCTGCACGGCCTGGCCCGCGGCGGCACGGCCACCAGCTTCCCGCAGGCCATCGGCATGGCCGCCACGTTCGACGAGGAGCTGGTGGAGCAGATCGCTTCCGTTATCTCTACGGAGGCAAGGGCCAAGTACAACGCCCTCGCCCGGGAAGGGGACCGCGACATCTACCATGGCCTGACCCTCTGGTCCCCCAACGTGAACATCTTTCGCGACCCCCGCTGGGGACGCGGTCAGGAGACGTATGGGGAGGACCCGACGCTGACCGCCCGGCTGGGATGCGCGTTCATCCGCGGTCTGCAGGGCAAGGGAGAGACCCTGCGGACGGCGGCCTGCGCCAAGCATTTTGCGGCCCACAGCGGTCCCGAGGCCCTTCGGCACAGCTTCGATGCGCGTGTTTCCGAGAAGGACCTGGAGGAGACCTATCTGCCGGCGTTTCGGGCGCTGGTGGGCCAGGGCGTAGAGTCCGTTATGGGCGCGTACAACCGGCTCAACGGCGAGCCCTGCTGCGCCAGCTCCTATCTCATGGGGAAGCTTCGGGGAGAATGGGGGTTTCAGGGGCACTTCGTCTCTGACTGCTGGGCGATCCGAGATTTCCACGAGAACCACGGCGTGACCTCCGTGCCAACGGAGTCCGTCCAGCTGGCGTTGCAGGCGGGCTGCGACCTCAACTGCGGCTGCACCTATCAGCACATCCTGCACGCTCTGGAGCTGGGGATGATCTCCGAGGAGGAGGTCACCCGCTCCGCTGTGCGGCTGTTCACCACCCGGTTCCTGCTGGGCACCCTGGGGGAAGAAGGCAGCGAATACGACGCCCTTTCCTATGACCTCATCGAATGCCCACAGCATCTGGCGCTGGCCCAGAAAGCGGCGCTGGAGAGCTGCGTGCTGCTGAAGAACGACGGGCTCCTGCCCCTCGATACGGACACCTGCGGGACCGTCGGCGTCATCGGCCCCAACGCCAACAGCCGCTCGGCGCTGATCGGCAACTACCACGGCACGGCCTCCCGGTACGTGACGGTCCTCGAAGGGATCCAGGACTATGTGGGCGACAAATGCCGGGTCCTCTACTCCCAGGGCTGCGGCCTCTTCGCGGATCGGGTGGAGCCCCTCGCTCAGCCAAACGACCGCCTGGCGGAAGCGGTGGCTGTGGCGAAGGCCAGCGACACGGTGATCCTGGTGCTGGGTCTCGACGAGACCCTGGAAGGCGAGGAGGGCGACACCGGCAACAGCTACAGCTCCGGCGACAAGGAGGATCTGCTGCTGCCCGAGCCCCAGCGCCGCCTGCTGGACAGCGTCCTTTCCGTAGGCAAGCCCACCGTCGTGATCCTGCTCAGCGGGAGCACCATCGATCTTGCAGAGGCGGAGGACAAGGTGGACGCCATACTCCTCGGATGGTATCCGGGGGCCGGCGGCGGCAAGGCCGTGGCCAAGCTCCTGTTCGGCGAAGTATCCCCCTCGGGGAAGCTGCCCATCACGTTCTACCGCAACGAGGCCCTGGCGGACCTGCCCGACTTCACGGACTACGCCATGGCAGGCAGGACCTATCGGTACTACCGGGGCGAGCCCCTCTATCCCTTCGGCTACGGGCTCAGCTACGGCGACTGCCAGGCGACCGGGCTCACCGCCGATGGGGCCAACGCCCAGGTCAGCATCGTCAACCGGGGGCTCCGGGATACGGCGGAGGTCCTCCAGCTGTATCTTCGGGATGAGGAGAGCCCCTTCGCCCCGCCGAATCCCATCCTCTGCGGTTATCAAAGAGTTTCCCTGGCCGCGGGCGAGGAGAAGACGGTGACGGTCCCCCTGGACGAAAGGGCTTTCACCGTGGTCAACGACCGGGGAGAAAGGATCCCCGGCAGCGGGAAATGGACCCTCTATGCCGGCTTCGGCGGGCCGGATCGGCGCACGGAAGCGCTGACGGGCCGACAAGCCTGGGCGGTGCCCATCCGCATCACTTTGTAAGACTTTGGGGCGATCGCAACCGAGCCAAATGGACTCGGGCCGGTTCGGTCCTCACCCAGATCTTAATACATGCATTCCTAACAAACGGGACCCAAAAAATATTTCAGGAGGAGAGAATGAAATGAAAAAGGTAGTATCCCTGTTGCTCGTGTTCTGCATGGTGTTCGCTTTGGTCGCTTGTTCCAGCAAGACGGCGTCCACGGAGCAGAAGAAGGATGAAAAGACCGTACTGAAGCTGTGGTGTATCGCCACCGAGTCCGACGCGAACCGCCCCGCTTACCTGCAGGCCATCGCCGATTACGAGGCCGCCCATCCCGATGTCAAGATCGAGATGGAAGCCTTTGAGAACGAGTCCTACAAGACCAAGATCAAGGCCGCCATGATGGGCGGTGACACCTCTGACCTGCCCGACATCTTCTTCAGCTGGTCCGGCGCCTTCCTGGGCGAGTTCGTCAACGCCGGCAGAGCCGTCTGCCTGGACGAGTACTTCAAGCCCTATGCCGACAAGCTCCCCGAGTCCATGCTGTCCACCACCACCTATGGCGGCAAGCACTACGGCGTGCCCACCACCTTCAACATCGTCGCCATGTATGCCAACATGGACCTGCTGGCCGAGGTCGGCTGGGACCACGTCCCCCAGACCTATGAAGATCTGACCGCCTGCTGCGACGCCCTGCTGGCCAAGGGCATCATCCCCTTCGGCTGCGCCGGCAAGGAGACCTGGTGCGTCACCGAGTACCTGGAGCCCATCATCATCAAGACCATCGGCTATGAGGCCCTCAACAAGATCTTCGCCGGTGAAGCCACCTGGAACGATCCCGATATCGCCGGTGCCGTCACCATCTTCCAGGACATGATCAACAAGGGCTACTTCGATCCCAACGGCGCCGCTCTCGGCAATGATGAGACCAAGGCCAACTTCCTGGCCGGCAAGACCGCCTTCTATCAGAATGGTTCCTGGAACACCGGCGAGGTGGCTAAGGCCAGCTTCAAGTCTGCCGTGGCCCTGTTCCCCGTCATGAACGCCAACCGTTCCTCCTACAACCAGACTATCGGCGGTCCCTCCGACGTGCTGGCTGCCTGCGCCGCTTCCAAGAACGCGGATCTGGCTGCCAAGGCTGCTGTGGAGCTGGGCAAGGAGATCTGCCACTACAACTTCCTGAACGCCGTGGGCTGCCCTGCCTGGGCCGTCGATTATGACACCAGCTCCCTGCCTCCGCTGATGGTGGAGATCGGCCAGCTCGTCAACTCCTGCGAGGGCCTGGTCCTCTTCGGCGACACCGCCATGGCCGCCGATCCCGCGAACATCTACCTCGATTACGTCTCCCGTGTCTATGGCTGCGCCATCGACGGCGAGGGCTTCGTGGCGGGTCTGACCAAGGACATCGGCTGATCCTGAACGGATCGAGCCTGATCAAGTGACTACGACGGCACCTCTCCTATCGCTCGGTACTGTGAGAGGTGCCGTCACCCCATTGTCGTTCGGAGGACACCGGCTATGCAACGGATGTACAGCAAAAAAGTCTATATCCTGCTGTTTCTCCTTCCGGCACTGATCCTTTTCTGCGGCGTGCTCATCGCGCCCATCGGAGCCTCGGCCTATTTCAGCCTCTTCGACTGGAACGGTCTCGGACAAAAGGTCTTTGTCGGTCTGAACAATTACAAGGAGCTCTTCACCAGCGATTCCATCGGTTTCATGAGGGCGCTGCGCAACTCCTTGCTGCTGGCCGCTCTGTCGGTCTTTCTCCAGCTTCCCCTGGCCCTGGGCCTGGCCCTGGTCCTGGGCAAGAGGATCCGGGGCGAACGGATCTTCCTTTCCGTCTATTTTATGCCGGTGTTGATCTCCACCGTGGTCATCGGCCAGCTCTGGTTGAAGATCTACAATCCGGATTACGGTATTCTGAATGTTTTTCTCCGCGCCGTGGGCCTTGAGAAGTGGGCCAAGATCTGGCTCGGCACTCAGCAGACCGCGCTGGGGGCGGTGTTCGTGCCCACCCTGTGGCAGTACGTGGGCTACCACATGCTGCTGCTGTACGCCGGCGTCAAGAGCGTCCCGCCGGAGCTGCGGGAAGCCGCCATGCTGGACGGCGCCACGGACGGACAGGTCAACCGCTACATCGTCCTGCCCTATATCAAGCCCATCATCCGCATCAGCGTGATCTTCGCGGTGACCGGTTCGCTCAAGTCCTTCGACCTGATCTACGTGCTGACCAACGGCGGGCCCATGCACGCCACCGAGGTGCCCAGCACCCTGATGATCAACATGCTGTTCCTGCGCAACCGGTACGGCATGGGCAGCACCATCGCGGTGATGCTGATCGTCCTCTGCTTCGGCTTCGCGCTTTTGATCAGCGCCATGTTCAGAGAGGAGAAGTGAGACTATGAGAAACAACTCCAAGGCTGCGCGTATCGTCATCTATATCGGGCTGGTCTTCTGGCTCCTGGTCAACCTCTTCCCGGTCTACTGGATGTTCACCTTCTCCCTGAAGAGCAATCCAGAGATCTTCGGCGAGAACGTCATCGGCCTCCCGAAGAACTGGCTGTGGTCCAATTACGCCAGCGCCCTCAAAACGGGGAACATGCCCAAGTACTTCCTGAACAGCGCCATCGTGGCGGTGGCCACCATCCTCATCACCCTGGCCGTGGCCCTGATGGCCACCTTCGCCCTGACCCGGCTCATCTGGAAGCAGCGCAAGACCCTCAATAAATTCTTTATGCTGGGGCTCACCATACCGATCCACGCCTCCATCGTGCCGGTATACGTGACGCTGTCCCGCCTCCATATGCTCAACACCTACTGGGCCCTCATCATCCCCTACTCCGCCTTCTCCCTGTCCATGGCCATCCTGGTCTGCACGGGCTTCATGAACGAGATCCCGCGGGAGCTGGACGAATCCGCCTGCATCGACGGCTGCAGCGTCTGGGGCATCTTCTTCCGGATCATCGTGCCGCTGATGAAGCCCGCCGTGGCCACCGTGGGCATCTACACCTTCCTGCAGTGCTGGAACGAGCTGATGTTCGCCAACATCTTCATCAGCAAGTCCGCCCTGCGGACGCTGCCGGTGGGCGTACAGGCCCTGTCCGGCCAGTACACCACCGAATGGGGCCCCATCGGCGCGGCGCTGGTGCTGGCCACCTTCCCGACGCTGTTCATCTATATCTTCCTGAGCAAGAAGATCCAGGAGAGCTTCATCGCCGGCGCGATCAAGGGATAAGCCCTGCGCCGGATCGTCAAACGAAACGGAGGATTCTGACATGTATTATATCGGAATCGACCTGGGCACCTCGGCGGCAAAGCTCCTGCTGGTGAACGAAGCAGGAGCGATATTGAACACCGTTTCCGAGGGATACCCCCTGTATTTTCCTCGGCCTGGCTGGTCGGAGCAGGAGCCTGCGGACTGGTGGGACGCCTGCGTGAAAGGCGTCCGCAAACTCCTCATGGGCTTCGACGCCAAAGAGGTATCGGGCGTCGGTGTGGGCGGCCAGATGCACGGTTTGGTGGTTCTCGACGGGCAGGATCAGGTCATTCGCCCCGCCATCCTCTGGAACGACGGCCGTACGGCAGCGGAGACGGAATGGCTCAACACCGCCGTGGGCAAGGAGAAGCTTTCCGAGCTGACCGCCAACATCGCCTTCGCCGGGTTCACCGCGCCCAAGCTCCTGTGGATGCGGAACAACGAGCCGGAGAACTTTGGGCGGATCAGCAAGATCATGCTGCCCAAGGACTATATCAACTATCGCCTCACCGGCGTTCACGCCTGCGATTTCTCCGACGCCAGCGGCATGCTGCTGCTGGACGTGAAAAACCGGCGCTGGTCCCAGGAGATGCTGGATATCTGCGGCATGGCTGAAAGTCAGATGCCCCGGCTTTTCGAGAGCTACCAGGTCATCGGCACGGTGAAGCCAGACGTGGCAAAAGAATTAGGTCTCCCCGAAAACGTGCAGGTGGTTGCCGGGGCCGGAGACAATGCCGCCGCGGCTGTGGGCACCGGCGTGGTGGGCGAGGGCGGCTGCAACATCTCCCTGGGCACCAGCGGCACCCTGTTCATCTCCTCCGAAACCTTCGGCGTGGACCCCCACAACGCTCTGCACGCCTTCTGCCACGCGGATGGGGGCTGGCATCTCATGGGCTGCATGCTCTCCGCCGCCTCCTGCAACAAGTGGTTCTGCGAGGACATCCTGAACACCTCAAACTACGCCGCCGAGCAGGCGGGCATCACGGAAGATAAATTAGGAAACAACCGGGTGTTCTTCCTGCCCTACCTCATGGGCGAGCGGAGCCCCATCAACGACGTGGACGCCCGGGGCTGCTTCATCGGCATGAGCATGGATACGAGCCGGAGCGACCTGGTCCAGGCGGTGCTGGAAGGCGTTGCCTTCGCCCTGCGGGACAGCTTCGAGGTGGCCAGGAGTTTGGGCGTTTCCATCGAGCGCTCCTTCCTCTGCGGCGGCGGGGCCAAGTCCCCCCTGTGGCGGACCATTCTCTCGAACGTTCTGAACGTCCCTCTGGACGTCCCTCAGACGGAGGAGGGCCCGGGCTACGGGGCCGCCATGCTGGCCATGGTGGGCACCGGGGCCTATGGGAGCGTGCAGTCCTGCGCCGACGCCCTCTGCCGCGTGCGGGAGACAGTGGCGCCTGATCCCAACCTTGCCGCCCGGTATGAAGCCCAGTATCGGAAGTTCCAGCGGATCTATCCCGCATTGAAGGACCTGTTTCAAGAGATCAAATAAAGGAGATATGCCATGAAAGAGATTTTTGAAAACATCTCGGTCATCCCCTACGAGGGGCCCCAGAGCAAGAACCCCCTGGCGTTCAAGTTCTACGACGCGGATCGGATCGTCATGGGCAAAAAGATGAGCGAGCATCTGCCCTTCGCCATGGCCTGGTGGCACAACCTGTGCGCCGGAGGCACGGATATGTTCGGCCGGGACACGGCGGACAAGGCCTTTGGGGCCGAGAAGGGCACCATGGCCCACGCCAGGGCCAAGGTGGACGCGGGCTTCGAATTTATGAAGAAGCTGGGAGTCAAGTATTTCTGCTTCCATGACGTGGACCTGGTCCCCGAGGCGGACGATATCAAGGAGACCAATAGGCGCCTGGACGAGATCAGCGACTACATCCTGGAGAAGATGCAGGGCACCGACATCAAGTGTCTTTGGGGCACAGCCAACATGTTCGGCAACCCCCGCTTCATGAACGGCGCGGGCAGCTCCAACAGCGCGGATGTGTTCTGCTTCGCCGCGGCCCAGGTGAAGAAGGCTCTGGATCTGACCGTAAAGCTGGGCGGCCGGGGGTATGTGTTCTGGGGCGGCCGCGAGGGCTATGAGACCCTTCTCAACACCGACGTGAAGTTCGAGCAGGAGAACATCGCCAAGCTCATGCATATGGCCGTGGACTACGGCCGGAGCATCGGCTTCACCGGCGACTTCTACATCGAGCCCAAGCCCAAGGAGCCCATGAAGCATCAGTACGACTTCGACGCCGCCACAGCTATCGGCTTCCTCCGGCAGTACGGCCTCGACAAGGATTTCAAGATGAACATCGAAGCGAACCACGCCACCCTGGCGGGCCACACCTTCCAGCACGACCTCAGGATCAGCGCCATCAACGGGATGCTGGGCAGCATCGACGCCAACCAGGGCGACCTGCTCCTCGGCTGGGACACCGACGAGTTCCCCTTCAACGTCTACGAGGCCACCATGTGCATGTACGAGGTCCTGAAGGCCGGCGGCCTCACCGGCGGCTTCAACTTCGACGCCAAGACCCGCCGTCCCTCCTACACCCTGGAGGACATGGCCCACGCCTACATCCTGGGCATGGACACCTTCGCCCTGGGCCTTCTCAAGGCCGCGGCGATCATCGAGGACGGTCGCATCGACGCCTTCGTGAAGGACCGCTACGCCTCCTACACCACCGGCATCGGGGCGAAGATCCGCTCCGGCAACACCACTCTCCAGGAGCTGGCCGCCTACGCCGACAGCCTTGGCGCCCCCGAGCTTCCTGGTTCCGGGCGGCAGGAATACCTCGAGAGCATCGTCAACCAGATCCTGTTCAGCTGATCCCAGACGATCATATTCTGGCAGCCTGCCTCGCCGCAGGCTGCCTTTTACTGTATCCGCAGGGAGATCGGCAGCCAGAGTATTGTCAATGCCGGACGGACATTGTATACTTCTATACTGTGGACAAAGGTTGTTTTGGAGGGGAACATGGATTATTCGAGCTTGCAGAACGGCAGCGACATCCGGGGCGTGGCCATGGAGGGCGTCCCCGGCCAGAGCGTGAACCTAACGGAGCAGGCCTGCCGGGACATCGGCCGGGGCTTTGCCCTGTGGCTGCGGGCGCGGCTGGGGAAGGATCAGCTGCGGGTGGCTGTGGGCCGGGATTCCCGGCTCACCGGCCCGGCCATGGCCCGGTGGATGGGCGAGGCCCTGGCGGCGGAAGGCGTGGCGGTGACGGATATGGGCATGGCCTCCACCCC
>LXOW01338082.1_pt2 | contig 11309 bp, 14 predicted proteins | sample 1368591 | NCBI WGS metagenome assembly LXOW01 (sample SAMN04884650, study PRJNA319009) | bovine gut metagenome | isolation source: Cow rumen | host: Bos taurus | place: Italy: Legnaro (PD) | collected 2014-07-09
ATATCCTGATCATCACCAACCGCGGGAAAGGAATTATCGAAGATCATTTTGATCATTCCGTCGAATTGGAAGCCATGCTTGAAAAACGCGGAAACACCGCCATGCTTCAAACATTGGATGATCTTGCCAATTTGGCAAACATCTATTATCTCCGCCAAAAGGTCACACGCGGTCTTGGCGACGCGGTTTTGCGCGCCAAAGAATTTGTGGGCGACGAACCGTTTGCAGTACTTTACGGCGATGACGTTATCATCGGAGAGGTGCCGGCGATCGGTGAACTCTGCGAAGCGTATGACAAATACGGAAAAAGCGTTGTCGGCATCAAGGAAGTCAGTGACGAACTGATCGTCAAATACAGTTCTCTAAAAGCCGAACCTTTGGAGGGTATTCACTACGCCGTCAGTGATATGATCGAAAAACCGAGCCTCGCCACAAAGTTTTCCAATTACTCGATTTTAGGCCGCTGTGTGCTGGATAGCAGAATTTTTGATATTTTGGAGAATACGCCTTTGGGTGTCGGCGGTGAATTGCAGTTGACAGACGCCATGCGTGTGCTTGCTGTTCAGGAAGGTATGATCGGGGTGAATTTCAGCGGGATCCGGTATGATATGGGAAACAAATTCGGGATTTTAAAAGCCAACATTGAAGTCGGTCTTTCCCATCCAGAAATCGCAGATACTTTAAAGGAATACATCAAGGAATTAGCGAAAACTCTATGAGTTATACTTCCCTGTTTCTGGATCTTGACAACACCCTGCTTGATTTTCAAAAAGCCGAAAAACAAGCGATTTTATTGGTTTTGGCTCAGAACAGACTTCCGGCCAATGAGGAAATTGCGGCGTTGTACTCAGAGATCAACCGTTCTTTTTGGGAGCGTTTTGAGCGAGGCGAGATTCCGAAAACCGCCATTTTTACCGGCCGTTTTGAAACCCTGCTTGCGGCGCTCCACGCTTCCGGCGATGTGGAAGCCATTTCGAAACAATACTGTCAGTATTTGTCGGATGGATTTTTCACCGTAGACGGTGCGATTTCTGTGCTTACCGCACTCAAAGAAAAAGGATACCTGTTGTACGCCACCACCAACGGACTTTCCGCCACGCAGTATAAGCGTATCGACGGCTCGGGGTTGCGGCCCTATTTTGACGGGATCTTTGTTTCCGAGGACGCCAACGCACAAAAGCCGCAGAAGGAGTATTTTGAGTATGTGATTGCCCATATCCCGGAACNNTATCCCGGAACAGGATCGCCGCCGTATCCTCATTATCGGAGACAGTCAAAGTTCCGATATTTTAGGCGGCATCAACGCCGGGATCGACACTTGCTGGTATAATCCGCACGCACTTCCCGCACGATGGAAGGCAACCTATGAAATCCGTTCGCTGTTGGAATTACCGGATCTCTTATGAGCGGATGAACAGCAAGAAAATCCTTGACTTTTGAAAGTAAGAATGTTAAGATAATTTTTGTAAAAACGCGATGACAAAGAAAAGTAAGCATCCATTCGCTGACAGAGAATTTCCGTCACGGCTGAAAGCGGAATAAGATGAATGTTTGCTGAAGTTCCCTTTCGAGCGGTGTCGCTGAACCCAAAAGTAGGCGGCAACGGCAGACTCCGTTATCGGTCGCGAGAGTGTTTGCTCTTTGGGCAAAAAATACGGGTGGTACCGCGAAGAATGTTACTTCGTCCTGTTGTGGGGCGAAGTATTTTAATTTGGAGGGAAATGACATGAAAGAGAAAATCGAAGCACTGAAAGCGGCGGCAAAAAGTGCCCTTACCGCCTCGGTCAGTGAAAGCGAAATCGAAGAATTGCGGGTCAAATATTTAGGGAAAAAAGGCGAATTGACCGCGCTGTTAAAGCAAATGGGTTCTTTAGCGCCCGAGGAACGCCCCGTAATGGGTCAGTTGGTCAATGAGGCAAAACAAAAATTAGAGACCCTTATTGCCGAAAAAAAGGCGGAAATGAAGGAAAAAGCCACCGAACTCAAATTAAAAAGTGAAAAAATTGATATTACCATGCCGGCTAAAAAACTGCAAATCGGCGGTTTACATCCCCTGAACATCGTCACCAACGATATGATCGACATTTTCCAATCCATGGGATTTGATGTGGTCGACGGCCCGGAAGTGGAAACCGACCATTATAATTTCGAATGCTTAAATGTTCCGGCCGATCATCCCGCCCGTGATATGCAGGACACCTTTTATCTGGCCGAGAATCTGTTGTTGCGTACCCAAACTTCCGCCGCGCAGATCCGCACCATGGAAACCCGCAAACCGCCCATTCGCGTAATTTGCCCCGGTCGTGTTTTCCGTGCTGATGAAGTGGACGCGACCCATTCCCCGGTCTTCCATCAGTTGGAAGGGTTAGTGGTTGACCGCGGCGTGACCATGTGCGACTTAAAAGGGGTTTTGGAACAGTTTGCCAGGGAGATTTACGGCAGTGACACCCATGTGCGTTTCCGTCCTTCCTTCTTCCCTTTCACCGAACCCTCCGTCGAAGTCGATGTCACTTGCAGTGAATGCGGCGGAAAAGGCTGTCGGGTCTGTAAAGGTGAAGGCTGGATCGAGATATTAGGTGCCGGCATGGTTCACCCCAACGTTTTGCGTTGCTGCGGCATCGACCCCGATGAATACAGCGGTTTTGCTTTCGGGATCGGCATTGACCGGATCACCACTACCCGCTATAAGATCAGCGACATTCGCCTGCTCTTTGAAAACGACAAGCGGTTTTTAGAGCAGTTTTAAGGGGGAATCATCATGAAAATTTCAATCAATCATTTGCAATCCTATGTGGAAATCAACGTCCCCGCCGAAGAACTCTGTGAACGGATGATCATGGCGGGTTTTGAAGTCGAAAGCATTGAAAAACAGGGTGAAAATATTCAAAATGTCGTTGTGGGAAAAATCCTTTCCATCACGCCGCATGAAAACAGCGATCACCTGCAAATCTGCCAAATGGATGTGGGCACCGGCGAACCGGTACAAATCGTGACCGGCGCGCAAAACATTCACGAAAACGACTATGTCCCCTCCGCTTTGCATGACAGTTATCTGCCCAACGGCGCGCATATCGTATCCGGAAAACTGCGCGGCGTCGACTCGCACGGTATGTTGTGCTCAGGTGAAGAACTGGGCTTGACCGACGATGATTACGAAGGTGCTTCGGTAAACGGCATTTTGATCCTCAAAGGCGAACAGACACCCGGTACGGACATCTGTGAAGTCTTAGGGTTAAACGACATCATCATTGATTTTAAAATCACCGCCAACCGCCCCGATTGCAACTGCTTTTTGGGAGTTGCCAAGGAGATTTCCGTTGTGCTCAATACTGCGTTTTCCGCCCCAAAACCCACTTATAAAACAGTCGGCGGAAACTTTGATGACTGTATGCGAGTGGAAGTACAAAACTTCGATCTCTGTCCGCGCTACATGGGAAAAGTCGTCAAAAATCTTCGAATCAAGGAATCGCCCGACTGGATGAAAAAAGCCATTGTCGCCGCGGGAATGCGCCCGATCAACAACATTGTCGACATCACCAATTTTGTCATGTTGGAAACCGGGCAGCCCATGCACGCGTTCAATTATAATGATATCGCCGATCATCGGATCATTGTCCGTAACGCCGCACCGGGTGAAAGCATGACCACGCTGGACGGCAATCATTACGATTTAACGCCTGATATGCTGGTCATCGCGGACGGCGAACGTCCTTCCTGCCTTGCCGGTATCATGGGCGGCAAAGAAAGTGAAATTGAAGCGGACACAACGGATCTCTTTTTAGAATCCGCAAAATTCCGCCGCGATAACATTCGTCACACCGGCCGTGCTTTGGGGATCCGTACCGAGGCGAGCGGTCGCTTTGAACGCGGTGTCGACATCAACAATGTCGCTTATGCCATGGATCGCGCTTTACAGTTGATCGACGAACTTGACGCCGGTGATATCATTGACGGCGGTGCCGATTGTCATTGCGGTCTGCCGGAGGAGCGCGTGATCGCTGTGACGACCGACCAAATTACCGGATTACTCGGTGTGGAAATCCCCGATGAAACCATTGTTTCGATCCTGAACCGGTTAGAACTTCCCACCGTTTTGGAGGGCAAAACTCTGACCTGCCGCGTCCCCTCAATTCGTGACGATGTGGAAGGGAGAGCCGATCTCGCGGAAGAAGTCATGCGGATTTACGGCTATGATCATATCGTCGGCAAACCCATGCGCGGTGATGTTGTGCGCGGCAAAAAATTGCCCGAACGCATCAAAACCGACGCGATCAAATCCTTGCTTTGCAGTGCGGGCGCGCGTGAGATCGCTACCTATTCCTTTATTTCCTCTTCGGCGATTTCTACCCTCCGGCTTGATGAAAACGATCCACGCTGTGGTCAGATTCGGATCCTCAATCCGCTTGGCGATGAGTATTCTGTTTTGCGCACACAACTGACTACTTCCATGCTCACGGTGTTGGCGACCAACTACAACCGCAAGATCACTGACGGTCGCTTCTTCGAAATCAGCAAACGCTTTGTTGCGGAAAGTTTGCCGGTTGCCGGTCAGCCGGAAGAACTGCCCACGCTGTCGATTGGTATTTACGGCAAAGAGGAAGATTTCTTTACTTTAAAAGGACTTGTTGAAGGCGTTCTTCGCCTTTGCGGCGCGCATATTGAGATCGAACCAGGAAATGAGCCCTATCTCCATCCCGGCCGTCAAGCCGTGATGAAGGGCAACAACATCCCCGTTGCGGTGCTCGGCGAAGTCCACCCTGCTGTTTCTGCCGCCTATGGCATTGACACCAGAGTGTATGTCGCCGAGATCAAATTGGATATCCTTTTGAATCTGCGCAAGCGGAAAACCCTCTTCAAACCGTTGCCGAAATTTCCGGCTGTTGAACGCGATTTCGCCATGCTTTGCGATCGCACTTTACCGGTCGGCGTTTTGGAAAAGGCAATTTCAAACGGCGCCGGTCGCCTGCTTGAAAAAATCGAACTCTTTGACGTTTACGAAGGCTCTCAGATCCCCGAAGGCAAAAAGAGCGTGGCATACAGCGTCTGGCTCCGTGCGGCAGACCGCACTTTAACCGATAAGGAAATCGAAGCCGCCACCGACGCCATCATTCGCAAATTGGAGGCCGCCGGTGCGCAACTGCGTCAGTAAATTCAAGCAAAGCAAAAATAATCCTTGAAATTTTCATAAAATTGCGTTAAAATAATGATAATAACATGTAGAGGTGTATCGGATGAACGACAAAACCATGACTTTTTCCATCGGCGATCAAACCGAACAGGAAATCAGAAATATTCTTACCTGTGTCTATGATGCCTTAAAAGAAAAAGGTTACAATCCCATCAACCAGATCGTGGGGTATATTCTGTCGGAAGATCCGACCTATATCACCACCCATCAAAATGCACGAAATTTGATTCGCAGGATCGACCGGGACACCCTTTTGCAATCGCTGGTGCGCTATTATTTAAGCGCATAATTTGCCCTTGAGTTTTGGAGAAAGGCAACGAATGTTGACTTTCTCCGTTTTTTTCTTTTCTCCGTAAATTTTACCTTGCTAATTTTTGTATTTTCTGCTATAATTATGATAATTGGTGAAATTTTGGCTTTATGACTTAAAATTCCATCCCGACCCTTTAAAGGAGGTGCAACTAATGCCGAATTTTGCGATCTTAACTGCCGAAAATGCCATTCGTGAAATACCAAACTGGTTTGCCGTTTGCATGGGAATCGGCACCGTTTTTGTAGGGCTGATTTGTATCATTATTCTCTGCTCGATCATGGGTGCGATTTTTCGTGATAAAAAATCCACTCAAAAACCGCCGGTCACTTCTGATCTCCCTTTGCCGGCCGAAAACCGGCGCGAGATCCTCGCTGCCGTATGTGCGGCCGCTGCGGAAGACATGGGAACTGATCCTTCCGCTCTACGTATTCTTTCCTTTAAAAAACTTTAATATTCTGAAATAGAGGTTGCTATCATGAAAAAGTATAAAGTTACGGTCAACGGTACCGCCTATGAAATCACTCTGGAGGAAATCGACGCCTCTTCTGCCGCACCGGCAGCCGCCGCCCCCGCCCCCGCGCAAAATGCTTCTGCTGACGGAAAATCGGTCAACAGCCCGATGCCCGGAACCATTCTTGCTATCAATGTAACGGGTGGCCAGCAGGTCAGAAAAGGAGACGTGCTGATGGTTTTGGAAGCCATGAAGATGGAAAACGAAATTATGTCTCCATGCGACGGAAAAATCGCTTCGATCCAGGTTACAAAAGGTTCCTCAGTGGAAAGCGGAACTGTTCTTTGCACCATTGCTTGACCGGGTGACTTGGTATGTTGGATAAATTACTTGAATTTGCGAAAGGTACCGGTTTTTACCTGCTTTTCGGTCAGTTACGGGACAACTGGGGTTCCCTGGTGATGATTTTAGTTTCCCTGTTTCTTCTTTGGCTGGGGATCAAAAAGAAATTTGAACCGCTTTTGCTCATCGGGATCGCCTTCGGCATGCTACTTACCAATTTGACCGCCTTCACCCCAAATGACGCCATGTATCATACCGATCTTTGGGCGGAGTTTATGGATAGTGGAAGTGCTTATTACCATTCCTACGGACATATCATGTCAAACGGCGGTTTGTTGGATGTTTTGTATATCGGCGTTAAAACCTGTCTGTATCCCTGTTTGATATTTGTCGGGATCGGAGCAATGACCGATTTTGAACCGCTGATCGCCAACCCAAAATCTCTTCTGTTGGGGGCGGCGGCACAAGTAGGTATTTTTATCACCTTCTTGAGTTGTATCTACATGAATTTCGAGCAACCGGCGGCCGCTTCGATCGGTATTATCGGCGGCGCGGACGGTCCGACCGCGATTTACACCACCTCAAAACTGTACCCGAATCTGCTTGGTCCGATCGCGGTAGCGGCATATTCGTATATGGCGCTTGTTCCTGTGATCCAACCGCCGATCATGAAATTACTGACCACCAAAAAAGAGCGCGCGATCGCGATGAAACCCTTGCGCCGCGTCTCCAAGACGGAAAAGATCATCTTCCCGATCGCTGTTACCATTTTTGTGGCGCTTTTGGTTCCCTCTGCCGCTCCACTGATCGGATGCCTGATGCTGGGCAACTTGTGGAAAGAATCCGGCGTGGCAGAACGGCTTTGTAAGACCGCGCAAAACGAACTCATGAACATTGTCACCATCTTCTTAGGCATTTCGGTTGGCGCGACCGCCACCGCACAGGCCTTCTTGAATGTGGCTACGCTGAAAATCATGTGTATGGGTATCATCGCCTTCTCGCTCGGTACCGCCAGTGGTGTCATCCTTGCTAAGATCATGAACCTCTTCACCAAAAACAAGATCAATCCGCTGATCGGGTCAGCCGGTGTTTCGGCGGTTCCGATGGCGGCGCGTGTATCGCAAAGTGTCGGGCAAAAAGAGAATCCCTCCAACTTCTTGCTCATGCATGCGATGGGTCCGAACGTGGCCGGCGTGATCGGTTCCGCGATTGCCGCGGGTGTCTTGATCACCTTGTTTGCATAAACTCTGTCGGGAGGATAGAATATGGAAAACAAACCGCTTTATATAACCGATACCATTTTGCGTGATGCGCACCAGTCACAAGCCGCCACCAGAATGAGAATAGATGATATGCTCCCCGCGTTGGAACGATTGGATCAAATCGGCTATTGGTCGCTCGAATGTTGGGGTGGCGCTACCTTTGACGCCTGCATGCGCTTTTTGAATGAAGATCCGTGGGAACGCCTGCGCACCCTCAAAAAGCATATGCCCAACACCAAACTGCAAATGCTGTTCCGCGGGCAAAACATTTTAGGGTATAAACATTATGCCGACGATGTTGTCGATGCTTTTGTTGCAAAATCCATTGAAAACGGTATTGATGTCATTCGTATTTTTGATGCGCTGAATGATCCGCGCAATTTAGAACAAGCCGTAAATAGTTGTAAAAAATACGGCGGCATTTGCGAAACGGCGATGAGTTACACCGTCAGCCCTGTGCATGACGAAGAATATTTCGTCAATCTTGCCAAACGACTTGAAAGCATGGGCGCCGATGTGATCTGCATCAAAGATATGGCAAACCTGCTCCTGCCGTTTGACGCCTATTCCCTCATCAAAAAACTGAAAGAGAATGTGCGTGTACCGATCCACCTGCATACCCACAACACCACCGGAACGGGCGACATGACTTATCTGATGGCGGCTCAGGCCGGTGTCGATATCGTGGACTGCGCCCTTTCCCCCTTTGCAAACGGTACTTCCAACCCCTCTACCGAAGCGCTGGTTGCCACATTGAAGGGCACCGAACGGGATACCGGGCTCGATTTATCGAAACTGGCGGAGGTTGCCGCGCATTTTCGAGAGGTTGCGGATCGTATGAAAGCCGAAGGAACACTGGATCCGAAAGTCTTGAATGTCGATACCAAGACCCTGCTTTATCAAGTGCCGGGCGGTATGCTTTCTAATCTGATTTCTCAGTTAAAGCAAGCCGGCAAAGAGGATCAGTATTATGATGTGCTCGCAGAAGTACCGCGTGTCCGTAAAGACTTCGGTTACCCGCCGCTGGTGACCCCGACCAGTCAAATCGTCGGGACGCAAGCCGTGATGAATGTCATCGCTGGCGAACGGTATAAAATGGTTCCCAAAGAATCCAAAGCCATGCTTCGCGGCGAATACGGCGCTCTACCGGCGCCGGTCAATGAAGAAGTGCGTAAGAAAGCGATCGGCAATGACCAAGTCATCACCTGCCGTCCTGCCGATTTGTTAGAGCCGGAATTGGAGCATTACGCTGCAGAAATGAAAGAGAAAGGGATCGGTTCTTCACCCGAAGACGTTTTGAGTTACGCCCTTTTCCCGCAGGTTGCTGAAAAGTTTTTTGCCGTGCGTGATCGGGCGAAAGCCGAACCGAAGGACGACAACGCCGTCCGCACCTTGATCGTTGAAGATCTTTCCGAATGAGATCCCCGCAGGAGAAGCACCCGCTTCTCCTGTTCCTTTTACGAAGGCAACGTGCAGAACAACACCAGCATTTCTTTCACTCTTTCGTAAACCGCACCGGTATCTTCAGGCGGAAGAGGATTTTTTCCAAGTCCCAGTTCAAACGTGAAGCCGGGGCGACGAAAAGTTTCGATGAACCAATCCTTAAATCCTCCTCCGACCGCAAGATCGCACGGCTCTTCCAACATGTAGCCGGAAGCGCGACAAAACGCTTCCGCCAGATACCGACCGCGAGCCGGCGTCTGATCGCCGTACCGCCAATAGATGACCTCTCCCTGAGTATGTAACGCCGCCACGCGTTCCATCGGCACACGGCGGCACAAATCGGCTATGGCCTTCGTTTCCGGCTCACTTTCGGGCGCGTATCCCCCGAATCTCGTCGCCCCCGGCACAAGAATCCCGGCAGTGCGCTCCTTTTCTCTCAATTTCTGCCAGCCGGCATTAAAATTGTGATTCAGATCCACCCCTCGAAGATTTGCGTTCCAATGCGTAAAATCACCTTGACATGCCCGGTTGATGATCGCTTTCCGTTCCCCTGTCGCCACCCCGCCGCACAGGGAGATTTCACACCCGTCCGGATTTACGCACGGCACCACCAGTAATGCGGTTTTATCAAGGCGCTCTTTGACAGGAATACCGCAGATGGTTTTATCATCGGTATATGCTCCTGCTAACTCTTCAAGCAACATCATGGATACCGTCGCTGTCAAATGCTCGCTCCCGTGAAACGCGGCAGTCAGCAGATCATGCTTTTTCCCTTTTCCCAGACGGTAAAGCGCGATCTCCTGACCGGCGCAACTCTGCCCGATTGCGGCTTTTTGTATGACCGGATAGCGTTTCATTAAGTGTTCCATGGCGTTTTTTCGCTCTTGCGAACGATATGCCACTGATTGTATGATCTTCTCCATTGTTTGTCCCTCCTATTCTCATTTTATTAAGAAAAGGTGTTATTCATGAATGTGATCGAAAAAACATTGTCGTCCGAACTGCTCTATAACGGGAGAATCATTCGCTTGCGACGTGATCAGGCGCTCCTTCCCAACGGCGATACCGCCCTGCGGGAAGTGATCGAACATAACGGCGGCGTCTGTATCGCGGCGTTGACCGATGCGGATGNNGACCGATGCGGATGAATTGTTATTCGTCAAGCAGTACCGCTATCCATACCACGAAATCGTCACGGAAATTCCCGCCGGCAAACGCGATCGTGCCGATGAGGACCCTCTTGCGTGCGGCAAACGGGAACTGAAAGAAGAAACCGGTGCGACCGCCGAAAACTGGGTATCGCTTGGTAAATTATATCCCTCACCCGGCTACTGTGGCGAAATCATTTGGCTCTACGCCGCTACCGGACTAAAATTCGGTGAACAGCAACTGGATGAAGATGAATTCTTAAACGTGTTAAGAATTCCGCTGAACACAGCGGTTCAGATGGTATTAGACGGTGAGATCACCGATGCTAAAACACAGGCGGCGGTTCTTAAGGTTAAACTGCTTCGCGACCGGAACGTGCTGTAAAGACGGGAATAGACAGTTGCCTATGATATATTCCTTGTAGATAATTCTTGACTTCACCCGCAAATTCGAGTATACTCTTTAATAGAAATATCAGGAGGGAAAACCATGGATAATCGAAAAATCCAACTTCATCACGTTGATTTTGATGCCTTTATCAAAGCCATTGACGATTGCAAAGGCGACGTATATCTGGAAACCAAGGACGGCGATGTTTTGAACCTGAAATCAAAACTCTGCCAAATGATCGGACTCAGCACGATCCTGAACCATTCCGAAGTGACGGAGGCAACTTTACGCTGTTCCAATCCCGAAGATGAAACCATGCTGTTTCGCTTTAATCTTTACGGCGAAATGCCGGATTAGTCTAAAGGAGTAGAACATGGCGGAAAAATCATTTTTGACATATAAAGATAAACCTTTGGTTCGTTGCGGCAACGAAATTTACTACGGCGACATGTCAGAACCGTTCGTTGTGAAATTCACCATCCTTTCCACCAAACAACAAGGGGAAAATCAATTACCGGATCGTGTGGAAGTAACATTGCTGAAAAGCGACACCCAACTGCCGGATAAAGACCGCGTTGTCAAAGAAACCGTAAAAGATTCCTTGTTTGATGCACTGGATTTTGGCTTTGTATGGCTTGAACGCGCTCTGAAGAGTTAACACGTTTGTAAAATAGCAGCACATTTGCCATTTGGCAGATGTGCTGCTTTTCTATATAATGTCTGCTGAACAAATCAAAAAGCCCGCAATATCAACGGTTGGAGGTCTTTTTG
>LXOW01207007.1_pt1 | contig 11303 bp, 10 predicted proteins | sample 1368591 | NCBI WGS metagenome assembly LXOW01 (sample SAMN04884650, study PRJNA319009) | bovine gut metagenome | isolation source: Cow rumen | host: Bos taurus | place: Italy: Legnaro (PD) | collected 2014-07-09
GTTATTGATTTCTTCCTCTGTCAAATCAAGAGAATGCAAAATAAAGGATTCCATAACGGGATCGGGTTTCAGTTCGCTGATCTTGATCTTGGGTTCCGGTTCAGGGCAGGCGGCGGCTTCCAGGGTTTCCACCGCAAAGCGGTTGAAAGACATGTGGCGCCTGCGGGCAGCCAGGCTGATGGCTTCATAGGTCTCGCGTGGCATCCGGAGGATGGCCTGGACCCGGTTTTCTTGGGATGTGACTTTCATGGTTGTTTTCTTCGTCTGGATGCAAAGATACAACAATTATGATATCATGCAAATATAATGATATCATTATTGTAATGAGATTCCGGATCGGGTCCGGCATGACATTGACGGGGGCATCTTATTTGTTAAAGTCATAACATTTTTGTATATTTGAAAGTTATGATGAAAAGATTCTATCTCATATTGGCAGTGGTGTCTGCGACGCTGCTGCTGACGGCGTGCCCGCATGTGGATCCCGATGATCCGGACGGCCCGGTCCCTCCGGTTACCCCCGATGACTCCTGGCGGAACCAGGCCTCGAAGGAGAAACTCTCCGGCATCACTTACCAACTGAATGTATACAGTTTCGCCGACAGCGACGGCGACGGCTGGGGCGATATCCGCGGCATTACCCAGCACCTCGACTACCTCGACAGCATCGGCGCCACGGCGCTCTGGCTCTCGCCCATCCACGAGGCGATGTCGTATCACGGCTATAATGTGAACGATTATTATTCCGTGAGTTCGAAACTGGGTACCGAAGAGGACTTGCGAGATCTGATTTCCAAAGCGAAAGCCCGGAATATCGGCATTTATCTCGATTTCGTGCTCAACCATTCCGGCAAGGACAACGACTGGTTCAAGCTGGCCCTGGCCGATCCTTCCAGCAAGTATCACGATTACTATGTGTTCTCCGGCACGACGGGCGAATCCATTACCGGCGGGATGGGCAGTTGGTACTCCGCTTCCAGTGGCGATATCGGTTACAAAGGCTTGTTGCATTTCAAGCTCGATGTATCGAATGCTTCCCAACCTAAACTGACCATCACGCAGGCGACCGGAAGCGCGCAGAGCGGGAACACGGATACGTCGGTCAAGTGGTTCATCTACGATAACAACGCCATCCGGATGTACAAGACCGGGGACAATACCTACGAAATCACGCTCTCCATCAACAACGACTGGGGTGTCCTGGTCAAGGATGACGCCACGCAGTGGGGGGACCACAAGTGGGGTGCCGGTGCGAACGATATGCTGGTTGAATTCGGCAAGCCCAAGACCTTGATCAAGGGTGAAACGGCCAAGGACCTCATCTTCGGTGGCTCCTCCACGCAGTATTACGCCAGTTTCGACGCATCGATGCCCGACCTGTATTATGGCCCGTATGCCAAGGCGTCCGAATCGGAGACCTTCAAGGACCTGGCCGCAGCAGCCGACAAGTGGATCGACATGGGCGTGGCAGGCCTGCGCCTCGACGCCGTGATCTGGATATACCAGAACAATACCGCGGCCAACGTTTCTTTCCTCAAGCAATGGTACGACCGCTGCAATTCGACTTGGAAGGCCCATGGCGGCAAGGGCGACTTTTACATGGTGGCCGAAGCCTGGTGTGACAACGTTGAGAATATGGCGCCGTATTACGAAGCCATGCCTTCCAACTTCAATTTCTGGTATTGGTATACGCTCAAGGACCGCATTAACAAAGGCAAAGGCGACGATTTCGCGCAGACAGTTCTCTATTTTCAAAATCTATTTCGGAAATACCGTTCTGATTTCATCGATGCCATCAAGCTGACCAATCACGACGAGGACCGTGCCGCCAACGACCTGGGCCGCGATGTGGCCAAGGAGAAGCTGGCGGCCGCCGTGCTGTTGACTTCGCCCGGCAAGCCCTATATCTACCAGGGTGAAGAACTGGGTTACTGGGGCAACAAGGGCAAGGGCGACGAGTACGTCCGTGCGCCTATCAAGTGGACGCGTGGCGGTTCTGTGCCTTCCGCCGCGCTCAACGGCAAGGTGGACAACGCGATGCTCAGCGCTGACATTTCCGTAGAGAATCAGGAACAGAATAACGCTTCGGTGCTGCGGGTCTACCGCAATTTTGCAAAGGCGCGCAATGGCTGGAAGGCCCTGGCACAGGGACAAATGGTGTTGCTCTCCAGTTCAAATTCTTCCGTGGCGATGTGGAAGATGAGCCATGAGGGGCAGTCGGTCCTGGTGATCCACAACTTCGGGGCCGGCGCCCCGGTGCTGCAGCTCAGCAACTACAAGACCGACAAGTTGATCGTCTCGAATGGTACGGTGACGGTCTCGAACGGGACTGTGTCGCTGGGGGCGTATGCTTCTGCGGTATTTTTGCAATAAACCAGATATTATGCGTAAAGCGATTCTTTTCTTAACGATACTTTTGGCGGCGGGGTGTGGCCACGTGAAGGTGGCACCGGCGCCGCTGTTCGACAGCGCGCCGCTGGCGAGTCCCTGCCTGCTGGAGCAGGACACCAATGTCGTGATCCTGCGCGACTATTTCCCGACCCTTCCATCGATGGATACACTCGAAATCCCGACGACCGTGTCGGATCCCTGGCTCCGCTATCTGGAGATCACCGCACTGGACCAAAAAGCCGCATTGGTGCTCAAGAACCGACTGCCTGAAAAACTCGCGAGCGCTGATCCGGCCAAGGCTCCGTTCATCACCACGGCTCCTGTGCCCGGAAAAGACGACAAGTTCTATATCCTGATCGAGAATCAAGCCGACGACGTGCAGGTGCTCTGGCAGAACACCCTGCTTGACAAAGAGCACGGCATCCGCGTGATCGACCGTAGCAAGCTCGAGATTACCGTACCGCGGAACGCGCGCAAGCTGGAGCGCTCCTTCATCCGCGCCTACGCCGCCAACGCCTACGGCATCGGCAACGACATCCTCGTGCCACTCCAATACGGCAAGGTCGTGCGCGGCACCGAAGAGCTCAAGCGCACCGACAAGCATGCGCAGGTGCTTTATTCCCTGATGATCGACCGCTTCGTGAACGGCCGCAAAGACAATGACATGCCGCTTAACTCGCCGCTCGTGAATCCGAAAGTGGACTATTGGGGCGGTGACCTTGTCGGCGTGACGAAGACCCTGGAGAGCGGCTATTTCGACAAGCTGGGCGTGACCACCATCTGGCTGTCGCCCATCACCCAGAACCCCTTCACCGCCTGGGGCCAGATCCACGATCCCGAAACGAAGTTCAGCGGCTATCACGGCTACTGGCCGTACTACGCCACGGCCGTGGACGTGCGCTACGGCACAGAAGAGGAGCTCCGCGAGCTGCTCGACAAGGCGCATGCCGACAACAAGAACGTGATCCTCGACTACGTGTCGAACCATATGCATATCCAGAGCCCTACGTTGACCGCGCATCCCGACTGGACCACGCCCTCCGATACGCCGGACGGCCGTCCGAACCGTCAGCTCTACGACGAATTCCGCCTGACCACCTGGTTTGACGACCATATCCCCACGCTCGACCTGGAGCGGGCTGACATCTGCGCGCAGCTCACCGACTCTGCGCTGTACTGGGTGCAGCACTTCGATTTCGACGGCTTCCGCCACGATGCCACCAAGCACGTGCCCGAGCAGTACTGGCGCATGCTCACGCGCAAGCTCCTCGACAGCCTCCCCGGCCGTACCTTCTACCAGATCGGCGAGACCTACGGCTCGACTTCGCTCATCAACTCGTATGTGAAGCCCGGCATGCAGGACGCGCAGTTCGACTTCAACGTCTATGACACCTTCACCTGGGCAACGACCGACAAGGAGAAGGGTTCCTTCGAGGGCCTTTCGAACCGCATCGCAGAAGACCTTTCGGTCTACGGCTCGCACCACCTGATGGGCAATATCACCGGCAACCACGACCGCCCGCGCTACATCTGCAAGGTCACCGGCGACGTGCGCCCGGGCGAGGACGACAAGCTGGCAGGCTGGCACCGCGACATCAAAGTGACCGACCCCATCGGCTACGATTACCTGAAGATGCTCCACGCGATGAACTTCACGATTCCGGGCATCCCCTGCATCTATTACGGCGACGAATTCGGCCAGCCCGGCGCCAACGACCCGGACAACCGCCGCTGGATGCAGTTCGACGGCCTGACCCCGGACGAACAGAAGACCCTCGAAGAGACGGAATTCCTGGCCCATCTGCACAACGCGTCGATGCCGCTGATCTATGGCGACTACAAGCTGCTGTACGCCGACAAGGACGTCATGGCCTATAGCCGCAGTTACATGGGCGAGACCGTGGTGGTCGTGCTCAACAAGGCCCGGGAACCCCGCAAGGTTGATCTCACCTTGCCGTGCGGTCTTACCTGTGACGGGCAGAACCAGCTGAGCGTGGAAGTCGCCCCGGTTTACTATGCAATCATCAAATAATCCGAACATATGAAAAAGATTCTGAGTTTCCTGCTCCTTCTCTTCTGCCTGGTGGCCTGCAAGAAGGCCGCTCCGGAGGGAAATGTGACCCATGTGATCCATCCTGAATGGGCGCAGCACGCCGTGATCTACCAGGTCAACGTGCGCCAGTTCTCGCCCGAGGGAACCTTTGCCGCCATTGAACCGCAACTCGACCGTCTCGCTGAAATGGGCGTTGACATCCTCTGGCTGATGCCCATCCATCCTATCGGTGTGGAAGGCCGTAAAGGCACGCTGGGCAGCTACTATGCCGTGCAGGACTATTGTGCCGTGAACCCCGAGTTCGGCACGCTGGAAGACTTCGATCACTTCCTGGCCGCCGCCCATGAGAAAGGCTTCAAAGTGATCCTCGACTGGGTGGCCAACCACACGGGCCGTGACCACGCCTGGACGCGCGAGCACCGCGACTGGTATCACCTCGACAAGGACGGCAACCTGGCCACGCAGTACGACTGGACCGACATCGCCCACCTCGATTATGTGAACCACCCCGAAGTTTATGACGCCATGGAGAGNNGACGATCTCTTCTTCCTGGCCGAGGCCGAGACGCCCGCCCTGCAGGTGAACGCGTTCGACGCCTATTATGCTTGGCAGCAGATGCACCTGTGGTATGATGTGGCCGCCGGCAAGAAGAACGCCGGGGACCTGGCCGACTTCTATGTAAACTACGCTGATGCGACCGGCATGCCGGCTGGCACCTGGGCCATGAACTTCATCTCCAACCACGATCAGAACTCCTGGACGGGCACAAACCTCGAAATGTTCGGTCCCATGCTCAAAGAGTTCACCGTGCTGACCTTCATGCTCCCGGGCATTCCGATGCTCTATAACGGCGACGAGGTCGGTCTGAACAAGCGGCTGGAATTCTTTGAGAAAGATCCGATCGACTGGAGCCGCGACCCGCTGGAGATGACCAAACTCTACAAGGAACTCATCGCCCTGCGCGACCTGCACGCCTGCCTCTGGGCCTTCCCGTGGGGCGGCACGATGGCCGTGCTGCCGACCGATCACCCTGAACAGGTGTTCGCGTTTGAGCGCGAAGAAGAAGGAGACATGTGCCTGGCCATGTTCAACTTCTCGGACGAGGTGGTGACCTTCAAGGTAGAGAATCACCTGGTGACGACCGACAGCGAATTCACGCTGCCGGCCCATGGCTATCATATTATTTTCAGCGTCGGCGACTGCTTCGGCGACTGCGATGAAAGCGAATTTGAAAATGAAGAATAAGATCCTGCTGCTGCTGGCAGCCCTGCTGTGTATGACGACGCTCCGGGCAGAGAAGATAGACAGGGTGGAACCGCCCTGCTGGTGGATTGGCATGGAGACAGATCTCCAGCTGATGATTCATGGCGACCGCATCGCCGGTTCGAAGGTGACGGTCGACGCCTCCGTCAAGGGCCTTTCGGTCGGCAAGGTGGTCGAGACCGACAATCCGAACTACCTCTTTGTGGAGGTGAAGATCGGCAACCGCCTGGAGCCCGGGTTCTATACGTTCAACATCTTGACCCCGGACGGCCGCCAGTTTGATTTCGATTATGAGATCCTCAAGCGACGCGAAGGCTCTGCCAAACGCGAGTCGTTTGGCCCGTCCGACGCCGTGTATCTGCTGATGCCCGACCGCTTCGCCAACGGTGACAAGAAGAACGATTCTTCGCCTGAGGCTGCCGAGAAAGCCAATCCGAAGAACCTGGGCGGTCGCCACGGCGGTGACATCCAGGGCATCATCGACCATCTCGACGACCTGGTGAGCCTGGGCGTGACCACCATCTGGCCCACGCCGCTGACTTTCGACAACGAGAAGGCCTATTCGTATCACGGCTATGCCTGCGCCGACTACTACCGCATCGACCCGCGCTATGGCACCAACACGCTCTATCAGTATTTCGTGGAGCAGGCCCACAACAAGGGCCTGAAGGTCATCATGGACATGGTGCCGAACCATTGCGGTACGGCGCACTGGTGGATGGAGGACCTGCCTTCCAAGACCTGGATCAACTATCCCGAGAACCTGGAGCGCGGAGGGGACAAACTCATCCGCACCAATGCCGCCATGTCGACGCACAACGACCCTCATGCCGCGGAAGTGGACAAGGAAAGCTGCGTGAAGGGCTGGTTTGACACCACGATGCCCGACATGAACCTGGCCGACCCGCTCGTGCGGCACTACCTCGAGCAGGTGGCGGTCTGGTGGGTTGAATTCGCCGACCTGGATGGCCTTCGCGTGGACACCTTCCCGTATTCCGACAAGGCCGGCATTGCCGCCTGGACGAAAGCCATCCGCAACGAGTACAAGAACCTCAACATCGTGGGAGAGGTCTGGTTCGGCGACGTGGCCTCCTGCGCTTATTGGGAAGGCGTCAAGCAGAAAGACGGCTACAACTCCCATCTGCCTTCGGTGATGGACTTCCCGCTGCTGTTCGCGACCCTGAGCGCCCTGACCGACGAGGGCACGTCCTGGGAACCGAGCATGCTTCGCATCTATAATTCCCTCGCGCTCGACCGCCTCTACGACGATCCTTCCGACATCCTGATCTTCCTCGGCAACCACGACACGGAGCGCCTGGCCCACGCGCTGGGCGGCGACACGCAGAAGATCAAAATGGCCTATGCGATGCTGGCCACCATGCGCGGCGTGCCGCAGCTCTACTACGGCGACGAGTACGGCCTGCAGAGTGCCGACGGCACGGTGGGCCACTCGCAGGAGCGCGTCGACATGCCCTGGAACAAGTTCACACGCCCGCAGATCGAACTGCGCAAGTATATTTCCGACCTCTTCACCTGGCGCAAGCGCTCGAAAGCCGTGGCAGAGGGTGATCTCATCCACTTCCGGCCCGATGCCGCCAACGTGTACGTGTATTTCCGGACTGTGAAAGGGGAGAGTGTGATGACCATTCTCAACGGCGGAGAGAAAGATTATGTGGTCGACTGGCCCCATTTCTCGGAAATAACCGCTAAATTTGCGCAGAAAGGCAAAAACATCATGACCGGCGATCGTTTCCGGCTCGGCGACAAGCTTGTCGTAGCTCCGGGCGAAGCCGCGATCCTGGAATTCAAATAAAATCAGATACAAGTGAAACCTACACTTTTAGTTCTGGCTGCCGGGATGGGATCCCGCTACGGCTCTCTCAAACAGATGGACGGTCTGGGCCCGTGTGGCGAGGCCATCATCGACTACTCGATCTACGACGCCATCCAGGCCGGTTTCGGCAAGGTGGTCTTTGTCATCCGTCACTCGTTCGCTGACGCTTTCAAGAAGATCTATTCGAAAGAGCGTTTCGGCGGCAAGATCGACGTGGAATTCGTGTATCAGGAACTGGATTGCCTGCCGGACGGTTTTTCCGTGCCGGAGGGCCGCGAGAAACCCTGGGGAACGAACCATGCCGTGATGATGGCCAAAGACGTGATCCATGAGCCCTTTGCGGTGATCAACTCCGACGACTTCTACGGCCGGGAAGGTTTTGTGGCCATTGCCGACTTCCTGCGTGGTGTCGAAGGCTGCCGGGGCAAGTATGCCCTCGTGGGTTACTACCTCAAGAACACGCTTTCGGAATTCGGCNNCTGCGTGGTGTCGAAGGCTGCCGGGGCAAGTATGCCCTCGTGGGTTACTACCTCAAGAACACGCTTTCGGAATTCGGCAGCGTGTCGCGCGGCGTGTGCGAACTCGACGACAACGGCTGCCTGTCCACGGTCACCGAGCGGACCTCCATCCAGCGCAAGGCGGACGGCAAGGTGTATTACACGGATAAGACCGGAGACCACGAAGTGTCCGAAGACAGCCTGGTTTCGATGAATTTCTGGGGCTTCACGCCCGACTATTTCGGCTGGTCTGAAGAACTGTTCAAGACCTTCCTGCGTTCCGAAGACGTCAAGGTCAATCCCAAGGCGGAGTTCTTCATTCCCTATGTGGCCGACGTGCTGATCAAGCGCAACGACGCCACTTTCAAGGTGCTCAACTGCGATGCCAAGTGGTTCGGTGTCACCTACAAGGAAGACCGTCCGTACGTGGTGGCCAAGATCGGCGAACTCATTGAAAAAGGCGTCTATCCGCGCAACCTCTGGGGATAAACCATGAGCGAGAAGCTGAAGAAAGCCCTGAAGTATGCACTGCTGCTGGTCCTGGTGGCAGTGCTTCTCTTTTTCTCGTTCCGCGGCCTGGACTGGGGTGCCTTCTTCGAAGACATGAAGCAATGCCGCTGGGGCTGGGTCGTAGCCATCATTGCGGTGCAATGGATCATCACCTGGCTGCGCGGCAACCGCTGGCGCATCATGCTGCAGCCCATTCGCACGCCCGGCACGAGCCCCATCACGCAGCGCGAGACCTACGACGCCTATGCCATCTGCTACCTCTCCAACATCGCTTTCCCGCGCTCGGGCGAGGTGGTGCGCTGCGGCTTGATGGGAGAGACGCGCAAGACGACCTTCCAGGGGGCGCTCGGCACTGTGGTGATCGAGCGGACCTGGGACATGCTCTGCATGTTCCTGGCGGGCGTGCCGCTGCTCTTTTTCGGGCGTTTCCGCGACTTCATCGTGGAGAAGATGTTCCGCCCCGCGGCCGGCAACATGCAACTGGGCTGGTTCTGGATCGTGCTGATCGCCATCGCCGTCATCGTAGGGCTGGTGTTCCTGATCCGCGCCTTCCGCGAGCAGATCGCCAGATACAAGGTCGGCGCTGCCTTCCTGAACTTCTTCAAGGGCTTGGGCGAAGGCATCACGGCGGCTTTCCGGATGAAGAACAAATGGGGCTTTTTCGCCTACACGCTCATCATCTGGATCGGCTACTGGCTCTGCAGCCTCTGGACGATGCGGGCGCTGCCGGCGTTTGACGCGCTGGACGGCTGGGATGCCCTTTTCCTGATGGTGGTGGGCTCCCTGGGCTGGATCGTGCCGGTGCAGGGCGGCTTCGGTGCCTACCATTTCATTGTGGCCATGACCCTGATGCCGGTTTACGGAGTCGACCGTGAGACCGGCCTGCTCTTCGCCACGCTTTCGCACGAGTCGCAGATCGTGCAGATGCTGCTCTGCGGCCTCATCTCGCTCGTCAGCTGGGCGTTTTATCGTAGAAAACTGAAAACCAATCCTGTAGCATGAAAGCAATCCTCGGCATCGGGAACGCGCTGACCGACATCCTGGCCGTTCTTCCCGACGATACTCTCCTCAAGAAATACAACCTGCCGCTGGGCAGCATGCAGCACGTAGACGCCAAGACGGGCAACACCATCTGGTCGGACCTCAAAGAGATCGGCGTGCAGTACGTAGCCGGCGGTTCGGCCGCCAACACCGTGTCGGCGACCGCCATCCTGGGCATGCCCTCGGGCTATATCGGCAAGGTGGGCGACGACGAACTGGGCTCGCTCTTCCGCCAGTCGCAGATGCAGAACGGCATCAAGTCGAATCTGCTGGTGGGCACGGTGGCTTCGGGCCGCGCCATGGTCTTCATCACGGCGCCAAACGCCGACCGCACCTTTGCCACCTATCTGGGCGCCGCATTGCAGCTGGGGCCGGACGACCTGAAGCCGGAGTATTTCGAGGGTTATGACTACCTGCACATCGAGGGTTACCTGGTCCAGAACCAGTATCTGGTGCGCCGCGCCGTGGAGATGGGGAAGGAGCGGGGCATGATCATCTCGCTCGACATGGCTTCCTATAATGTAGTGGAGTCGAACAATGTCTTCCTGCAGGATATCGTGAAGAATTACGTGAACATCGTCTTCGCGAACGAGACGGAGGCGGCGGCTTTCGTGCACCGTCCGCCGCGCGAGGCGCTGCAGGCCATGTCGGAGATGGCCGATATTGCTGTGGTAAAGATTGGCAAGGACGGCTCGATGATCCAGCGTGGCGACGAGTTTCACTTCATCGATGCCTGGCCGGGCGAGGCCGTGGATGCCACGGGCGCCGGCGACACCTATGCGGCCGGCTTCCTCTATGCGCACGCCAACGGCATGTCCCTGAAGACCTGCGGTGAAGTGGGCTCCGCCCTCGCTGCCAAAGTCGTCGAAGTCATCGGCACAAAGATCGACATCCCCCGCTGGAAACTCGCCAAGCAGGAGATCCGTCAGTTGATGGGAATCGTTGAAAAATAACAGCACCTCCCGCGCCATCAGGCGCTAGCGGAAGCCGAGCAGGGAAGGCTATGCGCAATAGCAAGGCTGGAGCGGCGGGGTTCGGGGCAGCGCCCCGTCAAAAAAGTCCATTAATCTGCGCCTCAATGAGGTCGCAGATGGTACTGAAGTCTTCGGGATTTTCTTCGAAGTTGAGTTTGTCGACGTCGAGAATCAGCAGTTTGCCGTCTTTGTAGTGGGTGACCCAGTCCTCGTAGAGGGCGTTGAGGCCCTTGAGGTAGTCGAGGCGGATGCTGCTTTCGTATTCACGGCCGCGTTTCTGGATGTTGCCCACCAGATGGGGAATGGAACTGCGCAGGTAGATCAGCAAATCGGGAGCCTTGACCAGTGAGACCATCAGCGAGAAGAGCGAGGAGTAATTCTCGAAGTCGCGGGTCGACATCAGGCCCATGTTGTGCAGGTTGGGGGCGAAGATGCAGGCGTCTTCGTAGATGCTGCGGTCCTGGATGATGACTTCCTGGTGCTTGTTGATCTCCACCACGTCGAGGAAACGCTTGTTGAGGAAGTAGATCTGGATGTTGAACGACCAGCGCTCCATATCGTTGTAAAAATCAGCCAGATATGGATTAAACTCAACGGATTCGTATTTCGGGGTCCAGTGAAAATGGCCGGCCAGCATCCGGGTAAGGGTGGTCTTGCCGCTGCCAATATTGCCTGCAATCGCGATATGCATAATCTCTGTGCGTTTCGGGTTTCCTTACAAAATTACAACTTCTTTTCG
>LXOW01355163.1_pt3 | contig 11303 bp, 5 predicted proteins | sample 1368591 | NCBI WGS metagenome assembly LXOW01 (sample SAMN04884650, study PRJNA319009) | bovine gut metagenome | isolation source: Cow rumen | host: Bos taurus | place: Italy: Legnaro (PD) | collected 2014-07-09
GGTGTCGACGCGGATCGGCTGGCCGTCGGGGCCGATGTAGCTGACCTTCATGGTCAGGCCGTCGGCCTTGGCCTTCTCCTCGCCCGCCTTCGGCGTGCCGGTCACGGCCACCACGGCGTGCAGCGTGCCGCTGCCGGTGTTGGAAACGTTCAGCTGGGTCTTGCCGGTGGCGTCCTTGCCGAGGGCGATTTCCTGGCGGATGAGGGCCTTGGAGGTGCTGAGCTTGTAGCTCTTCTCCGGACCCTTGACCGTGGCGTTCACGCCGCCGCCGGCGATGGTGCGGGCGTAGTCGCTGATGGCGTAGAGCGCCCAGGCGGTGGACTGCGTGCTCATGTAGTGCTGGCTGTCGTTCAGGCGGGCCGCCACCTTCTCAGCGAGCTCGAAGGCGGTCTCCTTCTGGCCGGTGAGGATGGAGGTGCGCAGGGCGATGGCCATGTTGCGGTCCTCGCTGCCGTACCAGTTGTAGTAGTACTGGCTGGAGTTCTCCAGGTAAGGCAGGCCGTTGGTCAGCTGGGTGGCCACCTGCTTCTTGCCGTCGCTGGCGAAGGCGCCCGCGAGCATCCAGACCGCGTTGCGCGGCATCTTCTTGACGGACTCGCGGAGCACGTTCATGGCGCTACGCTGCGGCTTGCCGGCCGCGGCGAGGGCGTAGAGGCCGTAGGCGCGCACGATGTCGTCCTCCTTCTTGTTGCTGACCACGCTGTTCGTCAGGTAGCGGACCAGGCCGGCCTTGAGGTCGGCGGGCACGGCGTAGCCCTGGTTCTCCGCCTCCTGCAGGAAGTGGAGGGCGTAGGCGGTGCCGAAGGAAGAAGAATAGTTGCTGCCCGGCCAGTAGCTCAGGGAGCCGTCCGGACGACGGAAGCTGTGCAGGCGGTTGATGGCGGCGGTGACGTTGCGGGCGCTGCGCGCCACGGTGTTCTCGTCGCACTCCATCACCTGGCTCAGGTAGAGCTGCGGGAAGGCGGCGGAAATCGTCTGCTCGACGCAGCCGTACGGATATTCAATCAGATACTTCAGGCGGCGGCCCAGGTCGATGGCGGGGATGGAGGAGAGCTCCACGGCCACGCTGTTCGTGCCGGGCAGGCCGAAGAGTTCGGCGGTGGCGTCCTTGTTCTTGCCTGCGTCAAGCAGGAAGGACTGGACGCGCGTCACAGGCGGGTTCGGGTTGAACACGTCGATCTCCACGCGGCTGACGGACTTGTCGGAGCCGGCCTGCGCCGTGACGGTCACGTGCGCGATGCCGGTCTGGTCGCCGACCTGGACCTCGAAGTACTCGACCTGCTGGCCGGCCTTCGTGATGCTGGTCTCGAGCGTGGAAGGACCCTTGACCGTGAGCAGGTCGTCGGTCTGGATGTCCAGCTTGACCTTGCCCACGCCGTCCTTGAGGGCGATGACCGTGGACGGGATGCGGATGGTCTCACCGATGCTCAGGGTGCGCGGCAGCGTGGCCTGGACCATCACGGGCTGGGTCACGGCGACATCCTGGGAGGTGCTNNGCGGTCTTGCCGGCCTTCAGGTCGAAGGGACCGAGGTAGGCCACGACCGGCTTGAAGCGGTCGGCGCCCTGGCGCTTGAGCGCGCCGTTGCCGCCGTCCTCGTCACCACCGATCGCGAACAGCTGCTCGATGTGGCCGCCGTAGGCGCCGATGACGGAGTCGTATTCATCCCAGGTGCGCACGCGCAGGGCTTCCTTGGCGTAGAAGGCGGCCCAGGCGTCCGGGGTCTTGAAACCGGTCAGGGAAAGGAGTCCTTCGTCCACGAGGGCGACGATGTAGCTCATCGCGCGGCCCTTCTCCTCCTTGACCTTGAAGGTCAGGGTGGACTCCGGCTTGGTCTCGACCGGGATGTCGATCACCGGGGCGAGGTGCGAGGCGGGATCCTCGACATTGATATTCTTCACGCCGTACAGGCGGATCGGCGCGTCGTTGTGGACGTTGCCGTGCGGCTGGATCAGCGCGATGGACGCGTAGGCGTTCGGGGTCATGTCCTTGGTCACGGGGATGCGGATCTCCGTGCTGCCGTCGAAGCACTGCACGCGGCGCGTGCTCAGGATCTGGCCGCCCTTCTCGATGGAGACGAGGGCGCTGGCGCCGGCCGTGGAAGGAATCGTGATGCGGGCGGTCTCGCCGACGGCGTATTTCTCCTTGTCGATCAGCATGTTGAGCTGCGTGGAGCCTTCGGAAGCGTCGGTCGTGGCGCTCTCGTTGACCTCGCAGAGCATGGAGGTGGAGTGGCCGCCGCGGGTGTCCGTGACGCGGATGTAGTAGAGGCCGTAAGGGGCGTCGGCCCAGTCATAGCTGAAGCTGCCCTTGCCGTTGCTGGTGGAGAAGGTCTTCTCGAAGAGGAGCTCCTTGCTCCGGCTGGCCATGTAGCCGGCGATCTCGCCGGAGGCGTCCCACCACCAGCTCCAGTTCACGTGGTAGACCTCGGCGTGCAGGCCGGCCGTATTGGTGGCCTTGCCCTCCGGATCCACGGTGGCGACTTCGAACTTCTGGGACTTGCCCGCCTGGATGAAGCGGTCGCCCCACTTGTCCTTCTGGAGCTCGGTCTTGATGCCGACGTAGTTGCTGAACGGGGACATCGGGATGCTGGCATAGGTGGTGCTGAATTCGCCGCTCGGCTCGAAGGCGCGGAAGGTGAATCCGGCGGTCAGCATACCGGGCGCGGAAGCGCGGTTGATGTCCACCTGGGTGTTGATGGCGGCTTCGCCGTCCTCACTCGTCTTGAAGTCCTTGTAGGAGAAGGACTGGGCGTCGAAGGAGCGGGCGTCGTCCTGGAAGTCGTAGTCCTCCCAGCCCTTGAAGCGGGTGGTGGAGGAGGTGATCTCCAGGTCGCCGTTGACCTTGAGGTCGCTGCCCGGAGCACCGTAGAGCCAGGCCACGGACAGGTCGAAGCGGCTGTTGTCGCTCGGGAAGGTGGTCACGTAGGAGCCCGGGAAATGCAGCTGGATGTCCAGTTTGTTGGGCTTGATGGCCTCGACGCGCAGCGTCTTGCTGAAGGTCTGGCCGCCCAGGCTCACGTCCACGCGCCAGCGGCCCGACGGGGCGTCCTGGTCGGTCGTGAACGGGAAGTGATACAGGTTGGAGGCGTTGGTCTTCTCCGTGAGGGTCTGGACCAGCTGGCCGTCCGGGTTGCGGAGCTGCGCCGTGATCGGGTGGCCGGCGGGCAGCGGGGTATCGTCGAAGAGGGTGACCATGCTGACGTGCAGCGTGTCGCCCGGACGCCAGACGCCGCGCTCACCGAAGATGTAGGCCTTGATGCCGCCGTCGTAGGTGGTGCCGCTGACGTCGAAGTTGCTCGTGGAGAGCGCCTTCTCGTATTTCAGGTCGAGGTATGCGTAGTTCTTTCCGTTCGTGGCCACGACGAAGCTGGCGTCGGTCTGGGCCGGGAAGGAGACCTGTCCTTCGCCGTTGGTCGACCCCTTGGCGAGCTCCTGCTGCGCGAAGCTGTAGAGCTTGACCTTGGCGCCGGAGACGGGCTTGCCGCTGAGGATGTCGTAGGCGAAGACCTCCGTGGCGTTGTCGCCGCGCTTGGCGATCAGGACCAGGTTGCTGGCCAGCAGGTCGACGCTGCGCTGCTCGTAGGTCTCATAGTCGCCGAAGGAACTCTCGCTGTCCCAGAAATCCTCCTCCACGAGGGGCTCGCGGCCGCGGATTTCAATGTGGTAGATGGCGCCGGGTTCGGGCTTGACGAGCTCGTCGAGGCTCAGGCCGTAGGTTTTCCATTCGCGGATGTGGTCGGCATCCTTGTCGCCGAGCACAAGGGTAGTGTCGGCCACCACCGAAGCCACTTTGTACAGCTCGTAACGCGTCTCGTAGCTGTCCAGCTGCAGGAACTGCAGGATGTTGTTGCTGAACACCTTCTTGACACGCACCTGCGCCTTGGCGTAGGAAACGGAGCCGAACAGCAGGTCCAGGCTGCCCTTGGAAGGAAGGATGGAGCCCTTGCTGATGAAGCGGATGGTGGGGACTTCAGGATCGATGTCCTCAGCGTTGATGGGATTACCCTCGTTGTTGAGGGCCATGGCAGTCTCACCGCGGACCGCGGAGACAGCCGGACCGGCGGTCTTCTTGGCGCCGCCACCCTGGCAGGCGGCGAAGAGTACGGCCACGGCTGCCAAAGTGAAGAAGAAGCGTGATTTTTTCATAGGAAAATACTACTTTTGTTCTAACAATGGGCAAAGATAAAAAATTCCTCTATATTTCGATACCCCTTTTGCTGATTGTCTGGTATTTATTCTGTCTGCCGCACAATCTGTTCCGGGTACCGCTCAGCGCGACGGCCGTCACGACCGACGGCACGCTGCTGGGCGCGCGTATCTCGGCGGACGGCCAGTGGTACTTCCCGCCCGCTGACCACGTGCCCGAAAAGTTCGCGAAATGCATCGTCACCTACGAAGACAAACGCTTCTGGTGGCACCTGGGCATCGATTATCTTTCCGCCGGCCGCGCCCTGGTCCAGAATGTGACGCGCGGCGAGGTGGTCAGCGGCGCCAGCACCCTGACGATGCAGGTGATCCGCCTGAGCCGCCCCGGCGCGCCGCGCACCCTGCCGGAGAAAATTTACGAGATGATTCTCGCCACGCGCCTGGAGATGCGCTGCACCAAGCGGAAGATCCTGTTGCTCTATGCGTCCAACGCCCCCTTCGGAGGGAATGTCGTCGGCCTCGAGGCGGCCGCGTGGCGCTACTTCGGGCGCAGCGCGGACGACCTCTCCTGGGGCGAGAGCGCCATGCTCGCGGTGCTGCCCAACGCCCCGGGCCTGATCCACCCCGGCCGCGCGCGGGAGCGCCTGCTGGAGAAGCGCAACACGCTGCTGGACAAGCTGGAAGCGAAGGGCGTCATCGACCCCACGGAGTGCCTGCTCGCCAAGGACGAGCCCCTGCCGGACAAGCCGCTCGCCATGCCCGACGCGGCCTACCACCTGCTCGAGCGCTGCCGCGCCGAGTCGGGCGACGGGCCTTACGAGCTGACCCTGGACGCCACGCTCCAGGCGCGCGTGAACGCCATCGCGAAACGCTCCTTCGACATGTACCACACCAACCTGGTGGACAACATGGGCATCCTGGTCGTCGACGTGCACACGGGCGAGATCCGCGCCTACTACGGCAACACCCGCGGCTGCGCGCCCCGGCTGCGCGGCGCCGACGTCGACATGATCCCGGCCGCCCGCTCCAGCGGCTCCACCCTCAAGCCGCTGCTCTACGGCGCGATGCTGGACGCGGGCGAGATCCTGCCCACCTCGCTGGTCAAGGACACGCCCTACAACTACAACAACTTCTCCCCGCACAACTACGGGCGCACCTTCGACGGGGCCGTACCGGCCCACGAAGTGATCGAACGCTCCCTCAACGTCCCCTCGGTGCGCATGCTGGAGCAGTTCGGCGCAGAGCGCTTCCTGCAGATCCTGCAGAAGCTGGGTTTCACGACCATCGACAAGGACGCCGACCACTACGGCCTGTCGCTCATCCTCGGCGGCGCCGAGATCTCCCTCCAGACCCTCGCTCGCGCCTATTACTATTTGGCGGCGGAGCTCGCCGGAGACCCTGTGCATGAGGAGCTTGCTTACCGGACCGACGCCCGGCGGGACCGCCTGCCCGCGCGGCGCATCCCCATCAGCCGGGCGGCTTCCTGGCTGACCTTCGACGCCCTGTCGAACGCCAACCGCCCCGAGGAGGAGTCCTCCTGGATGGACTTCGCCACCGGGCGGAAGATCGCCTGGAAGACCGGCACCTCCTGGGGCAACCGCGACGCGTGGAGCGTGGGCGTGACCCGCGACTGGGTGGTCGCGGTCTGGGTGGGCAACAGCGACGGCGAGGGCCGCTCCGGCGTGACCGGCGTGTCCTACGCCTCGCCGGTGATGTTCGACGTCTTCTCGGCCCTGCCCGGCGCCGACTGGTTCGCGCGCCCGACCGACGAGATGACGCAGATCGAGGTCTGCCACGAGAGCGGCTTCCCCGCCAGCGACCTCTGCCCGCAGCGCGACACGATCTGGGTGCCCGACATCGAGGAGCAGCCGGACATGTGCCGCTACCACCGCCTGGTCCACCTCGACGCCGCAGGGCGCTACCAGGTCAACTCCTCCTGCTGCCCGCCGGAGGAGATGCGCGCCGAGGTGCGTTTCGTGCTCCCGCCTGCGCAGGAGTGGTACTACATGAAGAAGCACCTGGACTACAAGCCCCTGCCGCCGAAGCATCCGCTCTTCGACGCGGCTTCGTCGGGCTACAATCCCATCGATATCATCTACCCCCAGCCGGACATCACCATCGTGCTCACGCGCAGCCTGACCGGGCGTGAGAACGGCGCCGTGTTCCGCGCGGCCCACGCCGACGCCGGGGCCACGATCTACTGGCACATCGACGACGCCTTCGTCGGCGAGACCACCGGCGAGCACGAGCTGCGCGTCGACCCCGCGCCGGGGCGGCACGTGCTCACACTCATCGACGAGCAGGGCTCCCGACGCGTGACGGTGTTCACCATTAAGTAATTATTGCTATCTTTGCGCGCTTTTTTGAGTCAAGCGCACTATGCAACAGGGTATTTGGACCGTCCTCATGCTGATCTGCTCGAACGTCTTCATGACGCTCGCGTGGTATGGCCACCTCAAACTCCAGGAAATGAAGATCTCGACCGGCTGGCCGCTGATCCTGATCATTCTCTTCTCCTGGGGCATCGCTTTCTTCGAATACTGCCTCACCGTCCCGGCCAACCGCATCGGCTTCGCGGGCAACGGCGGCCCCTTCAACCTGATGCAGCTCAAGGTCATCCAGGAGGCCATCTCCCTGACCATCTTCACCATCATCGTGCACTTCCTCTTCCAGGGCCAGCCCCTGCAATGGAACCACCTGGCGGCCTTCGGCTGCCTGATCCTGGCGGTGTTCTTCGTGTTCCTGAAATAGAGCTTCCGGTGCCTCAAGAAGGTTTACCTGAGGACAGACGCTCGTCAGAGCGTCTGTCCGCCGATGAACTCCCGCATGATCGAGGTCGGGGGGATGGCGGCGATTTCCGACGGCTTGAGCGCCGTGACCATGTCGAGGATCTTCAGCAGGGACTGCGCCTTCTCGTAGGCGGGTGAGGACTCGCTGATGCCGCACAGAAGCGGTTCTGCATAGTATTTCAGCAGCGGAACATCATAGAGCGTCGAGGAGTTGAAGACGATGTTGGCGTTCTCCTCGTAGGGGAAGATGTTGCGCGTCTCGCCCCGGCGCACGGACGGCCAGCGGAGGATGTTGTCCTCCGGCGAGATGCCGCGGACGCGGTTGTCCCGGACGATGCGGCGCAGCAGGCGCTTGTCGGTGGTGGAGCCGTGGTCCTTCTCGCCGCCCGGCAGGGACGACAGGGCGGAGATGTAGATGCCGAAGATGTTCTCGCGCGGGATGGCCGGCGTCAGGGCCGGATTCAGGGCGTGGATGCCCTCCATGAAGAGGATGTCGCCGTCTTCCATTTTCATGCGGTCGCCCTTGAAGACCCGGTGGCCTTCCTTGAAGTCGAACTTCGGGAGTTCCACTTCCTTGCCGGCCAGCAGGTCGGTCAGCTGCTCGTTGAGGAAGGGCACATCCATGGCCTCCAGCGCCTCGTAATCCCGCTCGCCGTTCTCGTCGATCGGCGTGTNNGCCTGCTGGGCGATGCGCAGCGAGGAGCTCGTCTTGCCGCTGGAAGACGGCCCGGACATCATCACGATGCGGCAGCTGCGGCGCTTCCAGAAAATCTGGTCCGCGGCCTGCGCGTACTGGCGCTCCTGGCGGGCCTCGCAGAGGTTGATCAGCTCGATGGCCTTGCCGGATTCGACGGTTTCATTCACTTTTTCCAGGGTGTCGATGCCGATGGCCTGGCACCACTCTTTGTACTCCGCGCGTGCGGCTTCAATCTTGGTCATAACAATTCTTTCAGGTAGGGTCCGGTGACGGACGCCGGGTCGGCGGCGATCTGTTCCGGGGTTCCGGTTGCAACAATCCGGCCACCGGCGGCGCCGCCGTCGGGGCCCATGTCTATGAGGTAATCGACGGACTTGAGTACGTCGAGGTTGTGTTCGATGACGATGACGGTGTTCCCCTGGTCCACCAGGCGCTGGAGCACGCCGAGGAGGACTTTGATGTCCTCGAAGTGCAGGCCGGTGGTGGGCTCGTCCAGCATGTAGAGCGTGTTGCCGGTGGCCTTGCGGGCCAGTTCCGCGGCGAGCTTCATGCGCTGGCTCTCGCCGCCGGACAGGGTCACGGCCGACTGGCCGAGGTGCACGTAGCCCAGGCCCACGTCCACCAGCGCCTTGAGCTTGGGCGCGATCTTGGGGTTGGCCTTGAAGAACTCGTACGCCTCGGAGATGGGCATCTCCAGCACGTCGTTGATGTTCTTGCCCTTGTATTTCACCGCGAGGGTGTCCTCCTTGTAGCGGCGGCCGCCGCAGGCCTCGCAGCAGACGTTGACCGACGGGAGGAAGTTCATCTCGATCACCTTGATGCCGGCGCCCTTGCACTCCTCGCAGCGGCCGCCGGGCACGTTGAACGAGAAGCGGCCGGCCTTGAAGCCGCGCACCTTGGCGTCGGGCGTCTCCTCGAAGAGGGCGCGGATGTCGTTGAAGACCCCGGTGAACGTGGCCGGATTCGAGCGCGGCGTGCGCCCGATGGGGCTCTGGTCGATCTCGATGACCTTGTCGATGTTCTCCACGCCGTCAATCCCGTCGTACGGGAGCGGCTTCTCCTTGAAGTGGTAGAACTTGCCCTTGAGGATGGGCATGAGCGTCTCGTTGATGAGCGAGGACTTGCCGGAGCCGCTCACGCCGCTGATGCCGATCAGCCGGCCGAGCGGGAAGTCCACGGTCACGTCCTTGAGGTTGTTGCCGCGGGCGCCGCGCAGCGTCAGCGTCAGCCCGTTGCCGTGCCGGCGGCCCGCCGGGACGGTGATGGGGTTCGTGACGGGCCGCGCCGGGCCGCTGTAGCAGATGCGCCCGCCGCGCTCGCCGGCGCCCGGGCCCACGTCCACGATCCAGTCGGCGGCGCGCATCGTCTCCTCGTCGTGCTCCACGACGATCACGGTGTTCCCCTCGTCGCGCAGCTTCTTCAGCGAAGCGAGCAACTTGCGGTTGTCCCGCTGGTGCAGGCCGATGCTCGGCTCGTCGAGGATGTAGATGACGTTGACCAGCTTGGAGCCGATCTGGGTGGCCAGGCGGATGCGCTGGCCCTCGCCGCCGGAGAGCGACGCCGTCGGCCGGTCCAGGCTGAGNNTCCCGCGCGATGGCGTTCTCCCGCTTGCCCAGCTTGCCGGGCAGGGAGCGCAGCCAGGCGGAGAGGTCGCCGATCTCCATCGCGCTGACCTCGGCGATGTCCTTGCCGTCGATGCGGAAACAATGGATGTGCGGCCCCAGGCGCGTGCCGTGGCAGACCGGACAGACAATCTTGTCCTCGATGTCGCCGGTGACGCCCTCCCAGTTGACCATTTCCGACTGGGGGCCGTCCCCGACGCGGTAGAACTCGTCGGAACCGTAGACCAGCAGCGTCACGGCCTCGTCCGGCAGGGCGGCGATGGGCTCGTAGAGCGAGAAATTATGTTTGCGCGCGACGGCGCGGACCAGTTCGAACTTGCGCCCGTCGCGGATGCGGCCCAGCGGGGCGATGCCGCCGTCGGCGATGGACTTCCGGGGGTCCGGAACGATGGTGTCCAGGCTGACGTCCGGCACGGTGCCGAGGCCCTTGCAATGCGGGCAATACCCTTCCGGGGAATTGAAGGAGAAGGTGTGCGGGGCCGGCTCCTGCAGGGAGATGCCGTTCTCCGGGTCCACCAGGTGCTTGGAATAGTGGTGCAGCGCGCCCGTCTCGTGGTCGAGCACCGCCAGCGAGCCCTTGCCCAGCCCCAGGGCGGAGGCGACCGAAGCGCGCACGCGCGTCTCGTCCCCCTCGCCGGGCTTGAGCTTGTCCACGACGAGCTCGATGAAGTGCCCCTTGTAGCGGTCCACGGCCTCGACGTCGTTCAGTTCGCAGATCTCGCCGTCGATGCGGACCTGCAGGTAGCCCTTCTTGCGGAGCGAGTCGAACAGCTCGCGGTAGTGGCCCTTGCGGCCGCGCACCAGCGGCGCGAGCAGCACGCACTTGCGCCCGTGGAACTCCTGCAGGATCAGGTCCACGATCTGCGCGTCGGTGTAGCGCACCATTTCCTTGCCCGTGACGGGCGAATAGGCGGTCGAGGCGCGGGCGTACAGCAGGCGCAGGAAGTCCGAGATCTCCGTGATGGTGCCGACCGTGGAGCGGGGGTTGCTGCCCGTCGTCTTCTGCTCGATGGCGATGATCGGGCTCAGGCCGTTCACGCTCTCCACCTCCGGCTTCTCCAGGATCCCCATGAAATGCTTGGCGTAGGGGGAGAGCGTATTCATGTAGCGGCGCTGCCCCTCCGCGTAGAGGGTGTCGAAGGCGAGCGAGGACTTGCCGCTGCCGCTGATGCCGGTGATGACCACAAACTTCCGGCGCGGCAGATCCACGTCGATGTTCTGGAGATTGTGGGCACGGGCGCCGCGAATGCTGATCTTGCTCTCTTTATCCATAAGAAGTTGTCAAAGTTACGAATTTTATGGTTAACTTTGGCAAAATCTTCCTGTCTATGTGGCTTTGGCTGTCGGTCGGTTCCGCGTTGCTCCTTGGTGTCTATGACGTCGCCAAGAAGCGGGCGCTTTCCCGCAACAATGTATACTGGATCCTGCTCAGCGCGACGGCGCTGACGACTGTTTTTCTTTGCCCGTTCCTGACCAAGGGACCCCTGTCCGACCACTTCTCGCTGATTTTCAAGGCACTGATGGTCTCTGTGTCCTGGATCTCCGGACTCAAGGCGATGGAGTGCCTGCCGCTGACGACGGTGAGTACGATGAAGGCCTCCCGGCCGATGTTCGTCGTGATTTTCTCCATCCTCCTATTCGGGGAGCGGCTCAACCTCGTGCAGTGGCTGGGCGTGGCCGTCGTCATGACGGCCCTGTTCCTGAGCTCCCGCTCCGCCGGCCACGACACCGACAAGATCACTTCCACCAAGGGCGTGGCCTTCATGATCGTCTCCGTGCTGTCCGGCGCGGCCAGCGCGCTCTGGGACAAGGTGATACTGCAGAACCTGCAGCCCCTGTTCGTCCAGAGCTGGACGAATCTCTACGTCACGATCCTGCTCGCCGTCGTGGTGCTGATCCAGTACCTGACGGACAAAAAGCATTTCCAGCCCTTCGTCTGGGACTGGCGCATCCTGCTGATCGCCGTACTGATCACCGCGGCTGACACCCTGTACTTCTACGCGGTCAAGGATCCGAACGCGATGCTCTCCATCGTTTCGACGATCCGC
>LXOW01376221.1_pt1 | contig 11303 bp, 11 predicted proteins | sample 1368591 | NCBI WGS metagenome assembly LXOW01 (sample SAMN04884650, study PRJNA319009) | bovine gut metagenome | isolation source: Cow rumen | host: Bos taurus | place: Italy: Legnaro (PD) | collected 2014-07-09
TTGACGGTCACATCGTACTGGTTGCCGCCAATCTTGAACTTGTATGCTTTCATTTGCGGGGTGTTTTTCTGAAATTGAACTGTCTGTCGTCCCAGGCGGACGGGGTGTGCTTGAGGGTGATGAAGCCCGGCTCGAAGTCGTGCACGCTCTCCGAGAGGTACAGGTGCAGGGCCGTGGCGATGGCCGCCTCGGTCTCGCCGCCCGCCTCGGCGTTCAGCGCCATGGCGATGGCGGCCGCCACTTCACCGGACGGCGCGCCCTTCGCGGCCTTGGGGGCCTTCGGCTTGCGTTTGTACTTGCCGGAGAAGATGTTGCCGGAGAAATTGTAGATGAAGTAGAGGACGATGAGCGCGGAGAAGACGACGCCCACGCTGATGAGCGTGAGGGTCCATCCGTGCGGATCGATCTCGGCCATCCGGTCTCCGCCGGCGGTGAGGGGGAGGAGACTATAAAGGAAGGTTGTCATGCTTCTTCGCGGGGATTTCCTGTCGTTTGCCTTCGAGGGTGGCGAGGGCGCGGATCACGCGGAAACGCGTGTTGCGCGGCTCGATGACGTCCTCGATATAGCCCTTCTGCGCGGCCTGGTAGGGGTTGCAGAAGAGGTCGTTGTATTCCTGCTTGCGGGCCTCGGCGATCTCGGCCTGTTTGGCGGGATCGGTCTCGGCCTTCAGCTCTTTGCCATAGAGGATGCCCACGGCGCCCTCGGCGCCCATCACGGCGATGTTGGCCGTCGGCCAGGCGTAGTTGACGTCGCCGCGGAGCTGCTTGCAGCTCATCACGATGTGCGCGCCGCCGTAGCTCTTGCGGAGGGTGACGGTGACCTTGGGGACCGTGGCCTCGCCATAGGCGAAGAGGAGCTTGGCGCCGTTGGTGATGATGGCNNTCCAGCACGCCGGCGAGCACGCCGGGCTGGTTGGCCACGATGCCCACACTGCGGCCGCCCATGTGGGCGAAGCCGACGATGATGTTCTTCGCGAATTCCTTGTGGACCTCGAAGAAGTCGCCGTCATCGACGATGCTGCGGATCACGCCGTACATGTCGTAGGCCTTGTTGGGGTTGTCGGGCACGATGTCGTTGAGTGCGTCGTCCACGCGGCCGACGGGGTCCTGGGTGGGACGCTCGGGCGCGACGGAGAGATTGTTCTGCGGGAGATAGGACAGCAGCTTCTTGATGGTGGCGATGCCTTCCTCCTCGGACGGGGCGCTGAAGTGCGCCACGCCGGACTTGGCGGCATGCACCGCGGCGCCGCCGAGGCTCTCCTGGTCCACGTCCTCGCCCGTGACGGACTTGACGACCGCGGGGCCGGTGAGGAACATGTAGGAGGTGTTCTGCACCATCAGGGTGAAGTCGGTCAGGGCGGGGGAATACACNNTCCTGGATGCGGGCGCCGCCCGAATCGTTGAGACCGATCACCGGGGCGCCGGCGCGCACGGCCATGTCCATGACCTTGCAGATCTTCTCGGACATCGTCTTGCTCAGGGAACCGCCGTTGACGGTGAAATCCTGGGCGAACACGAAGACGAGGCGGCCGTCGATGGTGCCCTGTCCGGTCACGACGCCGTCGCCGTCCGGATGGGTCGCATCCATGCCGAAGTTGGTGCAGCGGTGCTGCACGAACATGTCGAATTCTTCGAAACTGCCCGGATCCAGGAGCTTCTCAAGCCGCTCGCGGGCGGTGAGCTTGCCCTTCTGGTGCTGGGCGTCGATACGTGCCTGGCCGCCGCCGAGTTTCGCCGTGGCGCGGCGCTCGACCAGTTCTTGGATTTTATCTTGCTGGATACTCATAATTCGGTAATACAAAATCGGACAAATATAGAGAATAATCTTCGAAAAAAAAAGAGCCGCGGCGTGCGGCTCTTTTCGTTCCTGTCAGGGTCCGGTGCTATTTCTTGCTTTCCTTGATCTTGTTGCTGGCCCATTCGATGAAGTACTTCATGTTCGGGCCGTCCGTATGGCCGCCGGCGTGCTGGCGCCAGGCCAGTTCGCCGTCCAGGAGCCCCGTGAGCACCGGGGGCATCTGCTCCTTGCGGTAGTCGTTGGACAGGCCGAGATCCCTGGCACCGAGGAGTTTGAACACCTCGCCGGCGGCGATGGTCGCCTGCCAGCTGCCGTACTGGTCCAGCCAGAGGGCGTCGCCCTGCTCGGGAACGCCGTAGCTGATGAAGACCAGGCGCGGCGCGCAGAGGGCGATGAGCTCGTGGGAGTCCACCGGCAGCATGCCGGCGTTCCAGGCGCCCGTCTTGGACTCGATGGCGTCGTATTTGATGTAGTTGCCGGCCATCCAGTGGTACTCGCCGGAGTTGGAGAGATTCTCCAGACCCTCGCCGAAGATGCGGCGGTGCAGCGTGGCGCCGCCCTTGCCGGACGAGCCGATCAGGCCCATGTAGAAACGCTCCTCGAAGGCGAGCGTGACCAGGGCGGCCTTGCCGTAGCGGGACACGCCCTCGATGCCGACGTGCTTGGCGTCGACGTCCGGGTCGGTTTCGAGATAATCCAGGCCGCGGGCGGCGCCCCAGGCCCAGGCGCGCAGGGAGCCCCAGTCGTCCGGCTTGCGCGGCTGGCCCTTGTTGGTCAGGCCGATGATGCCGCGGGTGAGGCCGGCGCCGTTGTCCGCCTGGATGCTGGACGGGTCGATCATGGCGTAGCCCCAGCCGGCGGCGAGCAGCTGCTGGTTGGACGGGGGATCCTGGCCGGGAGCCAGCTGCTGCGGGCGGGCGAACGCCGCGAACGGGTTGGCCGGCTCGAAGGGCTGCCAGGCGGGATATTTCTTCATCAGGGCGGCCGTCTCCGGATCGTTCTCCAGCAGGCGGCGCAGGACCTTGTTGATCACGGCCATGTCGGCTCCGCCGGGCTTGACGGGGTTCGGGAGATTCGCGGCGCCGAACATCATCAGCACCGGGACCGGACCCTCGGCGTTCGCCGGCGTCACGACGACCATCTTGATGTCCACGTTGATGGACGGGCAGGCGCTGTTGTCCACGTGGCCGACGAGCTGCTTGGCCTTGGCGCGGATCATGCCGACCATCTCGATCTCTTCCGCCTCGACGGTCCAGGTGACGTTCGGGACGTTGGCCGGGACGCGGCCGTACACCTCGCTCTCGAAGCCCTCGACGATCTCGGGCCGGCGGACCTCCCACCACTGCTTGGCGGTGGTCACCTTCTTGCCCTTGTTGGTCTTGAGGATCTCGGGAAGCACCGGGTAGGGATTGGCCTTGCTCTCGTCGTAGTTGGCGGCGAAGGGGCTGTTCTCGTCGGCGTCGAAGCCGCGCCGGATGGATTTGATACCGAGCTGGTCGAGCATGTTCTGGTGGTCCTGCTCGGCCGTGAACGTGACCGGCTCCTGGGCGAAGGAGGCTGCGCACAACAGGCAGCCGGCAATCAATAGAAGTGTCTTTTTCATAAGGGTGGTGTAAAAACTCCCACTAAGTTAGTGTTTTCTCTCCAAAAAAGCATGAAAGACTGGTTTTAGTTGTAATTTGATTGTCTGTTTCCTGATCCTGCTGCTGTCCCTGTTCGCGTACGCGCAAAAATGAAAAAAGCCGCTGGATTCCAGCGGCTTTTTGTCTGGGTGACTCGACTTGAACGAGCGACCTCCTGGTCCCTAACCAGGTGCGCTACCAACTGCGCCACACCCAGATGCCCTCGAAAGGGACTGCAAAGATAGACAATTTTTCGGAAAAGCATCGGCTTTCCCGGAAAAACTTGATCAATTCTTGGTCAGGTCCAGCAGGCGGAAGCACAACAGGGTGAGGTCGTCGTTGGGGGCGTTCCCAGCGCGGTGCGCCTCCACGGCGGATTTGATCCGCGCGATCACTTCCTCGGCCGGCAGCGTTCCCGACTCCGACAGCTGTTCCAGGACGGCGTCGTCCCCGAACAGTTCGAAAGTGGGGCTCTCCGCCTCGTTCAGACCGTCGGTGTAGATCAGGAACAGCGTTTCGCGGATGTTCTCCAGGCTGTCTCCCTGGAAGGGGAGGCCTTCCATGATACCCAGCGGCTGGTTGAAGTGCTCGATGGACAGGAACTTTGCCGGTTCTCCGGGCACCACGATCGCAGGCGGATTATGGCCGCAGTTGCAGAAGTCCAGGTGCCCACTGTCAAGGTTCACCCGGCCGATGAACATGGTCACGAACATGTTCTGGTTGTTGTCCTGGGAGAGGAACTGGTTGATGTCCGTGGCAATGGTCTCCGGGTCGTTGCCCTGCTGGGCGAAGATTCGGAACAGGTTGCGCGTGACGGCCATGAACAGGGAGGCGGGAACGCCTTTTCCGCTCACGTCGCCCACGCAGAAATACATTTTATTGTCCTGAACGAAGAAGTCGTACAGGTCGCCTCCCACTTCCTTGGCGGGCGTCATGGACGCAAACAGGTCGATGTCGTTGCGGTTGGGGAAGGCCGGGAAGATGCGGGGCACCATGCTCATCTGGATGTCGCTGGCCACCTTGAGCTCGTTCTCGATGGCGGCCTTGGCGGCCGTCGTCGCCTTCATCTTGTCGATGTAGTTGACGAGGGAATGCTGCATGCCGCTGAACGATTGGTACAGGCGGCCCAGTTCGTCGGTGCGGCCGTTGTCCGGGAGCTCCTTGTCCAGCTGGCCGGAAGAGATGGTCTCAATCTGGCGCGTGAGCTCCTCCAGGGGCTTCATCTCGCGGGATACGATACGGCGGCAGACGAAGAGCATCAGGATGAGGCCCAGGAAGAAGATGATCAGGACGGCGCGCTGCATGCGGTTGAGTCCGTTGAAGATATCGCTCTCCGGGCAGACGATGGCGGCACTCCAGCCGGTGCTTCCCAGGGGCTTGTAAAAGACGTAGCAGTCTTCGCCGTCGATGGTCAGGCGGCGGTGGCCCGCTTCACAGCGCTGCATGGCCTTGCCCAGGGCCGTCCGGTCCGGATCCGGGGTCTTCAGCGTCTCCGTGAAGATGGTCTGGTAGAAGAGTTTGGTGGAGTCCGGGTGGACGAAGAAGGTTCCGCCCAGACCGGTCATGATGCTGTAGGAATTGGGGTAGGGCTTCACCGAGGAGATGGTCTCCGACAGCCAGCCCAGGGAAATGTCCACGGACAGGGTGCCGATGTACTTCCCGCCGAGGTCCCGGATGGGCTTGCAGTAGGAGGCGATCATCTCCTTGGAGTAGATGTCTTCCGGGTTGTAGTCGGCGAAGGGCTCGGTCCAGCAGGGACGGTCCAGCAGCTTGGGCAGCAGGTACCAGTCCATGGTGAAGTACTCGTAATGGGGGTTGCCCTCCTGGGTGGTCAGGATCGTGCCGTTGTCATTGTAACTGAAAGCCGAGAAATAACGGCCCAGTTCCGGATAATAGTAAGGCTCGAAAGCGATCGAACAGCCGTTCAGTTCCGGGTTGTTGACCAGGATGTTCCGGCTGTAAACATACATGGAATCCGGCGCGTCCAGGTGGCGGGAAATCAGCCAGGACGTATTGTTGGCCGCGATTTCCACTTCATCCAGGATGGCCTGCACGCGAAGCGCGGTGTTGTCCAGCACCTGTTCGGCGCCGCTGATGGCTTCCTCGCGGACGGCCTTGCGGGACTGGACGAACATGATGCCCAGGGTAACCAGGAAAACGAGGGATGCGAAGAACACCAGCCCAAGGCTGAGTCGGGCGGAGAGGGACTGGCGGAGGTATCTCAGAAGGCGTTTCATAAGGCTATTGGGCTATAAGATCCTCGTAAGTGACACCGTTGAGCAGGAGCTGGTTGTCCACCATCAACTGGTTCATCTGCTGTACCATGTCCGGACGCAGGCGGAACTCCCGCTTGCCGGATTCCCGGTCTACCTGGAGCCGGAGGATCTCCTCCAGCATCAGTTCCTGCAGGATGCGGTTGGTTTCCACCCGGCCCTCGCGGACGTATTTCATGACGATGTCCAGCGTCTCACCAGGGTGCTCGACGGCCCATTCCCAGCCGCGGCGGCTGGCCTCGGCGAACTTGAGCGCCGCTTCCTTGTTCTTTTTGTAGAAATCCAGGGTCACGTACACGCCGTCTTCCTGGACGTTGTAGCCGTGGTCGCAGAAGCGATACACATTTGTGTCCGTCAATTCCACGCCGGCCTGCATCAACTGGTAGTACTCGTTGTAGCTCATGGCCACGGTGGCGTCGATAGCCCCGGAAAGCATCAGGTTGATGCCGGAGGCGAAACGGATCCACTGGAAATCCAGGTTCTCTTTTAACGACATCGTAATGGGCAGCTGGTCGAAGCCGGCGCTCCAGACGCCTACGCGAATGCCCTTCTGCTTGAGCGGATCTTCGTTGCGCCGGGACACGATCACCAGACCGCTGTTCATGGAGGTCTGCAGGATGTTGACCAGGCGGACGCCGCTGTCAATGATTTCCATCGCCTGGGGGAGCATCAGGGTGATGGCGTGGCTCTTGTTGTCATTGATGCGGTTCATGGCCGACTCGGTCGCCGACGGGTGCACGATCTCAACGTCCAGTCCGGCATCCTTGTAGAAGCCCATGTCCTGGGCTACATAGTATCCGGCGAACTGGGCCTGGGCCGTCCACTGGGGGGTGAAGATGAACTTTTGCGCCTGCAGCAGGGCCGGCCGCGCGAGCAAGGCGCAGCCGAGGAGGACAAGGGTCAGTAATCGCTTCATGGCGTAGTCGTTAAAAAAGAAATATCGGTTTTTTATTGATGTGCGTCACGGAGTAGGTCGAGGACGACCTTGACCGGGTTGAAGGTCTCGATCGGGACTTCGACGAAGAGCGTGTTCCAGTCGGACATGGAGCCGTTCCACAGGCCGGGCAGCTCCAGCGCGCGCAGTTCGCGGCCCTGGTAGCTCTTGCTGCTGATCAGACCGGTCTCCTCATCCACGTAGTCCAGCAGGTTGAACTTGCTGCCGTCGTGGCGGCGCAGGCAGCAGACCAGGTCCACCGGATTGAAGTGCGTGGCGGAGTTGAGCGCGGCGACGGCCGCGGGGTCGTCAGGATTGATCTGCGCGCCTTCGAGGATCTGCAGGGAGGTGGCGCCGTCGCGGTCGCGGATGATGAAGGGACCGCCGCCCGGCTCGCCGAGGTTCTTGACCATGCCGCAGACGCGGATGGGTCGGTCGAGCTTGGCGCGCAGCATCTCGGCGCGGTCGCGGCTGTCCTTGGGCTCCGGCAGCTCGATGCGCAGCTCGTCGTGGAGGAATTCCTCGATTTCATTGCAGAGCTCCTGGCATTCCGGCGTGGCGAAGGGATCGTCCAGATAGGTGTTGTAAATCGGGATATAAGAGCAGTCGGCGATTTCCTTGCGCACCTGCGTGAGCTGGTCCAGCGCGTAGATGTAGCCGTGGATGCGGTCACGCAGCTCCAGCGCGCGGCCCATCAGGACCTTCTTCCAGCGGTAGGTGATCGGCTGCATGCGCTCCACGCAGACGTTGTCGATATTCTTGATGGACACGAGCTCCGCGTCCAGCGCGTTCAGGTTGTAAATCAGGGCGCCGTGGCCCGCCGGGCGGGTCAGGATGCTGCCGTCCTCCTTGAGGAAGGGCTTGCCGGCGGCGTCCACCGCCAGGGTGTCGGTCTCCTTGGCCTGGTAGGTGAAGCTGATGTTGTACTTCACGCCGTAGCGCTGCTCGTAGGTGGCGCGGATCTCCTCCACGGCGGCCTCGAAGAGGGCCTTGTGCTCCGGGGAGATGGTGACGACGAGGTCCACGGTGCCGTCGGCGTTGCGCATGTAGGCCTGGCCTTCGACGAAGTGCTCCGCCAGCGCGGTGCGCGTCTCGTCGGCGTAGCGGTGGAATTTCAGCACGCCCTTGGGCTTGGCGCCGTAGGCGAGGCCGGCGTCGGTGAGGAGCTTGCGGGCGGCGTCGACGGGGTCGAACGGGGCTTTCCCGAAGACCTCGGGGGAATAGAAAGCGAATTTCTCCAGGTTGGCGGCCAGCTTCTCCGTGGCCGTGTTGGGGGCGTCCAGACCGGCGAAAATGTCCTTGAACATGCGGGAAGCGGCGCCGGAGGCGGGCACGAACTTGCAGCGGCCGTGCACCTCGGCCTCGTCGGCATAGCGGACGGCGGCGTCCTGCGCCGCTTCGTCCAGCACTTCGATTCCGTTGCCCGGGATGGCGGGTGCGACGATCTTCAGCCAGGGGAAACCCTTGCGGAAGCGCTCGATCTGAGCATTCATGGTGGTTTTGTCCATAGTGTTATTGTTTTTTATGTGGTTTTGTCAGAAGTAGAATTCGCGGCGGTACCGGTAGTTGATGCGGAGCTCGTTGAAGCTGTCGGGATTCATCCGGAACATGAAGTCGTCCGTGAAGATCGGGTAGTTGTACTGGATCACCGAGGCGATCTGGCCCTGCGTCTTGTCGTGGGCGTCGATCTTGACGGCCTGGTATTCCAGGATCTCCGTGGTCGGGAAGAAATCGTACAACTCTTTGATCGAGAAGAAGCGCGCGACGGCGCGGATGGCCAGCGAGGTGCCGATCTGCTTGCCCTGGAGGGTGTAGCCGGCAATGTGCGGGGTGGCGATGTCCACGAGGTCCATCAGTTTGCGGTTGACGTTGGGTTCGTGGCACCAGGCGTCGAGCGCCACGGGACCGAGGCGGGGGATGGCCTGGATGAGGTCCTTCTCCACGACGAGCTCGCCCTGGGCGGCGTTGATGAAGAAGGCGCCGGGCTTCATCGTGGCGAAGAAGTGGGCGTTGGCCATGCCGCGCGTGGTGGCGTTGACGGGAATGTGCATCGTGATGACGTCGGACCCTTCCAGGACGGTGTCCAGGTCGTGGAATTCCGTGTGCCATTCCTTCTCGGCGCGGATCGGGTCGTAGCGGAGCGTCTTGAAGCCCAGCGCGAGGGCCATCTCCTCTACGCGGGAGCCGGCGGAGCCCAGGCCGATGATGCCGATCGTGGCGCCCTCGAGGGGGATGCTCTTGCGGGAGGCGGTCCCGAAAAGGGCGGAGAAGACGTAGTTTGTCACGCCGCCCGCGTTGCAGCCGGAGGCGTTCTGGACGTAGATGCCGTGCTCCTTGCACCACTGCTGGTCGATGTTGTCCATGCTGGCCGTGGCNNCCGTCCTTATAGATCACCTCCGCGCCGTAGGGCTCGAAGACGCCTTCAATGAAGGGTATGGCGCGGTCAATGACAAATTTCATTTCAGTATCAATTCTTTGACGACGGCCTCGTCGGCATCGACGCGGGTGAACAGTTCGTCCTGCGCGAGCAGGGCGTTGACCTTGGCGAGCAGGGTGTCGCGCTGGAAGGTCAGCTGGCTGCGCACCACGGAGGAGTCTACGGTGATATACAGCTTCCCATCCCGGAAGTAGCGGCGTATCGTGTAGCGGCCGGCGCCGGAGGCGGCGTCCCAGGCCGCGAAGATGCGCTGGGTGTTGAGTCCGGAGGTAAGTCTGCTGGCGCGAAGGTATTCGTGGATCAGCTCGGACAAGGGGAGGGCGGTTTTGCGTGCGACTCTACTCATTGACGGGAGTGAAGACGCCTCCTTTCGTCTCGAAATAGCTGCGGTCCGCGGTGAGCGTGTCCACGATGGACTCCGTGCGGACCTTGTTGGAGTCGGACAGGAAGATCTGGCCGAACTCCTTGTCCGCCACCAGGCGGAGCAGGTTGCCGACGCGATTCATGTCCAGTTTGTCGAAGAGGTCGTCCAGCAGCATGATGGGCGGGTAGCCGTAGGCCGATTTCATGACCTCGTACTGGGCGAATTTGAGGGCCACGAGGAAGGACTTCTGCTGCCCCTGCGAGCCGCAGCGGCGGATGGGATGGCCGTCCATCGTGAAGAGGAAGTCGTCGCGCTGGACGCCCGCGGAGGTGAACTTGAGCACCTGGTCGCGGTCGCGGTGCGCGCGGAGGATGTCCCGCAGGTCGCCTTTCTGCAGGTCGGAGCGATACTCGACGCCCACCTGCTCGCGGCCGCCGGAGATCTCCGCGTAATACTGCTGCACGACCGGCACGAGCCGCTCGCAGAAGGCGTTGCGGCGCTCGAAAATGGGCGTGGCCAGCGCGGCCAGCCGCTCGTCGAAAGTGCCGAGCAGCGCTTCGTCGGTGATGCCGGCCTTAAGCAGCTTGTTGCGCTGCAGGAGCAGGCGGTTATATTGCTGGACGTCAGCCAGGTACGGCTGCTCCATCTGCGAGAGCACGGCGTTGACGAATTTGCGGCGCTCCTCGCCGGCTTCGCTCACCATGGCCGTGTCGGCGGGGGAGACCATCACGATGGGCAGCACGCCGATGTGCTCGGAGATGCGCTCGTAGGGCTTGTCGTCGCGGCGGACGCTCTTCTGGCCGCCGTCCTGGACGCGGATGCTGAAGCGGGCGGCGGTGCCGCCGGGCAGGGCGTAGGTGCCGGACAGGGCGAAGGCGGAGGTGCCGTAACGGAAGTTGAAGCGGTCGGAGGCCGAGAAGGCGCTTTTGGTCATCGACAGATACCAGATCGCGTCAAGCAGATTGGTCTTGCCCTCGCCGTTGCCGCCGCTGATGCAGTTGATGTTGGGCGAGAAGGCGAGCTCCTGCAATTGGATGTTGCGGAAGTCCTGGATGACGATTTTCTGAAGCGTGGCCATGTCTTGCAAAGTTAAAGTATTTTTTCTAATTTTGCGGGCTTAAAATAAACGAGTAATCAAAATAATTCTTATATGGCTCAGAAAAATCTGAATGACAAGGCAGCCCAGCGGCAGGAGAACATCGAGCAGACCGTCTCCGCCACCGAGCAGTTCTACAACGACAACAAAAAGACCATCTGGGGAGCCGTGGCGGCCGTGCTTGTGATCGGCCTCTGCATCCTCGCCTACAACAAGTTCGTTTACCAGCCCAAGTGCGTCGAGGCGATGCAGCAGTGCTATCCCGCCGAGATGAGCTTCCAGGCCGGCGAGTACGAGCTTGCGCTCAACGGGGACGGCAACAACCTCGGTTTCGCCGACATCATCGCCGACTACGGCACCAAGGCCGGCAAGGCCGTCTACCTGTACGCCGGTATCTGCGAGCTCCAGCTTGGCAACAACGAGGAGGCCCTCTCTTACCTGAAGAAGTACAACGGCAAGGAGCCCATCCTCGCCGCCCGCGCCAAGTCCTGCGAAGGTGACGCCTACGTCGCCCTCGGCGACTACGAGGCCGCCGTGCGCAGCTACAAGGCCGCTGTGAACACCGCCGACAACGTCTTCGCCGCCGGCTATCTCCTCAAGGAAGGTTCCGCCCTCGAGGCCCTCGGCCGCAAGGAGGAAGCCCTGGCCTGCTACAAGACCATCGAGGAGAAGTATCCGCAGTCCCTCGAAGCTTACGATATCGCCAAATACATCGCCGGAGTCGCTGAATAATTATGGGAAGAGCATTTGAATTCCGCAAGGAGCGCAAACTGAAGCGC
>LXOW01422467.1_pt1 | contig 11302 bp, 11 predicted proteins | sample 1368591 | NCBI WGS metagenome assembly LXOW01 (sample SAMN04884650, study PRJNA319009) | bovine gut metagenome | isolation source: Cow rumen | host: Bos taurus | place: Italy: Legnaro (PD) | collected 2014-07-09
GTCCACTTCAGGAATCCGTAATTCTCCATAGGCTTACCAGTCTTTGCTGCTTGCCTTTTCAGTACAACATCGCGCTTGGCTTTCTTCTCCTCGTATTTGGCGCGTTCTTCAGGCGTCATGGCTGCTACCTTCTGTTCCAATGCAGCCTGTTTCTTAGCCTTTTGTTCGGCTCTGGCCTTCTCTTTTGGCAGCACGTAGGTGCGATATTCCCAGATAGCTGTTCCCCAAAGCAATGCTGCTGGCAGTATTACGGCTAAAAGCAGATATTTAGGACGGAAGAATTTGCCCAGATTAACGAAGAATCCTGATAGGAACACCTTGATGCCATTACTCAGCGTAACGCCTGCTGTAATGTAGAACAGGATAGCCGATTGCCACCAAAGGAACTTTCTGCCTTTCTTGATGCATACACCCGAGATATACAAGGTGATAAGCAGCAGGAACATAGATATAGTAAAATGGTCAGGCACAATAACTGACATCAGGATATATGCAAACGAGAAGCAATAGGCCGTCATCAACGTAGCATCTTTCTGACTTAGCTCTATCACCTCGCGATGAATGCGATAAAGGAAGATATACGAGTAATATGAGCAGAATATGAGCAAGGCTGCTACCAGATACTGCACGCAGTTAACGCCAAACACCCAGGTGAGTCCTTCGTTTATCGCCCACAATGGCCATATCATAAACGATAATAATGGGTGGCGATATACCTGATATACCACGTCCCAGTTAGATACGCCCAGATAGGTAAGCGGATCGTAGCCTGAGAGATGCAGCTCGTGTTCGAATGCTTTCCAATAAGGTCCGAATCCTGGTTGCATAAACAGGTCGTGCATGCGATAGATAAACAACGCATTCAGGGCCATAATCAGCATCAATGCTATGATTGATTGATAGCGCTCTTCAGGCTTAACCCTGAAGATATTTAGGCGTTTAAAACTCATCTTTATATTACTCATACCAGAAACTTGTTGAAACTACGGGTTGATTCATCCAGTCGATGATCAGCCACAGATTGTGAATAAACAAATAGACTGTTAGTGCTGCTACGATAGTTCTGAGTCCAAAGAGCCAGTTGCCCTTAGTCTTGGCAAAGAGAAGGGCGATGGCTACGGGGATAACGTATATCCAATGGGCCGACATAATGTATATCTCGTTGATGGCAAAACCAAGTCCCAGATGCATCAGCGCATCAGGCAGTATGCCGAGAAGGCACATCCACAACAATTTACTATTAAATCCAGCAATTATTCCTATTAATAGTAGCAAAATAATCAATCCCTCTGCGGCATAGTTGTACCAATGGCGATATTCTAACAACACAGGACGATAGCTGGTTAATACGTCGTCAAGTACCCATTCACTATGCAGTTGTATCGGCTCACCCAGTACGTTCTCTTGTAGGGTCTTGAGTCTGGATGTGGTCGAATCAGTCCATTGCAGTAGACTGCCTTGTCCAAAGGGCTTGCCTTTGTGTATCACCCAAGGGGCATTCTTGTAGCGCTGGTGGTTCTTTCTGGCTTTGGCTAATATCTCTGCCTTATGCTCTTCGAAATACTTCTTTTCAGCCTGCTGATGGGGATAGACGTAGATACGCTCTTCCAACAGGCCTGCACCCACCATCAGCAATGATGGCAGCACAACTGCCAGCAACAGGAATCGCCAATGAAAGAAATGCTTGCCTCTGGCTATCAGCTCTGCAGCATAAACCTTAGCGCCATTAGTCAATGTTACACCCGCTGTAGCTACAAATAGCAAGATGGTCTGCCAAAGTTTTAGCATCCTACCTTCTTTTTGGGCTTTGCCTATAAGGTATAGCGATAAAAGTATCAGACAGAGCGATAAGCCAAAATGATCAGGCACAAAGAAGGTGGCAAGTATATAGCCAAAGCTGAAGAAGAAAAGTGTCAACAACCACGCATCAATGCTCTTCAACTCAACCAGTTGGCGAAGAATGCGGAAGAGGAATACTGCAGAGAAGAAACCACTCGTAGTCATGATGATTGCCACAATATACATAGCCCCTTGACAACCAAATAGCTGATTGAGCAAGTAGAACGGATACATATAATAAGGTAGCAACGGATGGCGAACCACATCGTAGGCCATTTGCCAGTGGGTTAGCACCTTATAGGTGATGGGGTCGAAACCTGATACGTGAAACAGGTATGAGAGTTGTTTGGCGTAATCCTCGCTGAGAGGGTCAAGCAGAGAGTTATATTTCAGAATCATCATACCATTCAGCACCAGGAGTACTGAAGCAATGACTAATCCTATCGACCATTCTTCACGATTCAGTTTCATACCTCTCTAAATGGTTTGAAATGTGATTCATCGGCCCAAGCCAACAGCTCTTTGTCGCCTCTGCTGTCGCCAAAGGCTGTTAAGTGATAATCCTGACGATGGGGATAGAGGGCAAGGATGCGATTCACCTTTTCCTGTCCATAGCAGTTCTTGGTTAGGAATCGTCCTGTCAACTTGCCATCTACAACTTCTATCTGGGTGCCTAATACCTTTACATCAGCAAAGAATGGCTGCACCCAGTTGTCGATAGATGCACTTACTATCACCACTTCTGAGCCTTCGCTTTGTGCCTTGTTGATAGCCTCGATACCTTTAGGCCTGAGCAGATGCTTGGATGAGGCTGCAAACTCCTGGCAGATGGAGTTGAAATCATCCAACGTCGTATCTTTAAAGAAGTGTGCAAACACCTTCTGCTTGGCTTTCCAGTTGGGATAGACCCCAAGCTTCATCAGCACCAAGAGGTGGGCGTAACGCATAAATCCCAGCCAAAGCCCACAAGAACCTTTGGCAAAACGGATAAACTCCAGCAAAGTATCTTTGGTGGTAAGTGTTCCGTCAAAGTCGAATGCGTATATCTTCTTCATATCCTAACCACCAGTTTCAGTATCTTCTGTAACAGCCAAGCCAGCGGAATGGTTATCACAATGGTAAGCAATGCGGTAAGCCAATAGCCCAGATGATATGGCGTGATATAAACCATCACAAAGTGATCGTGTATCAGATAGGCCTCTAAACTCAGCGCTCCAAAGAAGGCACAGAAGCGATTGAACCACTTAGGCGTTCTGCGGAACACACGATTCAGCATCAGTATGAGCGTAATGGTAAAAGGAATATAGATCATTCGCTCTACAAACAATGGGAATCGTCCATGAGTCACTTGCTCCAGATAGAAACAAGAGCTGAAGGTGGCAATGAACAGAATCAGCACCATCCAGATGCCAGTGCCATCTATCTTGGTCTCTCGCCTTACCAGCTCGCCACAGTTAATGCCAATAAAGAAGATAGGTACGCGACTCCAGAATATCTCGATATGGCCCACAGCCTGATGTAGCGGACCAATCCATTGCACCCAGATGCACCAAAGAATCATCAATACAGGCAGCCAGCGATAGATAGGATGTTTCTGTATCAGCTTCATATATGGTGGCGCCCAGAGGTAGAGCATCATGATGGCTGGGATGTACCAGAAGGTAAGCTCATCGTGAAGCCAGAAGTCCCAGTTGATGGTGATATCGCCTATCAAGTCGATATAGTTGCCATTAGTCCAATCGAATCGCTGCATATAGAAAAGCGAAGCCATTACGAGCCAAGTCGGATAGATGCGAAGAAGACGGCGCTTGTAGAACTTCCAGACATCAGGATTCTTAACCCACGAGAACCAAAGGCCGATACCACTCAGGAAAAGGAACATATCAACCCCTACGTTTCCGCATCGCCTCAAGCCAAAGAACTCGTTGCTACGAGCCAAGGGCACGTGAAACAGGATGATGAACAGCATAGCTGCTCCCATCAACTCGCCACGATAGCGACTAACGTTGGCCAGCTCTATATCCTTAATCTTCATAGTTTGGGTTTGGGAATACGGTCTAATAGCTGCTTAACAGCCCACGAAAGGGCAATCACAGCGATGATGTAAAGCATCAGTCCGTCGTAGATATCCTGTTTCCAGGCTACGGTGATAAAGAGTTTGCGAGCTATGGGATGGGCCACAAACATAGCTGCAGAAATCGATCCTACCCATGTGATGATGCTGAGCATCCACTTTGGCATCACCTTTACTAATGCTATGGTTCCGATGATGATAAACACAGGAACAAAGAACCAACTTTGATACCAGAAACTCATGGCTACTATCAAAGCTGTAGAAACCAGTAAGGCGGCGAAATATTCCCAACGTGGGCGCTCGGCTTTGCCGCTTCGCTTGTCGAAGAACATTTCATTCCCAGTGTGGGAACATTTTATTCCCAACGTGGGAATTCTTGCGTACAAGATACCCAGTCCGAAGGGAAGCATACCTCCAATAAAATTATAGCGTAGGCGATTAAGTGTTTCGCCCTCAGGATCGCAGAAGACCTGCAGCAGCCAGCAGACGGCAATCAGCGCAATTACCCAGATATTCTTCTGTCGATAAAGCAGCACGCGATAAACAATGTAGAGCTGAATCATCAGTCCGAAGAACCAGTAGATGCCAGGCCAGATGATTCTGTCAGGCTCTGGCAGCACATTGATGTACATCAGCAACTGAGCCACCACGTTATACCAATGGAATTGGAATCGGCCTGGAGTCAGTATGTCTACGATGATAAACAGCGAGAATCCCACAATCAGCATTCTCAGCAACTTCAGGTAGTTGTAGCGTATGAATGGCAAGGTGCTTATCTTGTTGTCGCCTTGCTCGTATTTCTTAACCAGCCCCAGTCCACTCAGAAACAGGAAAACAGGCACGCCGTAATGGCCAAAGTACGATAGCAGATGTACTGGCAGCAACTCATCGGGATTGATGATGGCATTCCAGAGTCGGTCGTTGTTCGATGTGAAGAACTGATACTCGTTCTCCTTCACAATCTTGCCAATAAAGTGGCAGTAGTTGTGAAGCACGATGGCCAGAATGGCTATTCCTCGCATCGCTGTACACTCAGCTCTTGACAACAGGTCCTGTTTCATTTCTTCAGTTTGTTATAATCAGTCTCGCCCTTCAGTATTCTGGGGCGCTTCTGGTTGTATTTTGGATTTATAATGTCGTATTCAGGGCGATAGAGTGGAGTAGAAATGCCTCCAAAGTATAGCAGCAAGTGTGGCAGAACATCTGTCATCATAGGCTTGTCCTTAGCAGCCTGAATGGCTTGCCAGCCGTATGGGTGCAGCTCGCGATACTTGGGCGAACCCCAGATCCAGAACGGAATCTCCATCTCGTTGCGAGCCAGTCGATAGTCGATATTAGCAGAGTGCATTCGTCCGTAGGCGTAAGGCTTGCCGTCGAATATCTCTTCAGCGTGATCAGGCATATAGANNTATCGCAAAGAGTTGTCGTATTCTGTCAGCAATCGCAGTTTCTTTTCTGGCAGTTCTGGGCGATTATACATCTCCTTGGTAAAGAATGTACGAGTTTTCTGCGGATAGCGGGCGCGATAGTCAACGTGCGATCCCATGAGATGCAGAATCGTCAGGTTATGCTCAGTATTTTCTTTCTTCAGATTGTCGTACTCCTGCAGCACGCCTTCATCGAATCTGTGCAGACGGGTGTTGCGAGTGTCAAACAGATATTTGCTCAACTCTGGGTTGTTCATGAAGAAACCTCCGCTAAAGTCGTAGACAGCCTCTTTGGCTCTCGACTCGAACTGGTTTGTGATAAACGTTACGTGATAGCCAGCCTTGCGGAATACCTCAGGGAACAAAGGATAGTCGCACCACTCGCCGCTATCNNCTCGCCGCTATCGCCAACAGCATACATAGACATCACCTGCTTAAACACAAAACTTGTCAGGTTCCAAGGCGCTACCACATCGCTGAATGCTACCAGACTGCCCTCTTGGGCCATTTGTACCTGTCGTGGAGTAGTAGGCTTGTTGTAGCCATACAGCTGCGAGTGATGTTTGTTGTAACTCTCGCCAATAATCAGCACGATGTTTGGTACACGATACGAGCAACTATCCACCACAACTTTGTTGCGAGCCGCCATCAGTTGGTCAATCTGGTGCGAGGCCAAGTGGTTGGCATAGATACCAAATGCCAATCGGTAAATGGGTAGATAGAGTTTGGTGCAATCCTTACGAGTCAGCTCGTGCTCCACTTGTCCAATGGTATTGTAGGTAAACAGTCTGTGAGCAGCCACCTTGTTATCCCAGCATTGGTTGTAGGAATCTACTAGGAGCCAAGCCACCACTACACCTGCAATAGCCTTTCCTACCATAGGAACCATATCGTTGATTTTTGGTAGAATCATCCGTTTGCGCACGTTGCAAAGCACTTTACGCAGAATGGTCCACAGAATATGAACCACCATGAGCAGCAGAATCCAGCCAACATACGATGTGATGACGTCCCATCCCAGATACGATGCCAAGAACTCTTCTGACTCTCGCTGTGTGGTCTCGCCAAACAGCATCAGCATGGTTGGTGTGAGTGTCGACTCAAACTTAACGTAGCAGAACATATCTACCAGCGCCACGCTGTAAAGCACCACATAGAGCAGGGCTCTTACCCAATAGCGCACTTTGCTTGGTATCAAGGCAAGTACCACGCAAACGGCATAGATATCGAGAAAAAGTTCTGGTGCAGAAAGTTCGTAGGGCTTAGCGCCCTTAACGTGTAGTGTTATCTCGAGTTGTGTGCAAATCCACCCTAGCGCAAACATAAAAACGAAGAATGCGCCGTTCTTCTGGATGGGGGCAAACAGATACCCAAGCCATTCAAGTGGATTTATCTTTAGTCGCTTAAGCATACAGCTTATGTTTTGTTATGTATTCAGCCACAGCCTTTGGCACCAATTGACTGATGCTCTTGCCTGCTTCTATTCGCTCGCGGATTTCTGTGCTCGAAATGTCGATAAGGTCAAGACCTTCGATGCCGCCTTCGAATCCACGACGAGGATAGACGATTATCTGATAGTTCTGGCGAATATCATCAGCATGATACCACTTGTCGAACAACTGCCAGTTGTCGCCACCAATCATCAGCACAAACTCTCGGTCAGGATAATCCTTGCTGAGGGCCTGAAGCGTGTTCCAGGTGTACGATGGTTTGGGCAGATGCATCTCGTAGTCGCTGGCTATGATGCCTTCTTCGCCCTCGACAGCCAGTCGGGCCATCTTCATTCTAATCTCATCGTCGAGCAGATCGGTTGAGGCTTTCAGGGGATTCTGTGGCGAAACCATCAGCCACACTTCATCGAGCCCAGCTTTCTCACGAAGCTGACGGGCCAACGAAATGTGACCATTATGAATGGGATTGAACGATCCGCCAAATATCCCCGTTCTTATCATTCTGTTTCTAAAAACGCTTTGATGATCTCTAATGCATCAGCCTCGGCATATTCCAGCTTGTCATTAATCACGATCTTGTCGAACTTCTCAGCAAACGAGAGTTCGAACTCAGCACGGGCTATGCGCTGATCAATGACTTCTGGTGCATCAGTAGCGCGACCCTCCAGTCGCTTGCGCAGTTCGTTGATTGATGGAGGCTGGATAAACAGGCTCAGCGCCTTGTCGCCATAGAACTTCTTGATGTTCACGCCGCCCTTCACGTCGACATCGAACACAACGTTCTGCCCAGCTTCCAACTGGTTCTCAACCTGCGATTTGAGTGTGCCGTAGAAACGGTCAGTATATACTTCTTCGTACTCCAGAAACTCGTCGTTCTCAATACGCTGACGGAACTCCTCAGGTGTCAGGAAAAAGTAGTCAACTCCATGTTTCTCTGTGCCGCGGGGAGCTCGCGATGTGCACGAGATAGAGTAGGCCAGGTTCAGTTCCTGATGCTCTCTCATCAACCACGAGATAATCGTAGACTTACCAGTTCCACTTGGAGCCGAAATGATAATCAGTTTACCTCTACTCATTTTTAAAGTGCATTAAGAACCTGTTCCTTAATCTGTTCCAACTCGTCCTTCATCTTCACCACGATGTTCTGCATCTCAGCCTGATTACTCTTCGAACCAGTTGTATTGATCTCGCGTCCCATCTCCTGAGCGATGAAGCCCAACTTCTTACCCTGACCAGCAGGCTCGTTCATGGTGTCGCGGAAGTACTTCAGGTGGTTAGCCAGTCGCTGCTTCTCTTCGCTGATGTCCAGTTTCTCGATATAGTAAATCAGCTCCTGTTCCAAACGGTTCTTATCATATTCGGCTGATGGAATCTGCTGCAGACCGTCGATGATACGAGCCTTGATCTTCTCCACACGACTCTTCTCGAATGGCTCAATCTCAGCCATCAGCTTACCAATATTGTCAATCTTCTCAGCAAACTTCTTCTGCAAGGCTGCTCCCTCCTGAGTACGGAAGTCAACCAGATTCTTCAAGGCCTCGGCAACGCCGCCTTTCACTACAGCCCACTCTTCATCGTCCAGTTCCTCTGTGTCGGTCTTTGTCAGCACATCAGGCATGCGGAGCAGGGTGTAGAACCAGTCCTCTGGTGTGGGGATACCAGTCTTTTCTGCTATTGTCTTTATCTGCTGATAGTAGTTCTCTACCAGCTGTGCATTGATAGGTGTTGGGTCTACTGCCATATCCTTCTCTACCCATACGCTCATATCAACCTTTCCGCGAATCAGGGCCTCTGCCACCATCTGGCGCATCTCCATCTCCTTCTCGCGATAGAGTGGTGCAATACGGGTGTTCAAGTCGAGCTGCTTTGAGTTGAGCGACTTGATTTCTACATGAATNNACGCGATTTATTTTATATCGAAAGCTCGCAGTTTGGTATCGAAATCTTTGGCGCCGCCTGTTTCGTTGAAGAGTTTTTTAAGGAGACGAACGCGGGTGTTGGTGATGGTTTGAGGGGTAGAGATGGTTAGTGTGGCTATCTCTGTGGGTTGGAAATGATGACGGATGAGCAGACAAATGCTTTGCTCCTTGGCGTTGAGTTGCGAGAAAAGCAGTTGCAGGTTGGGGCTAAGGGCGTAAGAGCATTGGGCCAAGGCGTTCATGTCTTCATCAGAGGCAGCGTGACCTTTGTTGGCTGAGGCGCGCAAAGAGGCTATAATCGTCTTGAGTTGTTCTGAATTCTCACGTTCTTCACGTTCACGTTGTAGTCGCATTTGTGTCAGCTCCTCGCGAGTGAGGTCGTATTTTTTCTGGCTCTCAACAAAACGGGCGTTGAGTTTGTCAATCCTGCGTCTGCTATACCAGATGGCTACAATAGTGAGGAGTATCAAAAACAGGATGGTTGAGAGCAGTATGATGGTAGTCTGATACTGCTTACGTTCCTTCTGTTGCTCATCAAACTGAACTTGCAGGTCGATGATGCTGGCGGCATCGCTACGTTGATAGAGATCGTGATATACCTCATTAAGGCAACTGCTGAAATAGGCAGCCCTTTCTTTATGGCCACAATCGGTTAGGTATTTAATTAGTTGGCGATAGGAACTAATGCTGACATCTGGCGAGAAGGAGTTGACGAGTCTATACCATTGCTCAGCAGCGCTAACTGTGTCTTTCTCAGCAAGATACACATCGGCCAGGAGTTTTGAAGCTCTATCGGTTGGCGACTCTTGTAGGGCCTTGAGCAATAGCTGCTTAGCTTCATTGCGCTTGTTTTGGTGTATCAGATAGCTGGCCACATTAGTAAGATAGGTGGCATGAATCTCGCCACGAGTCTTTGGCGCATATGGTTGGGCTAGTTCATTGTAATAATGCAGGCTATCAGTCTCGCCAAGCATATCAAAGGTCTGGGCAATGTTGTTCAGCGCCCTTACTATCCAGTCGTCTTTTTGACATTGGTTGGCTGCATCCAGAGTCAGCTTGTAGTATTTTAGCGTTTGGCTATAATTACCCACATTATCGTTGATATCGCCAAGCACAGAGTAGAGATAACAATTGAATATTGGATCATCTACTTTCTGGGCTATTTGCTCAGCGCGTTTCATAGTGAGCACAGCCTCGTGAGTTTGCTGCTTGTTATAGAGCACGATGGCATGATGCAGCAAGGCCCTGGCCAATCGTGGTTTATCGTTTTGTCTCTCATAATAATCTCTACTGAACTGGATAAGCTGAGTTGTTTCTGTTACCAATCCGCTACGATGCAAAGCCTCAGTATAAAGCAATCCGAAGAGGGCGCGATCAGGATTGGAGAGTGTTGTATCAGCCCAAAACGGTTCAAGCATAATGACTACCGAATCAGGATGCTCTACTACTATCTGTTCAGCTTGGGTAATAACGCTGTTGTGGGGCTGCTCTTGATGCGAGCAGCCCACAATAACGAGAGAGAATATGAGATAAACGATAATTATCATTTCAGACGAAAAATAAGAGGAACAGTATATTTAACACGTACTTTCTGGCCTTTCTGCTCGCCAGGATTCCACTTGGGCATGCCAGAAATGACTCTAACTGCCTCGGCATCGAGCGATGGGAAAGCCTTTCTTACTACTTAGATATCAGTAATACTGCCATCGGTGTTTACCACGAATGAAACAAGTACTCTGCCTTCTATCTTCTGCTTCTCGGCATCGGCAGGATACTTGACATTTTTACTAAGATATTCGAACAGGGCAGCCTGTCCACCAGGATACTCAGGCATCTTCTCTACTACGTCGAATACCTGCTGATTCTTTTTAGCTACTACGGTCTTCTGAGCGCTCACTGTGGTGAGGCCGAACAAAGCCATAAGTGCCATGATTATAAACTTCTTCATACTTTTCTAATTTTTAAATGGTTCAACAATCAGTTTGTCTGTCCGGACGGTGCAAAAGTAAGAGATTTCCTGCTTTTTTGCAAGAAATCCATTACATATTATTACACAAGGGGCTAATTTTACACAAAAACGGAGAAATATATGTATAATAAAATAACAACACCCTCCCAAATAGGAAGGGTGCTGTAGTAAAAGATTAAAACTTGGAAAAGTGATTAATATGCTTGTTCATGAACGCCCTTTACGGCTCTACCGCTTGGATCATTCATGCCTTTGAAGGCAGCATCCCACTCAAGAGCGATGGCTGTAGAGCAGGCTACGCTGGCCTCGCTTGGAACACTCTTGGCAGCAGAGTCGCTGGGGAAGTGTTCGGCAAATATAGAGCGGTAGTAATATTCTTCTTTGTTCTTTGGAGGGTTGATGGGGAATCGCTCTGCAGCGTGTGCCATCTGCTCATCGCTTACAGCCTCTGAGGTTATCTGCTTTAATGTGTCAATCCAAGAATAACCAACACCATCACTGAACTGTTCCTTCTGGCGCCAAGCCACCTCTGCTGGCAGCATATCAGCAAATGCCTCGCGCACAATTTCCTTCTCCATAGTGGTTCCAAGGCACATCTTGGCCTCTGGGTTGGTGCGCATAGC
>LXOW01417829.1_pt1 | contig 11301 bp, 5 predicted proteins | sample 1368591 | NCBI WGS metagenome assembly LXOW01 (sample SAMN04884650, study PRJNA319009) | bovine gut metagenome | isolation source: Cow rumen | host: Bos taurus | place: Italy: Legnaro (PD) | collected 2014-07-09
TCCGGCTGGCTCGCCATTCCCGACAACCTCAATACCGGCATCGCCACGCTGCGCGCCTATTCCTACTGGATGCTCAACCGCGAGCCGGAATACATGTTCCACAAGGACCTGGAACTGCGCAACCCCATGAAAGACGATTTCGTGGAGACGCTCGTCCGCGACAAGGTCAAGGACGACTACAAATACCACGACGTGGGGATGCGCAATCCCTTCGACAAGGAGCGTACGCGGAAGGCTTCGCCCGACCTGCAGTTCCTGCCGGAAAGCGGACGCTGGCTCTACGGGCAGCAGTCCGTGCTGGGCATCCGGGCTGTGGATCCCGACGGACACGGCCTTGCGCTCAGCGGCGAGGTCTTCGCCGACGACCAGGCGGTGGGCCGTTTCGAAACCGACCGTCACGGCATCGGCCGGGCGCTGCTCCAGCTGGAAGTGCCGCCCAAAAAACTCTATGCCCGCTACGATGACGGCGACCTCTTTGTGGGAGAAACCGAATTGCCTCTGCCCGAGCAGGCCGGTGCCTCCATCCGCCTGACCGTGCGGGACGACAGCATCGAAGCGGCGCTTTTCGATCAGGGCCTGGTCCTGCCCGATTCGACTTTCGTCGTCGTCCACGACCGGGACGGCATCTATGTGCGGCTGCCTTACACCGGGCAGACCCGCCGCCTCCGCATCCCCTATGCACTGCTGGCACCCGGCATCAACAACCTTGCGCTGGTCGACGACAGCGGCACGGTCTACGCCCAGCGTGCTTTCTTTGTCTTCCCCGACCAGACTGCGGCCGCGCTGACGCTCGACAAGCCCGAATACGGCCCCCGCGAGAAAGTTACGGTTTGGGCCGACCTGCCGGAAGGCGACTGGTCGGTGGCCGTGACCGACGACGGTTACGCTCCCTACAGCGGCCAGGGCTACGACCTGGTGTCGTGGTGGTACCTGGGCAGCGAGCTTCCTTCTTTCGTGGAGGAGCCGCAGCGCCTCTTCGATGCGCAGCGCCCGCTGGCCGAGCGCATCGCCGACATGGACGCCGTGATGCTGACCCACGGCTGGACCTATTACGAACTCCCGGATATCCTGCACGGCAAGACCGAAATGCCGCGCTTCGGAAAAGAATACACGCAGTCCCTGAGCGGTGTCGTGCGCGGCGCTTTCCGGACCGCCCGCCGCTCGATGGTCTCGTTCGTCGCGCCTTCCATCGGCTTTTCGGCCATCGGCCAGCTCGACACGACCGGCTATTTCGTGCTCAACGGCATCGATTTCCCCGAGGGGACGCAGTTCCTGGTCAGCGCCGAGAGCATCGGCGGCAATACCCGCCGCTTTACGCCCTATCTGGACGACGACATCTTCGCCCGCTTCCATCATTATCCCGCCTATCTCGACAAGCCGTCCTACTCCCGGGAGTACAAGTACGATGTCCTGAAGGACTATTACAATGCGGGCGGCGAGATTGTCTATTCGCTCCATCCTTCCTATGTGACGGGCATGGCTTCTCCGCGCCAGGAGAACATCTCTCCGCTGCCTGACTACGAGTTCAAGCCCGGGCAGTATCGCTCAGAGCGCGACCTGGAGCCTTATGAGGCGCTGGATGTCCACACCTATATCGTTTCCACCTGCCCGCCCCTCCGCTTCGGCAATGCGGTAGACTCGACGGGGGACATCCCTGCCACCTACCGTCCGATTCTCTGCCGGACCTCGAAGATTTCCTCCCGGATGGGCATCTCCAGCGGCTGGGAAGAGATCATCGTCTACCGTGACGGCATGCGTTCTTCGTGCGAAGACATCGAGGGCCTCTACGTCTCCGACCTGACCGGTTTCGCCTATCTGACGGGCGCCGACGCCGCCCGCTTCAACACCGACATGGACGATGTCATGGCTCCGCGCAGCGTCATCCTCCTCAAGACGAAGCTGTACACCCACGACAATGCGGTCAACGTGTCCAGCGGCAAGCCCCTGGGATGGCAGCAGCCCCGGCACTTCTACAGCCCCCGCTACGAAGATCCGATGCAGCGCCGCATTCTGCCCAACATGGTCCGCCCCACCCTTTACTGGAATCCGTCCCTGATGGCCGACCCTTCGGGCAAGACCGAATTCAACTTCTATACCTCCGATCACAAGGCCGACGGAACCATCATTCTCGAGGGCTTCACCAAAGAAGGAATTCCTGTAAGCGTCAAAGCAAAGCTGAAACGCTAGACGTAAGCCAGTTATAAACCAGCTAAACCAGCCAAAAAAAGAGCCGTCCGGAAGGGCGGCTCTTTTCGTCATGCCGGACTTGGTCCGGCATCGTTTACATTACTGCTGGTTGGAATCCCACCACACAGGGATGGTCCAAGCATCGTCGGCACGGTTCCAGTTGGGCAGCGAAGTGTTAGCGCCGGGGACCTCAGCACCGATAGCGATCAGGTTCTTCGAGTTGTAGTTGTACTCGTGCGAGCACTGACGCCAGCGACGATAATACTGACCGGAAGGAATAGCCTTCTGGGCGGCAGCAACCACATTGTGATATGCCGGGATGTCCCATCCGAGGAAGATCTTCTTGTCGAAGTCATAGCGACGCATGTCGTTCCAAGTCTCGACGGAGAACTGCATGGCCAGACGTTTCTGGGTCATGATACGACCGAGCGTCAGATCGGCGGCAGTACCAATACCGTTGGCGAGGAAGAAATCGATGTCGGATTGTTTCATCGGGGTGAAGGACGGGCAGTCTCTCAAGGTAGGATCTTCGGCAACCCAGACATTCAGCTTGTCGTTCATCAGTTCAATAGCGGCTTTGATACCTTCCTTGTAGGCGGTGAAAGCACCGCTCTTGTCGCCCTGGTTGAAGAGGATCTCAGCCTTGATGAAGCAAACCTCCATGTAGGTACCTACATAAGTCGGGGCAGAAACGCGGCTGTAGAAGGAACCAGATTCAGCGGAAGCGTCAACATTGGCTTTGCGACGATACAGCAGGTCTTTCTTGGCTGCGTAGCCTTTCGATTCGCTGGTGCACTCGACATAGACGGTATCACCACGGCGAAGTTCGTTGTTGCTATCAATCCAGAAGAATTCACCAGACCAGGACTTGGAAGCATTCGTACCAAACTGTGCACGGAGAGGACCACCTTCGTTGTTGATGTTGGACAGCATGTCCACACCAAGGGAACGACGCCAGGTACCATTAGCATTCCACTTGATCTCGGCCGGGGTGTTCGCACCTTTACCGGAACGGGCCCAGGGGATGATGTGGTCGGCACGCGGGTCTTCCACACCCAGGCCGTCGAAGTTGGTGAGGTTGTCATACAGCATCTTGGTCACCATGTAGCCGGCGTTCATACCACAGACGGAATAGAGCGGGGAATAGTCAACCGGTTCGTCCCAACCAAGGAAGTCATGGGTCGTTCCGTTGTCGTCGGTATGATTGATAACCGTGTTGTCGGCGTTGCTCTTCATGGCCTTGTTGAGGCAGTCCATGATCGTATTCGTATCATACTTGAGGTCCTTATAAGAACCGGCAGCCTTCTTGTTGAGTTTGGCGCACCAGCGTGCCTTCAGCAGGTAGGAGAGTTTCAACCATTTGTCGGTGTTGCCATCATTCCAGAAGTCACCCACGGAAAGAGCGGGAAGGCCGGGATCGATGGATTTCTGCAGCAGCTCGATGGCTTCGTCAATACGCTCGAAGCAGCCTTCGTAGATACGCCGGCCGGTAGAATAAACCGGAAGTGCGTTCTCGGAAAGGGCGTCATCGTAAGGCATTTCACCGTAAAGGTCGGTCATCAGCATGAAGCCGTAGGCCAGCAGGACCTGAGCAACACCGGCATAGTGCCAGTTTTCGGCCTCCATGGCTTTATCGTACATGTCTTTCAGGGTCGGACCGGCGCCGACGAAGAACCACTGGTACGGGGTGGTCACCTGACCATCGACAGGATACCAGTAGGAAACATTCCAATAGTTGCCACCGCCATTGTAACGGGTCCAGTCACCCATGGCCATGCCGGTACGCCAGGCGGCGAACTGCGTGGCGCTGTTGGTGTAGAATTCACAGTGAGCCAGCTCAAGCTGATACTGAGCTGCCTCCAGGGTCGGATTCTCCGGGTCGGTATTGACATCCAGCCACTCGTTGCAGGAAGAGAACGTGAAGGCTGCGATAACCAGACCGCAAAGCATTATAGATTTGATAAGTTTCATATTCTCAGTGTTTATTTCAATAATTCGATGACAGTCAGGTTAGAAGGTGAGGTTGACACCGAAAGTGAAGCTGGAAGTAGCAGGAGTACCCAGATAATCGAAACCGACCGAAGAAGAACCACCGCTGCCGGCACCGGATGCGGCCACCTCGGGATCACCGTCATAGTTGGTGAAGAGGAGCAGGTTGTTGGCGATAGCGGTGAGGGAAGCACGTTTGATGATGCCCGTGCGTTCCATCCACCTCTTCGGGAAATCGTAGGTAAGGGAAAGGGTACGCAGGCGCAGGGAGTTGACGTTGGTGATCCAGTTGGCCACCTCGTAATTATAAGCGCCCGTATAGTAATTCTTGATGATGTTGTAACCACTGACCTCTTTGCCACCGAATTCATAGACACCGTCCGGATTCCAGGTGTGGCTTTCAAGATCACCGTAGATCGGGTTGTTGTCAGCGTCAGTACCGATCTGCTGACGGCCGACGATGGTGAGCGGCTGGTTACGGACGTCTGCCGAGAACTGGCTCGTACCGGCTTGGGTCATGGCGTACTTCGTACCGTTGTAAACGGCACCGCCTACGCGGAATTCCCACAGCATGTTGAAGGTAAAGCCTTTCCAGCTGAGGGTGTTGTTCCAACCACCGGTGAAGGTGGATTCACGATTGGCAATCTGGTAAGAATAGACGTTGTCGGTCGTCGGGAAACCGTTCTTGTCGATCACGAGTTCACCGTTCGGAGTGCGGGTCCAGCGGGTACCGGTGATGGCCATGAAGTTACCGCCCGAAACAGACGCTGCGCGAGCACCGCCATACTGTACATCCGTCACGTACATGATCTCCATGCCAGCCGGCAGGCCGTCCATGGTACCGCGGTTGCCGGCGGCGTTGATGCTGGTTTCCCAGACAAAGTCCTTCGTCTCGACAGGGGTGCCGCTGAGGGAGATCTCAAGACCTCTGTTGTAGACGTTACCGGCGTTGATGGAGCAGAAGATGTAACCCGTGGACTGAGGTCCGCGCGGGCTCAGGATCTGGTTGTAAGAGTCGTTGGTGTACCAGGCGATGTCGAAGTTGAGACGATGCTTGAAGAAGTGCAGTTCGAGACCGACTTCAGACGACTTGGACATTTCCGGCAGGATGTACGGGTTACCACGGGTCCAGGTTGCGCCGACACCGGTCTTGCCGCCAAGGTACATACCGACAGGCCAAAGCTGGGTGTTGGTCTCGTAAGCGCCGGTATCCTTACCTACTTTGGCCCACGATGCGCGGATCTTACCGAAAGTGAGGATGTTGTCGTTCATCCAGCCCTGGTCCTGCAGGAACTGCGTGAAGACGATGGCACCGCTCACGGACGGATAGAAGTAACTGCGGTTTGCCTTCGGGAGGGTGGATGTCCAGTCGTTACGGCCGGTGACAGAAAGGAAGATCGTGCTTCTCCAGTCGAGACGAAGTTCGCCGAAGACACCGATCAGGCGTTTCTGGGTTGCAGAGTGTGCGAAGTTCCGGTTGTTGGCCGTGGCGTTCGAATAGGAGAAGAAATCAGGAACCTCGAAGTTCCAGGCCATCTTGTAGTTGCGATCCGTGCTTACGGCGTCTGTCTGCATACCGAGCATCAGGTTGCCGCTGAAGTCGCCGATTTTGGCGGTCATGTTGGACATGACGTTGTGAGACAGGTAAGTATACTTGAGCATGTTGTCACTCATCATACCTTTCTGCCAGACTTGTTTGACGACGCCGTTGGCGGCCACATTGGTGGAGTTGGTCTGATTATAGGTATCCACGCCAACACGATAATTGACAAACCACCATTTGAAGATGTCAGCCCGGAGGTTGATACCGGCCGTGAATCGTTCGGTCTTGTCCCGATAGGAGTCTTTATTGATGATCCAGTACGGGTTGTTGCGCTCGTCCCACGGGTCGAGGTCTTCAGCGACACCGGCCAGTTTGTAACGGGAACCATCCTTGTTCAGGTAGTGGGTCATGTCATCGCTGGGAGCCCACTGGTAAACAGCGGCCAGCGTACCAGTACCGGAGGAACCGTAAAGACCGCCGGAGGTCAGGGTACGGTTGGTTTTAGCGAGCGTATAAGCCGTGTTTACACCCACCGTGAAGATTTTAAGGAACTTCTGTTCGCCGTTGAAGCGGAAAGTGGTCTTGTTGTAACCCGTACCGGGAACGATACCTTTCTGGCTGAAGTTGGAAGCGGAAACGAAGAAGTTGCTGTTCTTGGTACCGCCGGATACACTTAAGTTGTTATCCCAAGTGCCGGCCGTTTTGAAGAATCCACCAACGTTGTCATACCAGGGACCCCGGTATTTTTCACCCCAGGAGTTGTAGGACTTGTCGTTCTGGATAGAACTGATCAGTTTGCCGGAAGCATCGTTCGTGTCTTCCATGAAACCACGTTTGAACTCGTTCTGGACAGCCGGAAGCGTCCGGGCCCAGGAAGTGATGAACTTGGAATTGAAATTCACTTCCACGACACCGTCTTTACCTTTTTTGGTCGTGATGAGGACCACACCGTTAGCAGCACGGGAACCATACAGAGCAGAAGCGGCAGGGCCTTTCAGGATGGACATGCTCTCAATATCCTCGGGGTTGATATCCATCACACGGTTGGAGGAAGTGGTATAGGCAGAGCCACTGCCGTCGAATGCCGTGTTACCGACGACCTGCGAAGAGTTGTCATAGATCACACCGTCGACAACGAAGAGCGGCTGGTTATCGCGGGTCTCGGAACCAGAGGTACCACCACGAAGGATGATGGAGGCGCCGGAACCGGCAGCACCGGAAGTCTGTGTCACATTGACACCGGCAATTTTACCGGAGAGGGAGGAGATCGGGTTGGCGGTCTTGTTCTTCATCAGTTCCGTAGAACTGAGGTCTTCGACGGCATAACCCAGAGATTTTTTCTCTTTCCGGATACCGAGNNGGACGACCTGCAACCTGGACGGTTTGGGTCTTGTAACCGATACAGGTGAACGTAAGGTTGCCATTGGAAGGCACGTTGATGCGATACGCACCGTCAGCGTCGGTCGACGTACCGACGGTCGTACCTTCAACCACCACGTAAGCACCGATAATCGGCTCGTTGCTCTTGTCTACCACCGTACCGGTGACAGAGATGTTCTGAGCCCACAGTGATCCTGCTGTCAAGACCACTGCACACATAGCCGCGAGGAAGCGGCCAAGTTTTTTGGATACGAACATAGATGAAATTTTAGGTTATAATCTCACATTTTCTCTGTACGTTAAGAGTCTTGTCTGTACGTTTAAAAGCAATTCTATGAAAAAGTACCTCCTCCAACTCTTCGAATTCGCCCTCCACCGGGGGAAAAAAGCCTGGCGGCCGGATTCGCTTCTCGCCCTGTTTGACAGGCATAACGAAGAATACCGTGCCTTGATCGGTCACGGGCGCTCGCTCAATAGCTACAAACGGTATGATGTTGTCTTCCGACACTTGCAGTCGTTCCTGAAAGGGCGGAAGCAGGAGGGCCTGCGCCTGTCGGATGTATCCCCGGAACTGGTGCGGGACTTCGAGCGATACCTCCGTATCGAAATNNTTTGCGGGCTACCGGAACCGCTTCGAGCAGGTTGACAGGGGCTATCTCTCAGAGGAAGAGCTGATGCGGCTGATAAACTACCCGCTGAAGCCGGGAACGCAGCGCCTGGTGCGCGATCTCTTCGTGTTTGCAGCGTTCACGGGTCTGTCTTATGTCGACATGAAGAACCTGAGCTGGGAAAATGTGCGTACGATGTTCGACGGGAAGATATGGATTGTCATTCGCCGTACGAAGACCCATACGCCTTCGAACGTACTGTTGCTCGATATTCCGCTGCAGATTCTGGCCCGGCACGGGAATAGGGAGTGGGCACGCGTTTTTCCCATTCCGAGCAACAACTGCTGCAATGCCTACCTGATCATGCTGGGGCAGGCATGTGGGATTCCCACACGCATCACCTTTCATCTGGCCCGCCATACCTTCGCTACGCTATCGCTTTCCAAGGGCGTACCAATCGAGACCCTCAGTAGCGTTATGGGACACACAAGCATACGCACCACACAGATTTATGCCAAAGTGGTGAATGAGAAAGTCGGTGAAGATATGTCCCGCCTGGCCGACAGGCTCCGCCATCTGCCCCTCCCCGGATAGCGGTTTCATCCTTTTACTTTTTCAACAAATTATGAACAATAATGAAAGGAAATATATATCTTTGTCAGCCCTAAACAAAGTAGAGCAATTATACCTTTATAATAACCTATAACTCTATGTTCGTATCTAAAAAACTTGGCCGCATTTTAGCGGTTATGTGCGCACTGGTCCTCTCAGCAGGATCGATGCTGGCTCAGAACATTACCGTCACCGGTAAGGTGGTCGATAAGAGCAATGAGCCGATCATAGGTGCCTATGTGGTTGTCGTCGGGACGACCGCCGGAACGTCGACGAATGTCGAAGGAGCCTACTCCATCAATGTTCCTGCCAACGGCACGCTCCAGTTTACCTGCATCGGCTACAAGACCCAGGAGGTCGCCGTGGCCGGCCGCAGGGTGGTCAACATCATCCTGGCCGAAGATGCCGAATTCCTTAATGAGACTGTCGTGGTCGGTTACGGCACGCAGCGCCGCGCCAACCTGACCGGCGCCGTCTCCACCGTCGACGTGACGAAGACCCTCGAGAGCAAATCGACGACCAGCGTCGGCAAGGCCCTCCAGGGCGCTGTCCCGGGCCTGACCGTCCTCAATGTCAACGGTGACATCAACGCCGAGCCTGAGATCGTGATCCGTGGTATCGGTACCCTCTCCAACAGCGGTACTTCCACTCCGCTCTATGTGGTCGACGGTGTTCCTATCGACAACTTGTCGTACCTCAACCCGCAGGACATCGCAACGATCTCCGTCCTGAAGGACGCCGCCTCCACCTCGATCTACGGTACGCGTGCTGCTTTCGGCGTGGTGCTGATCACCACCAAGAGCGCGCAGACCACCGACCGCGTGCAGGTAAGCTACACCGACAACTTCGGCTGGAGCCAGGCTACCGACCTGCCGAACTACCCGACCGTGATCGAGCAGGTTACGGCCATGACCGAGGCTAACAACCGAGCCGGTGACGCTTCCGAGCTTTTCGGTATGTACCTCGACAGCGACCACTTCATCGAAATGGCCACCCGTTGGCAGCAGAAACACGGCAAGAAGGCCCCTTATCGCAAGATGGTCTTCGGTGATGACTACGACGAACTCGGTTACTATGCTGACTGGGATGTCGTGAACATCTACTTCAACAAGGCGGCTCCGTCGATGAACCACACCCTCTCCGTCCAGGGTACCTCCGGCAAGACCAATTATTATATGTCCGCCGGCTACAGCCAGGACCAGAGCCTTGCCAAGTTCAATCCCGACAAGGTGAGAAGATTCAACACGACGGTCAACGTCTCGACCCAGGCTACCGACTGGTTGCTGATCGGCGCCCGTGTCAACTACTCCGACAAGACCTACAGCTACCCGTATACCCGTGGTGCCAACACCTATCAGTACCTCTGGCGCTGGGGTTCCTTCTTCGGCCCGTATGGCTGGTATGAAGCAGAAGACGGCACGCAGTATGAGGCCCGTACGCTGATCGGCGCCCGCATGACCGGCGCCCCGAGCTTCACGAAGACCTCGAACCTCCGTCTGGGCGGCTTCCTGAAGATCGACATCGTGAAAGGCCTGACCTTCAACGCTGACTACACCTTCACCAACAAGGTGGTCCGCTACAAGGGCCCGGGCTTCCCGTCCTATGTGCTCAACACCTGGTCCGTCAACCCGGTGGTCACCAACATCATGAGCACGACCTGGATGGAAACCAGCCGTGACTTCTACTACAACCACGTGGCCAACGCTTATTTCAACTATAAGCTCGACATCGCCCAGAACCATCATCTCAACCTGATGGCCGGTGCCAACCTCGACAATTCCGAGTACGAGTACCTGTACTACGAGCGCCACGACCTGATGGACATCAACATGCCGGAACTCGCCCTTGCAGACTCCGACTACAGCTACAGCCACACGCACAGCCACTGGGGATCGCTCGGCTTCTTCGGCCGCGTGAACTATGACTATGCAGGCAAGTACCTCGCCGAGTTCAACATCCGTCGCGACGGTTCCTCCAAGTTCCCGCCGAAAGACCAGTGGGCAACCTTCTTGTCGGGTTCCATCGGCTACCGCATCTCCGAAGAGGCCTTCTGGGCTCCGATCAAGAGCATCATCAACAACGCCAAGATCCGTGCTTCCTACGGTGAGATCGGTAACCAGGAAGTGGGTTCGAACATGTACCTCGAAACCATGTCCAAGACCACCAACGGCGTGAACTGGATGGGCAGCGGCAACTCCAAGTACGACTACTTCGGCATGCCGAAGATGGTCTCCGAGTCCCTGACCTGGGAGAAAGTCGCCACCACCAACATCGGTCTCGACCTGGGCTTCATGAACGGTGACCTCAACGTGACCTTCGACTGGTTCCAGCGCAGCACTATCGGCATGCTCGCCCCGGGCAAGGCTCTGCCTTCCGTCCTCGGCGCTTCTTCCGCCTATGAGAATGCCGGTTCGCTCCGCACCCGCGGCTGGGAACTCAATGTTGACTGGCACCACAGCTTCGGTCCTGTCAACGTCTATGCCAGCGCCAACCTCTCCGACTATAAGACGAAAGTCACGGAATGGGACAGCAACAACCTGATCAACAGCAACTACACCGGCAAGGAATACGGTGAGATCTGGGGCTTCCAGACCGACCGCTACTTCACTTCCGCCGCCGATGTGGCCGCTTCGCCTTCCCAGGCTAAACTGGAATCCGGCAAGTTCAAATATGGCCCCGGCGACATCAAGTTTGTGGACCAGAACGGTGACGGCGTGATCGACTGGGGCAAAGGTACGCCGGAAGATCACGGTGACCTCATCAAGATCGGCAACAGCACGCCGCGTTACCAGTACTCCTTCCGCCTGGGCGGCAACTGGAACGGCTTCGACCTCGACCTGTATCTCCAGGGCGTGGGCAGACGTGACATGTGGACCCAGTCTTCCTTCGTGATGCCGTTCATGCGTGGCGTCGACGGTATCTACACCAACCAGATGAGTTATGTGACCGCCCAGCAGGTCGCTACCGAGAACATCGACCAGA
>LXOW01134091.1_pt1 | contig 11300 bp, 8 predicted proteins | sample 1368591 | NCBI WGS metagenome assembly LXOW01 (sample SAMN04884650, study PRJNA319009) | bovine gut metagenome | isolation source: Cow rumen | host: Bos taurus | place: Italy: Legnaro (PD) | collected 2014-07-09
CTCTACCCTACCGCCCAGCAGGTGAAGCAATTGGCCTGGAAGGGAATCAAGAAAATCGAAATCGGCCTTGTGCAGGCCGACTCTTTCCCGGATGACGCCTTGTCGGCTGTGATTGACAAGTTGTACAACTCCCTTATAGCCGTTGCTACCATATGAAACAAACTTTCATTTCCCTGATTCCGGTGCTGGTCCTGGTAGTACTGCTGGGATTCGATATCAGCATCTTCGGCAGCGACTCCATCCTGGGAGCCAGCCAGGTGGCCCTGCTGGCAGGGGCAGGCGTTTGCGTCTGGCTGGGCGTTTGGCTGTTTAAAACCCCGTGGAAGGTCTTCGAGGACGCCATCGGGAACAATATCGGCGAGGTGACTTCCGCCATCATCATCCTTTTCATGATTGGTGCCATTTCGGGTACCTGGACCATGAGCGGAATCATCCCCACCTTGATCTATTACGGCATCCAGATTATTTCGCCGCGGTTCTTCCTTGTGACGGCCTGCGTGATTTGCGCTATCGTTTCGGTCATGATTGGCAGTTCGTGGACCACCATCGCTACGGTCGGCGTGGCCCTGCTGGGCATTGGAAAGGCCGAGGGCTTCAGCGACGCCATCACGGCGGGTGCCATCATTTCGGGTGCCTATTTCGGCGACAAGATCTCTCCCCTGTCCGACACCACCGTCCTGGCTTCGTCGGTGAGCGGGACGCCCCTGTTCGAGCACATCCGCTACATGCTCTACACCACGGTGCCGTCCATCGTTATCACCTTGGTTATCTTTACGATACTGGGCTTTACCCATAACGGGGCAGCCACGCAGATCAACATCTATACCGACACGCTGCAGGCGCATTTCAACATCACGCCCTGGCTGATGATTGTGCCGATAGTTACGGCCGTCATGATTATCCGGAAGCTGCCGGCCCTTATCGTCCTGGGCTTGAGCGTGGTGCTGGCGGCTATCTTTGCGGCCATCTTTCAGGCCGATATCGTCCGGACCATCGGCTCCCAGGCGGCCCTCACCCACGACGTGACGCGCGTCCTGCCCGGATGGCAGCTGACCCTGGCCGGAAGCATCGAGACCATCTACAACTCCGTTTCCATCGATACGGGCGTGCCGCAGGTGAACGAACTGCTGACCTCGCGGGGTATGACCGGTATGCTGAATACGGTGTATCTGGTCTTCTGCGCGATGTGTTTCGGTGCGTGCATGCGCGCCAGCGGAATGATCGGCCATCTGTCCCGGCCGCTGCGGAAAATCACCCGCCGCCGGACGGCGCTTGTGGGCGCTACCGTATGCACCGGTGCGGCCATGAACACCCTCGTTTGCGAGCAGTACCTGTCCATCATCCTCACGTCCAATGTCTATCGTGACATTTACGAGCAGGAGGGCTACGAAAACCGGCTCCTGAGCCGTTCCATCGAGGATTCCGCCACCGTCACTTCCCCGCTCATCCCCTGGAGCAGCTGCGGCATGACGCAGGCCACCATCCTGGGAACGCCCACGCTGGTTTACCTGCCCTATTGCTTCTTTAATATCATAAGCCCGCTGATGAGTCTCCTCATAGCGGGCCTGGGATATAAGATCTTCCGCCGGCAAAAACCGGTAGAAGAGACGGCTAGCGCTTAGACGTTACGTCTTTCTCGTACTGCTCGATGGCCGGGATGAACTCCTCGCCCACGGGCACGCCATTCTTGTAGTTGAAATAGTCGAACACGGCGCCGAACGGCAGCGTCTTGGCTTCTTCCAGCAGGGCAAGCTTCTGGAAGCCCTTGCCTGCGGCCTCGAGCTCACGCAGCTTGGCCAGCGGCTCCAGCAGGGCGCTCAGGATGCACTTCTGTGTAGCGCGCGTACCAATAATATAAGCACCGATACGGTTGATGCTGGCGTCGAAATAGTCCAGTCCCACGTGGGCACGGTTCAGACCGTCGGCACGCACCAGCTCCTTGAAGAAGTCCAGCGTCATGTCGTTCATAATGGTCACATGGTCCGAATCCCAGCGCACCGGGCGGCTCACGTGCAGCATCAGTTCCGGCACGTACAGGAGCAGGGAGCTCACTTTGTCGGCCACGTTCTCCGTGGGCTCGTAGTGACCCGTATCCAGCGTATAGATGACCTTGCGGGTGGCGCAGTAGCCCTCGAAGAAGTCCATGGAGCCCACGGTGTAGCTCTCCAGGCCGATACCGAACAGTTTGGCCTCTACGCAGCTCTTCATGCCGGGCATATCCTCTTTCAGGATTTCGTCCAGGGAAGCGGCCAGAATCTCACGGTATTTCTTGCGGTTTACCGTATAGTCCTTCTGTCCGTCATGGACCCAGATGTTCATGATACAAGGGTCGTTCTGGGCCTTGCCCATGGCGTCCGCAATCTTGCGGCAGCGGATGGTGTGCTCGATCCAGAAGTCACGGATGGCCTTGTCAGGGTTGGACAGCGACAGGTCGCCGCTCTTGGGATGCGAGAAGGAAGTGGAGTTGAAGTCCAGCTTGAAACCGTTGGCCTTGGCCCAATCGATCCAGCTCTGGAAATGCTCCACGCCCACCTGGTCGCGGTCTACGAACTTGCCGCCGAAATCGCCATAGATTTCATGCAGGTTCACGCGGTGGTTGCCCGCCAGAAGGGTTTTTACGAACTCCAGGTCCTTGCGGACTTCGTCGATGTTGCGGGCGCGGCCCGGATAGTTGCCCGTAGCCTGGATACCGCCCGTCAGGGAACCGTCGTTTTCAAAACCGGAGACGTCGTCGGTCTGCCAGCAATGCAGGGAAATCTGCTGTTTCTCCAGCTCGGCAATGGCCTTGTCGGTATCTANNGTCGGTATCTACGCCGATGGCGGCATAGCGTTCCTTGGCCAACTCGTAAGATTTAAGGATATTTGCTTCTTTCATATCGCGTAATACTAGTTGTTTTTCGGTTGGAACTCCTTGACGGAGAAGGCTTTGGCCACGATGGCGCGCATCTCCCAACGGTCTTTCACCAGACCGGCGGCCTTGGCCTGCATCATCAGGTTGCCAATGGCTGTGGCCTCTACCGGACCGGCCACCACGGGCAGGCCGATGGTGTCGGCGGTGAGCTGGCTCATAAGGTCGTTCGCGCTGCCGCCGCCAATGACGTGGAGTTTGTCGATCTTGAACGGGGCAAAGTCCTGCAGGACCTCCATCATCTCCTTGTACCGGCAGGCCAGCGATTGGTAAATCAGGCTTACCATTTCGCCGTCCGTAGCGGGCTGGGGCTGTCCGCTTTCCGCGCAGGCGGCCTTCAGCTCGGCCACCATATCGGCCGGATTCGCAAAGCGCGGATCGTCGGGATTCACCCGGGACGGGAAGGCGATGGCCTCGCGGGCCATGTCGGCAATCTGCGCATAGGTATAGGTCCGGCCTTCCTTGGCCCAGACCTTGCGGCACTGCTCCAGGAGCCACATGCCCGTGATATTCTTCAGGAAGCGCGTGGTCCCCTCGATACCGCCCTCGTTGGTGAAATTCTTTTCGCAGGAAGCGTCGGAAATGATCGGTTCCGGGCTCTCGATTCCCATCAGGCTCCAGGTTCCGCTGCTCAGGTAGGCGAATTTCTCGTCGGCGGCCGGAACCGCGGCGATGGCCGATGCGGTATCATGTCCCGCCACCGCCACCACGGGCACTTCCCCGATGCCGGTCTCCTGTGCGATTTCTTTCAGGAGCGGACCGATTACCACGCCCGGCTGCACAATGTCCAGCAGGACCGAACTATTCACGCCGATGCGCTCCAGCAGCGGTTTTTCAAAGCAGCGCTTGCGCTGGTTCATCATACCGGAAGTGGAGGCTTCGGTATATTCGCACACCTTTTTGCCGGTGAGCATGTAGGACAGCAGGTCAGGCATAAAGAGGATTTCCTTGGCCCCTTTCAGCGGTGCATACCCCTCTTTCGTCTGTGCGTATAGCTGGAAAATTGAATTAAAATTCATAATTTGGATACCCGTCACCCCATACAATTCCTCGCGCGGGAGCGTCCGGAACACTTCTTCGGGAATCCCGGTGGTATACNNCCCCCAGGTGTCGATGCCGATCGAATCGATCTGCACACCCCTGCCGGCAACTTCCTTCAGGGCCGCCTTCAGGTGGCCGAACAGGCTGTGGATATCCCAGAAAAACTTTCCGTCCTTTTCCTGGACGGCGTTGGGGAAACGATAGACCTCCTCCATGGAGAAATCCTTCCCTTCAAAAGTTCCAATAACGGCACGACCGGATGTGGCGCCCAGGTCAAATGCTAAAAAACGATGTATCTTTTCCATATTGTGGTAAATATACGAATTTTTTTTGGATATGCGGCAGTCTTGTTAAATTTGCATCCATGAAAATCATAGAGTGTGTCCCCAATTTTAGTGAAGGCCGGCGGCCGGAGGTAATCCGGTCCATTGCCGATGCAATTGCCGGGAAGGATGTCCACATCCTGCACGTGGACCGGGGCGAAGCCGCGAACCGGACGGTCATCACCTTCGCCGGAACGCCGGACGCCGTGTGCGAAGCAGCCTTCCGGGGCGTGCGCGAGGCCGCCCGCCAGATAGACATGCGCACCCATCACGGCACGCATCCCCGCCTGGGAGCGACCGACGTCCTGCCCCTGGTACCCGTTCAGGGCATTTCCCTGGAGGAGTGCGCCATCCTGGCCCGCAACCTGGCCGGCCGGATCTGGCGGGAACTGGGAATCCCCTGCTATTGCTATGGTGCGGCGGCCGCCTCGCCGGAACGGTCCGAGCTCTCCTGGTGCCGCAAAGGCGAATACGAGGCCCTGGCCGCCAAACTGGCCAGCCCGGTCCTCCGTCCCGATTTCGGACCGGATGCCCTTACGGACAGCATCGCCCGCACCGGCGCCATCAACGTGGGGGCCCGCCCCTTCCTCATCGCCGTCAATTTCAACCTGCGGCCGGACGGAGAGGCCCAGCTGCCTGCGGCCAAGGCCATTGCCAGGCGGATGCGCGGCCCCGGACGCAAGGCTATCGGCTGGTACATACCGGAATACGGATGCGCACAGGTATCGATGAACCTTACCGATACCAAGCTCGCACCCCTGCACGAGGTTTATGAAAGGGTATGCCGCGAGGCCGAGGCCGAAGGCTGTCGCATCAGCGGCACGGAAATCATCGGCCTGGTGCCCCGGCAAGTACTGCTGGATGCCGGAAACGGCTCCCTGGAAGCAGCCATCTGCCGTCTCCATCTGGACGACCTCCGGCCCTTCCTGCCCGAAGAAAAAGTACTGGAATACCTGCTGCCTATTTAAACCACTCGGTCAGGTGGTCCTTGGCATAGAAATAGTACACAGCCAGGCCTACCCAACTGGTCAGCAGTACCACCAAGGCGGTGATGAGTTTTCCGGCGGCGGAAATGGGCTTTTTGAGAATGTCAATCACTGCCAGGACGGACAGGACGACACCAATGACGTACAGTAACATATCGCTATTCGTTTTGAGTGTTGTTCTTGGCTTCTTCCAGGGCCCGGTGTTCCGCCCTTGCCCGCTCTACGGAGACCGAACGCTTCAGGACAAAACCGGATCCCAGATATTTCGTACGGACATCTTCATCGGAGGCCAGCGCTTCGGGCGTACCGGCCTGCAGGATGGTTCCTTCGTACAGCAGATAGGCCCGGTCCGTGATAGCCAGCGTCTCACCCACATTGTGGTCCGTGATAATCACGCCGATGTTTTTGTATTTCAGTTTGGCGATGATGTACTGGATATCCTCCACGGCAATCGGGTCCACACCCGCGAACGGTTCATCCAGGAGGATGAATTTCGGGTCGATGGCCAACGCGCGGGCAATCTCGCAGCGGCGCCGCTCGCCGCCGGAAAGCTGGATACCCAGGCTCTTGCGCACCTTCGAAAGGTTAAACTCGTTAATCAGCGACTCCAGCCGCTCATTCCGTTCTTCCTTGGTCATGTTGGACAGTTCCATCACCGACATGATGTTGTCCTCTACGCTCATTTTGCGGAAGACGGAGGCCTCCTGCGGCAGGTAGCCGATACCCTTCTGGGAACGGCGGTACATCGGGAGTTCGGTGATATCCTCATCGTCCAGGAAAATCCGGCCGGCATTCGGGACGATCTGCCCCGTAATCATATAGAAACTCGTGGTCTTACCGGCGCCGTTCGGGCCCAGGAAGCCGACGATTTCGCCCTGCTCCACCTCCATCGAAACGCCCTTCACAACGGTACGGACGCCGTATTTCTTAACCAGGTTTTCGCAACTTAACTTCATTCTATTCCATTATTTAATATCCAGACCGAGGTCTGTGATCAGGTTCTTGATATCGCCGTTCTGGCTCATCAGGTACTGGGCCTTTTCGGCATTGGTGTACAGCACTTCCTTCTTTTCCGTATCCGGGACCACGCCGATTCGCAAGGCTACGCGCGGGCTTCCGCACAGTTTCTGGAAACGGCCCTCCAGTTCGTGCAGGAGGCGTTCTTCGATCCACTGCTTCTGCGATACGTTCATCACCAAGGCCGTGGCCACCTTGCGGCCTTCTTCTTCGGCCATTTCCAGGGTGGCGTTGGACAGGGTGCTGGCCAGACGCGGCTTATCGGCATATTGGCCGGCCAGTTCCTGCCATTTTGCCGTAAGGATCTCATCCGACGGCAGTTCTGCCGGGGCTTGCGCCTGTTCTTCGGGACGCGCAGCGTTCTCCTGCTGCTCTTGCATCAGGGCGTCCAGCGACAGCGATGCGCCGGTTTTCACGGCCCGCTTTCTCGGCTTCGGGCTCTCCTCCGCCTTTGGTTCTTCGCTCTTCGCGGCGGTACCGGAAGGAACCTCATCGCTGTGAACTTGGGGATATGCTCTTCGGTTTTCTTCCGGTTCCGCCGCCGGGGCCGGAGCCGCCGAAGGGGCCGCAGGGGCAGCGACGGGAGCAGAAGGGGTCTGATGAGCATTTTCCCTATTTTTCTGCGAAGAAGACCCCTCTGCTCGCGGAGCGGGAACGGCCGGGGCCGGAGCCGCAGGAGCAGGCGCCGATGCAGCGGCGGAAGCCGGGACGCCGCCAAGGAAAGCCAGACGCATCAAGGCAAACTCGATATGCAAACGCGGATTCACCGCCGCCTTATAGCCAGTTTCACAAGCCGTAGTAATACTCAAAGCATCGTACAGGAACTGCAAAGAGCAACGTCCCGCCTGTTCCTGGTAACGAAGCCGCAAGGATTCAGGCAACTCCAGCAGGGAAGCCGCCCCCGCAGCCTTGCTCACCGCCAGGTCACGCAAATGCGCGCTCAAGGCCGCCACAAAATGCAAGGCGTTGAAACCCTTGGACAGGACCTCATCGAACTTCAGCAGTGCCGTAGCATAATCCTTCGCCAAGAAGGCATCCACAAGGGAAAAACTATATTCGTAATCCAGGACGTTCAGGTTCTTCATCACGTCCGCCACCTTGACATCCGTCCCGCAGAACGCCACCGTCTGGTCGAAGATGGTAAGGGCATCGCGCATAGCGCCATCGGCCTTCTGCGCAATGACATGCAGGCTTTCATCATCGATCGTAATGTTTTCCCGCGTAGCGATGGACCGCAGGTTCCGGACGATATCGGAAATGCTGATGCGGTTGAAATCGTAGGTTTGGCAGCGGGAGAGGATGGTGGGGAGGATTTTGTGCTTCTCGGTGGTGGCGAGAATGAAAATGGCGTGTGCCGGCGGCTCTTCCAGCGTTTTCAGGAAGGCATTGAACGCCTGCGTGGAGAGCATATGGACCTCATCGATGATATACACGCTGTACTTACCCACCTGCGGCGGGATCTGCACCTGGTCCATCAGCGCCTTGATATCTTCCACGCCATTGTTCGAGGCCGCATCCAACTCGTGGATGCAGTAGGACCGTCCTTCCTGGAAGGAGATGCACGATTCGCACTCGCCGCACGGTTCCATCTGCTCGTTGGGATGCGCGCAGTTGATGGTTTTGGCGAAGATACGGGCCGTGGATGTCTTGCCCACGCCGCGCGGGCCGCAGAACAGATAGGCGTGCGCCAGTTTGCCCCGCAAGATGGAATTCTTGAGGGTTTTGGCGATGGTATCCTGGCCGATCAGTTCTTCGAAAGAGTCCGGCCGGTATTTGCGGGCTGATACAATATACTCTGACATAACCTTACAAATATAGCATTTATTTTGCTAACTTTGTGCCCTATATGAAGACAAAGATTCAGAAATTCATCCTCGTGTTGTTCCTGGCCGTCCTGAGCACCGCTGCATTCGGGCAGGCAACCATCCGTACCCGAACCGATATCTTGAAAGATTTCACGCTCCGGACCACCCGCGTGGTGCTTTCCGGCGATGAGATCCTGGACCAGGTCCTTCAGGAAGAAGTGGCCTCCCGGTGGCGCATTTCACCCTTCGAATTCTGCACGTTCAGCGAGTTCGAGGAGCAGAAAAACAATGCCGACTATTACTTCCTCCTGACTGCGCGGATGAAAGGCATCCGCTACCTGACCCTGGTGAAAGGCGGTCCGGGCGAAGGCATCGGAGACCTGTACGAAGTGGTTTCCCTGCCGCTCTCCCCTGCCGTGGGGGCATCGGGACGCGAAATGGTCTATCTCGGCGCCCTGCTGGATTTCATGCAGCTTTTCACGGACAGGGCCATGCAGTTTGCCTACAGGGGCAACAAAGCCATCAATACGCTTGCACACAATCCGGGCAAGATTGCCAAAAAGCAGGTCTATCTCTCGTCCGAAGACCTGTCCTCCAAGGTCAAGGGGACGAAAGCCCGGTATTTTGACAGCGATTTCATGGAAGTCTCCGAGGAAGAAGCGGACAAGATTTTCATGGACAACACCTATAATGCGATCGTGGGCTATGTCGTCGTTCCCGTCCAACCGGTTTCGGGCGACTGGCAGTTCAAGATGCTGTTCGATGCACGCACCAACGAGTTGGTTTATTTCCGGCGCACCCGGGTCCGGGATACGGAGACCGCGGGGTTCGACAGCATCGACCTGAAACGGATCAACGTCGCACGCAAGCTCTAAGAGGGATATGATCATTGGAAAAACCGGCTGCGGCTTACAGTACGCGGTCAAGAAGGGTGGGTCTGCCGTGGCCTATTGCGCCTTGAGCATCCGCTGCGGCACCCGGGACGAAAAAGGATTTCCGAACGGCATCGCCCATTTCACAGAACATACGGTATTTAAAGGTACGCTTCGCAAGAGCGCTGCCACCATCAACGGCTACCTCGACCGCCTGGGCGGCGAGCTGAACGCCTATACCACCAAGGAAGAAATCGTCTTCCACGCCACCGTGCTGAAGGAAGACCTGCCTAAGGCGGCTTCGCTGCTGCTGGAACTGGCCACGGACGCCTCGTTCCCGGAGGAGGAAATCCGCACGGAACAGGGGGTGGTGATCGATGAAATCAAATCGTACAAAGACAGTCCTTCGGACGATGTTTACGACCGTTTCGAGGAGGCCCTGTTTGCGGGTCATCCGCTTTCGTCGCCCATCCTGGGCACCGAACGGAGCGTGAAGAAGATCACCTCCAAAGACCTGCACGCCTTTGTTAAAGACCGTTTCGTGCCCTGGAAAATGGCCCTTACCGTGGTGGCTCCACTGGAAGAGAAGAAGATGGAAAAGACCGTCCAACGGCTCGTAGACAAGGTTTTCAGCGACCGGACCTACGAGTTTACGGTCCAGACCACCGACTATTTCACGCCGGAGCCGCAGCGCTTCGACAAAACCGTTGAAAAGCACAACCACGAGGTGAACGCCGTCCTGGGCTGCACCGCCCCTTCCCTGTATGAAGAAAAAGACCGGCTTACGGCCATCCTGCTGAGCAACATCCTGGGCGGACCGGCCTCGAACTCCCTGCTGAATTCCCTCCTGCGCGAGAAACACGGATGGGTGTACGGCGTGGAAAGTTCCTATACACAGTATGCCGATACGGGCATCCTGGCCATTTGCTTCGGTTGCGACCGGCCCAATGTGGACAAATGCGTCCGCGCCATCGGCCAGGTCCTGGACCGCCTGATGGACAAGCCCCTTTCCGAAGGCCGGCTCAAGGCCGCCAAGAAGCAGCTGCTGGGCCAGCTGGCCGTTTCGGGCGAGAACGGGGAGACCCAGTGCCTGGCCATGGGCAAGAGCCTGCTGGCCTTCGGCACCGTTACCACCGAACAGGCCAACCGCGAAAAGATTGAAGCCATTACCGCCGCCCAGTTGCAGGCGATGGCCCGGAAAATCTTTGCAAAAGAGAACCTTTCCCGGCTGGTCTTCCTGTAAAAAAATGATTTTTTTTGTTTCATTTTTAAAAAATCTTTGTAACTTGCACTCGATTTTTGGTAAGCAAGCTATGCTGCGCACGTGGAATAATAATAATCAGGAGCAGTCTCAGAATCAGCAGGTTTTGAGCGTTTCTTCGTGCGTATAATACCAGCCGACAGGGCACATGAAAAAAAGAAACAAGTTTACAAACAACAAATAAGAGGCTGGTCCGGCGGACTTGCCTCTTTTCTTTTTTTCAAGTGTAACGTTATAGCGGAAAGTTAGGTTAGTTATTAATATGTGTAATTATGGACAGATTTGATCTCGTCAAGGAATCCTTCATGAAGAAGGAAGTCCCCGCCTGCGCACCTGCAGGTAAAACCTCCGATTATTATGGAGAGCTGGTCTTCGACCGCAAAAAGATGTGCAAATATCTGGATGCAGAGAGTCTCCATGCCCTTCTCGACTGTATCGAAGGCGGCAAAGCCCTGGACCGCAAAACGGCGGACGGTGTTGCCCGCGGCATGAAGGAGTGGGCCATCGAGCATGGTGTAACCCATGTTACCCACTGGTTCCAGCCCTTGACGGAAGGAACGGCTGAAAAGCACGACTCCCTGATCGATTACGACGGAAAAGGCGGTGTCATTGAAACCTTCGACGGGAAAATGCTGGCCCAGCAGGAACCGGACGCCTCGTCCTTCCCCAGCGGCGGCATCCGTGCCACGTTCGAAGCCCGCGGATATACGGCCTGGGATCCCACCTCGCCGGTTTTCATCCTGGACGACACCCTCTGCATCCCTACTGTCTTTATTTCCTACACAGGCGAAGCCCTGGACTACAAGACCCCGCTCAAGAAGGCCCTGAAGGCCGTGAGCGACGCCGCCGTGCCCATCTGCAAATATTTCGACCCCGGAGTGACCAAGGTCTACTCCTACCTGGGCTGGGAGCAGGAGTACTTCCTCGTGGATGAGGGTCTCTATGCCGCCCGCACAGACCTGATGATTACCGGCCGCACCCTCTTCGGCCACAGTTCTTCCAAGAACCAGCAGCTGGACGACCACTACTTCGCCGCCATCCCGCCGCGCGTGGCCGCTTTCATGCGTGACCTGGAGATTGCCGGCCA
>LXOW01331136.1_pt1 | contig 11299 bp, 9 predicted proteins | sample 1368591 | NCBI WGS metagenome assembly LXOW01 (sample SAMN04884650, study PRJNA319009) | bovine gut metagenome | isolation source: Cow rumen | host: Bos taurus | place: Italy: Legnaro (PD) | collected 2014-07-09
GAATAGGGGGATTGTGCCCGCAGTTGCAGTAGTCCAGACGCCCTGTCTTCAAGTCCGCCATGCCTAAGAACAAAGTGACGAACATCCCCTGGTCGTTGTCCTTCGAAAGGAACGCGTTCATCTCAGTCGCTATCTCCACAGGCGAGTGACCTTGTTGTGCGATGATGCGGAACATATTGCGCGTAATTGCCATGAACAATGATGCGGGGATGCCCTTGCCCGACACGTCACCCACACAGAAGTAAAGACGCTCTTCCTGAACGAAGAAGTCGTAGAGGTCGCCGCCAACCTCTTTCGCAGGCGTCATCGACGCATACAGGTCAATGTCCTTGCGGTTCGGGAAGGCAGGGAAGATGCGTGGCACCATACCCATCTGAATGTCGCTGGCCACCTTCAGCTCGTTCTCAATCGATGCCTTTTGAGCCGTCGTGTGCTTCAGCTCGTCAATATAATTCACTAATGAGCGTTGCATGTTGCTGAATGACTGGCTCAGCTGACCTATCTCGTCAATGCGTGTCGTTGCAGGCAATGTCTCTTCGAAGTTACCACCTGCTATTGTCTCTGCCTCGCGAGCAAGCGCATTCAACGGCTTCAGCTCATGCGCAATGATGCGGAAGAACACCACCATTATCAGCAGCAAGCCAAAGCATACCGCCAGCACAATCGCCATCTTGATGCGGTTGAAGCCACCGAAGATGTCGCTTTCAGGACAGACGATGGCAGTGCTCCAGCCAGTATCACCTAAAGGCTTGTAGAACACATAGCAGTCCTTGCCGTCTATCTTCAGCTGCTTCATCCCCTCCTCGCCACGCTGCATCGCATGGCCCAGGTCGGCCAATGCCTTGTCCTCATGGTCCAGCGTAGCGGTGAAGATCGTCTCATAGAACAGCTTGTCCGCGTCTGGATGTACGAAGAACGTGCCGCCACGCCCTATCATGATGCTATATGAGTTCGGGTAAGGCTTCACCGCCGAGATGGTCTGCGATAGCCAGTTCAGAGAGAGGTCTACCGAAATCGTGCCAATGTAGTTGCCGTCGCGATCCTTGATAGGCTTACAGTACGAGGTGATCATCTCCGACGAATAGAACTTCTCGGGGTTGTAATCCAAGAAAGGCTCTGTCCACACCGGACTGTCCAGCAGCTTGCACAGCTGGTACCAGTCCATGTAAAAATACTCGTAGTAAGGACCACCCTCCTGAGTAGTACGTATCGTCCCGTGGTCGTTCAGCGAGTACGCAGAGAACCAGCGGCCTTTCTCTTCGAAATAATCCGGCTCAAAGGCGATTGAACAGCCGTTCAGGTCCGGATTGTTCTCAAGGATACGGCGTGAGTAAACGAACATCGAGTCAGGACCGTCTAAATGGCGCGTAATCAGCCATTCCGTATTCGCAGTCGCCACCTCCACACGGTCCAGGATGCCATGAACGCGCAGGGCCGTACTCTCAAGACTCTGCGACGCGCGGTTGATGGCCTCCTGACGGATGGCTTGGCTTGACATGCCGAACAAAAAGACCAATGCAGCCACAAGGATGGCAGCGGAGAAAAGCACCACCAAGAGGCTCAGCCTCGTTGACAACGACTTTCGGATATATATAATAGGATTCTTCATTTTCAATCTTCAATGTTCAATCTTCAACCTTCAATGTTCAATGTTCAAATCCTCGCAGGTTACTGGATGTCGTATCATGTCATATTCCATCATGAGGTCAGACGCCAGTTTCACCATGTCGGGTCGCAGCCTGAACTCGCGTTTTCCACTTTCACGGTCCAACTGCAGGCGCAGCGTCTCATCCAACATCAGTTTCTGAAGCACACGATTAGTGGCGATGCGTTCTTTCTTCACCCATTTCATCACGATCTCAAGTGTCTCTTCCTTGTGGCTCGCCACCCACTCCCAGCCTCGTCTACTTGCCTCCGCAAAGTGGCGAGCCTCCTCCTTGTGCGCCAGATAGTAGTCGCGCTGCATATACACACCGTCTTCCTGCACATTGTAGCCGTGGTCGCAGAAACGGTAGACCTCCTTCTCTGTAAGAGGGAAACCCGCCTGAACAATCTGGTAATACTCATTGTAGCTCATCCCTAACGTCGCATCAATCGCACCTGTGACGAACAGAGTGACGTTCGTCGAGAAAGGAATCCACTCGTAGTTGATATTATCCTTCAGACTCATGCAACGCGCTAACTGTCCGAAACCCGCACTCCACACACCCACACGAGCACCTTTCTGCTTCAGCGGATCCTTACCCCAGCGAGAGATAATCACCATACCGTTGTTCATCGACGTCTGCAAAATGTTTACCAACGGCACACCATCGTCTACAACGCCCATTGCCTCACACAGCTGCAGCGTTGTCGCCTGGCTCTCGCCCTTGCGCATGCGGGCCATAGCGGGTTCGGTTACAGAGGGATGTACAATCTCTACATCTAAGCCAACCTCTCTGTAGAATCCTTTCTCCAATGCCACATAGTAGCCTGCAAACTGAGCCTGTGCCGACCATTGTGGCGTAAAGACAAATTTTTCGTGTCTCGCTTGTTGTGCCACAGTGGGCAAACATGTCCACAAAAGCATCAAAAGAAATGATAATCCTCTCATCTGTTCAATCTTCAATGTTCACTGTTCAATCTTGTTACAACTGTCTTAAACTCATTTCGTAGAAAAGTCCCTTGTTCTCCATCAGCTCCTCAAACGTTCCCTGCTCTACAATCTTTCCCTTGTCGAGAACGATGATGCGGTCGCAGTGACGGATGGTGGAGAGCCTGTGGGCGATGACCACACGCGTGCACATCAGTTCGTCAAGGTTGTCGGATACCGCCTTCTGACTGATGTTGTCCAGTGCACTTGTCGCCTCGTCGAAGAAGATGATGTCGGGCTTCGAGATCAGCGCCCTTGCAATGAGCATGCGCTGCTTCTGGCCGCCGCTGAACCCACCGTCCCCTTCCGAGACCACCGTGTGCAGCCCCATCGGCATCCGTCTCACATCTTCTTCTATACAAGCCATGCGCAGCGCTTCCCACGCATCGTCATGCGTAGCCCAGGGCGCTGTGATGGTGATGTTATGGAAAATGTCGCCGGCAAACAGACTGCCGCTCTGCAAGCAACATCCGATCTTCCGTCTCAACGAGGCCTTGTCCACTTTCGCCAGATCGTAGTTGTCGTAGTAAATGCCACCTGTCAACGGTCGCTCGAAGCCAAGCAATAGGCGCATCAGTGTGGATTTTCCGCAGCCCGACTTTCCCACGATACCCACATACTCGCCAGGCTCAATCTTCAGCGACAGGTCGTCGAGAATCAGTGGGCCATCCTCTTCATAGCGGAACGACACCCCTGAGACCTCAATGCCGCCATAGAGTTCCTCCACCTGCGGTGCCTTGTCCTCCATCTCCGGCACACTTTCCAGTATGGGCTTCACACTCTCCAACAGCGGCTTGATCTGTGCCAGACTTGGTATCACACCATTCAGCCCGCTCATGGCAGCGGTAATCATGCCGAATGCCGAACTGAAGGCAATAAAGTCGGAAGTGCCGACTCCGTTCGACAGCGTACTCCAGAAGATGAGCATCGTGCCTCCAAGGCACAGCATTGCCGTCAGTGCGGGATAGAGCCTGCCCGTAAAGGCCGGGTTGTAGATGTAGCGGGCACTCTCACTATAGTGGTCCAGCCAGCGGGCAAAGGCGCGGTTCTCACTCCCCGTCAGTTTTAACTTCTGGATGCCCGCGAAGAGGTTGTGCTCCAGACCACTCAGTTTCGCGGCACTCTCGGTATATTTCTGCTGAACACCAACAGTGCGATAGTAGTTCAGCAGCAGTAGCAACGCCTGGGCAGCTATAATCCCAATCGCAGGCCACAGCAGCTTGCCACCGTAGATATAGACCTGCACCAAGTAGACGATGCTCAGCGCTGCTGAGAGCAGGGCACCGACGATGGCCTCATTGACGAGCGAGGCCAGCGCAGAGACGTTCTGCAGTTTTGCCGTCAGCTCACCCGTAGAGTTCTTGCTGAAGAATGTCGGGCTCAACAGGAACGTGCGGGCCATGATGGCATTCTGCACATGCAGCTCTACGATGTGCTGGATACGGATGATATAGAGGTTGCGGGTGAACGTCAGCAGCAGCGTGCCCACCGTAGCTCCAATAAGCAAGCCCGTGATCGGCAGCAGGTCCGACGCATCGCCAGTAGGGATAACCGTATCGAAGATCAGTTTGTTTGCCATCGGGGTGAACATACCCAGCAGCACCACCACGAGGGCACATGCCGTGAGTAGCAGGGCATTAGGCCCCGACACCACCCCCCACGTAAACATGATGAGATCTTTCATTTTCAGCGGTTTAAGCGGCAGTGCCTTGGTAAAAGTGACGGCGCGGGGTTTCAGTTCTTCCGCCATCTCGCGACGCCCCACCTTTCGGATGCTGCCGTCCTGTTCGCGATACTGGTAGCCCAGCCCAGTCTTTGTCGGGGTGAGGGCCACGAGCCTGCCGTCCATGGCATAGCCGAGCAACGGCCCTACGCACTCGCGCCACCACTCTCCTTTGAGGCTGACGTCACGCATCATGATGCCGCGAGGGCGAAGAATGCCTGTCAGTTGCTCCTCAGGTGACAGCAGGTCGTCGTCCTCCAGTTCATAGTCGGTGATGCCGAGGGCTTCGAGCACCTGTCGCAGCGCACTCTCGTCGTTCTGAGGCACCACGCGCTTGTTTCCCTGAAGACCCAGCCGACTGATGGTCTTCTCGTTCACCTCAGCCATCGCAGCCTGTTCAGCTGCCCGCCGCTTGTTGATTTGGTTAATATATACTGCCAATGTTATTTACGATTGAACAATTTACGATTTACGATTTATTCGCTTCGCATCAACTGCTGATAAAAACCTTCCACAGCAATGAGTTCCTCATGTCGTCCGCGTTGTAGGATCTTACCCTGGTCCATGACGATAATCTCGTCGCAGTCACGGATGGTACTCAGTCGGTGTGCCACGATAACCTGCGTCGGTCCCATGCGCCGGATGCGCTTCATGACCTCATCCTCGGTCTTCGGGTCTAACGCACTCGTAGCCTCATCCATGATGAGGATGGCAGGCTCCTTGGCCAGTGCCGTTGCCATCTCCATGCGCTGCCGCTGGCCTCCACTGAAGTTCTGGCCTCCTTTCACAATCTTCGTGCCGAAGCCCTCTGCCCGACTCACGATGTCGGCACGTATCTGGGCGTCGTTGCAGGCCATCATCATCGTGAAGTCCTCGATCGAGGGGTCCCACATACGGATGTTCTGCGCCACGGTGTCGTCGAAGAGCACCACGTTCTGGTCAATGACGGCTACGGAGTTCGTCAGTTCCTCGTTCGAGATGCTTTCTATGGGTCTGCCGTCGAAGAGAATCTCCCCGCTCCACGGCTTGTATAATCCAGAGATGAGTTTTGCTAATGTCGATTTGCCGCAGCCACTGGTGCCGACAAAGGCGACGGAGTGCCCTGGTTCGATGCGTAGGTTGAAGTCATCGATAAGTGGCGGCTGCAAGGGGGAGTAGCCGAAGGTGACATGCTTCAGCTCCAAAAGTCCTCCAAGTTTTCCTTGCTGTATCATTCCCGAGCTTAGCTCGCCTACCCGTAGCCTTTCTCCTTTCAAGTCCCGATGGTCCTCAGGATATTTCATCACGTCCTCCACACGCTCCATCTGGCTCCGCATCTCGACAATCCTCTGCGAGGCATTGACAATCTCGTTCACCGGTGAGAGGAACGAGCCCATAAAGCCCTGGAATGCCATGAGCATACCGACGGTCAGTTCGCCTTTCAGAATGAGGTAGGCACCGAGCACCAGTACTACCATGTTTACCATGCCGTTGGCCAATACTGGCAGTAGCATCATTTCAGTTTGCTCTTCGTCGACATTGCCGTTCACGTTGAACTTGTGCGCCCACAGTCCGCTCCAATACTTGAAGAAGCCCGTCTCTGCTCCTGCCGCCTTGATGCTCTCCATGTTGTCGATGCATGAGATGGTGGCCGAAAAATACTGTCCCTCGCTTTGCTCCATTGAGCGGATGAGGTTGATGCGGCGTTTGGAAAAATACTGCACGATGGCAAGGTTGATGCTCGCTGCCAGAACACCTATCATCGTCAGCCAGACAGAATAGGAAAGCATCAGAGACAGGTAGAGTACCAGCAGGGCGATGTTGATGATCTGCGGAGCAAGCACTTCGACGAGCGAGTGGGTGATGCTCTGGTTCAGGTGCATGCGCTGCTGCAGGTCGCCCACGTTGCGCATGGCGAAAAACGGCATGGGCAGTCGCAGCAGGTGGTGCAGGTACTCCTTGTTACCCTTGAGTGCGAGTGCTCCTGCCACTCGCTTGGTGTAGCGGGTCTGTAGCAGGACGACGAAGAACTGATAGAGGGCGAGTGTCCCCATGCCGATGAAGAACCATTTGGCCCAGTCGGCATTCTTGCCCGACAGTATTTCGTCGAGAAAGATACGGGTGAACATCGGCGATATAATTGCCACAAACGCCCCCATAAGCGCAAAAAGGAAGGTGAGCTGGAAAGCCTCTGAAGAACCTTTCAAGTTCTTTTTGACGTAGGTGATGATGCTGGTCTGCTGCCCTCCCTTCTGAAAAGTCTCCGTCGGTTTGAAGGTCAGGCACACGCCCGTAAAATGCTTGCGGAACTCCTCCATCGGCCATTTCACTGGTCCTGCTGCGGGATCGTTGAGACAGGCTCGCCCCTTGCTGTCGAAGCCACGGAAGACGACGAAGTGCTCGAAGTTCCAGTGTATGATGGCTGGCTGCTTGCCTTCGAGCGCTTCGGGGCTGGTGCGGTAGCCCTTGGCATCGAGGCCGTAGTGGCGGGCGGCGCGCAGAATCATCTTCGCACTGGAGCCGTCACGGCTGACGCCACAGGCATTACGCACCTCCTCCAACGGTAGCCACTTGCCGTAGTGGGCGAGTATCATCGTGAGCGAAGCGGCTCCGCACTCGACGGCCTCCATCTGCATGACTTGGGGCACCTTTACCAGTTTCGACTTAGACATACACTATTTTTAAATCTGTGCCTTCTGCGTAATCTGTGGTCGTTTAATCAATTTCCTATGACGGTTTGGACGTTGTTTTCTACGGTTCCAACGAGGACACGCCAGACGGGTTTTCTTTGGGTGATGACCTGTATGTTGCAGATGGTGCCATTGCCTACGTTGACATCGCGGCTCTTCTCACGGCTCCAGACGAGTGCACCGTCGTGCTCGTCAAGTGTGACGCGCACCTCGTACATGGCCTGTCCGTCGTGAATGAAAGCGGCTAAAGGGTCGAGTTTCACACGGCTGACAATTTCCTGCCGCGTGGTAGGATACTGCTCAATGCCTACGACCCGTCCGTAGGCGTAGCCCCAGTTTTCACGCTCCATGTTCGCCGGTGTCGCCTGCACCTGCTGCCCGATGTCCAGTTTGCGCAGGTCGTCGTAGGTGACGTAGCAGAGCATCTCGCGGCCCGCCATCTGCTGCGTCTGCGGCAAGAGCCACGCCACGGGCTCTCCGGCCTTGAACGTTGTGCCGGGCTGGAGGGTCTGTATGACCACTCCATGGCGCGGAGCGGTAACGGTGGAGGTGGAGAGGGCGTTGCGAATCTCGACGATGGGGGTGCCGTCGGCAACGTCGGCTCCGTGTGTGACGAAGCTTCGCGATACCGTTCCGTCGTAGGGCACACTGATGGGGGCAGCTTCGCCGAAAGGGAACACAACACCCTGTGCGTTGACCTTGTAGTTGATGGTTCCGAAGATGCACCAGTAGATGACGACGACCATCATCGCCACCATTGCGGCAATGACAATGCGCACCTTCGGCGATGCCACCCGTGCCATCTCCTCGGCCTCACTATGATTGTCTAGACTCTCCAGTGCCTCCTTGTTGAATATGTTCGCCATACTTCGACAAGCTCAGAATAAATCACACTCTTTCTATGGTGATGTGTCGGTTGAATCCAGTCATCTTCAAGATGTCGAAGATGTCATCGTTTACGTGTGTCAGTTTCATCTGCCCACCAAGGCTGCGCACCACGTTACGCATGGTAGCCTGGAAGATGCGCAGTCCTGAACTGGCCATGTAGTTAAGTTCTGTACAATCGATTTCGAGGTCAACTCCTTTTTCGAGCGCTGGCTGGATGTCCTGTTCAAACTGTGCTGCGTTCAGCGTGTCGATGCGCTCGCCGGTCTTAATGATGGTCTTGCCCCCTTCCTTGATAATCTGTGTCATAATTGTATCTTAGTGTTCAATGTTCAATATTCAATAATCTACAGTTTTTTCTTCATTGTGAGTTGGTTTATTTGCCCAAGACGTTGATAAGAGACCTCATTCATGATGTTCTTCACGATGAGGATGCCCATGCCCCCCTGTTCGCGGTCCATGGGGTTGATGTCGAGGTCGGCATCTTCCTTTGCAGTAGGGTCAAAGGGCTTTCCAGTGTCAGAGAGCACAAAGGTGAGTTCTTTGTCATCGCTCTCAGCAATGAGGGTAATGTCAGCGTTGGTGCCTTCGGGGTAGGCGTAGAAGATGACGTTGGTCACCATCTCCTCCATAGCCACCTGCAGTTTCATGGCGGNNCACCGTCTCCATAAACTCGGCGACGCGGTTCAACTCCTGCTCTTCGTTCTTGAATGTCAGTTCTCGTTTCATATCGATACAATATTTACGGTGCAAAAATACAATTAATGCTCCCCTCCCCTTGATGGGAGGGGAGCTGGCTCACGCCATCCCAGGACTCCGTAGGCACTCCACTCCCATCAAGGGGAGGGGCAGGGGTGGAGTCTCTAACGTTAGTAGAACTGCTCTCCATATTCTTAGCACGGCACTAGAGGTGGGTCATCAGGGTCCCATGGTACAACTCCTCCCGCTGCCTTGTCAAGGTCATCGTCTGATAACTCGATGGCTCCAGCCTCTACGAGTTCGTCGTGGTTGGTCTCCATCTGTTTTTTTTTCTCAGCGAGCAGTTGTTTCTTCTGCTCAATCTGTTCTTTTGTCAATATTGCCATAATAATAAAGGTTTATTCATGTTTAGGAAGTATGATGCGCACCCAAGGCCGAAGTTCTGCCCGAGACGATTGGTGGTTAGCAATCGTCCAAAAGGCGAATACCTATCGTCCGTTGTTCAGGTTGGTAGTGTTAAGTCCAAAGTATCGGGTAGATCGGGTAGATCTGGAATGTCAGGAAACGACCAGGGGTCTGAGAGGTGGATTACCTGCCCTAATACTCCTCCTGCGGCCTTGTCGAGTTCATCCTCTGACAATTCCATTTCATCTGGCTCAACCTGCTGGTTGGCGTGGTCCTTTGCCACTTCAGCCGGTTGATTCAGCTGCTGCTTTTTTGCTTCGTTTTGTTCGTTTGTAAAAGATGCCATAATAATAAAGTTTTAGGGTTAATGTATTTGAGTAACCACGACTTTCCGTGTTGTGTGGTTGCCTACTTTGACCATATAGATGCCTACGGGCTGTTGGCTGTTGGCTGTTAGCTGATGGCCTCTCATGTCGAACACCTGCAAACGCTCGCCGTCGGCACCCTCTACTACGATGCGTCCATCGCGAGCGTATATATTCACTTCGTTCACTTTCTTGCCCCCTATGCCGGTGATGGTTCCCTCAACTATGTTTGCGAAGCGGCTCCAGACAGGATGCTGACGATAGACTTCGGCTGTGCCAACGGGAACATAGACGGTGGCATCGTAGGCGGTAAAGGTGCCGTCGGGGGTGGTGGGAGGTGTGGTGCATGCCAGGGTGATGGTTTCGAGCGCCGGGCAACTGACGAAGAGACTGTCTTCCATAGTGGTAAGGGACGCTGGGAATGACACTGTACGCAGACTGGGGCACTCATAGAAGATGCCTTCGCCAAGTGTAGCGACATGCTCTGGGAAAGTGACATCGGTGATTCCCGATTCACAGAAGAAGTAGGCGCCAAGTTCCTCTAACTGCTCTGGAAGGTGGCAGTAGGTGAGTGACGGACACGCGCAGACTACCTCATCCGGGAGATAAGTGAGATGGTCGGGGAAGGTGATGGACTGAAGAGATTGGCAGCCGAAGAAGATAGCCGTGCCTAAGGATTCTATGGTGCTGGGAATCTTGATGGAACGTAGTGAACAACCATAGAAGGCATAGGTATCAATGGATTTGAGACCTTCAGGCAGTGTGACATCCGCCAATGAACAACAGTTGCCAAAGGAAAAGAAGCCAATAGATGTCAGACTCTCTGGCAAGTTTACAACGGTTAATGCAGAGTCCTCTGCGAAACAGCCATCGCTAATCGTCTGCAATGCGCTGGGCAGATTGACCGACTCCAGTTTGGGGCACTCTAAAAAAGCATAGTCGCCTATCTCCTTCAGGCTCTCAGGCAGTACGACCGATTCCAACCCAGAGCAGAATTCAAAAGCTTCGATAGCAATGGCAGTCATTCCCTCTGGAACGACGATAGAGACAAGGCGTTTACAATTGGAGAAGGCTCTGCTGCCGATGGATGTCACGCCTTCAGGTATGGTGATACTGGTGATGCCGTCGCAGTAGATGAATGCGCTGCTCCCAATTTCGGCTACGGGATAGAGCTGGCCGTTATGCTCCACCGTGCCAGGAATCTCCACATCACCCACAGGCTTTGCGTAGCCCTCCCATAAGGCTTCAGCTGTAGTTGGGGACATAGCGGGATAGCTGACAATGGCATACACCTGGTTGGTAAGGGTGTAGGTCTTCAGTATGTAGTACAACGTATGTCCGCTGGGCGATACCGCAGAGAAATCGTAAGCTTTGCAAATGCTGCATACGGCACAAAAAACTGCAAGAAGTAATATTTTTTTCATAATCACTTTCATGTTGCAAAAGTAGTGGGAAACGCCCGAAAGCGTTTCCCACTGCTTGAAAACTATGTGCCAATTCTTGAAAAACTGTCTTTTTCGGTTTCATGTAGTCTTTTGTCTTCATTTTGATTCCTATGATGTTGTTTGTCTTGCTTCGCAAAATATCGTGCAAAGGTACAAACAACCAGTGAAACGGATGTCTCACTGGTGGGAAAATATGTCTCAAATCTGGGAAATCTGCAAAGTGTGTCGTTTTTTATTGTGCGAAAAGGTCATCCATCATGACTTGCCGCTGTACAATGCCGCTGTGTTTGCCGTATGCCGTGCCGAATGTCGTCACCATGGTCAGATGAACGGTTTGCTTGGCACTGAGCGTCTGTTTCAGCGAGTCGATACGCACCTGCAGTTTTTCCGCTTCGTCCTTGTCAATCGTATAAGGCGTACTGGCAAACTTCATCTCGCAGAGATTCACCACATTGTCGGCCCTCATAATCAGCAGG
>LXOW01078214.1_pt1 | contig 11292 bp, 9 predicted proteins | sample 1368591 | NCBI WGS metagenome assembly LXOW01 (sample SAMN04884650, study PRJNA319009) | bovine gut metagenome | isolation source: Cow rumen | host: Bos taurus | place: Italy: Legnaro (PD) | collected 2014-07-09
TACGACAATAAGCCCTATATGCGGATAGAAAGTACGACAGTGGTCATGCCTCGGGAAATCTTTGAAGACCGTCTGATGCGCAGCAAGTCTAATCGCTATAAGTGGGAAGATCATATTTGCGAAGGCATCACCATCGCAGATTTGGAGGAACAGCGTATTCGTGGTGGTGTCCGGCTTGGCGTGGAACGTGGTAGGATGCCAGAATCGTCACTAATGGAAACAACGGAGAGTCTTGTGGAGAAATTGAAACTTACCACAAATGGGAAACTGAAAAATGCAGCAGCAGCATTATTCCTCCGAGATACAAGCCAGTTCCCTCAGTTCTTGCTTCGTATGGCTCGCTTTCGTGGCAACGACAAGATGGAATTCATCGACAATCAAAGAGCATACGGCAACTTCTTCACTTTGCTTGATGCTGGTATGGCGTTCTTCTTCAAACATCTTTCTCTCAGTGGCAAGATAGTGGGCTTTACGAGAGAAGAGAAACTGGAGATTCCTGCCGAAGCGTTGCGTGAGGCTTTGACAAATGCCCTTTGTCACAGGATGTTCCATAATACAAGTAGTTCTGTTGGCATCGCTATCTATGATGATCGTGTAGAGATTGAGAATACTGGCCATTTGCCAGACGAATTGACAGTTGAGACCATCAAGCAATCCCATCATTCATATCCTCAGAACCCGACTATTGCTGACGTACTGTTTAAGACTACGTTCTTGGAAAACTGGGGCAGTGGCGTAGGTCGCATGGTTGATGCTTGTAAGAAAGCTAATCTTCCAGAACCAGAGTTCAATCAAAATGCTGCATTCGTATGGGTTACGTTCAAACGCGCAACCATACAACCATACAACCCCACAACCCCACAACCCCACAACCCCACAAGTTCATCCCTCAACCCCACAACCTCAAAGGATAATAGGGCTCAAAAGCTAAAAACATTCTTTTCAATCATTGGAGAGAATGGGGCGAATCTTAAGATGTTAATGGAAGGTATGCACCTTAGGGACAGGAAGAGCTTTGTAAACAACTACATCAATCCCAATCTGTCGGAAGGATATATTGCTATGCTGTACCCAGAAATTCCAAATCACCCAATGCAATCATACTATCTAACGAAGAAGGGCAGAGAGTTGCTGGAACACCTCTAATAAGTGTTAATGAGCCATTTCGTGGTATATAGGCCAGTTTGTAAAACCTTGTTGTAGGGGCTAAGTGGTGCAAAAGTGGTGCATTTGGGATATAAGAAAATCGGCAAACGGTTGATAATCAATCATTTGCCGATTTTTAAAAGTGATCCGTTTGGGGCTCGAACCCAAGACCCCAACATTAAAAGTGTTGTGCTCTACCGACTGAGCTAACGGATCTACCTTAATTGCTATCTTTCGAAAGCGGGTGCAAAGGTACTACTTTTTCCCGAAACTGCCAAATTTATTTGGATGTTTTTTCGTCTTTTGCCTTTTCTTCTGCGATTGCCTTCTGGTAACACTCGCGACAAAGCGGCTCGTATTCCTGCGTCTCTCCGAGCAGTACGCGCTTGTCATTCTGCACAGTACGATGGCTGACGTAAGCCAGATTTCCACATTTCACACAGATGGCATGCACCTTCGTCACATCATCGGCAATGGCACAAAGTGCTGGCATCGGACCAAACGGAATCCCCTTGTAGTCCATATCAAGGCCGGCAATGATGACACGCACCCCACGATAGGCCAGTTCGTTGCACACATCCACCAGTCCCATATCGAAGAACTGCGCCTCGTCGATGCCCACCACGTCGATGTTCGACGTCAGCAGCAGGATGCTGGCCGATGAGTCGATGGGCGTCGACTGGATATGCTTCTGATCGTGACTCACGACATCTTCTTCAGAGTATCGCACATCGATGGCGGGCTTGAAGATTTCTACCCGCTGCTTAGCAAACTGCGCACGCCGCAACCGTCGGATCAGTTCTTCCGTCTTTCCGGAAAACATTGACCCGCAAACCACTTCTATTCTACCGGGGCGATGAGACTCGCCAGAGATGAATTCTGCCATTTTCTTCCTAATTTTGATGCAAAAATACAAATACGTTTTAAAAATTGCAAAGATTTTAGTGTTTTTTTTGTCTGTTATGATATTTTGGACTAAATTTGCGACCGATTATGGGCATATTGTATATCGTTCCCACTCCTGTTGGGAATATGGAAGATATGACTTTCCGTGCCGTCCGCATATTAAAAGAGGTGGATTTGGTGTTGGCAGAGGATACGCGCACGTCGGGTATCTTATTGAAGCATTATGAAATCAAGAATGCCCTGATGTCCCATCATAAGTTTAATGAGCATGGTACGAGTGCCGGCATTGTCAACCGTCTGCTGGCGGGAGAGAATGTCGCCCTCATCAGCGATGCGGGTACCCCTGGCATCAGCGATCCCGGTTTCTTCCTGGTCCGTGAGGCCGTCAGGGCAGGGGTCGAGGTACAGTGCCTGCCAGGTGCGACGGCCTTTGTGCCAGCCTTGGTGTCGAGTGGTCTGCCTTGCGACCGTTTCGCCTTCGAAGGTTTCCTGCCTCAGAAGAAGGGCCGTCAGACCAAGCTCCAGTCCTTAATCGACGAGGAGCGCACCATGATTTTCTACGAATCACCCTTCCGCCTGGTCAAGACGCTCCAGCAGTTTGCCGAGGTCTATGGTGGCGATCGTCAGGTGAGTGTCTGCCGTGAAATCTCGAAGGTGCATGAGGAGAGCGTACGAGGTTCGCTGGACGAGGTGATTGCTCATTTCAAGGAGAAGGAACCGAAAGGTGAAATTGTCATCGTTTTAGAAGGAAAAAATGAAATTGTCTAATTAAATAAATGCATTATGAAGAAATTAACCATTCTGGCCGTTTGTGCACTGGCCATCCTAAGCAGTTGTAAGAATGAGGCACCGAAACAGGACCTCCTGATGACTCAGTTACGTGATTCACTTAACCAGATCATTTCCCAGAAGGACAATGAAATCAACGACATGATTGCCACCTTCGGCGACATCGAGGAAGGTTTCCGTGAGATCACCGAGGCTCAGAGCCGTGTCACGCTCGCCAAGTCGGGTGAGGGCACCAATTCTGCCAAGCGCATTAAGGAGAACATGCAGTTCATTCAGCAGACCATGCGTCAGAACAAGGAGCTCATCAACAAACTGAAGCAGCAGCTGCGCGACAGCTCGTTCAAGAGCGAGGAACTGAAGAAGCTCATCGACAACATGCAGCAGCAGCTCGAGGAAAAAGAGCAGCAGTTGCAGGCCCTGCGTGAGGAACTCGACAAGAAAGACATCCACATTGCTGAGCTCGACGAGACCGTAGCTAATCTGAACTCAGATGTGAACCAACTGACTGAGGAGACCACCCAGAAGTCAGAGACCATCAGCCAGCAGGACAAGCAGTTGCATACCGCCTGGTTCGTCTTTGGTACCAAGGATGAGCTCAAGAAGCAGAATATCCTGACGAAGGACGGTCTGTTCAGCAAGACCAAGCTGCTGGAGAAGGACTTCAACAAGGATTACTTCACGAAGATCGATATCCGTATTGACAAGGAGATCAAGCTTTACAGCAAGGATGCCAAGATGCTGACCTCTCATCCGTCAAGCTCTTACACGCTGGCTCCCGATGCCAACAAGCAGTATGTGCTCCGCATCACCGATCCGAACCTCTTCTGGTCTACCAGCAAGTACCTGGTGATTCAGGTAAAGTAATCGCAAATCGTGAGCGCTTCTTTCGCGCGTACATTACATTTTATAATAAAGAATCAACCCTCGCTGTATCGGCGAGGGTTATTTCTTTTTGAAGGGGCCGTTGTCTTGACGAGAATTGCTATTTTGAGGTGGTTAAAAACAATTATTTTGATAAAAAACATAACGACTTTCAAATTTTCTTCGTATATTTGCAGCAAAATTAAATAAAAGAACAATTATGGTACAGGATATCAAGGAGAAATATATCAATCCGTACACCGACTTCGGCTTTAAGAAGTTGTTTGGTACTGAGATGAACAAGGACTTGCTCATCAGTTTCCTTAATGCCTTGTTTATGGGACATCAAAACATCAAGGATGTGAAATACCTTCCTACAGAACATTTTGGTGTATATGGTGACAGCCGACGTGCCATTTTTGATGTATACTGCGAAGATGAGAAAGGCGGTAAATTTATCGTCGAGATGCAGAACGTTTATCAGCAGTTCTTCAAAGACCGCAGTGTGTTTTACTCCACGTTCCCTATTCAGGAACAGGCTAAAATTGGTGCAGAGTGGGACTTCAACTTGAAGGAAGTTTATACTGTCGGCATTTTGAATTTTGAATTCCGTGACGACGAGTATTCTAAAGACTGCTATCACCACGAGGTGAAGTTGATGGATACTGCTACAAAGAAAGTATTCTTTGACAAACTGACTTACATCTACCTTGAAATGCCTAAGTTCAATAAGATGGAGACAGAACTTAAGACGATGTTCGATAAATGGCTTTTTGTCCTTCGTAACTTGTCACGTTTGTTTGAGCGTCCAAAAGCGTTACAGGAAAAGGTGTTCACTAAACTCTTTGAGCAGGCAGAGATTGCCCGATTCTCACCAGAGGAGCGTCGCGGCTATGAGGACAGTGTAAAGGCTTATCGTGACATCAATAATGCTATTAATACAGCAAAGGCAGAGGCTAAAGTTGAAGCAAACACAGAGACTGCAGGCAAGATGAAATCAGATGGTGTGCCAACTGAGTTAATAGCAAAATACACAGGGCTTACAGCAGAAGAAATTAATTCCTTATAGAATGCCAGGCTCCTGATGCCCCTAACTTTGCAAAAGGAAATAAAAGAATTCGGAGATGTGTCATATGGATACGATAATGTCTTGGGCAAAAGAGAATTTTGACATGATCTTTCTTCTTGTTAGTCTGGCTGGCGTGGGTGTGGCCATCCTGTCATTAGTATACGAAATGAAAGAAAAGAAAAAGCATAAGAAGCAGTAAAGAAAGATTAGAAAGCAGTATGCTCCGCATTACCGATCCGAACCTCTTCTGGTCGACAAGCAAGTATCTGGTGATTCAGGTTAAGTAATCTGAGGAAACAATGATCAAATAAAAAATGGTGCTCAGCGATGAGCACCATTTTTTATTATTTCATGTATTNNATTTCATGTATTTCTTTCCGTTCCGGATATAGATACCTTTCTGAGGCGTCTCTATCCTGCGTCCGTTTAGGTCGAACGTCTGCTGAAGCAACTCGTCAGCGACGACAGAACGAATGCCCGTAGCGGGGAAGGTGTATGCCTTCTCTTCACTCCACTTCGAGACGTTTCCTTCCTCTCCGAAAGCACGAACACGATAGAAGTAGCGACTCGTCGTATTCATATTCTCGAAGGTGTAGCTGTTGGTGTCAGTCGTGAAGTTGGTGACGGTCGTTGCCCTGCGCATACGGGCAGCGCTGGCGCCAATGCCAAGCTGCTCAGCGGTCCATGTGCCATCATAGATGGCCAGATAGTTCAGATACATCCGGGTCTCTGGGCGAATTTCTAGAATGAAAAGATTCTTACGAGAAGAAAAGTTGAAAACCATCATTCCGCTTTCAGTCAGTTCGAATGGAGTTCCTTCGAATGTAATCGGATCATTCTGATTGCCAAAAGACGTTCTTATGGCACCTTTTACGGGCGTACCCTCCTTGAAAAGCTGGGCTCCCACAACGACGGTAAACTCCGTGGATGACGGCACATTCCATGTGGGCGTCCTTACATAACCTGCCTTCGACGAATTGCCAATGATCAGCTTATTCGGTGAGGTGTAGAGTCTTTCTCCACTCCAGCCGTTCAGACCGTAGTCACCCAGCTTCTTGGCGATGTCGGATAGACCGGCACTCTTGCTGACCGTCTTTTCGAAATCAAACTCACGCATCAGCGCTTCCTTGGGATCGTTGGAGGCCATACCCATCTCAGTCAGTTCCAGTTCATAACCGGAGGCACCTGATACGGCAGGCCAGGAGACCTTGAACGAATTGGTACCCTCGACATATTCACCGTCACCCGGCTCGGGGATAGCCAGTTCCGGACGGCAGGCCACGAAGCTGATCAGGCCATCCTCGCTCTCTTTGATATTGTCGATGGGCTTGTTCATGAAGAATGAGCCGTCGGTGTTCTGATTTAATACCGTAGCGGCAGGGGTCGTGTAGTTCGTCAGCTCCGTGACGCCACCAGTTCCCGGGAACGGATCGCCAGATTCGTTTCTCTCCGACAGTTTGTTGTCTGCAGGGATGATGGTCACGCGTTGATGGTCCTTAAAGGCGTTGACTTTGTTGTTGATCCAGAATTCCTTATCATAGTCCACGTGCAGCACCAGCAGACCATGTCCACTTAAGCCTGCATCGAAGCCGATGTTCTGACGATTCTCCAACAGATAGTATTCGTTCTTATTCCCCTCATTATAGAGGATATAAGCTTCGGGTGTTTCTGCCAGGGGCTTCATGCCGTTGATACGCGTCATATCTTTCAGCTCCGTGGGTTTCAGCCAGCCTGCAAACATACGCTCGTAGGAGGTGTAACCTGCCGGTGTATAGCTATTATTGTTGTAGCTGCCTGAGTTCATGACGTCCCAGCTACCCATGCCATACGAGGCATTCTGGTCGGCTGTGTTGTAGAAGTCAGGCAATCCCAAGCAATGACTGAACTCGTGGCAGGCTGTGCCGATACCCGATATCCATGTGCCGCTGATGCCTTGTAACTCAGAGCTGCAGGCGTATAAGCTGATTACCGTATCGTCGAGTATCAGTTTACCACCGTTGGGGTTGTAGATCTGCGATTCGTGAGGCCAGATGGTATTCGGATCAGCACCAGCATAGTTCTGACCATAGCCTGCAAAGATCACGAATACCTGGTTGACCTCACCATCGCCTTCCCAGTCGTAATCCTTGAAGTTCACATCTTTGTCGGCTTTCTGGCAGCCTTCCTGAATCAGTGCGTAAGGGTTCCTGTCATTTCTATTCTCTTCGGGGGCACCATAGTAGGCCATCTTCTGCGAGGCAGTGTAGGGACCTACCACGTCGAAGTCGAGCTCGAACTGTCCGTAGCTCTGGGCCTTGAAATAGTCCTTCACGGAGGCGGTCATATTGTAATCGTTCAGTCCTTCCTTGTTAAAGATATTCTGGAATACCTCATGGGCATTCTCCGTTGTGAATTTCACGTCCTGGAATTCCATCAGGATGACCAGTCCCTTCTTCTTACCTATCAGTCCTGGTGCGGCTTCGCCAACACCTCTGGTGATGGCCTGATTTCTGCGACTGACGATCTCTGCGCGACGCTGGTTGGCCTTTGCCATTCGCTCCGTCCATATACGCGTCACTTCGTTGATGTCAACGGGTTCTGCGATGCCTTTGGCGTTGATCTGGTAGGCGTTTCCTTTGTCGTCGGTATAGAAACTGATGTGCTCATCGCCACGGAAGGTGAGTGTCACTTGCGTGCCATCGCTGAGCATTGCCGTCCGTTTGCCGGGGTGGGCGGGGATGGCCTCAATGGATAGCCAGCACAGTGCAAGCATCAGTGTGAGTAAAATGTTTCTTTTCATGATTATGGTTTTCTTCAAAGAAAATGTGCCCGCCCATGATACAGGCAGGCACACCTTCCGGTTTCTATAAGAATGATTATTCAGCAATCATAATGTCGCTCTTTACAGGAGCCATGCGGTTCAGTCTGGCCTTCAGCTGCTTGATGTTCATCTCGCTCTTTCTTACCTTGTCGTAAGCGTGCAGATGACGTGCGAAGCTCTGAGCCTTAGCGCGCTTGGCAGCCTTTGCACGGGCACTGGCAGTAACGGCCTCGGGCAGCACGATCTTCCATTCACCGTTTCTACCCATGCGGTAATCACCCGTGCCAGCCAATGAAGCCCAACCTTGATAGGTGTACTGAACTTCTCCGGCATCGTCCTTCTTTTCGAATGACGGGAATGTAATGACACCATTCTCCAGCTTTCCGAAATAGCCGTTTTCCTTGAGCGTATCATAATAGTCAGGGCCATAGTATGCATAATAGTTACCACCTTCGGTCAGGATGGAAATCTCACCATCGCCCAAATTCAGACCTGTTGACTGCTCAAAGATATACACGCCTTCAGGATCGGTTGCATTTACCTCAATCTTTGAACTGGTGTAACTCGTTGCATAAGGATAGTATGGGAAATTAGCTCCATAAGGATCTACCAGTCTATAGAGTCCTGGCTCATCCGTATTTTCCTCGATCTCAACCTCGTATGTGGCAGAAGAGCCGTCTTCTGTATAAAGCGGATATACAAGGTCGTCTGTGTAGAGACCGATACCGAGTGACTGCCAGGGGCTGGCAGCACCGCCATAATACTCGAACAGAGAAGAGCAGACGGTCTTCACTGCACCCTCTTCGTCAATGACGACGAGCACGATCTGCAACTTACCAGACATACCGTCGGGGATGGGCACATTGATGATACCATCAGCCACGTCGGTAGCCTCGAGCTCACCAGCGGCGATAGCGTCGGCCACAGCCTCGGGATCAGCGTCGGCCTCGATAACGACGGCCTTCACGTTGGTAGCGTCGTCACCCAGCTCAACGTAACCCTGTGCATAAACATTGCCAGCGAGGTCGGTGAACACACCCTGTGCAGCCAGTGTTGCAGAGTAGTCCTTAGGCGCAAAGCCTGGGAAGGTGATGATGACAATACCATCGTTCTGTGACTGGTTCCAACCACCTACACCCTCCATGTAGTAACGCGGAGCCAGCTGAATCTGACCAGGCGTGCCATCTTCCTGATAAGCCAGCACTCTGTTGTGGAGCCAATACTCCTCAGGACCGCTGTTAGTAAACTTAGAGGGATGATAGAACATCACGTCGGCATCGTAAGTACCGTGGTGGTAACCAGAGTTGTAATCTGCGAAGTAGACCAGATCCTCCTGCGTAACCGTCACGTCACGGAAGGTATCACCAGGCTTACAAACGGTAATCTCCATGTAAGGAGAGGTGGCACCGCCATTCTCAATGGCACTGCTGATACCATAGATACGGAACACATTCGTATTCTCCTGGTTCTGAGCGATGGTCACAGAAGCGGTGAAGCCCCACAGGTAGGTCTCCTCGAAGGTTCCCTTACCGATTGTTGCAAACGGTGACAGGAAACCAGCGGTGAAGTTGTAGGTAGCGGCACCGTAAGGTGTGGTCACACCCTCAGTGGTGATAGCCAGCGTAGCAGCCTTGAAGTCATCGTATGCGATAGCCTCAGGATCGTAGCTGAGCACGAGGTCGGCCGTAGCCTGACCAGGGGCAAACGATACAGAAGTGGGAGCCGACAGGAAGTTGTCCTCACTGGTCAGCGAGATATTCACCGTCGTAGCCGCATCGGTCTTGACGCGGTTGACGGGAATCGTGAATGAAGATGCCTTCTTCGAGAGTGCCTGCTGTGTAGGCAGATCCTTGCTGAAGTACACCTGGTCGCCAGCAGGGACAGAAGCCCACTGGTAGTCGTTGTCGTCTGACGAACAAGCCGTGAATGCAGCCATCGCCATGAAGACCAGGAATAAGCTATATAAATTCTTTTTCATAATCTAATCTCTTTTTGATGATGATACATTCTTACCACTCGTAAGGCTCAGAGTCAATTGTAGGTGCATCAGGCGTTCCGTTGTTCGTACAAGCATAGTTGTAGTTGGTCTCCGTCTGGACGATACAGAGGTTCATCCACTTCGGATACAGACAACCATTCTCCTGGTTCACGAAATTCCACTTGTTGCCTTCCAGATGGTTCGTATTGGCATAGTTGCGGATGATGGCCTTGTTCAGACGCTTCATGTCGAAGGTAGCGAAGCCCTCGCCCCACAACTCTACACGGCGCTGCCACCATACCTCGTTCTGGAACTGGGTAGAAGCGGGGTTGCCGTAAGCATCGTTATGACCGCCATACTCGTAGTATGGGTCACGTGTCTTTGCAAATTCGGTCAGCTTGGCAATACCAGCAGCCTCGTTCTGCATACCGGCAGCCTCGATCTCGATGAGCTTCATCTCCTCAACACGCATCAGGGGCACTGCAACCACCCAAGCGTCATACTTGGTCCAGTACTTGCCAGCCTGCGGACGGAACTTCAGCTCCATACCACCCACACCAACCTGTGCGGTGTTGGCAGAGTTCAGGATCTGCTCGGGATAGTAGGTGTAGGCACCCAGGGCGTCGATGGCGTCGCCCTCACCCATGTCGTCGATAGCGAAGTCGATGAAGCACTTCTTACGGAAGTCGCTGGCGGGAATGGTCTCATAGAGGTGACGGTCGATCAGCATCGGACCACCATAGTTGGCAGCGTAGCCGCAGTCGAAGCCGTTCTCCAGGATCATGATCGAACCCCAAGAAGAGTCACCATCGTTATCCTTGATGTTAGGATCGGTCTCGTTGAAGGTTACACCAAACATCCAAGAGCTGTTGGGCGTGTTGAAGCCGTAGTCGCGGCTCAGGTACTCGTCCTCGCTCATCATAGTGTAACCGCTCTGAGCCTTCTGGGCATAGGCCTGTGCGTTGGCCCAGTCGCGGATCTCGAGGTAGGCGCGGGCCTTCAGACCGTAGACCACGCTCAGGTCGGGTGTATACACATCGCTGCGCTTGTAGCCGGCCAGCAGCTTCTCAGCCTCGTCGAGGTCAGAGAGGATCTGCTCGTAGGCAGCCTTGAAGGTAGCGCGGGGATTCTCAGAAGAAATCTGGGTGTCGTCGAGCACCATAGGTACGGTCTCAGCCTCGGGGTCGAGTGCGTAAGGCTTGGCAGCATACATACGGACGATGTCCTGATAGAACATGGCACGCATAGCGTAGGCAATACCGGCACCGGTCTCACGGCCCTCGGGAGCGTTCTTATAGAGCAGGATCACCTTGTTACAGTTGTCGATCCACTTGTAATAGTAGGTCCAGGGCACCTGGCAGCGGGCGTAGGTCGGGCCCAGGCCGTAAGAAGCCTCATACCAGGTAGCATACCAGTTGTTGGTTCCGGCAGTCACCATATCCTGTCCCATAGCGTCGCGCTGCAGGAAGAATGAGGGATAACCGAAATCGTAAGGATGATTGTCACTTCCACTATAGGTGAAGCTTCCGCAGAGGTTAGAGGTCAGTGATGCCACAGAGCTCTCAAAGAAGCCCGGTGTCCTTGAAGCCTGTTCCTCAGTGACAGTGCTCGTCTGAGGCTCAATCTCCTCAATACAGCTGGTCAGGAAAGGAGCTGCCAGCGCAACACAAGCAATGGATAAAAATATCTTTTTCATATCTTTCTTCTTCTTTAAGTTATATTAGCTGTCTCTTATACACATCT
>LXOW01240512.1_pt1 | contig 11290 bp, 7 predicted proteins | sample 1368591 | NCBI WGS metagenome assembly LXOW01 (sample SAMN04884650, study PRJNA319009) | bovine gut metagenome | isolation source: Cow rumen | host: Bos taurus | place: Italy: Legnaro (PD) | collected 2014-07-09
TTCTGCTTATTAACTATTTAATCCATGTGTCTTTCCATGCCCGGACATCATGTGCCTTCCCATTCAACGTCACAGTGCCACCTGTCCAAGCAGCCTGGTTAGCGGCTTTATTCTTATATACCTCCGTGATTCGGTCTTCATATTCCCGCAGCTCACTTGCATTATCCTTATTATACGAGAGAGGATTTAATTTGTCAAATGCTGCCACGAGCGTAAGGCGACGGCCGCCCACAGTTGTGGTAGCATACTCATCGTCACCGCGATCATAAACGGCATCTGTGCGGAACATCAGGACGGGCTCGTTCCACATATCACGATGCAGTTTCCATGTGGTCGAATGATAAAAAAACTCGCCGATGTTGTCCCTCGCATATATATCCACTTCGCGTCGGATATTTCTTCCGTTTGCCGACGATTCCAGAGGCTGCGTGGCGTAGAAATCCGGCGCATAATCACTCACCTTGAGGCTGTTTGCAATATCCTGAAGATAAATATGCTCTGTGGAGAAATCAGTTCGGTCGTATTTCTTTGTATTTGTGTCCGGCTTGGCAGGATACTCGGTCCACAATATGTAGGGCGTGTTTTCGGGATAAAAACTGAGGGGATACACAAAACGGAGGAGAAGCTGCTTCCTATAGATGTTCGTCAATCGGACGTCATAATAAGCAGCGCTGAACGCCTGGGTAACATTGTTTGTCCCCTGTCCCCCGATGGCCTGGACCAAATCCAGCATATTCACATTTGCCCGTTCACTCAGATGCAATACCAGCTGGTGGAACAAAGATTTTTCTTGTGCCGTAAAGGCGCCTCGTCCCATTCCGTAAATACTACGAATATAGGTGGCCGCACGCACGGCTTGAGAAAACTCAGGCATCTGGCCCACATACGACAACACCGTTTCATTATTGTCTTTAATTACTTTTAATCCGTCGAACGAAATAAGTTCCGCCAGCGGAGCGGGCTCAGGTGTGAGCTGCGGGAAAGATTTCTGACGCACAGCCCCCCCCTGGCCTGCCATATTTACGACAAACCACAGATTATTCTCCTCATCTTTATAGACATTCCCCAGCGCATACCGGCCGATGCCGTTAAAATCGGTGAGATTTTGCTTATTGCGGTCGTTGACGATTCTACCTACCGACGTTTCCGGCTTATGCTCTTTCAGATTTTCCACCGGCAGGACGTCCTTATAGTAACGATACACGTCCGTGACGCCCGGAATGGCCTTGTCCACCGCCGGCATTTTTCCGTTGCTGGCAAGGTCCGAGCCCTTGGCATAACGCACAATGTAACGGGGGTTGCTGTCTCCGAAGAATTCCGGATAAATGACAAACTTCTTGTCCTTGACAGTAAACTCATGGACATTATCCNNCGTGGCAGAATTGGAAGTACCCGTCCACCAGGAATAACCCTTATAGAGGAAATGGATACCGGACCCTTTAAGTTCCTGGGCCACCTTCTCAAGAGAAGTGCCTAATACCGCGTAGTCCAATCCCTTGTCTTTCCACATCTTGGCCACATTCCTCCAGAAGACATCGTTGTTGAGCCCGATATTGTTCGGGCTGAAATCGTGGAAGATGGGAAGGCCATAGGGGCCCGTCCAGCCCACTTTGCTATAATTGTTGATGTTGGACTTCCACTCGTCCGGGTAGCACATGGCAAACAGCATTTCCGCAAAATTCTGCATGTGCTCCTTACTGGAGTTAAGCCCGGTAGGGAGAACATAGGTGACGCCGTTGCTCGCCGGATAGGACCAGAGGTTCTCCTTGGGAAGCGAACCCACGCACATCCAGTGGGAATCCTCCTTGCCCTCGGGACCNNTAATAGGCGGCATACGAGAAAGAACCGTTCTCTCCGCTCTGTTCCACAGAACGGTAGATAATCTTGGATAGGTGCGGGATGGTAGGAATATCCACCTTTACCTCCGCCCAGGATGTGGTACCATCCGTCTTGGTATAGGTAAGCGTACCCACCTCCGGGTTACTCCAGGTGTAAGTGGGCGTTTGCTCGGTGATGGTGTACACATTCACAAGGTCGGCAAAGCTTTGGGCCGCCGAAGCGGCGGAGTTGCTCTTCACGATACGGGCCTGGGGGTCGGATGCGTCCGCAATGCCAATCACCGGCTCAAAGGTTTTGCCTTTGTAGTCCGGGGTGATGTCCGAGGCAGCTACCAGCTGCCCCACCACATCCCAGAACTGCTCCGTCTTCTGGGCCTGCTCCTGCTCTTGTTTAGCCCGCTGCTCTTCGGGGGTAAGCCCTCTCTGGCAAGCACCTATTACAAGCGCCACGGTACCAAGCAGAACAATATGTAAGGCCTTTTTCATAACGGTATTATGTCAACTGTTTATAAATTCCACGCTCTTTTCCAATTCTGGATGACATACGCATCCCCGTCCACCTTAACGGTATTGTCGTACCAGTCCTGTTCGTTGTTGTGTTTGCTGGAATACACATATACATAGGCGTCTGCCTTAGTATCTTCTGCCACTTCCGAGGTGAAATCTTTCATTTCCGCCACCAGCGTAAGCTTGTGACCGCCCAGCGTTGTGGTTGCATACTCGGTGCCTCTGTCATAAACGGCATCCATACGGAAGAACAGAATGGGTTCGTTCCACATATCCGTATGGTCATTCCATTGGGATGTACCATAAAAATACGGCTGGGGGTTTTTTGCGGCAGGATCCGTCTGGCTACGGATACTTCTTCCGGCCTGTTCGTGCTCGAGTGGCTGCTTGGCATAGAAATCCGGGGCATATTTGGCTACCTTTTCTGCACTTGCAATATCCTGAAGCGTAATGCTTACCCGACTGAAGTCCGTGTATTCCGTCGATACCTGGTCCGGATTAGCAGGGTAATGCTTCCAGAAGAAATAAGGCGGGCATGCATTATTCAGACTAATGGGGTACAGGAAACGGAAGAGGTGTTGAGCACCGGATGACAGGGCCTCCGCGGGCTCGTAATAGGCAACGCTGAACATTTGGGTCAGGTTGCGTTCGTCCCCCCATCCCTTGGTTACCTGAAGCAAATCCAGCAGGTTTAGCTGAATGGTCTCATTGTATCTCAGGTGTCTTGTCATCCGTTGAGCGAAGGTCATATCGTTTACTACCGTTTCATCGTTTGATACAAAGGCGCCCCGCCCCTTTGCAGCATAGTGACGAATAAAAGTGGCTCCACGGACAGCCTGTCCAAAATTGGGCAGATTGGTTGCATAGGCCTCGTTCGCCTCCAATCCCTGGAAAGAGATCAGTTCTGCCAGCGGAGCGGCCTCGCACTCCTTGCAGGGCTCCAGGGAAGGAAGATTCAAATCCTGTCCCTGGCCGGCGATATTCATNNGAAAAGACATTGAAGTTTTGCTTCTGGGGGTCGTTGACAACCTTATCTGTGGTGATTTCCGGCGTATGTTCTTTTACATTCGCTACCGGCAGTATGTCGCTATAGTAACGGTACTCCTCCACAACTCCAGGAATGGCCTTGTCCACCGCTGGCATTTTTCCGTCGCTGGCAAGATCTGAGCCCTTGGCATACCGTACGATGTAACGGGGGCTGGCATCTCCGAAGAAATCCTGATAAATCACATACTTCTCCCCAGTGACATCAAACTCCTTGATATCCTTCGCCGGCTGGTTCTTGTAAATCATCTGCACCTTCTGGTCCGTGTAAGGTTTTTCCGTCTGCATATTGGCGTGCACTTCCTTGCCATTCACGAACTTGGCCTGATACACCGTGGCATAATTGGACGTACCCGTCCACCAGGAATAGCCTTTATAAAGGAAATGGATACCAGCGCCACTGACTTCCCTGGCAATATTGTCCAAGGTCGTGCCCATCACCTTGAAGTCGATGCCATTCTCCTTCCATTTTGAAGCTACATTGTTCCAGAAGTTGGCATTGTTGTACTTGATGTTGTCCTTGTGGAAATCGTGGAAGATGGGCAGGCCGCCGGGACCGAACATGCCTTCCGTACTGTAATACGTAATATTCTCCTGCCACTGAGTGGGGTAGCACATAGCGTAGAGCATTTCCGCGAAATTCTGCATGTGCTCCTTGCTGTTTTTAAGTCCGGTGGGGAAAACGTAGGTCTTCTTATTGCTGGCCGTGTAGGACCAGAGGTTTTCCTTGGGAAGCGAACCCACGCACATCCAGTGGGAATCCTCCTTGCCCTCGGGGCCAAACGCAGGGCGCACGCATACCCAGTATTCCGTTTTACCCTCGCTGTTGTTCTTGCTCACCACATCGCCAAAACGGTAATAGGCGGCATACGAGAAGGAACCATTCTCTCCGGACTGCTCCACCGAACGGTAGATAATCTTGGAAAGGTGCGGGATGGCAGGAATGTTCACCTGTACCTCTGCCCAGGCCGTATTGCCGTCCAGTTTGGTATAAGTGAGCGTACCCACCTCTGCCTGGGTCCAGGTGTAGCTGGTAGTGCTCTCGCTAATGCTTACATCCACCAGGTCTCCAAAGCTGCGGGCGGCCGCAGCGGCGGAGTTGCTCTTCACGATGCGGGCATTCTCGTTGGAAGGATCCGCAATGCCAATCACCGGCTCAAAGGTTTTGCCTTTGTAGTCCGGGGTGTAGTCTGAGGCCGCTACCAGCTGGCCCACCACATCCCAGAACTGCTCCGTTTTTTCGGCCTTCTCCTGTTCTTCTTTTGCCTTCTGTTCTTCGGGGGTAAGCGTCTCCTTTTTGCAGGAGAGTGCGAACAGTCCCGTGGCGCATACCAGCGCTGCCAGGAACAAATATTTCCATGCGGTTTTCATATAGCGATGTATAAAAATTGACAAAAATAAGGTAAATAAACCCCCATATCCAATACCCACCGGAAAAAAATTGACGCAGAGTTACAAAAATGCCCCAAATTTTTACTCAAAATGTCTTTTTTGACGGAATTACTCGTCGGGGGTAGTAATTTCGGGGTCCTCGTCCAAGTCTACGGGGCCATAGAAGTCGTTATACCTGTACACCTCCGTAAAACCGCTAATGGCGTACTTGACATGGAAGCGGTGGTCGGAGGCAAGATCGGCCCCAGAGGAGTGGCGAATTACCCAGCGGTATGCGCCGTCGTTGTTGAAAAAGCGCATGTAATTGCCCGTATTGCCGCTCATGGAACGGCAATCCAGCACCATGTTACTGACCTCCTGCTCCCGGGTAGGATACTCGGCAAGGTGCATATTGTGCTCCTTGTCACCGGTTCCTTCTTTATACACGGCTTCAAACAAGGTACAGTTATAGGTAGAAGCATACCACCGGTTCCCCCGGAATAGCAGGTGAAGGCCGTCGGCATCCAGGCGGCGAAGGAAGTCTGCTTCATCTACCCCGAAGACTGTCCGGAAAATGCCCCTCTCTGTCCAGGCCCTGTGCACCCTATCCCAGAAATAGCGGTTGTGGTAGTCAAGATTGGATTTTTTGAAATCCGTAAAGAACGGCATACCTACATCAAACCACGCCTGCGATTCCTTATTATATGTATTGACGTTTTCTTCCCACTGGTCAGGATGTGCAATAGCGTATAACATTTCCGCCAGGTTCTGCATGTTCTCGTTATCCCGGCTGATGCCGCTGTTGGGGACGTACCATTCCCGGCCCGAACCAGAAAGATTGGTAACAAACTTGTCCGGAACCGTGTTGACGCATATCCAGCGCGAGATTTGCTTATTCTCGGGGCCGAAAGCCGGTCGTACGCACACCCAGTACTCCGTTTTTCCTTCCGGCAGGGTGCGGGAGATGACATCGCCAAAGCGATAATAGGCGGTGCCGCGGAACGCAGGGGCGTTATAGCCCATTTGCTGGGCTGTCTTATATATAATATTGGTCAAATGGGGCATTTGCTTGATACTCACTTTTACCGATGCCAGGGAGCTTTCGTCCTTGCTTTGGGTATAAGTGAGGGTGCCCACCGCCGGGTGCGAAAAGGTATAAGTGGCGGTTTGGGGATCAAAATTCTCCAGGCCCACAAGATTGGCGAAACGCAAGGCTGCAGAGGCCTGGTCATTGGTTTCCACAACACGGTCGTAGGAGCCCTCCACGGCCTCACCTAAGGTGGGCTCAAAGGTTTTGTCCAGGTAATCCGACGTGTAGTTGTCCGGATTGGAAAGCTGCCCCACAATGCCCCAGAAAACTTGTTCGTCATCGGTTTCCTGCCCGGGTACAGGAGTGGGATCGGGGGTCTTTTTGCAGGAGACGGCAAGCAGGGTCGTGGTCATCACCAGGATGCTGATTGCAAGATTGTGTATTTTCATATCGCTCTAGTTTTTTATTCTCGCCACAGGAAGTAGTCTTCCATATTCTCCGTGTACACGGAGCCGTATTGAGCATGGTTATAGATAGATACATGGGAGCCGTTGGTGGTACTGGCCAGCTCCTTATATAAGTCGTATATCGTGATTCGGTTGTCTGCCACGATGCAGTCGCGGAACGTTCGCGCAAAAGCGTTGGAAAGGTACACGCCCAGCTCCCGGCTGTGGACATCGGCCTTGCTGCTCTCGTAGGGATTGGCGGCCGTGAGCACCAGCACATCCGGAATCCCCCTCAGGGCCTCTCCCCAGCGTCCGCTGTAGCAGGTCTCGATGGCAAAAAACATCCGGCGGTACTTGTTCTGCTCGTGCAGAGCAGTGACGATATCCTTAATTCGCTGCTTGCCAAAATATTCCCGAGCGTCTTCATCGCCCCAAAGCGGCCCCTCTTTATCTCCTCCATGGCCGCTCCAGAAGAAGAAGATATTGGAGCCTTCGTCCGGGTAAATGACCTGCGGCAGGCGCTCGCTGACTTGTCCTGTCATGATGCCGGCCACGTCTTCCGGCCTAAGGTCTGTAAAATGATAGTCCACCACCGCGCCTTTGCGGACATCCTCTCCCATGATGCCGGCATCCCCATCCGCGCCTCCGCCCCGTTCCACGAAGATCTGGCCGGGATAAATGTTCCGCGGATTGTCATACAGGTTGTCTTCCACGATAAGGACGATGTGGTCGTCCTCATAGCCGCTGCGACGCAGCAGCTGGTACATGGCAAAAGCATCGGCCTGGTGCCGATAATTGCTCCAGGTGGTGGAAGGACTCAGCACCACCGCCCAGCGGCTGGTGATGGGCCCCAGGTCGTGATCTACAGGGGTATCGCTGAACACCTGCTCCCACTGTTTGTCCCGCTCCCACATGGCGGTAACGGACGCCTCCGTATTGCTGCCCGCTGCGGAAAGGTAGCAGACGGGTTCCACTTTGTCCGCACCATCGCCCATGGACCAAAGCATGTAGGTGGTGTTCAGGATGCTGGTATAGTTGCCCTGGGCGAATGTAAGGTGGCCGGTGGCGCCGCTCAGGGACACCGGTTTACCGGCTCGGATTTGCGTAAATGCCGTGGTGAGACCGGCGGCATCCCACTGGGTAGCCTCCCCTTCCGTAGAAGCCACCAGGGAGCGCATATGGTCCGTGAGGCCAATGGTATAGGGACTCTGCAGATACTCCACCTGCTTGCCATCGATTATGCAGCGATCCCCGTTCACCATCTGGTGCGTCTTGCCCAGCGCCAGCAGGCAAAGGGCATCGTACACCTGCGCCTCCCCCCTGTAGGGCAGGCGGCCATAGAGTTCCTTATAGCTTTGCGGGTATCCCAGGTTCATGGAGCCCACAGGCGTTACGCCCAGGTAGAAAGTATGCCTGTCGTCCCAGGAATTGATGAAGCGGGACTCATAGCAGTCATCGGCACAGATGGGGTAAATGTGGGGGAAATCCACCAGCTGGCGGCATACTTCCTCATACAGGCTGGCATCCGACAGGGCGATAAGCAAAAACACCTTCTCCCCCTGGGCGGCTTCGCTGGCCTCCTGCAGGAAAGGACGCAAATCCTGTCCTTTGGCATAGGTTAAGGGCGCCTCTACGGCCATGTGGATTTCCTGCTCGGTGGCATAGAACGCGAACCAGTCCTTGAACGACTGCCCGTAGGTATCGTTGCTGTATACCATGGCCACGTCCGTAGCGCCCACTGCACGGGCCGCCCCAATCATAATCTCGCACTGGGTAATGTCACTTTCCGTGAAGAACCACGCATAGGTTTCCTGGGCGTAAATGCGCTGCAATTCCACACTGGTGCAGGTGGGCATCAGAACCGGCAGACGGTCCTCGCGCGCGTAGCGAAGAATGTGCTGCGCGTTGTAGGAATAGTACGGGCCCACCACGGCATGGCAGGTGTCTGCGCCCTCCTCCGGATGGGTGAGCGCGTAGCCCAGGGCATCCAGGTCTTCCGTTTCCTCATTGTGATAACGAAGGTTCAGCCTTACAGGGTTATCCACGCGGTTCTGCGCCAGCGCAATGGCCTTCTGCGCCAGCCCTATACTCTCTGTCCACTGTTCNNGTCTTGCTGCAGGAGAGGGCGCCAAGGCTCACGATTAAAAAAAGCAATATGACAATCTTCGTCCGTTTCATACATCACTGGTTTCTAGGGATGTTATCTGTGCAGTACCCGTCCCAGGCACCGTGTTCCTCCATCAGGGGCATCTGCTCTCCCCGGGCCCAGCGGACGCACCACCCGCACAAGGCTTTGCCAAAGTCGCGTGTGATGAAAAACCGGCTGGCCAGGGACATCTGACGGGCATCCATCAAAAGGGAGGTGAAGGTTTTTTCGGGCGCGTCCAGCAGGAAATAGTCCCACCCCGCATTCGCGGCCCCCAAGTCCACCACCGCAAAGGAATTCAGCGCATAATTGAATGCATTCTGCATCATATTGGCCCACTGGAAGGCCGACTCCAGCGCCGTGGTTTCAAAGGTAGTGGAGAAAATCCCTTCGCTGGCATCCGTGGAAAGAGGGGTAAGATAAATGGCATCCTCCCCGCCCAGCTCCCGGGAGAAAACTTCATAGAGGCTATCCCGGTAGGTGACAATCTGCTCCGAGTACAGCCGGAAGAAAGGAAGGGTGTGCTCGTCCGGCTTTTCCGCCTTCATATACCGGCAGAAAGCCCGGGCCGATGCGGCGGCCGATATATTGAGCCCGTGGATTCTCTCTCCAAGGACGTAGTCCTCGGCGGCTATCCGGACATCGTCTTCGTTCACCTTCAGGACCAGGACCTCATCGGTATCTCCCAGCTGCGCGTACAATTCATCGAACCACTCCAGCATGTAAGGCTCCGTAATCACCACCAACCTGCGCTTATAGGGTTTTCCATAGAACGGGTTGCTGCTGTTTTTGAGCCAGGAGGCCAATTGGTTATTGGTCTCCGCATAGGTATCGGCCGATATGAAACGCACATCCAGGGAATCTGCATCCGGAAGCGTGCCCTCCCTCTTAAGGGAATACAAGCCGCTCATCACGGAGTCTGCGTAGCCATTGTCTCCCAGTTGTCCGGGGCCGAACAGCGCCATCACCTGCATAGGGGCACCGGTGGCTTCCGCGGCCGGCTGTTCCGGCTGCGCGGGTTGCTTGCTGCAGGAAAGGGCCATCAGAAGCATGGCGGCGATATAAAGGGTCTTTCTCACTGCTGTTCAGTTTTAAAATACTCCGCAAGAGTATTGTTGTTTACACTTCCGTACCAGTCGTAATTGTACATCATGGCATGGGAGGCGGTGGTGTGCCGGGCCAGTTCCGTGTATAAATCGTAAATGGAGATATCCGGATTACTCTCTATCTCTTCCCGAAATACGCGGGTGAAGGCGTTGGAAAGGTAAGTGGGGCCCTCAAGGACGTCTGCGTGCGACTTCTCGCCCGGGGAACAAGCCGTGAGGGTGAGCAGGCCGGGGAATCCGCAACAGAACTCCCCTACGGACCCGCTGTAGCAGGCCTCTATGACAAACAGGAGCTTACGGTAATTCCCCTGGGCACCCTCCAGCATGGAACGGATTTGGCCGGATGTGACACTGTCATCGGCCCAGGCCATGAGGTGGTCGTCCAGCCCATGGCCGCTCCAGAAGAAGAGCACGTTGGTGTTTTTGCTGCCATGGACCACCTCCGGCGTGCGCTCTGTGACGGTACCGGAAAGGATATTCCCAAGGTCCTCCGGGGTGAGCTGGCTTATTTTGTAGTCGTTCACCACACCCTGGTACAGATTTTCGCCGTCCGGAAGCACGTGTACCACACCCGGATGCGGGTTTTCAGGGTTCCGGGCCAAGTCGTCTTCCGTAATGAGGACTATATGGTCGTCCGGGTAGCCTGCCTTCTTGAGCATACGGTAAATGTCCAGGGCATCCGCCTGATGGCGGTAGTTGTCCCAGCCCGTAGAGGTGGCCATTACCACGGCGTAGCGGTCCTGAAGGGGCTCATACTGAACGCCTTTGTCCACTTGGGAGAGGGAAAAACCGATGTAGGTAATTTCTTTGTTCCACAACTGGTCCATGGACGCTTTCTTGGCGTGGTCGCTCCGGGTAAGATACTCTACAAAATGGAAGGTGCCGTCAAAGTAACGCCAATGCCCATACCAGGTGCCAAGCTGGCTGATGTGGGTATTCCGGTCAAAGACCCAACTGCCGGAAGCACCCGCCATATTGGGGAGCTCACCGGAGCGGATGTTGCGGAAGCCGCCGGCAAGGCCCTCCGCCGTCCAGGAGAGGTCGTTCCCCGTTCCGTCACAGGCATCCATTACAGCCACAATGGCCTCCCGGACCGTCTCCAGGCCGGCTTGCTCCTTGTGCGCCAAGGCAAGGGCCAAAAGGGTAAAACTGTCGTACAGCTGGGCGGAGCCGCTATGAATCTCCCTGCCGGTGAGACCCTTTTGAACCGCCGGGAAACCGCTTTCCGGACTGCCGGAAAGGGCAATGCCTTCATATTCGTTCTGCAACACGCCCTCCAGAGAGGAATCACAGGCCATTTCGGTGCAGTAAATGCGCGGGAAAACTTCAACTTCTACTGCTTCCATATCTACTTCCGCCTGCGTCTTGATCTCTTCCTCCGTAAGAATCTGGTCCAGCCACAGCATGTCCTCCGTAGTGGAAGGGACAAAGAAGATACTGCTGAACAAATTGCCCAAGGCGCTGTATCCTTTGATGATATGGATTTGCTCACGCATGCTTTCTTTGTCCGCATAGGGATAGAAGTACATTTCCCCCACCTTGAGCTCCATAGAGAGGAAAGGCAGATAACCGTTGAAGGTGGTTGCGTAGTCATCGGAATCGTCGCGGCGCGAAAGGACATAGATGTAGGTAATCCCTAATTGCCGGGAAATAACCGTGAGGAGAGCCTGGCTCTGGACCATGTCGTTCTCCGACATAAAGAAAATGTTGGGATCCGTTTTGTTGCTGCCCGAATAAATGCGCTGGACCTCTGCCGATGTAACACTGGGCATAATCACGGGCATGCGCAGGGCCAGGCTTTC
>LXOW01119313.1_pt1 | contig 11286 bp, 6 predicted proteins | sample 1368591 | NCBI WGS metagenome assembly LXOW01 (sample SAMN04884650, study PRJNA319009) | bovine gut metagenome | isolation source: Cow rumen | host: Bos taurus | place: Italy: Legnaro (PD) | collected 2014-07-09
GTCGTAAGTCAGCGTATTCTCTATCAGCGCGTCGGTATACTTGCGGTGGTCTTTGTTCAAACGCTCGTTCTCCTTAGCCAGATACACGCGGTTGCTCTGAATCCAAGCAGGAATCCACGTCTTGTCGTTGGCCGACGTCGTGCTATAAGAGAGGTTAATCTTGTAGCTCAGCTTGTGGTTGTCGCTCTTGACACCAATCATATCCAACAGGTCTACGTCGGCAGAGGCTGTTCCCACGAAGCGGTCAACAATGGTCTTGCGGGTCAACATGTTGTTGACGAGCAGGGGGTTCATGGCCGAGATGTCACCGTGGACGGTATCATAGTAGACACCATATCCAAAGGCATCATATTTCCAACCGCTGGCAGAACCGACGACATCGTCCAGCACCCATGTAGAGGAGTCGTAAGCCTTGATGGTAGGCTGCATAGCTAACACACCGCGGAGCACGTTGCCAAGGTTACCATACAGACCCTGGATATAGGGATCATCGTTGCCGATAGACATGACGTTCTGGTCGGAGTGTGAATAGACGAGACCAGTGCGGAACTTGATGAACTTGGCATCCATCGTGTTGTTAACACGCACGGTGTAACGCTTGAAGTCAGGACCAGAGCCCTCAATAGTACCCTTCTGATCGTAAAAGTCTAAACCTATATTATATGTATTGTTAGCACCGCCACCGCTCAAATTGACATTGTGGTTCTGACGAATACCAGTCTTGAAAGCCTCCTTGAACCAGTCGGTGTTGGTATTGTCACGGAAGTGGTAGTTGCCATCCTCGCCGAGACTGTAGCCACCGGGCAACGGCGTACCGGAGTTGGCGGCAGCAATACCCAGATAGTTGCTGTACTGGTCTGCATTCATCAGGTCGTACTTGTCGTTCGACACGATGTCCATACCAAAGTAACCCTTATAGTCAACCTTCAGGGGCTGGTCCTTCTTACCGCCCTTGGTGGTGATGATAACCACACCATTAGCAGCACGCGAACCATAAATAGCACCTGCCGATGCATCCTTCAGCACTTGGATAGTCTCAATGTCGTTTGGTGAGAAGTCGCGGATGGTAGTTCCCATGGGCACACCGTCAATAACGTAAAGAGGAGCTGTGCTGCCGAAGCTGCCGATACCACGGATGCGTACCGAGGGGTCGGCACCAGGCTGTCCGTCAGAAGTAATCTGCACACCAGCTACCTTACCTTCCAGCATGGACGAGATGTTGGAGTGGGCAACACGCTTCAGCTCGTCGGCGTTGACAATAGAGACAGAACCCGTCAGGTCTGCCTTCTTCTGCACACCATAACCTACAACGACAACCTGTTCCAGCAGGTTTTCATCGGAAGAGAGCATGATTTGTCCAAGATTGGCACGACCTTTTACAACAACTTCAAGGTCTTTATAGCCAACATAACTCACTACCAGAGTAGCATTAGAAGAGGCCTCAATGGAGAAGTTACCATCAAAATCGGTAACCATACCCATTTTGGCATCCTTTACCTTGACGGTAGCGCCGATGAGCGGCTGTCCGTCTTGGTCAACAATCTGACCGCTGACCTTAATAGTCTGCTGTGTCACTGATGCCATAGCCGGTAATGGACAGATGCTGGCAGCGCCTGTCATTCCCAACATGAGCATCATAGAGAATAATGCTTGTTTTCTCATTTTTAATTGTTTTAATAAGTTTGTGTTTTGTTGTTAGTAATAAATATTTGCTGCAAAGTTACATTTTTAGAAGGAAATAATGGTGGACAAAATAGTCTAATAGGTGGACAAAATAGCACAAAGAACACTTTTCTACCTTCATAGAGCACAATTTTATGTCATTCGTCCACCAAAGCATCCTCTTCGGCATATTTGCTGGGACTATTGCCGTATCGGTTGGTAAAGCAACGGGTAAAATACTTGGGATCATTAAAGCCTACCTGATAGGCTATCTCTGTGATATTACGGTTAGCAAGATTTTCAAGAATCATCTTTTTGGCTACAGACAATCTGTAATTTCGGATAAACTGCCCAGTACTCTGGCCAGCCTCTGCATTCAAGCGCTTTGACAGCAGGCTTCGGCTCATGCCCATAGCATCGGCAAACTCTGCTATGCCAAAGTCACTCTTCATATAGTTCTGCTCCATAATTTCAGTAGCCCGCTCTATAAAGGTCTTAGTGTTCGACGCCTGTTGTTTGTCGGCCTCTATGCTGCGATGATAGCTCTTGCGCAGTTTCTCGTGGGTGTCAAGTATGCTTTCAATGCGCGACTGTAACTGTTTGGGGTCTTCGGATTCGTCCATAGCCTTACGGATAGGCATGAGCAGCTTTTCTGCCTCCTGACGATGCAGCTTTGCTATACGTTGGCGATAGAACCATACGGCGACGCCAACCAATGACATGAGTAACAAGAGCAGAAACCACCAGCTTTTCCAAAAATAGGGGGTAACCTCCACTTTAATACTGATAAGATGGCTCTCGGCGCTGACTTCGTCTGAATATTCCACTTCAAAAGTGTAAGTGCCCGGCTTCAGACTGGTGTAACGCACCGTATGCTCGCCAGGTTTCAGCACCGTCCACTCGTTCTCAAAGCCCTTCATCCGGTAGCTATAGTGTCCACGCACCTCACCGGCATAGCTCAGAGTCGAGAAACTAATGGCAAACGACTTGTTTGACTCGTGTAGGCGGATGCTGGTGGCCTGCGAGATGTCAGCATCAAGCACCTTGCCTTCGGCAGCAGTTACATCCATGTTGTCGACCAGGAGCCGAGTAAAAGTCAGGTGTACAGGATAGACAGCATCGTTGTTCACGCCGCGTATCTCCATCAGCCCAGCCATACTGCCAAGATAGATAGCGCCGTCCGGACCTTTCAAGGCCGAGTTCCAGTAGAAGCGCTGACTGAGCAGTCCATCATGTTCTCTATAATTTATAAAGGTACGCGCGTGAGGGTCGAAAACCGACAGGCCGTTGTTTGTCGTAATCCACAACCGCCCCACCTCGTCCTCCACAATGCCTTTTACGGCATTGTTGGCAAGGCCATCATCAGTAGTCAGCACTTCAAAGCGCTCTTCCGCGACGTCCTTGCCTACGGTTTTCTCAACCAGACGGTAGAGTCCGTAGCCATTGCTGCCCAACCACAACGTGCCGTCCTTGGTTTCACAGAAGCAGGTGATTTTGTCTACTACGGGAGAGTCAGGACGATCCAGTTTATGGCGCAACCATCTGAACCGATAGTTGCCGTCTGCTCCCTTGCCAGTTTTTAGGTCGATAACGCACACGCCCTCCAGACACCCCATCCACAGGCGGCCCTTTCTATCCACATGGGCACCGATGCACCCACGGATGTCGCGACTGCCCTGGAAGGGACTGCTCAGCTTGCTTGTGAACAGGTCATAGACGAAGATGCCGTCATTAGAACCTATCCACAACGCATCGCTATACTTATCGTAAGCCAGTGCTCCTATGTAGTTGGTCTGCGACACCAGGTCGGCAGGCATGTCGATATGAGTGACGGCGGCAGGCTGTTTTAAAGGAATGACGTTCACCCCGCCGCCCCAAGTACCAATCCATAACTTGCCATGACTATCGGCCTCAAGTACCGACACGGAATTGTGAGACAAACCGCTGTTCTGAGCTGTCCAATGGACAAAATCTGCCCTACTCGCATTCTTAGTCCCAAGCGTCTCAGGACGGAAGGCATTTAAGCCACCTTCCACCGTTCCTACCCAGAGTGTACCGTCAGGAGCCACGTACATGGCATTGACGGGATTCGGCGACAACGACCCAGGGCGGTTGCTTTCATGCACATAGTTCCGCTGCACCAGGGGCTTGGGCGTGAGTTTGACGACACCAGCTGTCTCAGTTCCTATCCATAGCTGGTTGCCGTATATCAAGAGACAATGTACAAAGTCGCTCGGCATGGGACATTCTGCTGACGACGATGTCCAATGAGAGAAGTTGCCACTTTCCTCGTTAAGCACGTTCAAGCCGCGCAGCGTACCCACAATAAGTCGATGGTCGTGGGTCAATGCCAGAGCGGTGGCATGATTGTGCGACAGGGAGTGCTCGTCAGACGTATGACGATAATGGCTCATCGTACTCTGGTAGAGGTCGTAGGCAAACAACCCCTCGTTGGTGGTTATCCACACCGTATTGTTCCGCTTCAGCATGTCGGTAACGTATATTCCCCGCAACTGGCTCATGACAGGAGAGATACTCCCACGCTCCAGCCGGTCGCCCACTTCCGAGAGGCGATACAGACCATTGTCTATGCCAATCCATACCGTACCATTCTGTTCAATGTCGCAGATGCTCACATCAGGCGTATTGCCAAAATAGCGGCAACGGCTGACATGCTGCACGCTACCGTCACTATTAAAGGTATAACGGAAGACGCTGTCGCGCATCACGTGCCACAGTCCACCCTTGGCATCGCAATACACCTTCACGGCCTCGCGCATCAGGAACCTGCCGATGTCGCCCTTGCCAAAGGTTGGATTCGTCCGCCCCATGGTGTGCATATCCATCACCAAGACTCCCTCGTCATAGGTAATCCACAGCCGGTGGTGCTTGTCTTCGGCAAAACCCTTGCAAGCCTTGCTCACACCCTTGTCAGAGAGGAATGAGGGCGACATGAAGGTATAGCCGTCATAGCGAACAGCTCCGCCTCCGTAACTCGAAATCCACACAAAGCCCTGACTGTCCACGAAGATGTGGTTCACGTTGTTATGAGGCAAGCCCGACGCCAGGTCAAGACACGACATATTATACCGCTCCAGCAGTCTACTCTGTCCACATGCGGCACCACATAACACAGCCAACATGAAGAAGACGAAGAATCCTTTCCTCACACCTTGCTTCATACCAACTGCAAAAATACAAATAAAATGTTCGTTTCACAAAAAAAAATTCAATTATTTTTTAACCTCACATTTTGCATTTGCATTCACCTTTGAGGTTAACGTGCTGTTTACGAGACAGTTAGATGCGGTGAATNNAAAAGCACGTTCCGTCCATACCAAAACAACTTGTTTTGGTGTGAGCTCCCAGAACAGGAAAAACATTCTTTCTCAAAGTTAGCCAAAATTGTTCTCCTTCAACGGATGCTTACAAAATTGTTCCTAAAACCTAAAAGCGGCGAACCTCACGGTCCACCGCTCCAATAAAATAACTAATTAAACTTGCTAAAGCATAGCAAGATATCGTTGTTCTCCCCTCCAACACCTCACACAGAAATAGTCTTCGTGTGAGGTTTATGAGGGAATAAAATCATCTTACTCTTCGTCGTCGAAGTCAAAGCCACGGGAGAAGTTGACGGTAGAATTCTCAGTACCCTCGCCAGCTACTGTTTCACTATAGGNNGATGTCAACACTGGGTGTAATATATATCTTTTTCATTGTTATCTCTCTTTTATTGTTAAACACGAATTATCATTAATTTTTCATTAATTTGAATACATATTGCTCGAATCTAACGAATTATTTCATGATAACCTTTTTACCATTCACGATATACAGGCCCTTAGTGGGGTTAGCAACGCGGCGGCCCTGCAGGTCGAAATAATCACCTCTTACATCTTCTATCTTTCCTCTTACATCGACAGAGGTGGTTTCGTCATCCCAAAGAGTAAAGAATCCGCGAGAAGGAGTAACACCAGTAGGAATCTCCAAGTAGGCAGTACCAGCTGAACACCAACTACCATTTCCATTAACCTTATAGAATCCCAAAGGTCCATCTACTGGGTCATTTTCTGGACGAGCAAAAATATAATTTACAGTATTCGTTCCAGTCTGGCTCAACTTCTGTTTAGTACTAATTGGCTTCAGATAATTTGTCGCGCAAGCCACAGCTGATGTAGCTGGGGTAAACGTATATGTTGTACCTGCTGTGCCATGCAGCAAAGCACCATCACCAGCTTTGATTCCCGTTTCAGGATAATCTGCCCAAGTAATAGCACCTGCGCTGACAACCGAAGCATACTTTGCAGTAAGACCAGCATCAGGAATTACATCATAAGTTGAACTGAACGTTGCATAACCTTCAGCAGAAGAATGAAGCGTACGCTGGAAATAAGGTTCAATAGACCATGTATTGGTAGATGGAGTAAATGAAACAGTTACATAATCAGAATAAGTACTTGCAACATCCCAGTTAATACTACCTGCTACTTGTATTAAGCCACTATTGTTTTCAAAATCAACCCCCACACTAGAGCCGGCATGAGGACGAACAGAATAGTCCCAATTTACTGTTGTAGCATTAGAATATGCATAACCAGGGAAAAGAACAAACGAATGGCCTGCTTTATTGGAGATTGTTACACTATATGTGCCATCGTTATCAGAATCTGTTAGTGGGTAATCCTGATTAACTGCCCATGAACCTTCGTCAGTTACCAAATAGTAAGCGTTGTCAATTTTATGGCCAATTGTCCATTCTGTTTCGCTTGTCGGATAATAGTAGAATGAAACAGTATGATTGCCAGACAGCGAAGGTGTATAAGTAAAGTGCCCATCTGTTCCATCGCTATACGAAGACAAGGTGCTTACGCCCTGATCCACACCACCTACTAAAACATCTCTTGATATTTTGAAAAGAAAGTCCGTACTTGCAGTAAGGTCCAAGGGGCTAACAGTCAACGTGGGCGTCCCATTGACTAATGACATATAACCTAACGTGGTGTAATCATAACCACCACCATTGGAAGTCGCACGCTGAACTCCATATCTGTATTCCACAGCCTGAGTAAGGGTTACTGTCGGAGCTGCAACTGCATTAGTAGAAGTGTTGTAGGTGTACTTTATTGTGTAATACCCATCAGTGTCAGGAGTGAATTCAACGTTGGAAGCAGGATACCAACTACCGCCTGTGACAATTTTATAAGCATAAGTTTTACCTGCGGTAAGCAATTTGCTCGTATATGTTACTTCAACTAAATTGCTTGTAGCATAATCAGAGGCAGGTGTCATAACATTGGTGGTAGAAGAACTATCCCATGTTGAACTTCCATCAATCACATCTGTAGAGTTGGCTGCAACAACATAATAGCGAATAGTGGTATCCCAGTTTGATGCGGCTGACATGTCGAAAAAGATGTCACGGGATGGTGCTGACAAATCTCCAGTTCGATTCCACAATCCTTTACCCTCATTCTCCCATCCGTAGCCATCGCCAGTTCCAGCAGTACCAGAGGCATTGGGGTCAACACGAAGAATAATTACACCATCTTTATAGTCCGATTCATAAGTTGCACTATACACACCGCTAATTGAAGTAGATGCAAAATCTACAGTCTTGTGCGTAGAATTTGTGTTGTTAAACATATACAATGCAAATTTTGCATTAGCTTGAGTCCAATTAGTACTGGGTTTAAAGTACACCGTATAATTCGTTGCACTCACCGTACTAACCATCCCCGTCAAGACGAGGAGAAGAGTAAATAATTTTTTCATACTTTGTTTGTTATTTTTGTTAGTTATTATTAGTTAGCTTACCCAATGGGGAAACCGTCTCTCGCGCGTACATTATTAGTATATAGACACAAAAAACGTAGAATTATCGCATTTTCTACATCTCTAGTGTGAGGTTCTGGAATACCTTAAGTACAAAGATATAGTGATACAACAACCCTACGCTATAGCGTAGGAGTAGCCACTATGTTCATCTTGTGTACATTTGAAATTTTCCAGATTTCACACTACAAGACGAAGCATATGCTTCTCTTCTTTTTCCCACGAAGTAGGAGCCTTTGAGTTCGCCAACTCACGACCCTCTGCGGCCCATAAAAGGCTACCAAGGGCATAAACTCCGGTGCAAAGGTACATACTTTCTGCAAACTGACAAAAAAAATTGGCAAAAAAGTAGGTTTTGAGTAGAAATTTTGTACCTTTGTGCCGTGTTTGAACAGGTCATTGGACAACAGGAGGTCAGGCAGCGCCTGATGCAGCTCTTCGAAGAGGGGCGGTTGCCACATGCCATCATGCTCTGCGGCCCGGCAGGTTGCGGCAAGTTGGCATTGGCCATCGGCTTCGCTCGAGTGCTGTTGTCCCAGAAGGTGGAAGGCGGCATGTTCTCTGACAGCCCGGAATATGTGGAGAGCCCCATGCTGAAGAAACTGGAGCATCCTGACCTGCACTTCACCTACCCTACCATCAAGCTACCGTCGATGAGCAGCGACCACAAGCCCGTCAGCGACGACTTTGCCCATGAGTGGCACGAATTGGTGATGGCTGGGCCGTACTTCTCGATGACAGAATGGCTGGAACAGATGGGCGGTGAGAACCAACAGGCCATCATCACGGCAGGCGAAAGCGACGACCTGACACGCAAGCTGTCGCTGAAGTCGAGTCAGGGGGGCTATAAGGTGAGCGTCATCTGGCTGCCGGAGCGCATGAACATAGAGTGTGCCAACAAGATGCTGAAGCTGTTAGAGGAACCACCCTCGCAGACCGTCTTCATCATGGTATGCCAGGAGCCCGACAAGCTGTTGGAGACCATCCGCAGCCGTGTGCAGCGCATCGACGTCAAGCGCATTGCCGAAGCCGACATCCGCCAGGCCCTGAAAGACAAGCGCGGGCTGACCGACGACATGGCACAGCGCGTCAGCCGCATGGCTAACGGCAGCTGGCTGAAGGCCTTGGAGCAGTTGAATGCCGACTCGGAGAACGAGCTGTTCCTCGACATGTTCCAGAGTCTGATGCGGCTGGCCTACCAGCGCAAGGTGCGCGACCTGAAAGGTTGGTCGGAGCGCATGGCATCGATGGGCCGCGAGAAGCAGAAGCGCTTCCTGGAGTACTTCCTGCGACTGATCCGCGAGAACTTCATGTACAACTTCCAGCAGGAGGAGCTCTGCTACATGACGCAGCGCGAAGAGGACTTCGCCAAGAACTTCGCCCGCTTCATCAACGAGGCCAACATCCTGCCCATCAGCGACCTGGCCAACCTCGCCATCCGCGACATCGGACAGAACGCCAACGCGAAGATCGTGTTCTTCGACTTCGCCCTGCAAATGATTGTGCTGCTTATACAGAAGTGATGTAAGATGTATGAGGTATGAGGTAAGATGTGAAATTAAGAATTAAGCATTAAGAATTAAGCATTAAAATATGAAGGACTATGAAATAAAGACCGGTTGCGACCGCGGACTCTGCCACCAGGCCATAGGCCGGCAGGACCGCCAGCTGAACACCTACGACTGGCTGGCCGACGTGCCCGGCAACACCGACGACACCGACCTCGTGGAGGTGCAGTTCAAGCACACCCGCAAGGGCTACTACCATAACGTCAACAACCTAGACCTGAAGAAGGGCGACATCGTTGCAGTCGAGGCCAACCCAGGTCACGACATCGGCGTGGTGACGTTGACTGGCCGACTGGTAAAACTCCAAATCAAGAAGGCTAACTTGAAGAGCAGCGAGGAGATTCGCCGCATCTACCGCATAGCACGGACTGTGGATATGGAGAAGTTCCGCGAGGCTAAGGCGCGCGAACATGCTACGATGATAGAAAGCCGACAGATAGCCAAAGACCTCGGACTGAAGATGAAGATTGGCGACGTGGAATATCAGGGTGACGGCAACAAGGCCATCTTCTACTATATTGCCGACGAGCGCGTGGACTTCCGCCAGCTGATCAAAGACCTGGCTGCCGCCTTCCACGTGCGCATCGAGATGAAACAGATTGGTGCCCGCCAGGAGGCTGGACGCATCGGCGGCACAGGTCCCTGCGGACGCGAGCTGTGCTGTGCCACATGGATGAAGAACTTCGTCTCGGTAGGTACCTCGTCAGCACGTTTCCAGGACATCTCGCTGAACCCGCAGAAGCTGGCCGGCATGTGCGCCAAGCTGAAGTGCTGTCTGAACTATGAGGTAGACAACTACGTGGAGGCCAGCCGCCGACTGCCGTCAAGGGACGTCGTGCTACAGACCCTCGATGCCGACTACTTCTACTTCAAGGCCGACATCCTGGCAGGACTCATCACCTACTCTACCGACAAGAACGTGGCAGCCAATTTGGAAACCATTACGGCAGAGCGCGCACGCCAGATTATCGAGATGAACCGCAAGGGCGAGAAGCCTGAGTCGTTGGAGGAAGACGGTCAGGGCAAGGCGCCGCAAGGTCCCGTCGACCTGGCTACACAGGAGAACATTGCCCGCTTCGACCGTGCCAAGAAGAAGAAAAAGAAGAAGAAGCCCGCAGGCGCCAAAGCCCAAGAGAGCAAAGCTAATAGCCAAGAGACAAAAGCTAATAGCCCAAAGCCAAAAGCTAATAGCTAAATGAACAGGCACACCTTATTATATATATGCGCGTGCGTAGTGGCTCTGGCCTTGACTGCCTGCGAGGATGGCACCGTCTACAACCACTACGAGCATACGCCTATAGCCGGCTGGGAGAAAAACGACACGCTGTCGTTCTGCATCGGGCCCTTTGCCGCCACGGGAGACTACACGGAAGAGATTGGTCTGCGCATCAGCGCCGACTATCCCTTCACGGGGCTGAACCTGATTGCCGAACAAACCCTGGTGGCGAGTGAAAAGATCACGATGGTGCAAGAAGACAGGCGAACCGAGCGCAGGGACACGCTCACCTGTAGCCTCATCGACCAAAGGGGGCGTGCCAAAGGGCGCGGCATCAGCCACTACCAATACCTCTTCCACCTGACAACGCTGAAAATAAACGAAGGCGACATGTTGTATGTCGCCATTCGTCATGATATGAAACGTGAAATATTGCCTGGTATAGCCGACATCGGGGTCAAGCTTTCTGCTGCCAAGTCCCCTAAGAGCCGGGCTTCGCGCTACTAACCCACCTGCGAACCGGGCTTCACGTCCTTAGTAGTCGTCACTACGCTGAGGCTTTCGTCAGCATCGACAGCCGAGAGAATCATTCCCTGACTTTCAATACCCATCATCTTTCGTGGTGCAAAGTTGGCCACGAAGAGGATGCGCTTGCCCACGAGCACAGAGGGGTCGTCGTAGAAGGCGGCAATGCCTGAGCAGATGGTGCGGTCCTTGCCTTGCCCGTGCCGTCGTCAATGGTAAACTGCAACAGCTTCTTCGACTTCGGCACGCGCTGGCAGTCCTTCACCAAACCTACGCGGATGTCAAGCTTCTCGAAGGTCTCGAAGTCGACATTGTCCTTGACTGGGGCAGCCTGATGCTGAGCGGCCTCATTGGCTTTTTTGGTAGCGGCCAACTTGTCCAACTGCTTCTGGATGACGTCGTCCTCTATCTTCTCGAACAACAGGGCGGGTTCGCCCAACTGGTGACCAGGCTTCAGCAGGTCGGTAGAGCCTAACTCTGTCT
>LXOW01269328.1_pt1 | contig 11280 bp, 9 predicted proteins | sample 1368591 | NCBI WGS metagenome assembly LXOW01 (sample SAMN04884650, study PRJNA319009) | bovine gut metagenome | isolation source: Cow rumen | host: Bos taurus | place: Italy: Legnaro (PD) | collected 2014-07-09
CAAACACATAAAGTATATGGATAAGAACAAGCAATTCGTTATTGCCATCAACCGTGAGTTAGGAAGTGGTGGACGTACCGTTGGTGAGAAGTTGGCAGCTCGTCTGGGTGTGCCTTTCTATGATAAGGCTCTCATCAGAGCTTTGGAGGAAAAGTACAACCTCAGTGTTGATGAGATTGAACGCCTCAAGGGACGCAACCATAGTTGGTGGGCAGAATTCAAACGCGCTATGGCCATTGGCTATACCGCCAACTATTCCTATTATCGACAAGCCAAAATTAATGAACCCGATATGCTTATCACCGATGAGATGTTTCAGGCTGAACAGGAAATTCTACTGGGAATTGCCCAGAGTGAGTCGTGTATCATTGCCGGACGTTCTGGTTTCCATGTGTTCCGTAATCATCCTAACCACCTGAGTATTTTTATTCAGGCTCCTATGGAGCAGCGTATTGATCGCATCATGAAACGCAAGAATATCAGCCATGCTGAGGCCGAAAAAATAATCATGGAGGTTGATCATATGCGTGAGAATTATGTGCAGAAATATACTGGTACGTCACGTTATGATACCCGTAATTATGATCTAGTCATTTCGATGGCAGGTCAGACGGAAGACTCTGTTGTTGATCTCCTGATGCGTTACATTGAACAGTCGCTGTAGTTTTATAGCCATTTCATCAATTCGCGGTCGGCAGCCGTCCAGTTCAGCGTATCCAATTCCTCTCGGCTGAGCCATTGGTAGTCCAGATGATCCAGCAGTTTGAAACCTTCTTTGTCATCACAGCGGCAGTCGTAGGCGGCAAGATGTGTGGTGAAGTCGGGATAATCGTAATCGAATTCAACAATCTTTTTCCCTACGAAGATATCCCAGTGCATTTCCTCCTGAATCTCGCGTAGCAGTGCTTCGTGGTCACTCTCACCCTGTTCTACTTTGCCTCCAGGAAATTCCCAGTGCTCGGAGATATAGGCGTAACGGCTAAGTGTTCGTTTCATACATAGCATCTTGCCATCGTGCTCAATGACGGCACATACTACACGAATAGGTTTCTTTGTCTTTTCCATAGATTGTATCTGTTATTATTTGGCTACAAAGTTACAAAATATCAATTAAAATCATTCATAATTGATAATTATTTTGTACCTTTGTCAGCAAAACTATAAATATGTATATTGCAATAGCCGGAAATATCGGGTGTGGTAAAACAACACTGACGAACATGCTTGCCCACCATTATGGGTGGGAGGCTCGTTTTGAGGCTGTTACTGATAACCCGTATCTGGAAGATTATTACAAGGATATTCAGCGCTGGTCGTTCGCATTGGAGGTGTTCTTCTTGAAAGAGCGCTTTCGTGATCTGCTGCGCATTGCTGAGGCTGACCATACCATTATTCAGGACCGTAGCATCTTCGAGGGTGTCTATGTGTTCACGGCCAACAACAGGGCAATGGGCAACCTCAGTGACCGAGACTTTGATACATATATGGAACTGTTTGAACAGATGATGCATGTCGCCAAGATGCCAGACCTGATGATCTATCTTCGTGCTTCCGTGCCTCATCTGGTTGCCAACATCCAGAAACGAGGCCGTGACTACGAACAGACCATACAGTTGGAGTATTTGCAGAATCTTAATGAACGCTACGAGGACTTTATCTTTAAATCCTACCAGGGTAAACTCATGGTGGTAGATGTGGATGAACTCGACTTTGAACATGAGCCGAAAGACTTTGCCGGCATCGTCGATAAGATTGATCGTACGCTCTTCGGACTCTTCCCTGAATAGAATCAATTAGATAGTTGCGCCATTGGACAATTGCTTTGAGAAATAGTTAAATCGTCAAATAGAAAACCATGCACATAGCTATAGCAGGAAACATAGGTAGTGGTAAGACCACGTTGACCAAGATGCTGGCCAAGCGATATGGCTGGATACCACGTTTTGAACCCGTTGACAACAACCCCTATTTGGAAGACTTCTATGCCGACATGAAACGGTGGTCGTTTAACCTCCAGATTTATTTCTTGAACAAACGTTTCAAGGAGGTGGTGGAGATTTCCCAGTCGAAGGAGACCATCATTCAGGACCGTACTATCTTCGAGGATGCCCGTATCTTTGCACCTAACCTGCATGGACAGGGAATGATGAGCGACCGTGACTTCCAGAACTATACCGACCTGTTTGACTTGATGATGTCACTTGTTAAGCTTCCGGATCTCATGATCTACATCCGTTCCACCATCCCCAACCTCGTGGCACAGATTCAGAAGCGTGGTCGTGCCTATGAGCAGACTATCCAACTGGATTACCTGCAAGGCCTGAATAATCGGTATGAGGAATGGATTTCCAGTTACAAAGGAAACCTCATCATCGTGGATGGCGACACCTGCAAGTTTGGCGAGGACCACGAGGCTTTCAAACAAGTGACGGATATGATTGACGCGAAGCTCTACGGACTCTTCCCCATGGAGGACTAACAACAAAGTTCCCTCTCCGTTCTTGCTCCGTTTCCTCTCCGTTCTTGCTCTGTTCTTATAATCTCCTTTCTAAGAAGAACTGTCGGGTAGCGAGGAAGTAAAGGGTGACGCCTATGAGATTCATCAAAGCTACGAACCAAAAAGCGGCGGAGTAGCCGAAGTGTTCGGCGATGATACCACCGAGCAGGATGCCTAAGCCCATGCCGATGTCCCACGACACGAGGATGGTGGAGTTGGCTGTCCCGCGTTGGTTGTGACGGGCTACGCTGATCATCATGTTCTGGAAAGCCGGCCACATGTGACCGTTGCCAATGCCAATGAGCAGGGCAGATGCATAGTAACCAATGTTATTGAGGGTTGAGAATGTAGGCAATGCGATGAAAAGCACATAACCGATTAATGATATGACCATTCCTTCGGAGGCGTTATGCGTCAGCCGTCCTTCACGAAGTGCCTTGCCACCTTGCAACCGTGAGAGGATGAGACCGACAGAACAAAGCATAAACCAAGTGCCCGTACCGCCTTCGATGTTCAACACCTCCTTGCCGTAAATGGCCAGATAGTTGCTTAATACACCGAAACAGAAGCCAAAGAACACCATATTTACTCCGATTAGCCAACCACGCAACAGGAAGAAGCGATCAAGACTAAGCGTGTTCCCTGATTTGCCAGCTTCTGCGTTAGTACTTTCTTCCTTCTTCACCTTCGTTTTCTCATTTTTTACCGTCCCGTCCACCGCCATTCCGAAGCCGGCGACAAAAAGGGCAATCCAGAACAGCAGGTCAAACGAATGGGTATAGCGATAGACGAAGATGCCAATGGTGGGGGCGATGGCCATAGCCAGGTTGTTGCTCAGACCGTAGTAGCCGATACCTTCGTTGCGACGACTACTGGGCAATACGTCGATGGCCATAGTGGAATTGGCTACGGTCAGTGCGCCAAAGGGTGCTCCGTGTAACGTGCGGACAATGCAGAAAAGGAGTAGAGTGGAGGCGGCCAAGTAGCCGGCAAAAAAGATGAAGAAGGCGGCATAGCAGAACATGAGCACCCGTTTGCGGTCGAAGGTGTCAACAATATAACCGCTAAAGGGACGTACGAAGAGTGCCGTGATGGTATAGCCGGAGAGCACAAGACCAATGACATCCTTGGTGGCGTGGAACTGCTCACTGAGATAGAGCGGCAACAAGGGTGTTAAAACATAAAAGGCGAAGAACAGCGAGAAGTTCGCTGCCATCACCTTTATGTAATTGGCGTTCCACAATGCCCCGCTGCCCCCTAAGTTAGGGGGTTGGGGGTCTGAGCAACTGAAATTTCCCATAGTGTTGTGTATAAAGGCATAGGAGTCTTTGTCAGCGTTCAGACCCCCATCCCCCTAACTTAGGGGGCTTATGCAGATTCGAACTCGCGCAGGAAGCGGGTATCATTCTCGGAGAACAGACGCAGGTCGCTGACGCGATACTTCAGGTTAGCGATGCGTTCTACGCCCATGCCGAAGGCATAGCCGCTGTACTCCTTGGAGTCGATGCCGCAGAGCTCCAGCACGTTGGGGTCAACCATGCCGCAGCCTAAGATTTCCACCCAACCGGTGTGCTTACAGAATCCGCAGCCCTCACCGCCACAGATGAAACATGAGATATCCATCTCGGCGCTGGGCTCGGTGAACGGGAAGTACGAGGGACGCAGGCGAATCTTCGTGTCGGCACCGAACATCTCGCGGGCAAACGACAGCAGAACCTGCTTCAGGTCGGTAAATGATACGTTCTTGTCGATATAGAGTCCTTCTACCTGATGGAAGAAACAGTGTGCGCGAGCTGTGATGGCCTCGTTGCGATAGACACGGCCTGGGCAGATGACGCGGATGGGTGAAGTCAGTTTACCGTCCTCAGTATGCATGTGCTCCATGACGCGGGCCTGAACGCTTGAAGTGTGCGAGCGCAGTAGGATGTTCTTGGTCACATCGTTGGGATGCTGGCTGACAAAGAACGTGTCCTGCATGTCGCGTGCAGGATGGTCGGCTGCGAAGTTCATCTTCGTGAACACGTGCAGGTCGTCCTCCACCTCGGGACCATCGGCCAATACGAATCCCATGCGTGAGAAGATATCGATTATCTCGTTGGTCACGATGGTCAACGGATGGCGTGTACCCAGTTGTATGGGGTAGGGCGTACGTGTCAGGTCAATCTCCTGTTCCTGGCTTCCTGCACCCTGTTCCTCAATCTTCTCCTTGAGAGCATTGATGTGGTCGAAAGCCGTCTGCTTCAGTTCGTTGATCTTCATGCCGACTTCCTTCTTCTGTTCGGCTGCAACGTTGCGGAAATCCTGCATCAGGGCATTGATTTCACCTTTCTTACTGAGATACTTCAGACGCAGGGCTTCAATGTCTTCAGCGCTTTTCGCATCTAAATTCTTAACTTCGTTAAGTAACTGTTCTATCTTGTCAAGTATCATAATCTTAAAAAATTTGTGCAAAGGTATAAAATAATTATGAATTATGAATGATGATTGATGAATTATTTTGTAACTTTGCAGCAATTTTCAGAGAACTAGTGTTATCTAAATGACGAAATGAAGAGGTTAGCATGGCTTTTTATGGCCTTCCTGTTGATGTTTCCTGCTTGTACAGGCAAGCATCAGTCATCTACAGACGATACTCCTGCTGATTCTACAGGTGTAGCAGATACTGTACCAACAGACACACTGGAGGAACTGATTGCCGAAGCTCCTATGCCGAAGGCTGCCGACGAACTCTTCGATGACTTCATCTTCAATTTCGCAGCCAGCAAAAAGGTACAGCTGTCACGTATTCATTTTCCGCTGGAGGTCCTTAAGGGTGAGGAACGTGAATTCGTACAGCGTTCCACATGGACCACAGACCACTTTTTTATGCAACAAGGTTATTACACGCTGATTTTTGATAATGAGAAGCAAATGGAACTCTGCAATGATACTGCCGTCAACAGGGTTACCATTGAGAAGATTTATTTGAAGAAGAAGCTTATTCGACAGTATGACTTCGGACGTGTAAATGGCTTGTGGGTTATGAATCGTATTCGGCTTATCGACTTAGATGATTCCCCCAATTCTTCGTTCCTGAATTTCTATAATAGTTTTTCCACAGACTCACTCTTTCAGGTGGAGAGCCTGAATACAACCGTTGACTTTGTCGGTCCGGATCCTGACGATGATTTCGCCCAGATGGAAGGTGTTATCACTAAAGAGACATGGCCCGCCTTTGCTCCCGAATTGCCTTCGGACATGATATATAATATTATATATGGTGTAGAGCCTAGCGATAGTCCCCAGAAATTATTTGTCATCCGTGGTATTTCCAATGGTTTTGAAGTGGAACTTACCTTCCGCCAGTATGACGGCAAGTGGCGGTTGGCAAAACTGAATACTTGACTCGCTGATGAAAGATATAAGTAACTACAGTCTAGTACTGCATAACACCTTCGGCATGGAGGCGCGATGTAGCCGTTTCTTGGAGTATGAGAGTTCCGAAGAGGCTTGTCAGGTGGCTACTATTCTGCGAACTTCTGGTCAGCCGTTTATCATCATTGGCGGAGGCAGTAATCTCCTTTTGACCCGTGACTATGATGGCTTCGTCGTTCATTCAGGTATGAAAGGCATTGTCCACGCTCCTGGTGCTCCTCAGCTTTTGAATGTAGCCAGTGGCGAGGTTTTTGATGATGTCATTGCCTATAGTCTGGAACATGGACTTTACGGTGCAGAGAACCTCTCGCTTATTCCCGGTGACGTGGGGGCCAGCGCAGTACAGAATATTGGGGCTTATGGTATTGAGGTATGTCAAATCATTGAGTGCATCGAGGCGGTAGAGATCGCTACCGGGCGTCTGCTGCTCATCAACCCTATGGATTGTCAATATGGTTACCGCAGCAGCCGTTTCAAGCATGAATGGAAGAACAAGTACCTCATAACTCATGTGACCTATCGTATGTCAACGACCTTTGAACCGCATCTCGACTATGGGAATATCCGCGCTGAACTGGAGCGTCAGGGTATTCAGCAGCCCACCGCCCAACAGCTGCGACAGGTTATTATTGACATCCGTCGCGAAAAGCTGCCTGACCCGAAGGTCGAGGGTAATGCCGGCAGCTTCTTTATGAATCCTATCGTGTCGCGTGCCAAGTACGTGGAATTGGCTGCCAGTTATCCGCAGATGCCACATTATTATATAGATGCTGACCATGAGAAGATTCCTGCCGGTTGGATGATTGACCAGTGTGGTTGGAAAGGACGCTCACTGGGGCGGGCTGGCGTACATGCCAAGCAGGCCCTGGTGCTGGTCAACCGTGGCGGTGCAACGGGTAAAGAAGTGGTTGCATTATGTCAGAAGATACAACAGGACGTTAAGGACAAGTTCGGCATTGAGATACATCCAGAAGTAAATATTGTATAAAGGTAAATAAGTAAAGGACGGATGAAGCTGACATTCTTGGGAACGGGAACATCGTGTGGCGTACCGACCATCGGCTGCCAATGTGTGGTGTGTACTAGTCAGGATCCTCACGACAAGCGCCTGCGCTGTTCGGCTCTATTGGAGACCGAGAATACCCGACTTCTTATTGACTGCGGCCCCGACTTCCGTCAGCAGATTATGCCACATCCTTTCCGGAAAATTGATGGTGTGCTCGTTACCCATGCCCACTACGACCACATGGGAGGCATGGATGACCTGAGGCCTTATTGTCAGTTTGGCGAAATCAATGTCTATGCCGATCCAATAGCTAAGGAGGGCCTGTTACAGATGCTGCCCTATTGCTTTGCTGAGAACCGCTATCCCGGTGTGCCAGCAATTCAACTTAATGAGATACATCCTCACGAGTCTTTCGCCATTGGCGACATCAACGTGTTGCCTTTCCAGGTCATGCATGGCAAACTGCCTATTCTCGGTTTTCGTTTTACGCAAAACTCAATTCCTAGCACTCAGTGTCCAACGCTTGTCTATATCACTGACATGAAGTCTTTTGATGATGCTGAATTTCCCTATGTATCGGGTGCGGACATGTTGATTGTTAATGCCCTTCGTCAGGGTAAGCCTCATCACTCCCATCAGTTGCTGGACGATGCAGTCTGTTTCGCCCAGCGTGTCGGTGCCCGCCAAACGTGGCTCATTCATCCCAGTCATGAAATAGGTTTGCATACCGAAGTCAACGCCATGCTACCTTCTGACATCCAATTAGCCTACGATGGTCAGGTTATTACATTGTGATGGAGCAAATAATTACATCTTTTTCATGAGGTCCGCCCCTCGTTTTTTATATGACGGCTGTAAACGTTTGCAGACGGTTTTTGGGATTTGACTTTGGTGTTGTCCAAAATTCTTCGTACTTTTGCAAGCAATAGAAACCAAAACTATAATGATATATATGAAGAAACGTTTACTTCTTTCAACAATGATGCTCGCCGCTTTTGCTGTGAGCATGCAGGCAACCGATTATTATGTGTCTCCTACTGGCAGCGGTTCCAACTATACACTTGCCAGCCCAGGAAAACTGACATCGACGGTGATAGGTAAGTTGCAGCCGGGCGACAATCTGTATCTGCGAGGCGGTCAGTATGACTTCAGTAATTCACTGAGCATCAACCGTTCGGGTAATGCCGGCAGCATGATTACCATTCAGCCGTATGCAGACGAGAAACCTATTCTGGACTTCCGCCAGACGGCCAACAAGACTAATGGTGTGAAAGTTGGCGGTAGTTATCTACATATCATAGGGTTGACCATCCGCTATGCTGGCTATAAGGGCATTTGGCTGGAAGAGTCGCAATATTGTATCCTCGAGAACCTGGATGTCTATGGCTGCTGCAATGCAGGCATTCAGCTGCGTAGTGGTGGCAATAACATGGTCATCAACTGTGACTCACACGACAACTTTGACTATCAGGACAATGGTGGCAATGCTGACGGTTTCGCTGATAAGCAGGGTGATGCCTGCCCGGGTAATCTTTACATCGGTTGCCGCTCATGGAATAATAGTGACGACGGCTGGGACTCCTTTGGGAGAGTTACCAACGGAACACCAACGGTGTATATTAACTGTATCGCCTATAACAACGGACCTGCCACGTTTGATCTGACGAACCATCCACGTGTACTCGGAAAGGATGCTGACCTGAGTTGCTTCGAGGGTAAGGACCTTGCCAATTTCCCCAATGGTGGTAACCCTAACGGTTTCAAACTGGGCGGTAATGGCACGAAGCATAATACGGAACTCTACCGCTGCCTGGCTGTGGGCCATCGTAGCAAGGGCTTCGACCAGAATAACAATGCCGGCATGATGAAGGTCATCAACTGTACGGCCTACAAGAATAAGTATAACTACGGATTCGGTAATCAGTATGACTATACGATGTATGCCTATAACAATGTTGCATTGTCTTATACAAGCGGAGGCAGTAACTGGAAACGTTATGATGGTGCAACCGTTCATCAGGGACACAACACTTGGAATACGGGCTATAGCTGTACGGAGGCAGATTTCGAGGGTTTGGACGTGACGGAGATTATCTTCGCTGAGCGTAACGCAGACGGTACGCTGCCTGAGACACAGCAGTTCCATCTGAAGGCTTCGGCAACGAACTTGATTGACAAGGGGTCTGTTTTTGAGGATTTCGAAGGTGACGAAATCGGTAAGCATGTATTCTATAAAGGTACTGCTCCTGACTTGGGTTGCTATGAGTACGACGGTTCTACGGGCATCGGAGCGTTAACCATTAATGAGGGAACTCCCAATCCCAACCAGCCTCGTTATAACCTGCGGGGACAGCGGGTAGATGACTCGTATCGCGGCATAGTATTACAGGGCGGACGGAAGTACATGCAACGCTAAAAATACGTTCGAAATACAACAAGAAAGGAAGCCATAAGGCTTCCTTTCTTGTTGTTATATAGTCTTCTCTTAATCCTCTGTGGTGTAGCCCAAGGCTTCCATTTCGAGTGAAGCCCAGATGAAGGGACCCACGCCCTTGGCATCGTTGTCGCGGATAGGTTCGCTGAGGTAGTATTCATAGCTGCCGTCGCGCTTGAGGTTCTCCTTGACGTAGGGGGCTGCCTTCAGCACCTTCTTGCTGACACCCGGACCGAGACCGGCTACAGCGCAGCAACGGGTCAGGGAGATGGTCTTGTCGTTGTTAACGTGGATGAAGTTGTCGATAATGCCTTCGTATGCACAGATGCCTGCCTTGCGGTATTCCTCGCCGACATAACCTTTACGGGCAGCTTTGAGCAGAACGTAAGTAAACATACAGGAACAGGTGGACTCCAGATAGTTACCCTCGCGGTATGGGGAGTCCATAACCTGATACCAGAGGCCTGTTTTCTTATCCTGCCACTTGATGATGGCATCAAGGTCTTTCCTCAATAGTTCAATGAGTTCTCCACGGCGTGCATAATCCTCGGGCAGGGCATCGAGCAGTTCGATGAGTGCCATCGAGTACCATCCTTGGGCACGTCCCCAACAGTGTTGTGAGAGACCAGTCTCTTTGTTAGCCCAGAACATGTCGCGTGTCTCATCGTAGGCATGACGGTTGAGGCCGGTTACAGGATCGTAGGTGCGCTGGTAGGTGATGCTAATCTGGTTGACAGCATCGTCGTAGATCTTCTTGGCTTTCTTGGCTGGCAGCAGGTCGCGAGCGGTGAGTGCATAGAAGGGAAGTCCCATGAAGATACCGTCGAGCCATACCTGATAAGAGTAAATAGCCTTGTGCCAATATACCTTGTCCTTCACGGTGCGCGGTTGCTTTTGCAGTTGGCGCATCATCAGCTGGATGGCCTTGAGGTTCTTCTCCTCGGGATATAATTCCTGCATGCGTGCCACGAAATGTCCGGTGCGGATGTTATCGAGGTTGTAGTCCTCAAGCTTATAGTTACGAATGTTGCCGTCGGCAGTAATCATCGTGTCACAATACTCCTTACAATAATTAAGTATGGCGTTTCCGCCATACTTAAGATAGGTGTCGAGCATTGCTTCGAGTTCGATTCCCATGACGTAGCTCCATCGTGGCTTCGTGGCGAAGTCCAGTAGGTAGGACTTAGGCGTCCGTTGCATCTCGGAGTAGGTAAGCCACTCACTATAGTGCTTGTAGGGTTTCTCCAACAGTACAATGTTGCCGTTGATGAAGAGGTTCTCGAACTTCACATTCCGGGTCTCGCCCTTGATGGTGTTACCAGACTCAACTCCGTTGAACTTACAATCCTTGACGTAAATATCGTGGACATAGACCGCTGTGTCGAGGGCAATAATCTGTACGCCGTACTTCGACTTCTCACAGGTGACATTCTCCATATAGACATTGCGAACTGTGGGAGGATAGTTACGGCAGCATACTTCCTTCGGCTCGTAGTCGAGGTTGATCTTCAATACAGACTCCTGACACTGACCNNTCTTCAATACAGACTCCTGACACTGGCCTACCTTGATGTTACGGGCATAGATGTTTTCAATGATACCGCCACGGCAAGTGTTAGTTTTGATGCGGATGACACGCTCCAAGTCAGGCGAGTCCATCACGTTGTCGTGAGCAAAGACGTTGCGGCAGCCGCCTGAGATCTCAGAGCCGATGACCACACCACCATGACCGTTGTGCATGATGCAGTTGCGGATGATGATGTTTTCAGAGGGCTTTCCCCACAGACGACCGTCGTTGTTGCGGCCGCTCTTGATAGCGATGCAGTCGTCGCCAGTATTGAAGAAACAGTCCTCGATGAGCACACCGTCGCATGACTCGGGGTCGCAACCGTCGCCATTAGGGCCGTCGTTGGTGATGGTGACGCCACG
>LXOW01365775.1_pt1 | contig 11278 bp, 12 predicted proteins | sample 1368591 | NCBI WGS metagenome assembly LXOW01 (sample SAMN04884650, study PRJNA319009) | bovine gut metagenome | isolation source: Cow rumen | host: Bos taurus | place: Italy: Legnaro (PD) | collected 2014-07-09
GGCAGCGTCAGATGTGTATAAGAGACAGCTGCAAGCCTGTCGAGTTCATTTAGCAGATTTTGTCTATTAAACTTGATTGATACATCTATCTCTCCTGCTGAATAGGCATTCCAATAGGCCTCGCTAGTTGCTGTTTGCGTGGCACACATGCAATATACCCTATCTTTCCAGGGAAATGGCTTTTGTACTCTTCCTATACTATATACGTTTTCTATGAAGCGTTTTTCGAAAGGGTCTTTCCAAATAGTTGGGTTGGCAAACCATATAGTCTGATTTNNGTTATATTGAAAAACTTAACTGCCATAATATCAGGTTATAAATTTATAGCCTTTTTATCTCTTCACTGTGCCCTGCGGTGGTTACAGAAATAATCGAAGTATTCCTACTGGTTCTTCCGTCATCCTTTAATTCCAGTATTCCGTATATTAGAAGTTCCTACGCTTGCATCCTTCATCCCGTAGACTTCGTCACCACTTTAGTACTAAACATAAAAGGGCAGAACTTCTCTATGACTTTCCTCTGTGTTTCTTCAGTACTCTCTCATCACCACTTCCTTCTCAACACCACGGAAACGTTATCTTGACAACCCCTAAATCCTCCTTCACTTGCTTTGCTACTGCTATTCTTTCCTTAGCGGCTTCAATAATGTTTCTTTTAAGAGCAATCATCTGCCTATAGTAGGCAATATCTTCAATTTTCGCAATCTTATGTTCATAAGCCAAAATGTCCCTCTGTTTTTCCACTATTATCCTTTCACTGTCTTTTTCTACGTCAATCGCCATTCTGGCCGCAATGTCCTTCCATTTCTCTTTAAAAGCATCAACGCTATAATTGTATGGGCAATGTTGTTTTTCGATTGCCCAAAGGTCAAAATAGTCAGTTTGCCTAAAAAGTTCTAATACGTCATCTCCTACAGAAGGATTATGCTCTATGAAATTCTCCAGTTGGTTCAGAGAAACAATATCCTCATTAGGAAACTTCTTCTTCAGAGAGATAAGAAAATTCCTGATAGCCCAGAACTGCGACAAGGTAACATCAAAACTCTCAGCAAACTCCTCGTCCTCTTTAGTGGCTTCCAGCAAGGGATTTTCCACACGCCGCATGATTTTCGAATTGTTAATATCTTTTGGCGTACACAATTCATAATCACCATCTACCAAATCAAGACAGACATGATCATAACATTGGGCCACATATCTTGCACACATCTGTCGATTTTCTTTAGGCTCTACCTTTTTCCCATCCCTCAAAGCTACGAGTGCTTTTCTGTCATAAAAAGTACCAACGAAAGATCTGGCATATTCTATCATTTCATCTATTCTCATTTTGTTCCAGTGTTCATCCTTAAGCCTAAGAATACATACAGACTCATCCTCAGCAAATAGCATCCGACTCGGATTCTCTGTTATCACTATATCCGAGGCATGAATGATAGAACTATACCATACAAGCATGGCATGTGAATACAAACTATTTGTCCGCCGTTGTATTTCTCTGCTATCCTCATCGTGGTATCCTACAAGGATAATATCGCCCGGCTCTAATGCCTGAACATTCAATTTATATCGCATAATGATTGTATATATGTTTATACGCTTTATATATCATTAATCCCTTGCCGATGTGTTTCTGTTTTGGGGTTCTTTCCCAATTGTGGTCAAAACGTATAACTACAAAACACACATACTCCATTTAAAATCCTTTTAGTATTCACTCCAAAGCTTCAATTCCCGTCAATTCTACACTCTCGTTTTTCTTCCCATTAGAATACGCCACAATACTCCGAATAACATGAAGTCTGCAATCTTTTCTGGAAAAAGCCCTATTCAACTCAGCTATTTCATCATAAGAAAGATCTTCTGACACATCACCATGCTTCACTTTCCCTTCCTCGTCAGTATATTCAAATTTACCACTTTCAATAAATGCTCCTTGGAAAATCCCTATGATGCTATCTTCTTTGGTCGTAATATCAGATTTACATATATTATCATAGGCACGACCCACATGAGGAACATCAAGACTCATCATAACGTCGCCTGACCTCATTTTTACAATACTTTGCTGCTTCTCAACAATAGTCAAGAAATCCTTTAGATGTGAAAGGAGTTTTAAAGGTNNATCAATATTCAGTGTGTCCTTTGATGTGTCATCTATTATCTTCATCACCTCATGGATACTATTAGCAGTCGTCTCGTCTTCCAGGAATGAGCCTTGCTCTTTAAATTCCATTTCATAACCAAACGAGCCATGAGTCAACCCTGTTATATAAAACTTTCCCTTAGGCATCTTGGCCGTTTGCTTTTTATGTTTCAATTTCAAATCTGCGTTAATATCATTCACCTTCTTGCGTATTTTTGCCTGTATCATACCAACTAGAGAATGCATAGTTTTCTCCATAAAGGCAGACGATATACCCATTGAACCAAAAACAGCCTCTCCAGAAAACCACATGTCTATCTTAGCTTCAGGAGCTATCTCTTGCTTTGACATCTCCTCAATTCTACCTTTGATGTCTTCAATCCTGTTTTCCAAAGACAATCGCATCAAATAGCTTTCTTGATATTGAGTCAGAAGTTCTTCTGTTGCAGCCAGTTCATTATTGAGCCATGCTAATTCCGAGTGATATACCATAGTTATAAGCTATTTAAATAGTTCAAAGCTTGCTTATCCATAACGTCGTTATTGTATAGAGGCAACTCCACCATCCCTTTCCAAACACCCTCTCTGTTGTGTCCAAACAGTTGATTCCAATATTTCACACTCTCAATAGTTCCAAAAGGAGTTTCGTTAACCAAGCACGGATAATGGTCAACCATATATTGCAACTTTGAGATACTTGGATTAACAAAAGCCGGAAAATTGTTAGCTATTACCATCTGCATGCTAATATCTGGTAACGCAAACATTGTCACCACGTCAATATCGTGTGGTGCTCTACTTCTAGCTATTTCAACATTCTCCACAAAGCTCCCGTCTATCCATTGGTAGCCGCATTGAACACCAAATCTCAGACATTCTAATCTGAAACTCACAAAACCTTTTAAAATGGCTATTCTTTCTGGAGTCTTGGCAAAATGTTGACAGAACTCCATAATATCGCTTTTATACGGTGATAAACATCCTCGTTTCGCAGGGTTATCCCCCTGATAAGGAGGTAGTACGTTGTTATGATTAAAAGGTGGTATCATCTCAGATTTACTTTAAAATAAAAAATTAAATTTTCGCTGCTCAGTCGAAGTACCGCACGCCAAATGAAATCATCTCCATGCCCAGCCCAATACCATTAGTACACTGTGCTTTGATCCATATCCGTGAAGATAAACACAAGTCACTACACCTGTTTGCTAAACAAAACCTCCGCCCCGTTGATATACGAAATCATATAGTACAGAAACTGCTGTGGCTGGGTCTTCAAAAACTCACTAACAAGCCAATACTCTTTGGCATCCATTATACAATCAAACAAATCTGGATGATATCTTGTTATTGAACCGAAAAAGAACATGGCGTGATAGATGATTGCTGGCGATGATATCCTTTGCGCTATTGGTGAGATATATAGTTTATACTCCACTCCGTCCGTATAGCTCCAAAAACCTTGGTTTCTTAGTTTTTTGGACAACAAATGCCATTCTGCAATTGTTGGTGATGGTGTTGTCTTGACATATGAATCCATTTCAACAAAGAAATCATTCCCAACCTTTGTCACATTATACCCCCTTGTAGTGAGGTCAATCATTGCTGCGTCATCACATCCATCCACCATTGCTTTGAATACCAGTTTATTTCGTTGCGAATAACTCTTTACATCAATTAGCTTATAAAAATGTTCGGGAACATTACTGATTTCACTATAAGTTCTGTTTATTCCTATACAGTCTCTCAACAGATCCATCACCTTTACAGTCACAGCATCTCCGCCACCGCATGGTATATACGTCAATGGTGTGTCTTCAAGCACCTTCAACAAATATTCACTAATAGATAATTTTCCACCTTTTGATTGCCACAGTTTTATCTCTGCATTGTTTAGTCTCGTTGTGGCAGTTATACTTTCCGTAATTCCATGAACATACTTCTTGGTTCCTCCTTCAAATTTATCCAGATTAATTGCGATTTTAGTGAGGTTCATGAAGGAATAGTAGTACAATAATGGCTGTGACTTAATAGGCGCACTTTCAGCGGTTTTATAAAAGTATTCTGATTGGGCCAGCAGATCAAGTAGATATTTCTGTTGGTCATTCGTTAAAGGATGACCATTTGATTTATGCTTACTAACCCTGATAGTGTAGTTAAGAAACGACCACACATCTGACACCCTTATTGAGTCACAACTCAACAGGTAATTCTTAGACTTGGCAGGAGAAAACAGTGGGAATCCACTACCTACCTTCTTCATTTCATATATCTGAGCTACTCTAGGCATATAACAAACTATTAACCATTAACACAGCAACCATCATTGTGGTCTGCACTGCCCCACAACCACAAAAGAGCAAAAAGCCAAAATACCTTTTACGATTGATATCAACTTTTCACTCTTCATTATTTTCGATTATTTACCGTACGTACCATCCTTTGCTTCCAATATCGCGCTCGGCTCATGCACTACCACACTATGCCAAACGCCCAAAGGCACCTGAATCCCATACAGCCCTTCTCTTGGGCAAACACTGAACCGCGCAGTTTCCACGAAGCAAGTTTCATCCGCAGCCGATTCCGATGTCTTCAAATGCCTATGTATTGGCACATGTGTCCCAGCCTCCAGGGCATTCAGCATCCTCTGGCTCCCGTCTTTCGTCGTCGTCCTCAGGTCAAAGTTCTGTCTCGACCTCGCTGACTCCGCCGTCTGTTTATGCAAATGACCCAAGAGCTCCTTATTTATCAATTGTACTTCCATATTACTCAAAACAAACTATTCACCCTCAACGACTTTACCTTCCTCTCCTTCACAACATCATCCTCACCTATTTCCCCCACCAATAGTGGCGACAGCGGATTATGCAGTTCTTTCTTATGAATCACTTGACTCTGACTGAAATTTGCATAGCAGTACAAACAGTGATGCATACAAGTATTATACTCACCAATATCGATGCTCTCTATACACCTACATTCCCCACGCTGGTTGGGATCCTTTTTGGCCTCAATCCTATAACCTATCAGTTGCTCTATCAAATCCCTGTCTATACAATGGCCATGCGAAACTCCTTCTTTATCTAAATCTATTCCTTCTGCGCAACTCTGCAGTTCCATTTCCAACCCTCTTCCAATCTCAGACAACCGCCGAGCCAAGAACTTCATCTCCTCATCACTTGGAAGGAAAGCCCCTGTTGGCTTCAAGTTACGCTCAGTTTTCTTATAAGTATCCAGAAAACTAATCACACACCTCTTGGTATAGCCAGATAACTTTTCCGACAACACCTCAAAATACTTTAAGTGATAATCTATATCAATGTCTCTCGTAAAGAAAATAGGATCATATCGCCATATCATCCTTTCTGGTCCAATCTTGTCCGACAGTTGCTTGAACATATCGATAATGCAGTTTTTTCTGGCAACTGCCATTTCTATATTTTTCCCATACGGATTCAGCGTAAACTGGAAGTAGTATTGATAGTCCTTCAGTTCATCCAAACGATTCATCAAAGCGCCAGGATTCTTGGTCCAGAAAACGATACAGTCCACCACCTCTGGTGACAAACTGATTTTGCTAACCTGATGATAACTCATTGGATTCCTGACACACGCAAAACCCTCTTTGACCCTATTCAAGAACCATTCCGAATAGAATGCAGGTATATCCGTCCTTCTACTGACGCTTAATATCATCTACAAATAAGTTTCTCTAAGTTTCGATTCTATGGCAGGTACTTCCACATCTTTATATATGCTTCTAAGCCATGACCTATTCCCCGTTGCATTTTTATTGCGACTCAGAAAGTCACACAACTTAGCAATAAATTTAGCCTTGTCCATTTGATGATAGTTCTTGTCGACAAACCACATAAAGTCTCGTTTTACCTGCGTTCTCACCTTTTCATCAACAGGCAGTATATTTTCTACCACAGTCCATGCCATTTCATTTGCTTTCTCTTCAACTTCTTGATGATTAAACAGTGACTGGGTTTGTATCGTCGGTGTCAGCAATAATCTGATTTTTTCCAGTTTCTTCTTGCCTATGCCTTTTATCTTTCCGATTGCTTTCAAGTCGTTCTCATCAACAGTTCCTCGACCTTTCTCTACGATTGCCAAAATATCTTCCTGTTGAGCACTTGTTAGCTTCAACGGTGAATTCTTTAGCAATTCCTTAATATGATTATCCTCAGGTCTTGACTCAACAGTTCTCTTCGTTAAAGGGCTGCTCCATACAGTAGCTGGTCCCTTTGCCTTCTTCTCTTTCTGCAACACTTCCTGATAACTGTCTGCGACAGGCCTCTTGGGCACTTCTCGTCCTGTCATCACTTCGTATGCTCTTACATAACAGTCTATCACACGCTCTTGCTTGAGTCCAAGCATGACCGGAAATGTTTTGGGCATATCAACATAGCCTGTGTTAACACCCCAAAGACCGAAAGCCAGTCCATAGTCCTCAACGCCTGTCATCTGCATATACTTATACATGTCATCAATAGTATCACCTTTCAAAATGTAGATAGCCAGCGCCCTTAGTGACTTGTCATGAATCCAGTTGGGATCAAAAGGTTCTGAATAAGCTATGTTCCTTCTTAGACGATTCCAGTATTCCTGACACTCTGAACCTTCCCAATTGATATTGGCTTCCTCATATACTTTTTTTACGAACAAGGTAGCATCATTAGCAGTTTCCAGTTTCTGCGTCCTGATGCGGTCTATTGACAGCCATTCTGTATTCCTCATCATTTCAGCCAATAACCGTTCATATACTTTTAACCCATCATCGGAGAAACCTGCCGTGTAACCATCCACACTTAACGTATCATTGTCTTCTAGGCTCTTCTCTTCAGTATATTTCTTTAATATGGCTTGAGTGTATTCTTTTATCTGATTTTTGAAGTACGCCCAATCCCTGCCTGTAGCATAGGAAACATCAAAACGGGGATTGAGCCTGATGCCTTGCTCACTGGCGAAAGTATCCATCGCCTGTTTCTGAACTCCTAACCGCTTTAACTGCTCCTCAAAGTTCTTGCCGTCCTCGACTGTTGTGAATGTCCCCAAGACTAATTTTTCCCACCTCTGCTTCAGTTCTAATCTGTTAGGATCATTCGCATTGAATATCTTTTTCAGATTTTCTATGGTATCCACCATCTCCTTGCTAGGGCTTTTCATTCCTGCAAGTGCAGTGGCCAGCCCATAGATATGTCGTTCCGCACGTAATAGTATAGCCAATTGGGGAGTAAGCGAGCAGGCCTTTCCCAAATAATAGGCGAAAGCAAACCCCTTCAAACTATTCACCTTACGGTCTCTTAATATTTCCGTTGTTAAATCGCAAATAGTTGATTCTGCAGCAAAGCCCGGTGATAAAGGCGCAGGCCTTACGTCTGATATAACGTCAAAAGCGTAGCAGCCCCACATTTTATTAGCCAGACTACTTCGGCAAATAAAAATGGTTTCCTTTGCATCATCCACCGATTTAAACAATATTCGGCAGTTCCAAGGATAGAGTCTAAGAGTGCTACTGATAGTATGGCCACAAATTACACTATTATCTATACCAGACCGCTGGCCATAGTCATCGGCAGAAAACTCAATATATGCAACATCCTCCTCTGAATCATCCACTCCTTCCGACAAATACAGCTCATAGTCTGATGCATCATCACTGGCATGATCAAACCTGTTGTAGCCATACCCACGCTTTCCATAGAAAGCCGCTGGTGATATACTCTCAGATGAGAGGATATTATCTNNACTAAATTCTGTCAAGTGTTGTCATCTGCTCATAACAATCCGAGTTCTCTGGTGGGAAAAATGCTGTGTTTATATGACCAGTATACCCTATATATAAACGATTCCAGGCGCGAGTTATTGCCACATAAAGCGACTTTCTTCTCGACTCCTCGAAAAGATTCTCACAGAATGGGATAAACACATCGTTAAATTGCAATCCTTTAGCACTAGTCCATGTCAGTATCTTCGGAGTTGGCGACTGGAAATCCAGTTCATTCATATCTGTTGTGTCACTGCTCATCTTTGCTTCCGAAGGAATACCGTGGGCATCCAGATATTCCTTTATATACTCCACGGAGATATAGCTGCTGGTATCACGACTGTTTGTGGCTGTTTGTTTTGTATTCATCGGAACCAATATACCCACCTTTGTCAAGTTACGGTTTCTGATGATGTTAATCATGGCATCAAGCTGTTCATTGATACTGTTGCCTGTAAAAAGTTGCGGTTTAGCTCCTTCTCTTTCGCAATGATTCACGAGGTCGTGTGTCTGTCCTACATATTCCGCCAACACAGCATTCTGTTTGGTCAACCGATAATTCTTAAACAGTTCTATCGGATCTACTCCGACCATAGCCGCAGTTTCTTCGACAGGTTGCACCTGAGTACGCCACCCGTATATTGACTGTTCGCTGTCACCAAAGAAATAGCAATACTGGGCATTATCTATGAAAGTCTGTATTTCTGCCCTACTGAAATCCTGACACTCGTCCACGAAGATATAATCCACAGGCTGCGGAATCCAGTCGGCATGATGGTAAACCTTTTGTTCATCTATGCCAAGAGCCTGGAAACCGTCTCGGAAATATCGCTTCAATGCCTTGGTATACACTATAAGGACGGCTCTTTTGTCATCACGAACTCTTCCCAGTTTGTGCAATGCAATCAACGACTTGCCCGTACCAGCCTTGCCTTTTACCGCAAGATGGTCATGAAACTTGTCTGTAATTATCTTTATCTGCAGGCTGTCAAGCCTCGCATAATCTACATAAAAATCTCCATCCATAGACTACTATTTTGTATTTATATCAAACGCGTCCTTCAAGCATTTACCGCCAATCATGGCACAGTATTCATTATCATTCACTCTATAATAGCTATCTGTCAGTGCAGGGCAGACAGCATCAGCTACCTCTTTATGCGACACCATACAGTATGACAAAGGCTCTAAACCAAAAACACTCCCATAGAATGTCCTCACAGGATAGCAACGATTCTTGCAGTCAATACCTTTTGTATGACACGGTATGGGTACAATGGCGGAGGCATCTTCATGTGCTGCCAGAAAACCACGCAACCCTTCTGAAAGGAAAACAGGCATATAGTCTTCCCGTCCTTTCCAGTTTGGTTTGATAGGTACATCCGACACCAACATAACACCCTTACCATCTAAATGAGGATACAACCCTTCCATGAACTGCCCTATTGGGTTTTCGCTAAAAATACCTCTTGTGCATAGTTCATTCACCATCTTCATGGAAACAATAACGTCAAATCTGCCTTTTAGGCAACCACAAAAAAGATCAAAATCCTTTCTGTCTTTCATCGGAATAGGAGAATAGTCTGGACCGGGTACCATTTCAAATCGTTGTTGAACCACAGGGTGCTCAACTATCTTCTTCAGCATATCAACGGCATTGAAATTGCCGTCATAAGCCACAATATCTAAAATTCTAATCCAAGGCATTTTTTCGGCTATCGCCCCCATTAGTCCCAACAGGTCGCCACCAGTACCACATCCAAAGGAAAGAAGTCTAAGGGTGTCCCTATCCCTCATTATATTCTGATACTCTGCATTTTCAAACAGGTTGCTGAAAATGCAATACGACTCAGAATAACTCCGGGGAAAGTAAGTACCAAGATACCGTTGGTTTTCTTTCTCTCCAGAGTTCAGGTTGTCACGTGCAGCAATCCTGTCAGGCTGGTAATACCCGCCCAACGTCTCATATATGAAACTATGCAGCCACTCCGGCATGTTTTTAGCTGTATTCATAGACATCGTCTCAATTTGAAATTGTAAAATACACTTGTTTTGATTTGCAGCAGTTTATCCCTCCATTTGCAGGATTGNNCCATTTGCAGGATTGTTTGGCATGGGGGTAAACAACAAGTTTTCTGAGTCATGTTGCCGCCACCTATTATCATATGGCACAAAAGAATCATTTGGAAAAAGGAATCTACTTCCACGCAGAGTATACCCTATTTCCCTTAGTCGACTCATTATGTATTCCATAATCTGTACACCCGTGTCCAACTGACCATGGTGTCCATAAAGGCTTATATCGTTAAATAAAACATTCTTCACATTTGTATGAATAACAAAATCAATAATTTCATCGGCAAAAACATGTCTTGTACTTAACGCAGAATTCTTCACGTAGTCTGATAACAGGTAGTTCATCACAAGCATATCAACCCTCTGCTCAGCAAACTGCTGGAATGAGGTAAACATATTAGTATTGAAAAACCGTATGTTATGTCCCGTATTCCTTAGGTGATTAATACTCATTTGTTGTACATCATCCCATATTGGGTTTAAATCATATCCTTGATAAACAAGTTGTATTGGTAGATTATGAAAACGTAAACCATGGGCAATCCCATATATCTCAGATCCAGGGCCACATCCTAACGATACCACATTTATTTTTTCTGTCTGTCCGAATTGAATTCTTCGAATGACGTATTCTATTTCCGAGGCAAAACGGTTAAAGAACCGCATTACATAGAAATATGTAATCTTTTTACAAGGATAGGCTCTAATTGTTCCATACCACTGAATTGCCGCTAGACNNTGATTTTCAGTACAATCATTCCCACATGGAGGATAATTCAACCATTTGGTATAACATTCCGAATATAGATTCAGCAGTTCTTGCATCTCACATTCTTTTTTCAGTTTTATTCTATCTGGCAAATAACACTATCTGTAGGATTCGTGTCATCTGTGTTCGTTACTTCTTCAGCGAAGTTAAATATTCTTTATGCAAATGATAATACTTCATCTTAAACAGCACATACGCTATCGCAAGCAAAGCACCTACACTTACCAGATATATCCAATGTGCCAACACTGTCTTAGGACATAAATATATAAACCCGAGTGCTGCTTCATCATCATATTGTAGGTTTTTAAACGTTCTCATAAGCTTCTTCCTTAGTTATTTCCGTAAAACGTTTAATAGTCTTACCGTCTCTCACAACAACACCATCAAACATCTCTTTGGGACGCACCCAAACTTTATGGTCGCCGTACAGAGCCTGATAAACCACAACAGGTGCCAACGATTCACTGTCCTGACCAATGGCCAGAACCTTATATTTACCACCCTTAAAGTGACGATAA
>LXOW01137048.1_pt1 | contig 11277 bp, 10 predicted proteins | sample 1368591 | NCBI WGS metagenome assembly LXOW01 (sample SAMN04884650, study PRJNA319009) | bovine gut metagenome | isolation source: Cow rumen | host: Bos taurus | place: Italy: Legnaro (PD) | collected 2014-07-09
TGGTTGTTCCACAGATGGCGTATCAGGAAGGCTACCACTAAAATGCCAATGACAAAGACAACGAACGGCCCCAGGATGCCCCACAGGATGCCCGTCCATATCTGCCGCTTGGAAACGGCAATCACCAGTTCGATGCCTATCGGGTCAAGTGTCTGCCGCGAGCGTATCCAGTCGTCTTCGGACAGGCGCAAGGGGTCATGACCCTTCAGGTTCTTGCTCTCCGTCAACAGCTCGCCGCTGGAACTGTAGAACGCNNGAGCAACTTCCCGTCCTTGTCCTTTATATCGTCGGAATAGGTGAAAATAGTCTCGGAAAAATCAGCATCCTTATACGGTTTGCTCCAATAGCCCTTCTTGCCACTATGCCAGGCACCTTTATACCACTCCCGCTGAAAATAGTCGTGATGCTTGCTGCCGAAGTTGATGGTGAGGATGTCGTTGTCGCGACGGTAGGAACACGGGCAGAACCATTTTCCACGGTCAGGAAAGTAATACGGCGGGAAACTGACATAGCAGCTATAGAAGTTCGGATAGTGCTTCATCATCGAGCGCGTCTTTCTGAAAATCTTATCGGGTTCTGACAGGTGGTCGTTCACAAAGATCTTCATCTGGGCCGCTGCATCGTACGCATCGTAGAGCTCAAAGAGAATCTTCTCACGCGCTATCTCCGTCTTCAGGTCAATGGTTTCCTGTACGTGGAGCTTCGCCTGCCGATAGGACACATAGAACTGCACCCCCATGCCGCAGATGAGGAAAAATGCCGCTAATATGTGAATATACTTGTATCGCATCTGAATGTTGTTGAACTAAACAGACCACAAAAGTACGAAATAAAATGCAATAAAAAATATTTTCCATCAGATTTCTCTATTTCTCGCACAATTTGTGGATTATTTTTTGTATTGTTCTCGCTTATTCGTACCTTTGCATCATACTTATAACAAGTCAATCATAGTCCAAATCATCATGAAGAAGAATTTGATTACAACAATGCTGTTCATCGCAGCGATTTCAGCATCAGCACAGACACGTCAACTGTTTGACTTCGGCTGGCAGTTTACTCACAATGGCACGACGCAGACCGTGGACTTGCCGCACGATTGGGATATCTTCGAAGGTCCCAATTCTGGCAAGGGAGCTACGGGCACTGGCGGCGGATGGTTCGAGGCCGGCAAGGGCGAGTACCGGAAACGGTTTACAATGGATAATGGAAAATTGATAATGGATAATTCCTTGGTCAAGCTCCACTTCGAGGGCGTATATCAGAAAGCCGAAGTCTATGTGAACGGCCAGCTGGCTGGGCAGCATCATTATGGCTATACACCGTTCACCGTCGATGTGACGAAGTATTTGAATAAGGACAAAAAGCAGGCTAACGAGGTCATCGTCAAGGTGGACAACTCCGAGCAGCCTAACTGCCGCTGGTACAGCGGTTCCGGCATCTACCGCCACGTGTGGCTTGAGACGATGCCCGCGCTGCACATTGCCGAGAATGGCGTGTTTGTTACCACGCCCGAGGTATCGGCCAACAAAGCAACGGTAAAGGTTGAGGTAACAGTGCAGAACGAGGGCAGCAATGACCAAAAGGGCATCGTTGTGGTGGAAGGCAAGCATCAAGAAGTATCGCTGAAAGCAGGTGAGAGCAAGGCTGTCACCTTTACCTACACTATCAACAATCCCAAACTATGGTCGCCAGAATCGCCATACCTCTACACCGCGAAAGCCACTATACTAACACCTTCGGGGACCAAAGGAGAGGCGATTGTTAAATATGGCATCCGCTCGTTCTCGTTCGATGCTGAAAATGGCTTCGTGCTCAACGGCAAGAAGGTACTCATCAACGGTGCCTGCGTGCATCACGACGACGGTGTGCTGGGTGCACGGGCTTTCGACGATGCGGAAATCCGCAAGGTATGCCAGATGAAGGAAGCCGGCTTCAACCTCATCCGCACCTCGCACAATCCTACGACCCGTGCCTTCCTCGATGCCTGCGACTCGATAGGTATGCTCGTCATTGACGAGGCCTTCGACGGCTGGCGCACGCAGAAGAATCCCTATGACTATTCGACCGTCATCGACTCCTGCTACCGTCAGGACATCCACGCCATGGTGCTGCGCGACCGCAACCATCCGAGTGTCATCTCTTGGAGCATCGGCAACGAGGTCATTGAGCGTAAGGACATCCGCGTGGTCTATACCGCCCGACAGATGAAGCAGGCCATCCACGAACTGGACACGACGCGCCCCGTCACTGAGGCCCTCTGTGCCTGGGACAGCGACTGGGAAATCTACGACCCACATGCCGAAGTGCTCGACGTAGTGGGCTATAACTATATGATCTTCAAGCACGCCAGCGACCACGAGCGCGACCCCAAGCGCGTCATCTGGCAGACGGAGAGCTATCCGCGTGATGCCTTCCGCAACTGGGCGGTGGCGAACGACTTCCCCTACGTCGTGGGCGACATCGTGTGGACGGGTCTCGACTATCTGGGCGAGAGCGGCATAGGTCGTAACTACTATAAAGGTGAGCGCGAGGGTGAGTCGTGGATTGAGGGCGGACAGCCCGAATGGCACGGTGCNNCTACTCCCCTCCCTCACAGGGAGGGGCTGGGGGAGAGTCTTTTCCTTTGCGTGAAGGAACCTAATGGCTACCACGGGGAAATCAAAACGACGATGTGGAGCGTATGGCCCACATGGGAGTCGTGGACATGGCCCGGTTGGGAGGGTAAACCCGTCGAAGTGGAGGTTTATACCCGTCAGCCAGAAGTGAAACTATATCTGAACGACAAACTTATCGGCACGAAACAGGTAAGCCGTGAGACTGAGTTCAAGGCTGTCTTTTCCGTGCCTTACAAGGCCGGAACCCTCCGTGCTGAAGCTGGCAGTGAGAGCGTAACACTGAAGACCGCCGGCGAACCAGCCCATCTACGTCTAACCCCCGACCGCTCCGTCATGACTGCCAACGGCCAGTCGCTTTCCTTTGTCACCATTGAGGTGGTCGACAAGGACGGCACACCCGTCCCCGAAGCCGCCATTTCCTGTGAGGCTATCGTCAAGGGAGCAGGTAAGCTGTTAGCCTTTGCCTCTGCCGACCTGAAGGATACAGAACCCTACACCTCACCGCGTGCAAAAACGTGGAAGGGCCGCGCCCTTCTCGTCGTCCGCAGCACGCAGAAAAAGGGTTCCGTTAGCGTGAGCATCAAGAGCTCATTGCCTACTGCCAGTCTAACGTTGAAGAGCAAATAACGATATGCAGCGGACGACTGACGCAACTGCTCTGCCGTCAGTCTTTGCCACATGCCCACGCAGGGCTTCGTTGGCGACCGGTATTTTAAATAAAACATAAATCCCAAGGCAGAAACATCATGCTTTGGGATTTTTTGTGTATCTTTGTCGGCGCAAAACAAATCATATCAACAAAGAACAAACTACTAAAAACAACAAAAGCAAACTATGAAGATGATGAAAAAGTATGTAATGACATTGATGCTGGCCTGCTGTCAACTGCTGGCTGTGGCAGAAAATTATCCTTATCGTAGCGACCATTTATGGTTGACTGTACCCAACCATGCCGACTGGCTTTATAAGACAGGCGAGAAGGCGAAGGTAGAAGTAAGCTTCAGTATCTATGGCATACCTCAGGACGTTGAAGTGAGTTATGAGATAGGACCGGACATGATGCCGGCAACGACTTCCGGCAAAGTGATGCTGAAAAATGGCAGGGCTGTCATAGACATGGGAACGATGAAGAAAGCAGGATTCCTCGACCTTCGACTCACAGCTGTCAAGGACGGCAAGAAATACCAGCACCACGTCAAAGTTGGCTTTTCACCAGAACAGTTGAAGCCCTACACGAAGAACCCGTCTGACTTTGATGCCTTCTGGCAGAAGAACATAGCCGATGCACGCCAAGATGTGAAAAATGAAAAACTGATAGTGAAATGCAAAAAGGTGGACAAATATTCAACCGATGAGTTCGACTGTTATCTGCTGAAGCTGAAGACGGACAACCGTCATTCGATATACGGCTACCTGACAAAACCGAAGAAAAACGGCAAATATCCTGTAGTGCTCTGCCCTCCTGGTGCCGGTATCAAAACCATTAAGGAACCGATGCGGAACACCTATTATGCCAAGAACGGCTTCATCCGTTTGGAGATGGAGATACATGGTCTGAACCCTGAGATGACCGATGAGCAGTTTAAGGAAATCACAGCTGCCTTCGACTACGAAAACGGCTATCTGGCCAACGGGCTCGACAACAGGGATAACTACTACATGAAACATGTCTATGTGGCCTGCGTACGCGCCATCGACTATCTCTGCTCGCTGCCCGAATGGGATGGCAAGAACGTCTTCGTGCAGGGAGGCAGTCAGGGTGGTGCCCTCTCACTCATTACGACAGCTCTCGACCCTCGTGTGACAGCATGCGTAGCCAACCACCCTGCCCTCGCAGATATGGCGGGTTATCTCGACCACCGCGCCGGAGGCTATCCCCATTTCAAACGTCTGAACAACATGTTCACTCCCGAGAAGGTTGAAACGATGGCTTACTACGACGTGGTGAACTTTGCTCGCCGCATTACCTGTCCCGTTTATCTGACGTGGGGCTACAACGACGACGTCTGTCCACCAACCACCAGCTATATCATCTGGAATCTTATCACGGCTCCCAAAGAGTCGTTGATAACACCCGTCAACGAGCATTGGACCAGCAACGATACCAACTATAGCCAGATGCTTTGGCTGAAGCAGAAGATGTGAACCAGCGTCAAACATGAGGTGAACACGGGACAAAAAAAATTGATTGTCTCACGACAACCAATCCTTGAATTAACCTTAATAATCTAATACCATGAAAAACACACTTGCAAAGATAAAGAAATAATCGCACGATGCATAGTTTTTCGTTATTTCATAGCTATCTTTTAATCTTGTTTAACAAAACCATCTTTCCATTTAAGAATTATTGACGGTTTAGTAATAACTTCCTGCTCTTCATTGGCAGGTGCTTCCAGTTTACAATCCGGCGTCAGAACAAGCTCTTCTTCTTTCAGCGTAGCCGTCCATGTGCCGTCGGGTATTGTCATGTACTGCTCTGTAGGTAATTGACGCCACTTAACGGAATAGAACGCTATCTGGCTTTCCCGTAAGTCAGAACCGTAGGTGCGGATAAAGCATACAATCTGATTCACACTGTCGACCTGCTCGCTGACATCTAACAATCGCATGCTTAACGAAGAGGATTCCGTCAGCTGTATCTGTAAAGCGTCGTCAGTCAGCTTCTGCATAACAGACTTTCCTCCCAGGCTGTTGGTCACCTCCGACAACATGCCTGAGTCTATGAAGTCAATGAAGTCAAGCCGATTGTTCGCATTCAGATATGGTACAAGGGAGTCAGGCATCTGCTTGAACACGTCGCGCATCTTCATTTGCGCCGAGAGGTTGCAGGTTGTCACAAGGACAAGTAAAAGAAATAACTTACGCATCATCATCATTATTTAGTTTTGCTTAGCTGCATCATCATAATGGCAGCAAGACCGGCGGTTTCGGTTCGTAGCCTGCTCTGTCCGAGGTGAATGGAGCGATAGCCGTTGGCAACGGCTTCGCGGACTTCCTCTATGGAGAAGTCGCCCTCGGGACCTACCAAGACGGTGACGTCGTCGGTCTCGGCTGGTGTCGTCAGCTCATCAAAGAGCCAGGTGCGGGGAATCTCATCATAGCAATGGGCTATAAACTTCCGTCCTGTGACGGGACTGGCCAAAAACTGCTTGAAGGACTGGACATCGTTAAGCTGCGTCTTCCATGCCTTGCGGCTCTGCTTCATGGCCGATACGGCAATCTTGTCAATACGGGGAATCTTCACCACACGCCGTTCAGAGAACTGGCAGTTGAGGAAGGAGATCTCGTCGACACCCACCTCAACAGCCTTTTCCACCATCCATTCCATGCGCTCCATCATCTTCGTGGGCGCAATGGCAAGATGCAGATGCCCCTTCCACTGGCGCTCCTGAGGCAGCGTCTCGCAGATGTTATAGAAACAGTGCCTGGTATGTGCCAGGGTGACTTCAGCACGATAGAAGTTGCCGCAACCGTCCATGAGCATCATCTCGTCACCAGCCTGCAGGCGAAGCACACGCAAGGCATGCATGGCTTCGTCTGCGGGTAGTTCGTTGGATGTCGCTGCATCAGGTGCGTAGAAAAATCTGACCTCTTTCATCGCTGGAACGGCATGTTTTTATGACAATGACTAATGCTTAATCTCGGTAATGGGCTTCTTCTCGGGCTTGAAGACAATGGCGAAGGTGATGCCAATGACGAAGGCAAACGCAGCGAAGATGAACCAACAGGTCTGCCATTCGCCTACCAAGTATCCGCCTTCCCAATGGCAGAAGCTGTTGACGATTTCACCGGCAGCCAAGGTTCCGATGGTGGCACCTATTCCATTGGTCATCATCATAAACAGTCCCTGTGCAGAAGCCTTGATTTTCGGGTCGCACTCCTGGTCGACAAAGATACCGCCAGACACATTGAAGAAGTCGAAGGCTACGCCATAGACAACGCATGACAGGATGAAGAAGATAACGCCAGGCATGGCAGGATTGCCGATGCCGAAGAAGCCGAAGCGGAACACCCATGCGAAGAGTGACATGAGCATCACCACCTTGATGCCGAAACGCTTCAGGAAGAAGGGTATCATGAGGATGCAGCAGGCCTCACTAATCTGCGAGATGGAGGTCAGCATGGTGGCATTGTTGGCGGCGAAAGAGTCGGCATACTCTGGTACGCCCTTGAAACTGGTGAGGAAGGGACCGGCAAAGCCGTTGGTGACCTGCAGGCACATGCCCAGCAATGCTGAGAAGATGAAGAACAGGGCCATCTGACGGCGCTTGAAGAGCTTGAAGGCGTTGAGTCCGAGGCTCTCTGTGAGCGACACCTTGCCTTCCTTCTTGGTCAGCTTGCACTCGGGNNTAGGTGTACTGGAACTTATGGGCGTTCTCGCCGAGCGTGAAGCCAAAGCCCGTCTCGTCGATGAAGGCGCAGTTGACAAACCACATAGTAGCGATGAAACCGACTGTTCCGAGCACACGGATGGGCGGGAAGTCCCTGACGGTATCGAGGCCATTGTTCTTCAGAATGGTGAATGCTGCCGTGTTGGTCAGCGCGACAGTCGGCATATAGAATGCCACGCTCAGGGTGTAGAGCGCAATGAACAACGATTTGTCGGCCAGTTCATTGCCGAAGCCTGCCTGTTCGCCCATCCACCAGCAGCTGATCATGAAGGCGCCAGCCATGAGATGGCACAATCCCAGCAGGCGCTGTGGCTGGATGTACTTGTCGGCAACGATACCCATCAGTGTCGGCATGAAGATGCTGACAATGCCCTGAATGGCATAGAACCATGAGATCTTGTCACCTAATCCGGCTATTCCCAGATAGTTTCCCATGCAAGTGAGGTAAGCTCCCCAAACGGCGAACTCCAAGAAGTTCATAACCGCTAAACGTACTTTCATGTTCATAGTAATAAATATTGAAGTTATTGGTTGTTATTTGATAAGTTTCTCCTTATAATAAGCACGTACACGCCCGGCATCGTCTTTCCTGAGTACTACCCTGCCCCTCATCCATTCGGTGTTAGCGGTTTCCTGGAGGAGCGGGAACTGGCCTGTCACGAAGCCCTCCGATATTTCCACGCTGTATAGCGTCAGGCATTGGCCTTCCGGCGTTATCAGTTCGTTGCAGGCTATCCGCCTTACTGTTGTTTGTTTCATTGGCTTGCTCCTTATTATGGAATCTGATCAGTTGTACCTGGCTGATGAACATCATGCGACGGGCGTTTGCGTCATCGGCACCACCCGAGGCGAGATAGATGAAACCGTGCATTTCCTTGAGTTTGCGCTCATGATTTGCGGGAATACGTATCTGCGAGAGACCGGATACGGAGACATGGTTTGACGTTTGGATAATGCTGTCGCCCTCGTATTTGGTGACAACGCACACGACGGCATCCTTATAACCTGCCTGCCAAAGGTATTCCGTCATGAACTGGAACGAGAAGGAATCGCCCTTGTAGAACGACGTATCGACCTCGACCGTGAAGTCATAGCGGTTCATAGCGGGATAAGGCATGAGCATGATGTCGGTCTGGCCCTTCCAGATGCTGGCAGTGTCTCCTGTAGCGCTGTAACGTGAATATTGTCCGATTTCACCGACAGTGGAACCGAGCATCTTTGCCTCGTCCGACAAGCGGTCGTTGACATTCTGGTAGATGCCTTGCAGGCGCTTGACATGCGAATAGTAATAAACCAGTGAAGAGTCAAATTCAGCTTCTGTTACCCCGTGTTTCTTCAAAACCGCCGTAAAATACTCCGTTTTCAAGACATCCATTTCCTGGTTCCTGTGCGCTTTGGCCATTGCCTGAGCGATATGGTAATCATAGAGTATGTCTTCCATATCACCAGGCTGTATATACTCCTCAGGCACTGAAGGCTTACAAGCCATCAGGATCAACAGGGAAACTATGATATAGAAGCCGTTCTTCATGATGACTACTGTTCTGGTGAGGCTTTCGGTTCCTGTGCCGACGGTTGCTCTTGCGGTGTTTGCGTCTTTTCAGACTTGAAGGTCAACTCGCCGATTTCCTTACGGAAGAATAACAGTAAGAGCACGACACCAACCGATATGCTGGCATCGGCAAAGTTGAAGACAGGACTAAAGAACACATAGGGCTGTCCGCCAACAAAGGGAACCCATGACGGCCATACTGTCGTGATGATCGGGAAGTAGAACATGTCGACCACCTTTCCCATCAGGAAGGGCGCATAACCTGTGCCGAAAGGCACGAAGTAAGACTGGTAAAACTCTGAACTACTGTTGAATATCAATCCATAGAACATGGAGTCAAAGATGTTTCCTGTAGCTCCGGCAATTACCATCGACAGGCAGATGAGGTAGCCCCATCGTGCCTGCTTTCGTACCTGTAGGACGATATAGTAGCCGAGGAAGGCTATGGCAATGATACGGAAAATGGAGAGCACAAGCTTGGAACCGATTTCCATACCGTAAGCCATGCCGTTGTTCTCGATGAACACAATCTTGAACCAAGACAGGATTTCAATCTGCTCGTGCAAGGTCATGTGGGTCTTCACCCAGATCTTGATGACCTGGTCAATGATCAGGATGGCCAGCACAAGCAACGCTGCCAGCCACCCTCTCTTTGCTATGTCGTGCTTGACCATCTACTATTTCTTGCCAGCCATCTTCGACTCTACGCTCAGCGTCGCATGGGGGACGGCCTTCAGGCGCTCCTTGGGAATCAGCTTACCCGTGATGCGGTCAATACCGTAGGTCTTGTTCTCGATACGTACCAGGGCGGCCTTCAGTCCCTGGATGAACTTCTGCTGACGGGCAGCCAGCGAGATAATCTCTTCCTTCGACTGGGTGGCACTACCCTCTTCCAGTGCCTTATAGGTGGGTGACGTATCGTCTACATCATTGGAGTCTTGATTCATCAGTACTCTCATCATCTGATCATAGTCGCGCTTGGCTAATGTCAGCTTCTCATTGATAATCTCACGGAACTCTTCTAACTCTTCGTCCGTGTAACGTGTTTTTTCTGTCATAGTTAATAATATTAGGATTTAGCAATACTTATATTCAACTTAAACTCATCGAAGTCAACCTCCGTACCGTCATTCTGAGCGATGGTGATGCTGTCAGCCAGCACCTGTGTCTTGATGTAGTCGCCGAAGGCATTAACGGCAGCATCGGTCTCGGCATTGGGCGACAAGGTGATGTTGATACGGTCGGTAATCTCGAAACCGCTCTCCTTGCGGAGGTTCTGCACGCGGTTGATAATCTCGCGGGCCATACCCTCCTGGCGCAGCTCGTCGGTCAGCTCCACTTCGAGGGCCACGGTCAGGGCACCTTCATTGGACACGAGCCATCCGGGGATGTCCTCGCTGATGATGTCGACATCGGCAGCTTCCACCGTCAGGGCGTTACCGTCGACGGTGATGCCGATGGTGCCGTTGGCTTCCAACTCGGCAATCTGCTCCTGTGAGAGTGCATCCATCTGTGCGGCCACGCCCTTCATCAGCTTGCCGAACTTCTTACCCATGGTGCGGAAGTTACACTTCACCTTCTTCACCAGGATACCAGCACCCTCGACGAACTTCAGTTCCTTGACGTTCACCTCGTGCATGATGAGGTCCTTGACGGCCTCGATGTGGCGCTTCTGCTCGTCGGTGGCAGGCACCATAATCGACTGCAGCGGCTGGCGCACCTTGATATTCACCTTGCGACGCAGGGCGAGCACCATAGAGGTAATCTTCTGAGCCATCTCCATACGGGCTTCCAGGTCCTTGTCAATGCAGGCTTCGTCGGCAACGGGCCACAGGTCGAGGTGGACGCTGTCCTTTTCTCCGCCAAGGTCCTTGTACAGCTGGTCAGCATAGAACGGTGCAAACGGAGCCAGCAGCTTAGCCACCGTCATCAGACAGGTGTACAGCGTCTCGTAGGCCGAGCGTTTGTCGTCACTCATCTCTTTGCCCCAGAAGCGTTTGCGGTTCAGGCGAACGTACCAGTTGGAGAGGTCGTCGTTGACGAAGGCATCTATCAGGCGCCCGGCACGGGTCGGGTCGTAGTTCTCCAGTTCAGCCGTCACCTTCTGCACCAAGGTATTGAGCGAAGAAAGAATCCAGCGGTCAATCTCGGGTTTGGCAGACTGCGCCACAGCCTCTGTGCCCTGGGCGGGATCAAAGCCGTCGACGTTGGCATAGAGTGCAAAGAAGCTATATGTATTATATAAGGTACCGAAGAACTTGCGGCGAATCTCATCCACGCCATCGGGGTCAAACTTCAGGTTGTCCCACGGTTCGGAATTGGTCATCATATAGAGGCGCACGGCGTCGGAACCATATTTCTCAATCATCTCGAAGGGGTTCACCACGTTACCCACATGCTTCGACATCTTATTACCTTTGGCATCAAGCACGAGACCGCTGGAGATGACGTTCTTGAAAGCGACGGAGTCGAAAATCATGGTGGCAATAGCATGTAACGTAAAGAACCAGCCACGTGTCTGGTCGACACCCTCGTTGATGAAATCGCAGGGGAATGCCGTGCCATTGTCGATGAGTTCGCGGTTTTCAAACGGATAGTGAATCTGTGCATAGGGCATCGAACCAGAGTCGAACCACACGTCAATGAGGTCGCTCTCGCGCTTCATCGGCTTGCCACTGGCAGAGCACAAGACGATGTAGTCGACATACGGGCG
>LXOW01045691.1_pt1 | contig 11276 bp, 11 predicted proteins | sample 1368591 | NCBI WGS metagenome assembly LXOW01 (sample SAMN04884650, study PRJNA319009) | bovine gut metagenome | isolation source: Cow rumen | host: Bos taurus | place: Italy: Legnaro (PD) | collected 2014-07-09
ACCAGTGGCCTGTTGAAAAAAAATAGGTGCAGAAAGTGCAGAAAGTGCAGCATTTTTTTTCTAGGTCAATACGCGCGCGCGAATCCTAACCGAAGCCCCGCCACCGGCGTTTCTTCGATTTTTTTGCTAAATATTTGGAAGTTTCAAATTTATTTCCTATATTTGCAACCAAAGATGAGTTACAATGAGAACAACTGAGGAATACATAGAACTAATTGCTGCTCATGCAGAAGAGCTTCGAACAAAATTCGGAATTACTTCTATGCGACTGTTTGGCTCTGTCGCACGTGGCGAACACCATGAAGGAAGCGATGTAGACATTTATGTAACCATGCCTCCCAAATTCTTCGTTTTCATTGAGGCTGCCCAGTATTTGGAGCAACTACTTGGCTGTCATGTTGACTTGATAAGTAATCACAAGAACCTCAGACCTTTCTTTAAACAACAGATAGAAAAAGATGGCATCAATATCTTTACAGCAGCTTAAGATTGAAAACCTTGGCTGCTGACTGTATGATTATTGAAGCGATTGGTGAGGGGATTAAACGTATAGACGAACGCACCCATCAATTATTGCTTCCATCACGGCCAGAAATACCTTGGAAAGCGGTTAAAGGTATGCNNACACAGACCTTGTCTGGGATGTTGTCAAGAACGATCTTCCCGCTCTACGCGATGCTATCAACTTTTTTGTTGAGAATCTCTATGATATAATACCAATAGAACAATCATAGCAACCTGACACCAACCGCCACAGCACGACATGCTACAATCTCCGAAGCCCCGCCACCGGCGCTTCGGAGAATTTTTTGCTAAAAATTTGGAACTTTCAGATTTATTTCCTATATTTGCAGCGTCACTACATCTTGCTTCGTGCAAGCGGCCTTAGGGCAAGCATTATGTTCTTCTTATTACGCAGAGAGCTCCGTTTCAGGAAAACGGGACATCAACCGTTCCGTCCTTTTATTTGCGGATTCTATCCGCAGAACATGATCCCTGCATGACAAGCAACCGCCCTATCTCGTTCAGAGCCACGAAACGGTAGCGTTTTGAATCATGGGGCACTGTTGTATAGGCGTAATGCCTGGCTTCCGCCTTCTTGCGGAGAACATCTTCCACCATATTGATAATCGCAGGGTTCTCATACGTACACTCTTTTGGCTCCAGCAACAGCAGGCGACCTAGTGAACAGGCTTCGAAATAGACACCTCCAGGTTTGTAATAACGCTCATGGGGAGAACCCTCGGCAGGGAAACCGTCGGCCAGCAGCACCACCAAGGGGAAGCCCTGCTCGCGGACAGTCCTGGCAATGAGACGCTCACCGTCGCTGATGGCGGCCGTATAAGTCACCGCACCATTATGGGCTGCTGCCAACACTTCCCTCAGCCGTCCCTCTATAGACGCGCCGCTAGCACTCCGCGACATCTCCACTAACTGGCGGTCGGGCCAAGCCGTCAGGAAAAGATTTCCCAATGAGGTGAACGGCAACCCACAGAGCACCGTCTCCCTGTGCATCCGAAAGAGCTCCGGGTTCTGCCTCCGTTGCCAAGCCCGCTCGGCATTCGCATAGACATACTCTATCATGGTGTGCAACTGCCCCTTATGTGTCAGGACACGGTAGTAAGGCGGCCCATCGTACAGATTATCCGTATGTCCCAACAGCCGCGCCTCAGCCTTGCATCCCTGCATATAACCGCGCAACACCTCTTTGATACTTCGGGACATAGACCGCTGCACCTGTAGCACTATGTGATGGTGGTCAGGCATTACTTTGTCGGCAAGAATCTTCACTTCCGGACAGAGTTCCAACATACGCTGCTGCTGATGGACTAGAGCCCACCCGATGGGTGTCTTCTCTACCGTGGCTTTGTCACCATTATGCGAAAGAATGCCAAACAGGGGCTTCCGACCCTTGGCCACCATCGTGACATGTACGATACAAGGTCTGCGCCACACACCAGGCTCCAGCCAAGTGAAGGTTTCGCGCTTTGAGGAGAGAGAATCGTTGTTGGACATGAGGCGCTGCTTGATGTGGGTGTTCTACTTATATCGGTATGATGGCGGAAATAAAATTTCTAGTAAAAGAACGGAACGGCTGCAAATTGTTCTTTAAATATTTCTGAGGCAAAGATACGGCCTTTTCTCATAACTTCCAAATAATTTTGCTTTTTTCTTGGAAGTTTCATTTTTTTGTTTATCTTTGTCGCGGCTCTTAGAGTAAATAAAGCGTGGCTAGGCTAGCAAGCTACCACTCCATGAGGGTCACGACATATTGAAAAGGCGTTTACTTTGACGCTTTGTTCTTGACGAATCGAAATCTAGCAAATTTCACTTGAGGTCATGAACATGGCGAGGTAGATGCCCACGTGATGTGATTGTACACAGTATTTCTTATACCAGGTGTAGGAAATGTGTATTCATATCAGTGTGGGTTCTATGCTTGCTCGTTCAACCTCATGGGCATGCTAGAGCCTCGATTCGTGGGACGAGTAAAGAGTATGGTTCCCACATCTTTTTTATGTCGCTAAGAAAACTGTTGACCTTTATATTAAGCGCCAATTTAGGGGACAGTCCCCGTGTGTTACTTGTCAGCGTAGCATTTTTACCTCACTTTACTCCGAGCAAACCACCCAGTTTGCACGTAGCAAAGCCTCAGTTTGCACGTAGCAAACTCCCCAATTGCAGCGCCGCTGCCAGGGGGTCCATTACGGACAACAGTAGAACATACGTCTGAACTCCAGAACTCTTGAAACTCCTGTATAAAACTACAGAAAATGTAACCTGTAACCTTGTAACTTTTGGCTGATTTATTCCTTACCGTTCCCTATCAGCCATTCTTCGGGAACCCTTTTTTCCGCGTCAAACTTCACGCCTACCTTGACGACGGGTCGTCTGTCGGTCTGGTAGGGGATGGTATAGCTTTTGCTGTCTATCTGCTTCAAGGCTTCCTGGGCCGTGCCATTCACCTTCAGCTCAAACACATAGATGGTGTCGGGCATCCAGACAACGAGGTCCGTGCGACCGCCAGCGCACTTTACCTGAGTGCGCACATAGACGTTGAGCATAGAGAATATGAGGTACATGGTGTATTCATAGAATCCCTCCGCTGTGGCAGCCTCGGCCAGCTTCTTCTTGAATCCCTCAACATACGGAATGGTTGCCATGTATGCCTGCATCTCGCGCATGGCCAGGTCGACGTCGCCTTTCTTCAGCGCCCGCCAGAACTTCGCCGCGAATCCTACCTGCACGTCCGACCCTTTCAGTCCGATATATGCCGGCAGCAGACCTTGGGTATAGCCAATGCGAACCTCCTGATTCGGAATGGACAGCGTATAGGTTTCAGATTCCGGGTCATAGTCCTTAATCGTAAGATAGCCACTCTGATAGAGCAGCGGCAGGGCATCCGACATATTCTCTGTTGGCTGGTCGAAGGCAGCAGAAGCCACCTCCATCCTGTCGAGCGACGTGATGTCGGTGCGGAAATGTTGCATCTGGTGGATGAGGAAGGTGGGGGTGCCGCTCTCAAACCAATAGTTGGCCAGCTTGCAGTCGGTGAAGGCATTGACCAGACTGTACGGATTATAGACTNNGATTATAGATATCCTCCGACTCTTCTGAGAAATGATAGCCGTCATAGCGTAGCTTGATGCGCTCGAACATCTCGTCTGCCGAACAGCCGTACTTCACTGCCATTCTCTCGATACCATCGGCAAGCACCGTTTTGACCTCCTGCTCGGTAATGCCACAGATGGCAGAGAACTGCGGGAGCATGGTGACGTTCTTCAGGTTGTTGATGGTGGAAAAGATACTGAGTTGCGAGAACTTAGTGATACCCGTGATAAAGCAGAACTTGATCATCGCCTCGCTTGCCTTCAGCGGCTGGTAGAACTCCTGCATGACCTTGCGCATGGGGCCAAGCATCTCGTTTTCGTGAAGCACGTCGAGCAGCGGTGCGTCGTACTCGTCGATGAGGACAACCACCTGCTTCCCTTCTCTCTTGTATGCCCTTTCAATAAGTCCTGCGAGCGTGCCTCCGGGTGTTTTCTCCTCCGGGTCACTGCCATACATCTCCTTATAGCGCTTTAACAGCAGTAGCAGCCTGTCGCGAACTGCGTCGGGAGAGTCCTGGTTCTTTGCCGTGCTCAGATCGAGCCGTATCACCGGGTACTGCTGCCACTCCTTTTCGAGGTTCATAATTTTCAGCCCCTCGAACAATTTCTTCTCTCCCTTGAAATATGACTCCAAGGTTGAGGTGAGCAGCGACTTGCCGAAGCGGCGCGGACGGCTCAGGAAGATGTATTTGGCATAGTGCGCCAACTGCCACACCAAGTCGGTCTTGTCAACATAAACATAACCTTCACGGATAATCTCCGAGAACGTCTGAATGCCTATCGGATATTTCCTTACCATAGCCTTATCGGTGTTTTTAATGGGGCAAAGTTACGATANNAGCCTTTTTTCGTAATTTTGCAGCCGATTTACGAAAAAGAGATGCCAATGAGCAAGAAACGACAAATAGCCATCCTCGGCTCTACGGGGTCGATAGGCACTCAGGCGCTGGAGGTCATCGAGGAACATGAGGACCTGTATGAGGTGTACTGCCTGACGGCGAACAACCGCGTGGAACTGCTGGCCGAACAGGCTCACAGGTTTCGTCCGGCGGCGGTGGTCATTGCCAACGAGGCGCGCTACGACGAGCTGCGGCGGCTGATGGACGACCTGCCCGACGTGAAGGTCTATGCCGGACGGCAGGCGCTCGACGAGATTGTTGAGGCCGGACCCATCGACATGGTGCTGACGGCGATGGTAGGCTTCGCCGGTCTGTCGCCCACCATCCACGCCATCAAGGCGGGCAAGGCGATAGCCCTGGCTAACAAAGAGACGTTGGTGGTGGCTGGTGAGCTGATACTACAGCTGGCCCAGCAGTACCACACACCGATACTGCCCGTGGACAGCGAGCACTCGGCCATCTTCCAGTCGCTGGTGGGCGAGGATGAGAACCCGATAGAAAAAATTCTGCTGACGGCCTCGGGCGGTCCGTTCCGCACGAAGTCGATGGAGGAGATAGCCCACGTGACGAAGGCCGACGCCCTGCGCCACCCGACGTGGGACATGGGGGCGAAGATTACCATCGACTCGGCGTCGATGATGAACAAGGGCTTCGAGGTGATCGAGGCGAAATGGCTCTTCGGTGTGGACGCCCGCCAGATTCAGGTGCTGGTGCATCCGCAGTCGATCGTACACTCCGCCGTGCAGTTCCGCGACGGCTCGGTCAAGGCGCAGCTCGGCGTGCCCGACATGCGTCTGCCTATCCAGTACGCCTTCTCGTTCCCCCGCCGTCTGCCGCTGAGCGGCGAGCGGCTCGACCTGTTCAAGCACCCGCTGGAGTTCTTTGAGCCCGACCTGAAGAAGTTCCGCTGTCTGGCCATGGCCTACGAGGCACTCGACCGTGGCGGCAACATGCCGTGTATCGTCAACGCTGCCAACGAGGTGGTGAACCGTGCCTTCCTTGAAGACCGCTGCGGCTTCCTCCAGATGGGCGACATCATTGCCGAGACCATGCAGCGCGCCACGTTCGACAAGAACCCAACGTACGAGACATATATTGCGACAGATGCCGAAGCGCGAAGAATAGCAACGGAGCTGTTGAATTAAGAGTTTAGAATTTAGAATTTAGAGTTGTCGCCTTCGGCGATTAAGAATTAAGAGTTAAGAATTAAGAATGGATATTTTTCTGATACGACTGTTACAGTTCATGCTGGCTATCAGCCTGCTTGTGTTGCTCCACGAACTGGGGCACTTCACCTTTGCCAAGCTATTTAAGGTACGCGTGTCGAGGTTCTACCTGTTCTTCAACCCGAAGTTCCACATCCTCAGCACCTACGACACGTGGGTGCGCCGCCTGCTGAAGCTGAAGCCCGAGGTGGTGCCCGCGAAGAAGGACGAGGACGGCAAGGAGAAGAAAGAGTATGTAGGCACGGAGTACGGCCTGGGCTGGCTGCCGCTGGGCGGCTACTGTGCCATCGACGGCATGATCGACGAGACCAACCAGAAGCTCTCGGAGGAGACGCACCCCTGGGAGTTCCGCACCAAGCCCGTGTGGCAGCGCCTGCTCATCATGATTGGCGGTGTGCTGGTCAACTTCCTGCTGGCGCTGTTCATCTACTCGATGATCCTGTTCCACTGGGGCGAGACCTACATCCCTGTGAAGGACATGACGCTGGGTATGAAGTTCAACAGCGAGGCTAAGTCATACGGTTTCCGCGATGGCGATATCCTGATAGGCACTGAGAAGGGCGCGTTCAAGGACTTCTCGGCCGACCTCTACCGTGACATCAGCGAGGCCCAGCGCGTCGACATCATCCGCGACGGCAAGCCCATGGCTATCAGTCTGCCCGGTGAAATCAACCTCCTGGGGATGCTGAAGGCCGACCCGTCGTTCGTTCGTCCGCTCGTTCCCGCCATTGTCGACAGTGTGATGGCTGGCTCTCCTGCTGCCACTATCGGTCTCGAGAAGGGCGACCGCATCGTTGCGGTCAACGGTTCTGCCGTCGACTCCTACAACGCTTTCACTGAGCAGATAGGCCGTCTGAGCGATGTACTTGCCACGGCGAAGACGCCTGCCGACAGTATGAAGGTGCGACAGACCACCATCGTCTTTGAGCGCGAGAACGTGGGAAAGGATACGGTCAGCGTGGTGTTGAATCCCGACCTGACACTCGGCTTCTATGTGCAGACCATCAACGGCATCTACAAGCCCTACACCCGTGAGTACGGCTTATTCGAGAGCATACCCGCCGGCATCAAGTACGGCTGGAACGTGCTGGCCGGCTATGTCGACGACATGAAGTACGTCTTCACCGCCGACGGTGCCAAGTCGCTGGGTGGCTTCGGAGCCATCGGTAGCCTGTTCCCGCCCGTCTGGGACTGGTATCTGTTCTGGAAGATGACAGCGTTCCTGAGCATCATCCTCGCTTTCATGAACATCCTGCCCATCCCCGCACTCGACGGTGGCCACGTGCTGTTCCTGATGTACGAAGCCATCACGCGCCGCAAGCCCTCAGAGCAGTTTATGATACGTGCCGAGTATGTCGGTTTCGGTATCCTCATCCTGCTGATGGTTGTGGCCAACCTGAACGATATCCTTCGCTGGCTGGGCTACATGTAAGCGGCGCTGCGCGCCTAGTGAATAAAGACGGCCACTGCGTGGCCTAAAGAATAAAGAATAAAGAACAAAGTTTCGCAAACGCAGGAGTTTCAGGAGTTCTGGAGTTCAGGAGTTACAGACGTATGTCCTACTTCCGTTCGTCGCTGATTTCTCGTAACAGTGTATTGTCTGAACTCCTGAAACTCCTGAACTCCCGAAACTCCTTCAACTAACGAAAAAATTAAGGGTATATGACGGTCACCGATCGCTTCTGAAGGTTCAGGGTGGTCGGTGACCCTTTTATGGTGAGACGTGCACTCGCGTCTTCGGTCTCTATGCCGTTGTCGCAGGCCCAGCTCTTGCTNNACGATGATGCCCGTGTCGCTCTTCACACCCTTGGGCTTGCCAACGTCGTTGGTGCCGGTGGTGGTGACGCTGAGCGTGCCGCCGCTGAACTCCACATTCTCAGAGCAGTTGATGCCCTTGCCACCGTCGCCGCTGCTGGTGATGACCAGCTTTCCGGCGGTCATGGTGAAGAGGCTGTCGCTCTTGATGCCGGCACAGGAGGTGGTATCGGTGATACCGTCGACGGTCTCGAGCAGACAATCGCCCGAGGTGTTGATGGTCGTCTCGCCGCCGCTGATGGTGGTGCGTGCCTCACAGCGGATGCCGCGGGCGCCATCGGCCTTGATGTCAATATTCAGCGTGCCGCCCTCGATGGTGATGCCGTCGTTGGCCTTCATGCCATTAGAGCCCGTCTTGGCGACGTTGACGTTGAGCGTGCCGTTCTGTACAATGATATAGTCGTCGCTGGCAATACCGTTCTTGGTGCCTGCGTTGATGGTGAGTGTGCCCTTGCCGCCGATGTAAATCTGTCCCTCGCTGAAGAAGGTCGCCTTCTGGTCGAAGGTCTGTTCGGCGTATGCGGTGCCGTCGGCCAGGGTGTTCGTCGTGCCGTCGGCCAGCGTCAGATAGAGCGCCTTGCTGCACTGGTTGTTGATGGCGGGGCCGTCGGCGTTGGTCAGTGTCAGACCCTTGAGCGTCATGCCGTACTTCGTCTGGCTATAGACCAGCAGCGAACCGTCGGTGCTGGTGCCGCTGACGGTCAGTTGCAGATGCTTTGTGGTGGTCGACGTGATGGTGACATCGGCTCCTTTCTGGCTGATGTTGAGCAGACTGACGTCGCCGGTGACGCTGGCCGTCGTGCCGTTGTAGGCGATGCTGACGTTGAGCGTGTCGGACGTCTGCGGGGTGATGTTTTGCGTGAAGTCATCGAGACTATAGGTGTCGTCGTTGGTGCAGGCCGAGAAAAGGTAAAAAAGTAAAAAGGTAAAAAGGTAAAAAAATCTTGGCGATGCCAAGCGGCAGAGCCGAGCGGAAGATTGAAGGTGTTTCATTGACAGGATGGATAAGGTGGGTTAAAACTTGTACTTGTAGCCGAGGCCGATGAGATGGCTGTTGGCCTCGCGGTCGTCATCGTCGCCTGAGATGTTCTGGTAGCGATAGGTGAGCGAGAAGACGTGCTTCTTCTTAATCTTGTAGTCGACGCCCAGCTGGTAGCGCATCTTGGCGATGCCATTATTGTCGGTGAACATCTCGGCGCTGGCCGTCGGGTCAAACTTCCAGTTGGCGATGTCGTATTCTGCCTGTAGGCGGCTGCGCAGGATGTGCTTACCCTTGCCTTTGACGGCCTCCAGGTCGTAACCCGATAGCAGGTCGTCGGCATCGTAGTTGAAGGCATACTTCCGGTCGGCCGACTCCGGTCGGTAGGTGTACTGCCAGCGTTCGCGCAGGCTGAGGCTCAGGCGGTTCCAGCTGACGCTACCCGTCAGACTGAGGTTCAGACGGTGGCGTACGCCCCAGTAGGAGGGTGTCCATTTCTTTACGTCGCCACTGTTTTTCCACGTTACCTCCTCGGCATTGTTGTCGTAGAGAAAGGTGTAACCGGCCGAGGCTTTCAGTCCCTTCACAATCTTGTACTCGGCGTTGAGGCCGGCACTCCAGCGGTCGGCGGTGCGGCTGTTGTTACGGGTACGGAACTCGCCTTCCACGCCCACGCTCCATTTCTTCGACAGTTTCTTCTCGGCTCCCAGTTCATACCACATGCCGAAGTCGTCGCTTTGGGCGACGGTCGTCGTTATCAGGCCGAGCAGGCAGCCTAAGACACAAATCAGTTTCTTCATTTTATAAGGTTTAGTTTTTATGCTTCTATCTGCTTCCGTAGCTTCAAGATGTTCTTGCCGTCCAGGCGCTGGTAGTCGACGCTGTCCATGTAACGGCGCATGAGGTGGATGCCCAGACCGCCGATGGCCCGCTCCTCTGCTGAGAGTGTCGTGTCGACCTCTGCCCGTTGCGTGGGGTCGAAGGGCTTGCCGCTGTCGATGATGGTGAACGTCAGCTGATGGTTGTCGGAAACGGCATCGATAGTGACCTCGCCGTATGTCCCCGTCGGGTAGGCATAGTTCATGACGTTGACAACGGCCTCCTCGATGGCCAGATTGATTTGCATCGTCGTGGCGACGTCGCAGTCGGCCAACATACAAATCTCTTCAATGAACGTCGCCAGGCGCGGCGTCTCGTTGACGTCGTTAGGCAGTGTGATACTTCTTGTAATCATCCTTCCACTATTTTAAATAGTTTGTCACTGGTTCTGACTTTGCCGGTAACGGCGATGGACACACGGGTGCCCTGCCTTGCCACCTCTACCGGGCCGTTGTCATCATGAATCACGTCGGCGGTGACATACATGACGCCTGTGGTGGGACCGGTGATAAGCAGGCGGTCGCCCACCTTGAACGTGGTCGCCTCGACCGTGAACTCTGCCACGCCAAGTTTTGAGTAGTATTTGGTGCCCTTACCGACGTAGACCTTGCGCTCGGTGGCACACGAGCCGTACTCCTTGTTCCATTCGCCCATCAGCTGCCCCTGGTAGTAACCGTCCCAGAACCCACGGTTGAAAACGGTGGCGAGCCGACGGTCCCACTCGTCCTTCCGCTCGGTGGTAAATAGTTTTTCGCTTGCACTATCGTTATCGTGGATCACGGCCTCGATGGCCTCCTTGTAGCACTTGACGACGGTGTAGACGTATTCGGGACCACGGGCGCGCCCCTCGATCTTGAACACACGCACACCTGCCTCCATCATGCGGTCGATGAAGCGTACGGTCTTCAGGTCCTTGGGCGACATGATATACTTGTTGTCGATGTCGAGCTGGTAGCCCGTCTCGTTGTCGGTGGCGGTATAGGAGCGACGGCACACCTGGATGCACTCCCCTCGGTTGGCCGAACGGTTGGCGGCGTGGAGCGACATGTAGCACTTGCCGCTGATGGCCATGCACAGGGCTCCGTGGCAGAACATCTCGATACGTACCAGCTGGCCCGACGGTCCGCAGATGTGCTGCTCGACGACCTGGCGGTGGATCTCGGCCACCTGCTCCATCCGGAGCTCACGGGCCAGCACGACGACGTCGGCAAACTGGGCGTAGNNCCAACTGACCCGAGGGGCCGCAGATGTGCTGCTCCTCCACCTGGCGGTAGATGTCGGCCACCTGCTCCATGTTCAGCTCGCGGGCCAGCACGACGACGTCGGCAAACTGGGCGTAGAACTTCAGCGCCTCGATGTTCGAGATGTTCAGCTGTGTCGACAGGTGAACCTCCTGACCCACCTCGCGGCAGTACTGCATGACGGCGACGTCGCTGGCGATGACAGCCGAGATGCCCGCCTGGTGGGCAGCATCGATGATCTGGCGCATCAGTGGCAGGTCTTCGCCATAGATAATGGTGTTCACCGTCAGGTAGCTCTTCACGCCGTGTGCCTGGCACTTGGCGGCCATGTCGTGCAGGTCGTCGATGGTGAAAGCCGATGCCGAGTGAGCACGCATGTTCAGCTGTTCGATGCCGAAGTAGACGGAGTCGGCTCCTGCCTGTAAGGCAGCAACGAGTGACTCGTAAGAGCCTACGGGCGCCATGATTTCGAAGTCCTGTATATTCATTTCGGCGACAAAGATACAAAAAAAAAGACAATACATGGTTCATAATTCACATCTTTTTTATATCTTTGTAGCCGAAATACAATTGTGAACCCTTTTGTTAAACTAAAAACTGACAGAAAAATGAAAAAGTACGTATGC